>Ga0213863_10001658_pt1 | contig 16064 bp, 10 predicted proteins | sample PICome_8_FD_160128 | JGI IMG/M metagenome (GOLD analysis project Ga0213863, IMG submission 160128) | Coastal seawater microbial communities near Pivers Island, North Carolina, United States - PICO497 | ecosystem: Environmental > Aquatic > Marine > Coastal | place: USA: North Carolina... | reverse complement strand
CAGCGATGAAGCTCAAGGCGCTGGAAGCCGCCGTGAAAGACGTCGCCGCACCGGCTCCCGATGCCGATGCCGATGCCAATATTGACGCGGACACCGACGCCGAGTGAGGGCCTGCGACCCACCCCACCCACCATGGAACGCCCCTCTATCCGACAGCTTGAGTATCTGGTCGCCGTCGCGGACCACCTGAACTTCCGCGAGGCTGCAGCGTCCTGCCACGTCACCCAGCCGGCGCTCAGCACCCAGCTCCAGCAGCTCGAGGCGCTCCTCGGTGTGCAGCTATTCGAGCGCGATACGCGGCGCGTGGTCGCCACGGCGGCGGGCGTCCAGCTGGCCCAGGAGGCGCGGGGGATCCTCTCAGCCACAGACCACCTGCTCGACTCGGCACGGGCGGCCGGCGAGCCGCTCGCCGGCAGGTTGCGGCTCGGCGTGATCCCCACGGTGGCCCCCTATCTCCTGCCGGCCGTGGTCCGAGCCGCGCGCGACGCTCATCCCGACCTGGTCCTCCTGCTCCAGGAAGACCAGACCGACCGAATCGTCCAGCGCCTCCATTCAGGAGAGCTCGACATGCTGCTGCTCGCTCTCGACGTCGACCTGCGCGGCGCTTCGGAGCTGCCCCTCTTCAGCGATCCGTTTGTCCTCGCATGCCCTGAGGGACACCCCCTGGCCTCGGGCGGCGTCCTGACGGAGAGCGACCTTGATGGCGAGTCCGTGCTCCTGCTGGAGGAGGGTCATTGCCTGCGCGACCACGCCCTGCCCATCTGCAAGTCGGCGGGCATGACCGAGTACGCAGACTTCCGCGCCACGAGCCTGGGGACCCTGCTCCAGATGGTGGGTGCCGGGATCGGCGTCACCCTCGTACCTGAGATGGCCATCGCGGGAGAGCGCAACTGCAACCCCGGCGTGATCTTCCGCCCCTTCGACGAGGGCGGGCCGTCACGCTCCATCGGCGTGGCGTGGCGGAAGAGCTCCGCTCGCAAGGAGGAGTTCAGCGCTCTGGCCGAGACGATCCGCTCCGCGCACCTCGCGGACTGAGCGCGAGCTCCACGCTCCCGTCAGGGGGAGACGGCGCCCGCGAGGTGGAAGTTGAGCCAGATGAACTGGGGCATCCAGTGCGACACCACGGCGAAGTCCCCGTCCCAGAGCTCGCGCCGCCCGAGGAGCTCTGCGAGCGCCTGATCCAGCTCAGCCGCGGCAGCAGAGTCCCTCGCTGCACGCAGCGACAGCGGCCAGAGCCGCGAGGCGTGCACCCCGAGCAGGTGCGTCGTCCTCATCGTCACCTCCTGGGGGAGCACGACCCGCTGATCCAGCGCGTAGGGCTCCAGCGGCGGGTCAAACGGCACGACAGAGCCCACGAGGTAGCCCAGCGTGGGGACCCAGAGGAACTCGAAGGACCGCGGATCCACCGGGGTGACCAGCTGGTCGCGCCAGGGCGCGAGCCGCTCCTCGCGCATCTGAAGGAGCCGCGCTCGGCCGCCATCGGTGACGGTTCCTGCCGCCATGACCTGGTACCAGGTGAAGGCCCAGGAAGAGTAGTAGCCGATCACTCCCCGCCCCTCGATGCGGCCATCTCCCTCGAGCTCAGGGAAGGGAGCGGTCTCGAGGAAGTCGAGCAGTTGAAGCTCGGTCTCCTCCCGGAACGCGCGCGTCGTGGGCGCGACCTCTCGGTGCTGCTCAAGCTCCGCGAGCAGGCGTAGGAGCCAGCACTGCCCGTAGCTGTAGGTCAGCCGCCCCTCGAGCTCCGCCGCCACCAGGCGCTCTCGCTCCTCGGCCAGCGCCTCGGCCGGTAGCCGCCCGAGGATGCGCTCGGCGCGCTCGCTGTCGCCGTCCCGCCGCGCCTGCGCGAGGAGCGCCCAGTGCGCGAAGATGCAGGAGTGCCAGTCGTAGGAGCCGTCGAAGAGCGACCCTTGGCCGCCAACGCGCGCGACGAGGTTGGCGCTCGGCTCGGCCCGGTCGAGGCCGGCCTCCATCACGTCGAGGAGGCCAGGGATGTAGGGCGCGGAGGCCGGGAGCGCCGGGGGGGGCATGGCAGGCGGCGCGCTACACGCGAGGGACCCCCAGAGCAGAGCGGCCCCAGCCAGGTGTCGAATCGCGCTCACTGCTCCGCAGCGACACCGCTCTCCCCGCCGTCGGTGCTCGCGGCCCCGTCGGTCACCGCGGGCTTAACACCGCCGCCGCCGAAGCGCTCGGCGAGGCCCTGGATCATCCTGTAGAGCGACGGCGTGAGGACGAGCCCCAGGATCGTGGCGAGGATCATCCCGAAGAACACCGTCACGCCGAGCGCGACACGGGAGCCCGCGCCCGCGCCTGTGGCGAGGACCAGCGGCGCCGTGCCGAAGACGAACGAGACCACGGTCATGAGGATCGGCCGGAAGCGCAGGCGCGAGGCCTCGATCGCGGCGTCCACCACGCCGAGGCCCGACTCGCGCTGCTCCTTCGCGAACTCGACGATCAGGATCGCGTTCTTGGAGATGAGCGCGATCAGCAGGACGATGCCGATCTGGGTGTAGACGTTGTTGCCGAAGGGCGTGAGCATCGTCCCCAGCGCCGCACCCAGCAGGCCCAGCGGCACCGCCAGGATGATCGCCAGGGGGAGCATCCAGGACTCGTACTGCGCGGCGAGCACCAGGAAGACCAGGAAGATCGCGAGGAGGAAGATCGCGCCGGCCCCGCCGGTCGCCTCCTTCTCCTGATACGACAGGCCGTTCCACGCGATCCCGAAGTTGGGGCCGGGCAGCACCTGATTCTTGACCCCTTCGATGATGTCCAGCGACTGGCCAGAGCTGGTCCCCGGCGCGGCGCTGCCCTTGATCGAGGCGCTCGGGTAGAGGTTGAAGCGGACGATCGAGGCGGGCCCGACGCGGTCCTCCACCTTGGCCACGGAGGCCATCGGGATGATTCGCCCGTCGCTCGTTCCCATGCGGAGCTTGCCGATATCCGAGGGGACCGAGCGGGTGTCGGCCTCCCCCTGCAGGTTGACCTGGTAGGTCCGCCCGAACTCGTTGAAGTCGTTGGCGTAGGCCGAGCCCAGGTAGGTCTGCAGCGTGCTGAAGACCGTCTGCAGGGAGATCCCCATCTGCTTGACCTTGTCCCGATCCACGTCGACGTAGAGCTGGGGCACCGAGGCGCGCAGGCTCGAGTTGACCCGCATCAGGGTCGGCTGCTGGTTGCCGCCGTCGACCAGCGCGTCAGCCGCCTTGGACAGGTTGGCGATGCCGCCGCCCGAGCGATCCTGGAGCTGCATGTCGAAGCCGCCGACCAGGCCCACGCCCGGAATCGAGGGCACCGGGAAGGCGAAGATCTGGGCGTCCGGGATCTGGTGGAAGCGGGCCATGAGGCCGGTGATGATCCCGCGCAGGCCGGTCTCCGGCGTCGTGCGCTCGTCCCATGGGTCCAGCGTCACGATGAAGCTCACCGTGGACGCGCTCGCGGCGCCGTCGATCAGCGAGTAGCCGATCAGCGCCACGCTCGCGTCGACGCCGGGCGTCTTGCTCAGCACGGCGTCCACCTTCTGGCCGACCGCGCGGGTCCGCTCCTTCGACGCCGCGTCGGGCAGCTGCGCGGAGACGATCAGGTAGCCCATGTCCTCCTGGGGCACGAAGCCCGTGGGGAGCTGCGAGAAGGTGTAGCCCCCTGCGAAGACGACGCTCAGGAAGACGACGAGGCTGATGGCGAACTTGCGCACCGCCATGCCGACCACCCCGACGTAGCCCTTGGTCGTGAGGCCGAGGAGCCAGTTGAACCCGCGGTAGAAGAAGTTCTTCTTCTGCTTCGCCGGCCGCATCAGGATCGCGCACAGGGCGGGGCTCAGGCTCAGCGCGTTGATCGAGCTGAAGACCGTGGCCGCGGAGATCGTCAGGCCGAACTGCTTGAACATCACCCCGACAAGGCCGGGCATGAAGGAGGTCGGGACGAACACCGCGAGCAGGACCAGCGTCGTCGCGACGATCGGCCCGGTGACCTCCTCCATCGCCTTCAGCGCCGCGTCCTTGGACGAGAGCCCGCTGTCGATGTTCCGCGCCACGTTCTCCACCACCACGATCGCATCGTCCACGACGATGCCGATCGCTAGCACGATGCCGAACAGCGACAGCGTGTTCAGGGAGAAGCCCAGCGCGGACATGACCGCGAAGGTGCCGATCAGCGAGACGGGGATCGTCACGGCCGGAATCAGGGTCGCCCGGAAGTCCTGCAGGAAGACGAGGACCGTCAGGATGACCAGCACCGCCGCGATGAAGAGCGTGCTGATGATCTCCGCGATGGACGCGCGGACGACGTCCGCCGCGTCGTAGGTCACCTGGGCGCTGAGGTCGTTCGGGAAGCTGGCCCGGGTCGTCTCGATGAGCTCAGCCACCTGGTCCGAGATCTGGATGAGGTTGGCGCCCGGGAGCTGGTAGATCGCGATGTTCGCCGCAGGGCGTCCGTTCAGGGACGAGCCCATCACGTAGTTCTTCGCTCCAAGCTCCACCCGCGCGATCTCTCCCACGCGCAGCACACGGCCGTCCTTGCCCGTTCGGACGACGATGTTCTCGAACTCCTTGACCGTCTTGAGGCGGCCCTTGGTCGACACCGTGTACTCGAACGCGGTCCCAGCCGGCGCCGGGTCCTCGCCGATCTTGCCGGCCGCCACCTGTACGTTCTGCTCCTGGATCGCCGACAGAACATCACTGGGCGTCAGGCTCCGAGCCTCGAGCTCGAAGGGGTCAAGCCACAGGCGCATGGAGTAGTCCGACGCGCCGAAGATCTGCGCGTCCCCCACCCCGTAGATGCGCTTCAGCTCATCGCGCAGGTTGAGCGAGGCCCAGTTCGCCAGGTAGACGTCGTCCAGGCTCCCGCCAGGCGAGTACACCGAGATCATCTGGGCGAAGTCCGGCATCTTCTTGTTCGTCGTGATGCCGAGCCGGCGAACATCCTCCGGGAGGCTGGGCTCCGCCGAGGAGACGCGGTTCTGCACCTGGACGGACGCGATGTCGAGGTCGGTCCCCGGCTCGAAGGTGATGGTCAGCGTGTAGCTGCCGTCCGACGCGGAGATGCTCGACATGTAGAGCATCTTCTCGACACCGTTGACCTCCTGCTCGATGGGCGCAGCCACGGTGTCGGCGACGACCTTGGCATCCGCACCGGGGTAGTTCGCCTTCACCGCGATCGTCGGCGGCGCGAGCTCGGGGTACTGCGCGATCGGGAGCTTGACCAGCGCCGTGACCCCCATCGTGATCACGATGATGGAGACCACCGTCGCGAAGATCGGACGGAGAATGAAGAACTTGGAGAGCATCTAGATGGCCCCGTCAGCTGTCCTGCTTGATCTGGACCGGGGCCCCTGGCCGCGCCGACATCATGCCGTTGACGATGACGCTGTCCGTCCCGTCCACGCCGGACAGGATCACGAGCCCGTCTTCAGTCTGGGGCCCGACCTTCACCGAGCGGCGCTCCACGACGTCGTCCTTGCCGACGACGAACAGATAGGGCCCCTGCTGGTCCCGGCCGAGGGCCACCTCGGGGACGATGATCGCGTCCTTGATCGTGCCCGCCTGGAGCCGGATGAGGACGAAGAGCCCGCCCTTCAGCTTGCCCTCCGAGTTGTCGAACTTGGCGCGAATACGCAGCGTCCCGGTCTCGAGGTCCACCTCGGGGTCCACGTAGTCGACCCGACCCTGGAAGGGGAAGCCCTCGTCGATCTCACGGGCCAGCTCGATCGGCGGCAGCTTGTCGAGCGCCTCGCGCACGCGGCCCTCCTTCTCGTCCTTCGCCGAGTACTCAAGCATGACCCGGTCCGACAGCGTGAACCACGCGTCGATCTTGGAGTCGTCGTAGATCTTCGTCAGCGCCGAGGTCCCCAGGCCGCCGACGAGGCTGCCGACGAAGTACTTGCTCTGCTCAGCGCGGCCGTCGATCGGGGCGTAGATCTCGGTGTACGAGACATCCAGCTGCTTGATCGCCAGGTTCTTGGTGGCGACCTTGACGTTCTCCACCGCCACCTTGTGCTTGGCCCGCGCCTCGAGCGCCTGCAGCTCGGAGACCGCACGATCCTTGTAGGCCTTCTCGAGCCGCGTCGCGGTGACGTCGGCGAGCTCGGCCTGGGCCTTCATGCTCAGGAGCTGCGCAGCGGCGGCGTCCCTGGCGGCGGCGAAGGGCGCTGGATCGATGCGGAACATCAGATCGCCGGTCTTCACCGGTTGGCCCTCCTCATGCGCGATCTCCTCCAGGACGCCGTCGACCCGCGCGCGGATCTCGACCGTCTGGACCGCCTCCGTCTGACCGCTCACCACCTCGTACCTGGTGATGTCCTTCACGAGAGGTTTCTGGACCTCTACGACGGGGGGCTTGGGAGTGATCGGCGCCGGCTTGTCGCGGCAGCCAGCGAGGCCGCCGAGCAGCCCGGCAGAGAGGAGTAGGGTGGCCGTCTTCATTACCCTGAGAGGGTAGGTGTATTGGCGAGCCAGCCACAGAGTAGGGACACATTTCTGCTACCGTTCCCAGCGATGACGTTCCAACTCCAGCCGCTCAGAAGCAGCTTTGTCCCGATGGCGCTCGCCGCCGCGCTCCTGCTGCCGTCCTGCAAGGTCGGGCCCGACTATGAGGAGCCCGTTCTAGAGGAAGGCGTGATCGAGGAGTCTTTCGCCGCGATCGACGACGACCCTGCCTACACCCCAGGGCAGACGGATATCACCGAATGGTGGGCGGTCTTCAACGACCCGGTGCTGACCTCGCTCATCGAGCGAGCCCAGGCGGGCAACAAGGACCTGAAGGTGGCGCTCGCGCGAGTCGAGGAGGCCAGAACCAGGGTCGACTATGCCAAGGGTGCCAGGTGGCCCGCGCTCACCCTCGGCGGCGGCGCCGGGATCTCGAGCAACCAGTTCACCGGCTTCAAGTCTGAGACCGTCTCATCGTTGAAGGCAGAGGCCGCCTGGGAGCTCGATGTCTTCGGGCGTATCGCGCGTCAGATCGAGTCGGACGAGGCCAACTTCGAGGCCAGCGAGGAGGACCTCCGTGACGTCCAGGTCAGCCTGCTGGCCGAGGTCGCCGGTGCGTACATCTCCGTCCGCGCGCTCCAGATGCAGCTGCAGAGCGCGGAGAAGAACCTGGCGAGCCAGAAGAACATCCTGGAGCTGACGCGCTCCCGCGCGGCGAACGGGATCTCCTCGGACCTTGACCTCGCCCGATCCGAGAGCCTCTACGCCGCCTCCGAGGCGGCCCTGCCTCCGCTCAGGGTGAGCCTCAGCCAGGCGATCTACACCCTTGGCGTGCTCATCGGTAAGAACCCCACCACCCTCCAGGCGGAGCTCACGGCCCCCGGCCCGATCCCCGTCCCCCCCAGCGAGGTCACGGTGGGCGTCCCCGCCGACCTGCTCCGGCAGCGCCCGGACATCCGCGCGGCCGAGCGCCGCCTCGCGGCCCAGACCGCCCGCGTCGGCGGCGCCACCGCCGACCTGTACCCGACCTTCGGGATCGGGGGCTCCTTCGGCGTCGGGAACGCCGCGGGCGGCAGCCTCCTGGGCGCAGGCAACACCGCCTACACCGTGGGCCCCGGGATCGGCAACTGGACGCTCTTCAGCGGCGGCCGGATCAGGAACCTCATCAAGGCCGAGGACATTCGAGTGGAGCAGGCCCTCCTCCGCTACGAGGACACGGTCCTCAACGCGCTGCTCGAGGTCGAGACCGCGCTGACCTCCTTCAGCCAGCAGGGTGACCGCGTCGGCGCCCTCGGCCGCGCCTCAGCCGCGTCCACCCAGGCCCTCCAGCTCGCCACGGGTCTCTACGAGCAAGGGCTGATCGACTACGAGCAGCTCCTCGACGTACAGCGAGATCTCCTCAACCAGGACATCGAGCTCTTCAGCGCCCGGGGCGAGGCCGCCAGCTCCCTCGTTCAGCTCTACCGCGCCATGGGCGGCGGTTGGAACCCCGAGGAGGTCGAGGCGGAGCCCGGGGCCGAGGAGGAGCCCGGGGCCGAGGAGGAGCTCCCCACCCAGGAGGAGCCGGCCGAGGGGGATGAGTCGTCGACGCCCGAAGCCGCTGCCCCCTCAAAGGGCACCGAGGGCGACGCGGACGCGGACAAGGGCTGAGCGGGCGGCTCAGCCCAGGGCCGCGAGCCGCTCCACGAGGCGATCCACGTCGGCCTCCACCTGGTACAGCCCGAAGCCGAAGCGCAGCCGGTCGTCCCGCGCGTCCGTGATGACGCGGGCCTCGAGGAGGCGCCGCTGAAGGTCGCGCGCGTCACCGCGTCGGAAGGTCAGGAAGTGGCCGCGGCGCGCGCCCGGGACCTCGTGGCGGCCGGGGACCAGCTCGGACAGGTCGAGGGGGCCCGCATCGCCCGCGCCGACCCGGTCGAGGAACCGCTCCTGAAGCGCCACGACGTGATCGTGGATGGCGGCCACGGTGACCCCCTCGGCCTCGAGGAGCTCGAAGACCGCCTGAAGCCGATGGAACGGGGTCGGCTCGAAGGTCGCCCCCAGCATCCGGGAGGCGCCGGGGTCGTAGCCCACCTGCCCCCCCTGCTCCCCATCGAGCGACCCGAAGCCGGCGAACCAGCCCGTGAACTCCGGCCGCTCCTCGCGCCCATCCGGCGCCACGATGAACGAGACCCCCTCCCCCGCCATGGCGTACTTGTAGCCGCCGCTCATGTAGTAGAGCCGGTCGGCGTGGGGCGCCAGGTCGGTCGGCAGGGCGAAGAAGCCGTGGTAACCGTCCACCACGCAGGCGGTCTCCTCGGGCAGCGCAGAGAGCAGCTCAAACACCTCGTCGAAGGCGTGGCCCGAGGAGAAGAACACGTGGCTCGCGAAGGCGAGGTCCCAGGGGCCGTCCGCCGCGGCCGCCTCGAAGCGCTCGGGCAGGGTGTCGAAGGGCTCGGCGGCGACCTGGGTCCAATGGACCCGCCCGCTCTCCTCGAAGCGCCGCATCTGGCGCGTGAAGCTGTGGAACTCGGCGTCGGTGGAGAGCACGCGCAGGGGCCGGTGCTCGTTCCACGCAGGAAGCGCGCTCATGAGGCGCAGGATCAGGTCGTGGGTGTTGGCCGAGAAGGCCACGCGATTCGGGTCCGCCACCCCGAGGGTCTTCGCCACGCCGGCCTGGCAGGCGGGATAGACCTCCGAGAAGAAGCGCCCCCACTTCTCGTCCGCGAGAGTGACCGCGTCCTCGAAGGCCCGCAGGTGCGCCGCGCGCGCCGCGTCGGGCCACAGGTGGTGGCTGTGGGCCGCGAAGTGCAGCCGCTCGGGCTCGGCGGCGAGGGCGGTGCGAAAGAGGTGGGTGACGTCGAGGGTGCTCACGCCGCGAGGGTAACCGGGAGGCGGTGGAGCGAGTATCCCGGCTGCGGATAGACTCGGGAACGCCACGAAGCCCATCCCTCTCCAAAGCCCCATCCCCCCGCGATGAGCCAGACCTTCGACCGCCGCTCCCTCCTCGTCACCGCCGGTGCCGCCACCGCCACCCTCCTCGGCGCGTGCGCCACCCAGACCCAGCGACAGGTCGCTCCCCGCGCCGCAGGGAGGAAGCTGCGACACGGCGCCATCGCCTGCGGGGGCATGGGCTTCAGCGACCTGCGTGCGCTGGCGAGCCACCCCGAGATCGAGGTCGTGGCCCTCTGCGACGTGGACACCGCCCGCATCGAGGGCGCGCGCAAGTTCGGGACGAACGCCCGCGAGTTCCAGGACTGGCGGGTGATGCTCGACGAGATGGCGGGCGAGATGGACTCGGTCCACGTCTCCACTCCCGACCACATGCACGCGGCCATCGCCATGGCCGCCATGGCCCGCGGCCTGCACGTCTACTGCCAGAAGCCCCTGACGAAGACCGTCGCCGAGGCTCGCGCCATGCGGCGCATGGCGGAGAAGTCCGGGGTGGTGACCCAGATGGGCATCCAGAACCACTCCAACCAGAACTACGCCCGCGCGCTGGGGCTCTTCCGCCAGGACCTCATCGGCAAGATCCACGAGGTGCACGTGTGGTCCGACCGCCCCGCGGGCTGGTGGCCCCAGGGCGTCGAGCGGCCCGTGGGCTCCGACCCGATCCCCGAGACCCTGGACTGGGACGCCTGGCTCGGCGTGGCTCCCGAGCGGCCCTTCAAGGCGGGCGAGTACCACCCCTTCAAGTGGCGCGGCCGCGAGGACTTCGGCACCGGCGCCCAGGGCGACATGGCCTGCCACCTCATGGACCCGGTCCCGTGGTTCCTCGGCCTCGACTCGCCGCTGACGATTCGCTCGGACGGCCCGGCTCCGAACGGCGAGAGCTTCCCGCTCTGGTCCCGGGTGCACTACACCTTCGCGCCCAACAGGCTCACGACCCGCGGCCCGCTCCCGGTGACCTGGCACGACGGAGGCATGCTCCCCCCCGAGGACCTGCTCGCGTCCCTCGGCACCGACCGCGCCTCGCTCCCGAAGAACGCCTGCCTGTTCGTGGGCACCAAGGGCGCCCTGATCGCCAACCCCTACGGCGAGCCGCAGCTCCTGCCCGCGGAGGGCTACGCCGAGGTCGGGCTGCCCGACGTGAAGGGCACGAACCACTGGCACCAGTGGATCGACGCCTGCCGCGGAGAGGGCGAGGCCTCCGCGCCCTTCGACTACGCGGCCAAGCTGACCGAGGTCGCGCTGCTGGGGAACATCGCCCTGCGCTTCCCCCACGAGACCCTGACCTACGACGGAGACGCCATGCGCTTCCCGGACCGGCCCGAGGCCGACCCCTTCCTCTACCCGAACGAGCGCGCGGGCTGGAAGATCGAGGGACTGGGAGCCTGATCCCCGCCGCACCGCGCGGCGGCTGACCGTTGGCCGCCGCCGTCTCGACCGCCATGAATCGCCGCGAGGGGGCCCTGAGAGGGGCCCTGCGCGGCGATTTGTCGTGGGGCATGGAATAGGGGGCGGGTCCGGGGGTACAGAGGCATCTCGCCGACCTCTTCCCCGCCGCACCCTGACCTCCCGCACAAGATGACCCCGAGCCGATCCTCCATCGAGAGCCCCATGACGCCAGCCTCCGGCTGGCCCGTCCTGATTGCCGTGCTCCTGACCCCGCCTCTCCTGCTACTCGGCGGGGCCGGCCTCGACGCAGCGGACGTCCACGAGGAACTGATCGGACTCGGCGTAGCCCTCCTCGGGGTGGCGTGGTTCATCTGCCTCTGCGGCTTCTACATCGTCAACCCGAACATGAGCCGGGTGATGGTGCTCTTCGGCAACTACCGGGGCACGGTGCGCAGGCCCGGCTTCTGGTGGACGAATCCCTTCACGGTGAAGAACAAGCTCTCGCTCCGCGCGCACAACGTGTCCAGCGAGAAGATCAAGGTGAACGACTCGGTGGGCAACCCCATCGAGATCGGCGCCGTGGTCGTCTGGAAGATCCACGACACCGCCCAGGCGAGCTTCGACGTGGAGGACTACGAGGAGTACGTGGATATCCAGGTCGAGGCCGCGGTGCGCACCCTCGCCAGCGCTCACCCCTACGACGAGCCCGGGGGCGACGAGTCGATCGTCTCCCTGCGCGGCGATCGCGATGAGGTCACGGCCGAGCTGCAGGTGGCGCTCTCCGAGCGCCTCGAGCGCGCCGGGGTCGAGGTGGTCGAGGCGCGCCTGAGCCACCTGGCCTACGCGCCGGAGATCGCCTCCGTGATGCTCCAGCGCCAGCAGGCCCAGGCCATCATCGCCGCCCGGAGGCAGATCGTCGAGGGCGCCGTCGGCATGGTCCACGAGGCCCTCGAGATGCTGAAGGAGGGCGACGTGGTCACCCTCGACGACGAGCGCAAGGCGGCGCTGGTGGGCAACCTGCTCGTGGTCCTCTGCGGCCAGGAGAGCGCCCAGCCGATCCTCAATACCGGCTCATTCTCCAGCTGATCGCGGGGCGCGGCGAGGAGAAGTCAGGGCGCGAGAGCGATGCTCCCGCTAGGGTCTCCGCTCCCGCCGGCGCTGCTCCGGCCCAGCCCCCCCGCTCCCGCCCCATGGTTCCCCCCCTCCACCTCGAGTGGCTCGCCGACGGCGACCTCCTCTCCGTCCCCGGCTGGCGCGGGGCGGGTATCAAGACCGGCGTCAAGGAGAGCGGCGCCCCGGACCTGGCCCTGTTCCAGGCCGACAGCCCCCGGCCGGCCGCGGCGGTATTCACACGCAACGAGCTGCCCGCGGCCTGCGTCCAGCTGGGGCGCGAGGCGATGGCGAAGCGCCCTGAGCTCCGCACCCTCTGCGTGAACTCGGGGAACGCGAACGCCATGACCGGGGCCCAGGGCCGCGCGGACGCGGAGCGCATCGCGGAGCTGGTCGAGCGCCACGCCGGGGGTCCCGTCCTCGCGGTCTCCACCGGCATCATCGGCGTGCCGCTCCCCATGGGGCTGGTGGAGCCCGGCATCGAGGAGGCCGCGCGCTCGCTCACCACCCCCTGCCCCCAGCTCGCGGACGCGATCCTCACCACCGACACCTGCCGCAAGGCCTGCGCCGTGGAGGTCGAGCTGCCCGCCGCCGGGGACCTGCCCGCGCGCATGGTGCGCGTGGGCGGCATGGCCAAGGGGTCAGGGATGATCCACCCCAACATGGCCACCATGCTCGCCTTCGTGGCCACCGACGCCCCGGTGGAGACCGGGGCCCTCGACGGGCTCCTCCGGCGGGCCACCGACGCCTCCTTCCACGAGATCAGCGTGGACGGCGACACCAGCACCAATGACACGGTGGTCCTCCTCGGCGGCCCCTCCGGAGCGCAGGACATCACCGAGGGCGACCCGCGCCTCCCGGCCCTCGAGGCCGCCGTCACCGCGGTCATGCAGCGCCTCGCGCGGGCGATCGTGCTCGACGGCGAGGGTCGCACCCGGCTCATGGAGCTGCGGGTGACCGGGGCCGCCGACACGGCGAGCGCCCGCCGCGTGGCCGAGAGCGTGGCATGCTCCTCGCTCGTCAAGACGGCGCTCGCCGGCGGGGACCCCAACTGGGGCCGCATCCTGGCCGCGGCGGCCAACGCGGGCGTCTCGCTGGAGGGCGCGGCGCCCTCCCTCGAGATCTGCGGGCACCGGGTCTTCGAGAGTGGCGCCCCGACGGTCTACGACCGCCAGGCCGTGGACGCTGCCTTCTCTGCCGAGGAGGTGCAGGTGGTCCTGCACCTGGGGCTCGGCCAGGGATCCGCGCGGCGTTGGACCACGGACCTCTCCACCGAGTACGTCCGGCTCAACGCCGAGTACACGACCTGAGCCGGGCTCAGACCGAGCGCTCGATCGTCATCGGCGCCGGGTCGCCCTCGGGGAGCGGCGCGAGCTGACGGGCCCCATCAGGCCAGATCACCTCGACCCGTTCCACGGACCCCTCGGCGCCCAGACCGAAGGTCAGGGGGAGCTCCGACTGGGAGAGGTAGCTGCGCGTCGCCGTGACCTCGCGCACCAGCGTCCGCCCGTTGACGTCCACCTCGACCCTCGCCCCGAGGGCGTCCCGGTTCATCCCGGGTTGGCGGAGGCGGATCCGCAGGACCCGGCGACCGAGCTCCTGATCATTGCGGAGCAGGACCGGCGGCTCGGCCACCTGGCAGAGCAGCACGTCGAGATCGCCGTCGCCGTCGATGTCGGCGTAGGCTGACCCCCGACCCACGAGGTCGCGGCCGAGGTCGCCGGTGTCGGCGGCGGGGACCTCCGTGAAGCACGAGCGCGCGTCCGGCCCCTGGTTCCAGAACAGCTGCGCGGGCTGCCGGTAGGTCTGGCTCGGCTGCACCTCATTGATGGTCTCGTCGAGGTGGCCGTTGACCTGGAGCAGATCGAGCCGGCCGTCCAGGTCGTAGTCGAGGAAGAACAGCCCGAAGGAGAGGCGCAGGCGGCTCGGCGAGCCGATCCCCTCACCCATGGCGTCGTCGTTGAAGCGCAGGCGCCCGCGCTGGCGGACGTAGAGGGAGGACATCTCGTTGGCGAAGTTACCGATGCAGACCCCGAGGGAGCCGTCCCCGCGGAAGTCGGCCGCGTCGATCCCCATGGCGCCTGTCGCGCCCCCGTTGCTGTCGAAGCCGAAGCCGGTGCGGTCCGCGACCTCCTTGAAGCGGCAGCCGCCCTCGTTGAGGAACAGGTGGTTCTGCACCGTGTCGTTGGCCACCAGGATGTCCATCTTCCCGTCCCCGTCCAGGTCACGGAACGCGACCCCCAGGGCCTTGCCCATGGGGGCGCCCGTGGCGGCGTTCGCCACCTGGATCCCCGCCTCGGCCGAGACATCGGTGAAGGTGCCGTCGCCGTCGTTGCGGTACAGGCTCGAGAAGGTGCCCTGGTAGTTCAGCGGCGAGCCGTAGGCCGAGTCCTTCCCGTTGAGCGTGTAGCCGATGTCCGCGTCGATCTCGGGGGACCACCGCACGTAGTGGCACACGAACAGATCCAGGTCCCCGTCGCCGTCCGCGTCGAAGAACCCGGCGCTGGTGGTCCAGGCGTCCTCTCGGCCCCCAACCCCGGCCGCCTCGGTGACGTCGGTGAAGCCCTGCGGGTCGTTGCGGACCAACCGATTGCCGCCGACCCCGGTGAGGAAGACGTCCACGTCCCCGTCTCCGTCGTGGTCGCCGACCGCGACGCCCATGCCGTAGGGAGCGCCGCCCAGCCCCTCGGCCTCGGTCACATCCTCGAAGCGCCCGGACCCGTCGTTGCGGTACAGGGCGTTCCGGGCGGCGCCGCCGCCGAACGAGCCGCTGTCCACCAGGAGCAGGTCCTGGTCCCCGTCCCCGTCGTAGTCGAAGAACGCGGCTCCGCCGCCCATGGTCTCCGGGAGCAGCTTGAGCTCGCCCCCCGCCGGCGCGCCATTGCGGTGCCTGAAGCCCAGGCCAGAGTCGGCCGTCACGTCGGTGAAGCGCACCGAGGGGAGCGCCTCCATGGGGGCCTCGAGGTCCTCGATGGGCCCGACCTCCTTCTCCCGGACCTCCTCCTCGACCTGCTCCTCGCCGCCGAGGAGCAGCACGCCGGCCACCGCCGCCGCGATCGCGGCGATCACCAGCGCGGAGGCCCGGAAGGCGCGTCCGATGACCGCGTCATCCTCGGGGACAAACTGGTCGTCGGGGTGCTCCTGCTGGCTCATCGCTCCTCCGCCTCGCCGTCCACGCCTGGCGCCCCGGCTCGGTGGAGGTCGTAGATCACCACCGCCTCGGACGCCACGTCCGCCGCGGGGTAGCGCTTGCGGGCCGCGGCGATCGCGCGGTCGGCAGCGTTGTCATCGGGCTTGTAGAGGGCGTGGAGCTCGCCGTGGTGGCGGGAGCGCTCCTCGTCACCGAGGTCCGCGTAGACCAGCTCGAGGTTGTAGTGCGCCGCCGCGTTCTCAGGGTCGATCTCGAGGGCCGCCTCGAGCCACCCGGCGGCCTCGCGGAGCATGCGCTCCCGGCCCTCCCGGCGCCGCTCGCCGCGCTCCTGACGGGCCCGCTGGTAGACCGTGTTGCCGAGCTCCACCAGCAGGCGATAGTCCTTCGAGAAGTCGAAGCCGCGCCCCTTCGCCTGGGCGAAGCCCCCCTCGACGATCTGCTCGAAGTTGGCGATGGCCGCGTCGAAGTTGCCGTTCTGCTTGTTCACGAGCCCCGTGAACCAGAGGACCGACCACTCGCGCGCCGGCGGATCGAAGGCCGCCGCGCGGCGCAGGGCTTCGGGAGCGTCCCTCGCCACCCGGCCCTCGCGCAGGTACACCCGCGCGAGGTTGATGGGTCCGTCGGGCCGGCCCAGCTCCTCCACCCGCTGGAACGCCACCTCGGCCTGACGGAGCTGCCCGGTCCCCCGCTTCCGCAGGAGGCCGATCCCGTAGTCGTTCCAGCGCTGCCACTCCGGGATGTCCGGCGCCTCGACCTCGATCGCCTCGCCCCCCACGATCGGGAAGGTGATGGTGTCCGAGGCCAGCTCCAGGATGGGCAGGTCATTGGCGTACGCCGGGTCGTCCATCACGAAGCGCATGTACTCCGTGTCGAACTTCCGATAGCGGAGCCGTGCCTCGAAGGTCACGGAGCCCTGCGCGTCGGCGGGGACCTCGAGCCGATAGTGGATGACGTCCGCCGCCCCCGGCGGGATGCCGTGGTTGTAGAGCGGCGTGAAGATGTCCTCGGCGTTGCGGCGGGCGACCCGGTAGCCGTCCCGGTCCAGCACGAAGGCGCCGAGGAAGTGCGACCACGGG
>Ga0213863_10001657_pt1 | contig 16066 bp, 14 predicted proteins | sample PICome_8_FD_160128 | JGI IMG/M metagenome (GOLD analysis project Ga0213863, IMG submission 160128) | Coastal seawater microbial communities near Pivers Island, North Carolina, United States - PICO497 | ecosystem: Environmental > Aquatic > Marine > Coastal | place: USA: North Carolina... | reverse complement strand
TATAGCACCAACCGAGTCTGAGATTGATGCGAATCCAAAACTTATGCCCTCCTTTCTTCGCGAAATGACAGCTCCGCAACGAGCTGCTTGGCACCAGGCTTATGACCCGAGGAACCTTAAGATGAAAGAGTTGGAGGAAAGTGGAAAACTGAAAGGGAAAAATAGGGACCTTTATATTTACCAGCGTTTTATCAAGGATTACATTCGATGTGTGGATGGATTGGATGATCAAGTGGGTCGCTTATTGCGTTATTTGGATCAGGCAGGGCTCAAGGAGAACACCATTGTGATTTATAGTTCAGACCAAGGGTTTTTTACTGGAGAACATGGTTGGGCAGAAAAAAGGTGGATGTATGAAGAGAGTTTTAAATCTCCCTTGCTCATGCGCTGGCCCGGGGTAATTAAGCCAGGCACCGTTATCGATGCCTTGGTGCAGAATATTGACCTTGCCCCTACCCTTTTAAAGGCCGCTAAGATTGAGGTTCCCGTATCCGTCCATGGTCGGGCATTGCAACCTATTCTCTCGGGCAAATCCGATCCCAGTTGGAGAAAAGATATTCTTTATCAGTATTTTGATGGAGGAACACCCGAAAAGCGCGGCCCTTATAACATGCCTAGGCACGAAGGTGTGAGAGATCGGAGGTATAAATTAATTTCCTTTTATGAGTTTAATGAGTGGGAATTTTACGACCTTCAAGAAGATCCAAGTGAATTAAATAACCTGATTCAATCTCCTTCAATGCAGGATCAGATTAAAAGACTGAAACAGCGTCTCATTCAGTTAAAGATCGCCTACGGAAATTAAACGTAAAACAACTACTTTTGCTTTGCCAGGCAAAGGATATGACCATTCAAATTAGATAGCCATTTTTATGGCTGCGATCCGGGCGGTTGTCCATGCCGATTGAAAATTGAATCCACCGGTAACCCCATCTATGTCCAGGCATTCACCTGCGAAAAATAAATTAGGTGCTTTTTTGCTTTCCATGGTGGTGAAGTCAATCTCTGGTAATTGAATTCCTCCGCAGGTTACAAATTCTTCCTTATTGGTAGATTTTCCATCGATTTGGATCCTGTATCGAGTCAATGCTTGAATCATTTTTTTCTCCTCTGCATTATTCAAGTGTGCCCAAGTTTGAGTGCGGGGTAAAAGAGACTGGTCTAGTAATTTTCGCCAAAGACGTTTTGGTAAACAAGCAAAGGGACAATTTTGAATGGTTGACTTCGCAAACTTTTCTTTAAACTCACGGAGTTCTTGCCTGAGTTCTTCTGGTTTGCATTGATCTAGCCAATTGATTTGAACTTCAAAGCGGTAGTTTTTTTGATGAAGTTCTTTCGCTGCCCAAGAAGAAAGCTTAATTACTGCGGGTCCACTGATCCCCTTGTGAGTTAAAAGAATTGGGCCCGATTGTTTAAACCTGCTTCCCACGATTTCAATTTCTACCTTATGGATGGAGGCACCACTTAATTCGGATAGAGTGTGACAAGGAGTATCAAATGCAAAAAGGGAGGGAATGGGAAGGTTTACCCGGTGCCCAAGTTTTTCAATGGAATCAACCAGCCTGGAACCTTTAATGGAACCGGATGCAATACAGATACAATCCGCATTCAATAAATTCCCATTCTCAAGTTCGAGATCCCATTGCTTATTGGACTCATTTCGGGTGAAGCAGCGAACGGGAGTCTCCTTCCTGATTTCAATTTGCTTTTTTCTCGCGATGTTTTCGAGGCAATCGATTACGGACTGAGAACTATTCGAGCGGGGGAAAACCCGACCGTCTTCCTCGATTTTGGTGGGGACTCCATTGGCTTCAATCCAGTGAATCATGTCTTTGGGTTGCCACTTGAAAAAGGGCCCGATCAGTTCTTTCTGTCCCCGGGGATAATGAGTACTTAATAGCTTCGGATCGAAACAATCATGGGTAATGTTACACCTCCCTCCTCCGGAAACCTTTACTTTTCGTAAGGTTTTTTTTCCTGATTCTAAAATTATAATCTTATTCTCTGCACTTAATTCAGCTAGGGAAATAGCACAAAAAAAGCCCGCAGCTCCCCCACCTACAATTACTACATTTTTCATGCCCACACGGTGAGATTTTAAATACCAGACAAAAGTAGTATGAGGTGCTGAACCCTCGGATGAATCTTATTCAAATACAGAATTCGAATCTAAAGAATTTGCAAAGGAAACTAAAAGTTTTACCACCGCCTCCAAGTCATTGAGATCAATCACTTCACTTGGAGTATGCATATAGCGAAGTGGAATGCCGATCAGTCCAGTGGGAACTCCACTTTTGGAAATTTGAATGGATCTAGCATCGGTTCCAGTCGGGCGTGGATCAGCTTCAATCTGTACGGCTATCTTCTCTGCATTGGCACAATCCATTAACCTCTCAAAAACTGCCGGGTGCACATTAGGACCGCGGGTTAGAATAGGGCCTCCACCAAGCGTGAAAGCGCCATACTTTCGATGGTCGGCATCGGGATGATCCGTAGCATGACTTACATCAACCGCGAGGGCTACATTCGGGCTTACTTGGTAGGATGAAGGAATTGCGCCCCGAGTCCCAATTTCCTCCTGGGAAGTAGATACCGCAACCACTTTACATTTTCTCTTTCTGGATTTTGCCAAGCGTATCAGGGCTTCATTGACAGCATAGGCACCACTTTTATCATCAAAAGCACGGGATGCAGCTAATGGACCGTGCAGGATTTCAAAGCCGTGATCATAAACCGCAGCATCTCCAATGGTTACTCTGGCAAGGGCCTCCTCTTTATCTTTAGCACCTATATCAATCCACATTTGATGCATTTCGGGTACTTTCTTTCGGTCCTCGGGAGTCATGAGATGAATTGCCCTTTTTCCGGTAACTCCACGCACAATTCCCTTGCGGGTAATAATATCAACCCTTCTCCCCGAAATCATGCTTCGGTCATGTCCACCAATGGCATCAAAATAAAGAAAACCCTTCGCACTGATATGCTTAATAATCAAACCAAGTTCATCAATGTGTCCGGCAAGCATAAGAGTGGGCCCATCCTTTTTTCCCAGAGTAGCATGACAGCTACCCAAAGCGTCGACGAAGAAATCATCCGCAATCGAAGCGATATTATTTTTTACAACGGTCCTCGCTTCATCTTCATAACCTGAAGGAGAGCGAGCCAGAAGTAATTCCTTAAGGAAGGAAGGCACGATCGGTTTTGGGGAAGTGGATGACTTTCTGTTTTTCGGCATCTACCATACCAATCACCAGAATTATGATTTGGCAAGATTACGGTTTTAATAAGGCTTTAGTTTTCTCTTTTTGTTGGCACTCTTTTATCCGAATCGCTAGTGAAGACCCATGACGATTTATCCAGCCATTGATTTGAGGAATGGAAAGTGCGTACGCTTGTTTCAAGGGAAAGCAGATGCCGAGACTGTTTATTTTGAAGACCCGCTTGATCCAGCTTTAAGTTGGAAAGAACAAGGGGCTGAGTTTCTTCATGTGGTCGACCTGGACGGTGCTTTTTCAGGCGGCTCCCATAACCTGAGTGCAGTTGAACAGATTGTTCGTTCGAGCGGTCTCCAAGTACAGTTGGGAGGAGGCATGAGAGATGAGGCCACCATTGCAAACGCTTTAGAGCTAGGTTTATGTCGAGTAATCATTGGAACTCGTGCCTGCAATGAACCCGAATGGATTGAATCTTTAATCTCGAAATTTGGGAGCGGCAAGATTGTGGTTGGAATCGATGCAAAAGATGGAATGGTAGCAACCAAAGGCTGGGTCGAAGAAACCGAAGTAGATGCACTTGATTTGGCGAGGAAGCTTTCTACATTTGGATTGCGATGGATTATACATACGGATGTGGCCACCGACGGTGCCATGCTCGGACCAAATTTAGAGGCTCAGAGAAAAATGCTGGAAGCCGTCCCTGATTGTAGTGTGATTGCTTCTGGTGGAGTTTCCAGGAAAGAAGACTTGGATGATTTAAATAATCTCGCATCTGAATATTCAAATTTAGAAGGGGTGATTATCGGAAAAGCACTTTATGAAAAAACCATCAACCTGAGTGACTGCTTTGTATGACATTGAGTAAATTTTCTTGCCAAAGACAAGTAAGCCATCTTCTTATTCCTTATTCCCTATGAGTAAAAAAAGTAAAGTAACCTTCAGCGTGGATCTCGATAAAGATCCGGATCTTATTTTTGAAGAAATTAAACTTTGGATTGAGCGGGAGCTTAAGAAAAAAGGTTCCGACGATAAAAGCTCAGCCTTCTTGTCCAAGTTGCATGAGATTTCTAATGAACACATCAAGACTAGTTTCAAGACCACCAACGATTTAATTCGAGCCCTCGCTGAATTTGCCAGTCCGAAAATGCGGGATCGAATTTTTGATTCTTCTCCGACGGGCAGGCGGAAGACGATTTCCATGAGTCAGGAACTCTATGACCAGATTCAATCTCTTTTATCGAAACCAAAATCAAACAAGGCAGATATTGCCAGGAAAACTGGAGTGAGTGTGGTGCAGGTCCGGAAAGTAGCCTTCGGAGGTTACGAAAAGAAATACGGAAAATCAAAGGCATTTCCTCTGAAACCTAGTGCTAAAAAAGCATCTTCGGGGCAGGTGGATTTACCACTATCCCAAATGGAAGAACCTCCGGTTCCAGCAAAGCCAAGGCCGAAAATTCAAAGGAGTGTGACCCGCCCCCCTATGCGTCCGGTCGTCAAGTCTCCATTAGATCTTTAATTTCTCCTTGCTCCTTTTGACTGGACGCAATTTCCGTCAAAGATTATCTTTGTACATTACTTTGGGGGCCGTAGCTCAGTTGGAAGAGCGCCACAATGGCATTGTGGAGGTCGTCGGTTCGAACCCGATCGGCTCCACCAATCTTTCGAATAAATGAATTTTTTCGGGAAGCATCTGTCCACTACCCTGATTATTTTAGGTATTTTTTCGTGTGGTGAAAAAAAGATGGAAGATGAAGTCTTTGAGATCCTTGAGGATAGTGAAGAAAATAATGATTCCGTACTTCTAGGGAAAAACCCTAACATTGCAATTTCTGAAGATGGTCTGGAATTTAAGAAGAAGATTGATGGAACCGATACGGAGGAATCAGTGGGAGTAAATGACAGTGGGGAAATCGTCTATAAAGGCGGATTTAAGAACGGGAAACCTGAAGGTGAATGGACCACTTTTTTTGCAGATGGTAAGCCCAGATGGAAAGGAACCAAAAGAGATGGATTCAATCACGGCCCTTTTAGTATGTGGTATCCAAGTGGTCGAAAAAAAATGGATGGATCTTTTTCGAAAGGAGAAAAAGATGGAAGCGAAATTTCATGGCATTTAAACGGAATGAAATGGCACCAGCGTTTTTTTTCACAAGGTACTCCGGTTGGTTTGTGGAAGACCTGGGACGATCAGGGGAAGCTTTTAAGCGAAGTGCAACACCCTGATAGCTTGGAACTAAATGCAGCGGCAAACCAATAGCTGGACTCTTTTGCCTTGCTCCTTGTTAGCTTAGTTATAACCAAATTATATATATCATGGATTCAATTTGGATAACAGGGATGGGATTAATCACCAGTATCGGGAATGATCGAGCCACAGTTGGTCAGAACCTGATCGATCTTAAGCACGGTATCGAGAATCCTGATTTTCTTGCTCCTGACTCTTCCCCAGTAAAAGTGGCAGGCACGGTAAAAGATTTTGATGTCGACTCATCCGATCCTGAGGATTGGATTTATCCAGCAGAATACGCGGTTCCCCGGGCAACCATCCGCAGTTTTTCACCCCATGTGCTTTATGCCTGGTGTGCGGTGAAACAAGCCATTCAAGACGCATCCTTATCGGATGAGGATTTAACCGATCCAGACGCCGGGCTTTATTCATCTTCCGGTGGTTCAATGCGTTCGATCCACCAGCATTTCCAGAAGATGGATAGGCGTGGGGTAATGGCATGCAATCCCTTAGCAATCGTTGCATCCATTGCCGGGACCTTAACCTTTAACCTAGTCGCTACGCTCGGGATAAGGGGTTCTTCCACGGGCATGGTTTCCGCCTGTGCTTCTTCCGGTCACGCGTTGGGGATGGCATTGGATGAAATTCGGCTCGGGCGTCAAAAGCGTATGCTCGTGGTGGGTGCTGAAGATTGTAATTTTGAAAGCATTGTTCCCTTTTGCGGAATGCGCGCTCTTTCTCTGGAAACGGATCCCAATCTTGCCTCTCGCCCCTTTGACTCCAAACGGAATGGTTTTGTGGGTACCGGTGGCTCGGTATGCTTGGTATTAGAAACTGAAACCGAAGCTCGCAGAAGAGGAGCTACGCCGTACGCCAAATTTACGGGTTGGGGTCAGGGTTCAGATGGTCACAATGTTGCAATTTCCCACCCCGAAGGGCGAGGCTTAAAGGATTCTATGCAGAATGCTTTCAAAGATGCTAAAGTTTCCCCAGAAAGCATTGATTATGTAAATGCCCATGCCCCTTCCACTCCCATTGGGGATGCTTCAGAAATGAAGGCACTCAAGGCAACCTTCTCAGAATCTCAATCGATTAAGGTTTCCAGCACTAAAGCACTTACGGGCCATGGTCTTTCGCTCTCCAGTATTATGGAAGCCGCCTTTTGTTGCCTTGCCCTTAAAGAAGGTTTCCTGCCTGGCTCTGCAAATGTAACAAGTCCAGATCCTGAAATTGGACACCTTCACTTACTTCGTGAAACCGTCCAAGAACAGGCAACCCGGATTTTAAGCAATAGCAGTGGTTTTGGAGGTGCAAATGTAAGCCTTATTTTTGAAAAAGTTTAAGATTTTGAAGGCTGAAAAAACAAAGGTCTTATCGGAAATAATTCAAAATAGGCGAACCCGAAAACCGTCTAAATTTTTACTAAAACCTGTCCCCTCTTCCCTGATTAAGGAATTAATTGATTGTGCGAGGCATGCTCCTAATCACCATCGTACTGAACCTGCCCGATTTTATTTACTTAACTCATCCAAGATTCAGGAAGTGGGTAATCTATTTGGGGAAGTATTAGCCGGTGATGGTTCGAACCCTGCCCTCGTAGAAAAGGGAGAACGAAAAAAGAAAGAATGGGGAGAGGCTCCCGGTTTACTTATCGTTACCTGTCATACGGATCGGGGTTCAGTCTTGGTACAAAATAGGCCCGCGATTATCGACGAGGACTACGCCACCACCAGTTGCATTTGTCAAAACCTATGCTTACTCTTCGAGGCCGAGGGTTTGTCCTGTAAGTGGAGTACAGGTGCGGTCTGGGAACACCCTCAGTTTTCCGAAACGATACAAATGAAGGATCCAAATTGTGAGCGCGTCGTTGCACTGCTCTTTTATGGATATTCGGAACAATCATTGGGGCAGCGATCCCTTTCTCCGCTGGCAGATCATTTGAAGTCCGATTATTAAGGAAGGAATGCTTTGAGGTACTCGTTATCCCATTGACCCAGAGCTGAAAATTTGCAAATTATATCGTTTTGGTGGTATGGCGAAATAGCTCAGTCGGTAGAGCAGAGGACTGAAAATCCTTGTGTCCCCAGTTCGATTCTGGGTTTCGCCACCACCAAAAACTTTTATTATTCAACAGGTTGCAAAAGGTTTTCCGAGAATTGCCTTAACCAATTATAAATGCTTGGATACTTTAAGGCTTCACTTTTTACATGATGCCCCACCCTGGTCTTTTTCTTATTAGTTACTCCTAAACTACTATTATTGGGGGTGGAAGCAGCATATCTAAGCAACTTAACTATGTTTATATCATATATGCTATGTTGAAAGTCCGGATTTAGATTGTTCAGGATATTATCTTTATTTTCCTTGGTTGGCATGGGAGTTGTGGGTTAAAGTTTGGGGATGACAAGAAGCTTGAGGAGGCGATTATTCGTTGCTTTTTATACTGCAGCGATTGTTTCGATTTATTATTATTTTAAATATGTACGGGAGCCTGTTCCCTTCCAACCCAAAAGCCCTTACGAACGCCCCGTGTGGCAGCCACCAGAGGAAAAATAGTGGGCAAGAAACTTAATTTAATTAGCATCATTGGCATGGTCTTGGGTGTCTTAATGTGTTTCAGCGATAAGTACTCTATTATTGTTTCGGGAGGTTTGATATTTGCAGCATCAAACTTCCTTTTGTACATTGCCCGTGAGTTTAACGATGGTGAGTAATTTGTAGGGTAATCTGATGAATTATTAGTGTTACACTTTTCAAGGTTCACTTATTTTTTCTGTTGCAGATATTCAGATAAAAGGTGCATACCGAAGAAAAGTAAAAGGCGTTATTTTTAAGCAATCTAGAACTGGCTCGGCGAGGAGGTTGTGGATTTTGTCTCTAAGGGTTTTTTTAAAATCCCGAAATTAAAGTATGGATCAATTTCGTGTAATACTAATTCAATAGGTATTGGCCATTTCGGTAATTCGACCGCCAAGATTCGTTCCCATCCTCTTTGTATCGAACCCATACCCCATTCCCGTTGATTAATTTGGTATCTGAACACTTTTCCCCATTCGGTTTCCAGACCACGATCGAGATAATTCTGCCATTCTGATATAGAGAGTCATTTTTTTTCTGACCATTTGAATACCACCTAGTCGCCGGGCCGTGTAATTTTCCATTCTCCACCGATTGTTCCAGTTGTTTCTGACCATTTGGATACCAGCTTTCCCAAAGCCCGTGAGATATTCCATCGTGGAAGTTCTTTTCCTCTGCTTTCACTCCATTTTTCCACCAGTAGATGTAAAGACCGTGCGGTTTTCCGTTCTTATATTCTTCAAGGGATCTAAGCTCTCCAGTTTCTCGAACATGCTTAAACCACCCGGTGAAAGGATTTTTCTCACCATGTTGAAACGCTAGTGTAGAGCCATCCTCCATTTCTCTTGGTACCAATTTAGTAACAGCTGAATGAATTACTTTTTCAAGCTCTGGAAAGTCATCCAAATTCTGAATCTTTTTAGCAACGGATGTATGTAGGGCCAATAAAACAAGAATAAAACTGATACTATCCTTCATCCTCCTAACCAAAGGTTTTTTTTATTCTTGGTCAAGCCGAGCAGGTAAAAAAGTTTTAAGTAAAAATTCTTATTCCAAGTAACTCCTTTAACATTCCCAACTCGCGGTATCCGTTTGAGCGGGAGAGGTGGGTGCGGAGGTTCATGGGGGTTATTGCATTTGGAGACTTATCCGGAAGCCTATGTTGTAGAAACGATTGCTGGGTGTATATACTGCACGAAGAGCCGACCGCAGGTTCGGCGCGCTGAAGGTAAAGGAACCACCCCGTCTGACCTTATAAGTACCCTTAGACGGACCAATTGGGTCAATCGGAGAACCGCTAGGGTAATCGTCATGCCAATCAGCACACCACTCCCACACATTTCCGTGCATGTCGAAAAAGCCCCATGGGTTTCCCTGGTAAGAACCCACTGACTGTACTTTTTTTAAACTACTTTCATCGTAGTTTGCCAACTTCGGATCTATTTCATCACCCCACGAATAATTCGTTGTAGTTCCCGCTCGGCAGGCATACTCCCATTGGGCTTCCGAAGGGAGTGAGAACTTCCAGCCATTAGGTACACTTTCCTTCTTCGTTAGAGCCTCGCAAAATGCCACCGCATCATTCCATGAAACCAATTCTACGGGCAGTTTTTCTCCCTTAAAATGGCTGGGGTTAATGCCCATGATTTTTTGGTACTCTTCTTGGGTAACTTCATATTTACCAAGATAAAACCCTTTACTCAGAATGACAGGGTGAGCATTATTTCCACCCCCTCTAATAAAACTCCCCGGCGGACACCAAATCAGTTCCATATTGAGGGCGGACTTAACGATGTAATTCGGCTTTGGGGCAAAGCCTTCCACCGTATTCGCCAAGCGATTCAGTTCATAGTCGGATACCGATTCCTGAGAATCGGCAACCGCCTTGGCTAATTCCAATTTTTCTGATTCCGGCAAGGCATTAACTTCGCCCGCTCCATCTTGAGAACCAGCAACCTTTTGAGCGGTCTCCACACTTTTGGCTTTTTGATTCGCATCCAAGAAACCAACCCTTCCTTCCAGTACTGCCAGTTCCGTAGAATCCGAATCTGCGGACAGTCCAAACTGGGTACCGCGGATACCCGCGACTCCAAGTTCAGATTCGACCACAAAAGAAGATTCCCGATTCAATTTCTTCACATCTACCACCAGGTCACCTGTTTCCAATTTGAAGACCACTCGACTGGGACTGGTCTCTTCCTTTAAGTCGGTCACCTTTTTTGCCGATGCCCGAAAATCCTTCTGCCAAAAAGCATTCAATACGAGTTTTGAATTAGGTCCCACCTTGGCAAGTGATCCCGTGGTCAGCAATAGGTCCGCTTCTGAATTTGCTCCAGTAATGATGGTCGAACCATGTGGCAGGGGTTCTCCTACAATCACATCACGGGCGACGGGTTTTACCTCCTGTGATCCGCTGTAGCGGGGAGCAGGAATCACCGTTACCTTTCCGGTTGCGGAGGCGATAATGATCGCACCCTTGCCGCGATCCTCAAAGGGTTCGGGAGTTTGAAACAAGGCCCGTGCCGCGGCTTCCAGCACATATTCCTGGTCCGCCTGGGAGAAGCGGGTGATCGGCAGAGTAAACTCACGCCCTGCTTCATTCTTAATCTTTACATTGCTCCCAACCTGCTCGATGAAGCGGGCCTCCAAGGTGCGTCCATCCGAACTGGTCCAGGTGCGGATGGGTTCCAGAGCAGAAAGGAAATTCTGCAGAAGAAGGAAAAGGGAGAATAGACTGAGGCGAAAGAGGTTCATGGGGGACTACTGCCCCAAGTTGTACAGTGCCTGCACTTCTTCGGCGGATAAGGCACGGTCGTAGATGCGGACATCGTCGAAGACCGCGGTCAATCTAGTTGATGATTGGCTTTCGCCACCCCACCAATGTCTACCGATTGCTGATTTCTTATACTGAACAGAGCTTGGAATTTCCCAAGACTCAGATGCAACTAGTATTCCATTTAAAAAACCATTTTTGGTAGTTACTCCATGATTTAATAAAATATGATTCCAGCTGTTTCTATCTATGGTTTCGTCAATAGTAGAATTAAAAGTAATTTGACCAAGATTACCTACATTTAAAAGTGATCCGAAATTAATGTAGTCTTCTCCCATAGGGTAATGCATTTGTTCTTCTTTCACCCAAAGGGAAATAGCAAAATTCCCTACCTCTAATTCATCAATATATGGAATTATAATATGCCCACCATTCGTTCCAGTTCCTGGATTAACGGAATCACCTACAATCCTAATTGCTTGGTTAACTTTCCCTGGAACATAAGAATATGCATTGGTTGGAGTCGAATGCCTTTCATTTCCCGACATATCCGAACCGTTTCCATCAAATGGCCACCAAGCAAGCAAACCATCGTTAAGTGAAGAAACTCTTATTTCAACTCCAGACTCCACACTCCCAAAATCATTGCTCACTACAACGGAATAATTTCCATCATGGAGGGTAGCATTGGCATCTGTAATATTAAGAGAGGCATTGGTTTCACCTGTTAAATCCACACCATCCTTTTTCCATTGGTAATTGAGGTATTTCCCTTCGGCGGTAACGGAAAACGAGACATTACTGTCCGCATAAACAACTTTACCTGTTGGCTGCCCAGTTATCTCAGGCTTGAGGTATTTGAGAATAGTCGCATCTAGCTTCGCAGTCGTCACCGATCCATCCGCCACTTCCGCCTGAACGAGAGGCGTACCCGCGGAGGCATTGCCGTCTTTGCGGTATAAGTCGTAGACGCCCGCCACGGAGGCGTTCAGATCGGCGGCGTAGACTTTGTTGGAGTAGACTCCCTGAGCAGTATCACCTGCTAAAATATAGACTTTGTCATTTAAGACTATGGCGCCAGCCTGAGATTTACCTTCTGGTAAAGAAGTAGAAAATTTCCATTCACTTAAACTAAAGTCATAAAATTCAATTGTATTGTGAATGAGACCATCTCGCCACCCCCCAGCTGAAAACAATCTGTTCTTCCAAGTCCAAGTTATTGGTGAAGCCCTATCGAAATTGAGATTAGTTTCCGTTTCCCACGAGTTGGAAGTAGGGTTGAAAACTTCGACTTTTTTTAAAGGATTGTCGTCTAAACCTCCAATTACCCATATTCGATTTTGGAACCAAGCAAGACCAGTTCCTCGCCTCGCTGTAGGCATATTTGCCATTGGAGTCCATTGATTACTTGAGGGATCAAAAGAGAGAACTTGGTTAAGGACTTGATTTGATGAATTAATTCCTCCAATCAAATAAATCATTCCGTTAGTACTAATTGCTGCTCCCATATGAACTTCACTTGGTAATGATGGTCCTGTTGACCAGGCATTTGTCGATGGATCATAAACTTCAACACTCGATAAACCATTGCCGCCAATAGCATAAAGTTTTCCATTTAGTACGGCAGAAGCAACGCCACTTCTAGCAACTGACATGGAAGCTATCGTATCCCATGTGTTTGAATCAGGGTCATACCTCTCAGCAATATTCTTTTCGCCAGTAGCATTATTACCTCCGACAAAATAAATTTTACCATCCAAAACTTCTACTCCATCATAAGCAGACCTAGCATCACTCACGGGAGCCTTCTCCTCCCAAACCAATTCCTTGGGCGTCCCCTGCTGATAAAGCGAATAACCAGCAAGTGCGGACTCACCATAGGGAATCGCTATCAAACTACCAACCGCGGGTGGATTGTTCACGGTGGTGGTCTCGCTGGTGTTCGAGTCCAGTTTGGCGGTCACTTCCGCATCGAGCATGGATAGTGTAATTGGACCAACCGCGGGAGCGGATTTGTTTAGGTCTGCAAGCACATCGGCGGGTAGCATCTCGCGGGTGATCGTCACGCTTTTGTTTAAATCTGCCAGAACATCTGAAGGAAGCATATCCCGAGTTATTGATCCGCTGATTCCACCGCTTGCATTGCGCTCTAATTTTGCGCTCACTTCTGGGGCGAGCATGGAAAGTGTAATTGGACCAACCGCTGGGGCTGTTTTGTTCAGATCTGCAAGCACATCTGCAGGCAGCATGTCGCGGGTGATTGAAGTTATCGTTGGAGCAGATTTGTTCAGGTCTGCCAATACATCCTCCGAAAGCATTTCACGAGTAATCGGCCCCATCGGTGCCGCACTCTGATTTGCATCCATTTTGGACAAAACCTCGGGACTCAGCATGTCGGAAGTAATGGCACCCGAAAGTTTTTCCGCAACCTTCGCAACTTCTGCCACCTCTGCTACCTTCGCAACCTCCGCGACCAAGGCACGGGGCGTGGCGGTGATCAATTGCTCAGGACCAAGGGTGCGCGGACCGTCCCCCTTGTCAAAATTGACCGAAAGATACAATTCATCATGTTGAAGGAATAATTCGGGAGGCAAAGGGTTCATGCCCTGTCCACCAAGCATCACAGAGTAGCGACCATTAACCACGAATACACGGATGGATTCATTTGCATCCACTCCGTTTCGCCAATGCTCGGTACCGTTGGCATCTTCCAAGGAAAACTGGAACTGAGCGGAGCCGTGGTAATTGATTCCATCAACCGCCACCTTACCGGAATATGGCACGGGGGGTGCCGCCCATAGGGCAAGCAAGGGGAGCAGGAATATTCCAACGGCGAATCTCATGCCTGATAACCAATCATTGGCAATCGGTGTGGTCAAACTGAATTACACCATCCGTGTGTTTTGGAGTCGTATTGTGCTTATGCTACGAAAGAATTGTAAAGGGCGTGAGCGGATTATTCGGATTGGATCCAGTCTTCAGTTCTGGAGTTCGAAATAAAACCTTTTGTTTGGCTTATTATTCAAAAAGTGAAGAGGCATTAACTACCCAAAATCTTCAATATGGTGCCAAAAATTCCATGACCGGTTAATTCAATCAATAAGATCACTCCAATTAAAAGAACTTTTTTACTTATAAAGGGCTTGGGTTCCTGGTCGCTCATCCAAGTAGATTTAACTATTCAAATCAGCTAAGCCAAACCTTTTCACCTACAGTACTGAGCTCCCGAGAATAAAAGTTTGGAAGAGCAGGATTAAACTCAAAAAATCAAGGATTCCTGAAATACCGGAGGATTGATCCTATTCGCCTGCTTGTTGGTGGGGGGATTTAAATGAAACCACTCTTTTGTCTTTGAGGTTAACATATCCTTCTTCATCGACCCCATCGGCATTTAAATCTCCAATGTAAAAATAAATGGTTTCAATCTTTGGATTACTGGATGGCTTGATTCTAGTGGGTCTTCCCAGGGCTTGACGGACCCCATATTCACTCATTCTTTTACGTACCCCATTCCAAGAATCAGGTTTTGTCCAAGGGCCTCGACTCTGATCCTCGCTACTTTTTATCTCCCTCCTGAAGGTGTCAAAAAATTTCTTTTTCTCGATTTCATTCTTTGGGACGATGCTTGAAAAGTCTGATTTCTTTTCGATTCTTTCTGTCTTTTCTAATTGGCTCACTCGGGAGGAAAGCCTCGCATTTTCTGCCTCCAGGGCAGACATTCTTTTTTCAAGTGCTTCTATCTTGCCAAGTTGGTCTTCATTTGCCCAAGCAGAATCATAAGAAAAAAGGAACAGCGATAATACAAAAAACAATCCTTTGGTTGGATCTGAAACTTTCCTGAAGATGGTAAAAAATGATACTTTTAAACTTTGCATTCGGCTAACAAAACGCCGGAGCTTGATGTCGTCAAGTTCAGGAGTGCAAGACGATCATAAAAATGAGTTTTTAAGAGAGCCTAAAAACCAAGCCAGGCATTTTTCTGGAAGTCGTAAAACTTGGGAGTCCCGGTTGAATCATCAAAGAATAGCCAGTCCTTGGTAGTGGCATCATAGAAATAGGGGAAAACATTCTTGTCGGTATACAACCAGCCCGAAATTAGAGTATGATCGAGTTGGCGAATGTAGACTTTTTTCATCGAATCTGGATTGGTTACCGCACCGTTATTGGCGCTCTCCCCTTTCTTAATCAGGTCGACATATTCCATTCCGCTAATGACCTGGCCCCAAACCGTGTATTGTTGGTCTAAGAATGTGGAATTTGCCAGGCAGATGAAGAATTGACTGTTTGCGCTATTTGGATCGGAGGAGCGAGCCATGGAGCAAACCCCGCGCAGATGTAATTGGCTGCTGAATTCACTGGGGATGTCTGCAAGTGTGGAGCTGCCGGTTCCGACAAGGGAGGAATTAAATTCGGAGATCTTTCCATACTGAACATCTCCAGTTTGTGCCATGAAACCATCCAGAACGCGGTGAAATGCAACGCCATCATAACTTCCATTGGCGGCAAGGGTCTTAATTCTTTGCACATGCTGGGGTGCAACCGCAGGAAATAATTCGATCAGAACTTCACCATCTTCAAGTTCAATTACTAAACATTCTGTGATGTTCCGATCAATTCCCGGAAGATAGAACCAGCCATTGGTGTAGGGATTAAGAGTTTTATTGTCTTCCGCGTAGATCGAAGAATACATCGAGGCTGGAAGCAAGAAAATGGCAAGGGACAATAGAGACAATTTCATGATTTCAACCTAGCATGCTTGATTCATCCTTAAAAGAACCGAGTGACCTACCCTACTTATTTGAAAGCCGGTAGCACATACTCCTTAAATATTCTTTCTAAGCGAGAATGGACTTTACCGCGTTTGAATCCAAGCGATTTATGACCAGGGGTTGAGAGTAATCTTCCTGAGATTGTTGCCAACCTGCAAGGATTGAGCCGTCTTGAAGATTAAGTGCCGAAACATATCTGCTACAACCGGTACCATGGGGAGATAAAAAGAGGGGGAAATGAGTTGAAATCTTTTGAAGTTTTGGGACTTCCTGATCCCAGCCCCAGGCTAATCCACCCAGTTCCTCGCACGAATATCCTCTGGGTCGATTGGCTGCTTCTTTATTTTCATCCAGGGAGCGTAAACATTCAGCACCATCGTAGAAATACAGGGATAAATCGGGGAGATCTTCAAATTCTCCAACCTTGGGGACTGCGAGCCGCTCGGTTACTCTGGCGCAGGCAACGTCCCAACTATTACCGCGGGGTAATACATTGTAATCTTTG
>Ga0213863_10001655_pt1 | contig 16071 bp, 15 predicted proteins | sample PICome_8_FD_160128 | JGI IMG/M metagenome (GOLD analysis project Ga0213863, IMG submission 160128) | Coastal seawater microbial communities near Pivers Island, North Carolina, United States - PICO497 | ecosystem: Environmental > Aquatic > Marine > Coastal | place: USA: North Carolina... | reverse complement strand
TGAAAAAAGCAGGGGCAAATATTTCAATAAAGAACGATATTATTAATATTGAGGCTAAATCGCAATTAAATGCTATTAATATAACTACAAACCCTTACCCTGATTTCCCAACTGATATGCAGGCTCAATTTATAGCACTCAATTCAATATCTAAGGGCAAAAGCAAGGTAATAGAATCTGTTTTTGAAAATAGGTTTATGCATGTGCAGGAGTTAGTTAGAATGGGGGCTGATATTGACATTAACGGAAATGTTGCAAATATTAAAGGTGTAAAAGGACTTACAGGTGCCCCAGTTATGGCTACAGACTTGAGAGCATCTGCAAGCCTAATTTTAGCAGGCCTTGTAGCTAAAGGTGAAACAATTGTTGATAGAATATATCATATTGACAGAGGGTATGAATGCATTGAAGAGAAACTTACTAAAATTGGCGCAAGTATTAAGAGATTACCTCAATGAAATTGAAAGATAATATTGTAATAGCAATATCAAAAGGAAGAATTTTAGAAGAAGGTATGAATCTTCTAAATTTGATGGGTATTGATACTATTGAAAGCATGGAGGATTCAAGAAAATTAATTTACCAGACAAATAATAGTAATCTAGAGTTGGTTATTGTTAGGGCAGCAGATGTGCCAACATATGTTGGAAATGGAGCTGCAGATATAGGTATAGTTGGAAAAGATACGTTGGTTGAATATGGAGCAAACAATATTTATATTCCTCTTGATCTAAATATATCAAAATGCAGAATGGCCCTAGCTTGCTTGCCAGACTGTAATCCTGGCCCAAGAATAAAAGTGGCTACAAAATATGTTAAATGTGCAACTGACTATTTTATTAAAAAAAAGAAGCAAGTTGATATAATTAAACTTTATGGGTCTATGGAGTTAGCTCCAATTCTTGGCTTGGCAGACTATATAGTCGATTTAGTTGATAGCGGCATGACATTAAGAGCTAATGGTTTAAAAGAAGTTGATTCCATTTTTGACGTAAGCGCACAACTTGTAACAAACAAAGCGTCTATGAAAACAAAAACAGAATCTATAGAAAATATTATTAATGCTTTTGAAAAAATTATACAGTGAGAAATTATGACACTTAAAACAGACGATTTAAGAATAAATAAAATCCAAGAACTAAGCACGCCAGATGAAGTGAGGAAAGAACTGCCAATTTCTGATAATGCAGCAAATGTTATTATAAATTCTAGAAGAACCATAGAAAATATTTTGGATGGAAAAGATGATCGTATTTTTGTCGTTATTGGGCCATGTTCTATTCATGATCCAATCGCGGCTATTGATTATGCAAATAAATTAAAAAAAATGGCTAATAAGCTATCAAAAAATCTATTCATAATTATGAGAGTGTATTTTGAGAAACCAAGAACAACTATTGGTTGGAAAGGTTTAATAAATGACCCCATGTTAGATGGAAGTTTTAAAGTGAATGAAGGCATTCGTATTGGAAGAAAGCTTTTACTAGATATAGTGAACTTAGATATTCCTACGGGAACAGAATATCTAGATTTAATTAGTCCGCAATATATATCGGATATAATAAGCTGGGGTGCAATCGGAGCCAGAACAACAGAAAGTCAATGTCATAGGGAGCTTGCATCAGGTTTATCCTGTCCTGTAGGATTTAAAAATGGAACAGACGGTAACTTACAAATAGTTTTTGATGCAATTAAGTCAGGTTCAGGTGCGCATCATTTTCTTTCTGTGACCAAAAAAGGAAATTCCGCCATATTTTCTACTGAAGGCAATAAGTATTGTCATACAATTTTGAGGGGCGGTAACAAAAAAGTAAATTATGATGAGAAAAGTATTAATGAAGTTTCTGCTCGTCTTGAAAAAGCAAGTCTACCCCAACAAATTGTTGTTGATTGCAGTCATGCTAACAGTATGAAAGATCATAAAAAACAGATTAATGTTGTTAATGACTTAGCTTCACAATTAAGTAAAGGAGAAAATAGAATAAAGGGGTTGATGATAGAAAGTAATTTAGTTGAAGGAAATCAAAATATCAATAGTCCAAATCTCGTTTATGGTAAAAGTGTAACCGATGCTTGTATAGGCTGGGAAGATACAGAAAAAGCTTTATTAATATTGTCGGAGGCAATAGAAAAGAGAAAAAGTAATGCTTAATATTAAAAAAATAAGTTCTATTGATAAAAACTTTTCTGAAAATTTAAAAAAACATATTTCTCAGAGAAAAGTTAGCTCTTCAGATATTAAAGAAAAGGTAAAAGATATTATCTATGATGTTAAGGAAAATAGAGATAAAGCACTGGTAAAATTTTCTAAAAAATATGATAACTATGATAATAAAGACGCAAAAGAATTAGAAGTAAAAAAAGAAAAATTTTCTCAAGCTATAAAAAAAATAAGTAAAGATGAGTTGAAAGCTTTACAGTTTGCAAAGAATAGAATAGAGGAGTTTGCATTTCATCAAAAGTCAAAATCTTGGGATTATAGTAGCGAAGGAATAACGCTAGGTGAAAAAATTACACCAATAGATAAAGCTGGTATATATGTTCCTGGTGGTTCAGCAGTTTATCCTTCAAGTGTTTTGATGAATTCTATTCCGGCAAAAGTTGCTGGTGTGAGAGAAATAATTATGGTGGTGCCTTCGCCACACGGTGAAATTAATGATTTGGTCTTAGCCGCAGCATATTTAGGTGGAGTCGATAGAGTATTTAGAATTGGAGGGGCGCATGCAATAGCAGCGCTAGCATACGGTACAAATACGATACCTAAAGTTAATATGATAGTTGGTCCAGGAAACCAATATGTTGCCGAAGCTAAAAAAGAATTATACGGAGAAGTAGGTATTGATAGTTTTGCAGGACCTTCTGAAATATTAGTTATTGCAGACTCAAAAGCAAATATTGAATGGCTAGCAGCAGATTTATTTGCTCAAGCAGAACATGATAAGTTAGCTCAATCCATACTAATTTCACCCGATCAGAACTTGTTAATAAATTTAGAAGAACAAATGAGGCTAAAACTTAAAACCCAAGTAAGAAAAGATATTATAGAGTCCTCTTTAAATAATTTTGGGTTATTGATTCAATCAAAGAATATAGAGGACGCTATAAGTATATCAAATGAACTTGCTCCAGAGCACCTTCAGTTATCAATAGAAGATAGCGAGCAATATTTAAACAAAATTGAAAATGCAGGCGCAATATTTTTAGGAGAATATACTCCTGAGGTCTTTGGAGACTATTGCGCCGGCTCAAATCATGTATTACCTACAGTAGGTACCGCTAAGTTTTCTTCACCATTGGGCGTGCAAGATTTTCAAAAAAGATCTAATGTTATTCAATGCTCTAAAGATTCTTCAAAAATACTTGCAAGACATGCAGCAATTATTGCAAATGCTGAGGGGTTATACTCTCACAAAGATTCTGCAAGCTTGAGAAAAAATAACGAGAAAGATGATGAGCAATAAAGTTAATAATTTTTTGAGAGACGACATTGATTCTTTAAAAGAATATAAAATTGTTGATTCTAAAGGTATGATTAAATTAGACGCCATGGAAAATCCATTTGATCTAGATTTGAATTTTGAAATAACTGGTTTATCCTCTGGGTCTTCAAATTTAAACAGATACCCAGATGCAAATTGTGAGAGTTTGAGAAAAAAATTACGCGCAAAGTATAAAATTGGAAAAGATCACAACATAATTTTTGGTAATGGATCTGATGAGCTTATACAACTAATTTGTTTGGCATTTCTAAAATCTAAAAATACTGTTTTAGCTCCATCACCTTCTTTTAGTATGTATGAGAAAATTTCAAGAGTTCTTGGATTGAAATTTAAAAATGTTTCTTTAAAGAATGATTTTTCTTTAGATCTAAGTTTAATGTTGAAAAAAATAGCTGAGTTCAATCCTGCAATAATATTTCTTGCTTATCCAAACAACCCGACTGGTAATCTTTGGTCAAAAAAAGACATTTTAGAAATTATAAATAAGTCTAACGGAGTAGTTGTTATAGATGAGGCATATGGAGCATTCTCGGGGCAATCTTTTGTTACAGAAATAAATAAATATGAAAATTTAGTTATCATGAAAACCTTATCTAAAATCGGCTTTGCAGGCATAAGATTAGGGTATTTATTTGGAGAGAACTCTTTGATTAATAATATTAACAAGCTAAGACTGCCGTTTAATATTAATTCCGTTTCTCAGAAAATTAGTGATTTATCCTTCGAAAACAATGAGTATATAGATGAGCAAATAAAAGATCTCATCAAATTGAAGGACAAGTTAACTAATCAAATGAAAGATATTAGTAAAGTTAAAGTGTATGAAAGTAAAACAAATTTCGTTTTATTTAAAATATTAGATAAATCCGCAAATGATGTTTTTAACTATCTTATTTCTTGCAATATTTTAATAAAAAACATATCAAGTTCACCTGGCTTGGAAAATTGTCTCAGAGTTACAGTTGGGTCTGAACAAGAAAATAATTTATTTATACAATCCTTGAAAAAATCATTAATTTAAAGATTTTTCACACAAAAAAACTATACATTATGTTAGAATATCGCAAGTTTTAAATATTAGGAATTACGAAAAGGAAATTTACCCATGTCTAACGACAATCCCGATAACAGTAGAAGAAAATTTTTAACAGGCAGCTTATCTATAGTTGGAGGAACAGGTGCGGCAGCTACTTTGTGGCCATTTTTGTCATCTATGGGGCCAAGCTCAAAAGCTAAAGCAGCAGGAGCTCCAGTAAAAGTAGATATTAGCAATTTAAAAGATGGTGAAAAAATTGATCTAATATGGAGAAAAAAGCCTATTTGGGTAGTAAAAAGAACAAAAAATATGCTTGATAGTATAAATACAAACGAAAATAAGCATAAGGACCCAATGTCAGAAAACACTGAGCAACAGCCAGAATTTGCAAAAAATAAGTTTAGATCTCTTAAGCCTGAAATTTTAGTCTTAGAAGGTGTATGCACTCATTTGGGCTGTAATCCAGCCTATAAACCGAGTGAAAATAAATTTTTCTGCGCATGTCATGGATCTAACTTCGATTTAGCGGGGAAAGTTGCAAATGGAAGCCCAGCTGGAGCTAATTTGAAAGTCCCTCCATATAGATTTGAAGATGAAAATACAATTATTGTGGGTGAGTTACCAGATAACAGCAAAACAAAGAAAGGTTAAGGAATGAGCGAAAAAAATCAAACTGCTGGTGTAATTGGTTGGATAGACGAAAGGCTTCCAATTTTAAGTTTTGTAAGAAACCATTTAACGCATTATTACACACCAAAAAATTTTAATTTTTGGTATTTCTTCGGCTCTTTGGCTTTTTTAATTTTATTCTTACAAATATTTACAGGAATATTCCTAGCTATGCACTATAAGCCAGATGCTAAACTAGCATTTGATTCCGTAGAGTTTATTATGAGGGATGTGAATTTAGGGTGGCTTATACGCTACATGCATTCTACTGGGGCATCAGCTTTTTTTATTGTTGTTTATCTGCATATGTTTAGAGCTTTAATGTATGGGTCTTTTAAAAAACCGAGAGAGCTAATTTGGTTATTTGGGGTATTTATCTACCTAGCATTAATGGCAGAAGCATTTATGGGTTATTTACTTCCATGGGGGCAAATGTCTTATTGGGGCGCTCAGGTTATAATAAATTTATTCACTACCATACCTTTTATAGGGCCAGAGCTTGGAATTTGGATTAGAGGAGATTTTGCTATATCAGACCCTACATTAACTAGATTTTTCGCATTACATATTGTTGCAGTCCCAATGGTAATATTGCTTTTAGTTATATTACACCTTTCAGCTTTACATACTGTAGGATCAAATAACCCAGATGGAGTTGAAATTAAAAAACATAAAGATGAAAATGGAATTCCTCTAGATGGGATACCTTTCCATCCTTACTATACAGTTAAAGATTTTGTTGGTATTGGTGTATTTTTATTTTTATTTGCTCTTACAGTATTCTTTGTGCCTGAGATGGGAGGATACTTTTTAGAGCATGCTAATTTTATACCTGCCAACCCGTTAGTAACACCAGAACATATAGCTCCAGTTTGGTATTTCACGCCTTTTTATTCAATTTTGAGAGCGATCCCAGACCCAGCATACGGCGCATTAGCTATGGCATTGTCTATTGTAGTATTATTTTTCTTACCATGGATTGATAGTAATCCGATTAAATCTATTAGATATAGAAGTATGTTGTTTAAAATAAATCTTTTTGTTTTTGTAATAGGATTTTTAATACTAGGCTACTTAGGTGTTAAAGCCCCAAACCCTTTATACAACGCATTAGCGCTCAGATTTAGTGAAATGTATTTTATCTTTTTTGCCCTCTTGTATTTTTATAGCGTAAATAGAAGTAATTTATTTAGTTATGCTTTCTCTGGAGTAATAATATTTTTAATTGCAGTATATGATTTATCAAGAATTTCTAGTGATAATTACACTATGGTATTAGTTGGGCTTGCATCAGTTGTCCTATTTTTGTTATTTATGACATTATCACCATTATATTCGAACTTAAATAAAGAAAAAGAAGTTCCAGAAAGGGTGACAGAATGATAAAAAATAATATTCTTGTTTTTATATTTTTGGTGATAATTAATAATATATCCTATTCTGCTTCACAAAAAAGTGAACTTGCCACAAAATATAAAGCTACAAACAGCATTAATAATAAGGCGTCATTACAAAGAGGTGCAAAATATTATGTAAATTATTGTAGTGGTTGTCATTCTTTAAAATATATGAGAATGAGTACACTAGCTGACGATTTAGGTATTGAGGATGCAGTTTTTTCAAAAAACTTACTTTTTACCGGTAAAAAAATTGGCGAGACAATGACAATATCAATGAAAGAGTCTGACGCAGAGTCTTGGTTTAATGCCATCCCTCCTGATTTAAGTTTAACTGCAAGATCAAAAGGAGCTGACTATATATTTGCAAAGTTAAATACTTACTATGAAGATGATTCCACAAATACAGGTTTTAACAATGTGGCTTTACCTAATACATCAATGCCCAATATTTTAGCTAATCTTCAGGGTGGGCAGAAAATTGTTTTAGACTCTAATAATAATCCAGTGAGTTTAGAAAAAGTTTCAGAAGGAATTTATACAGAAGCTGAATACATACAACTGACAAATGATATAACAAATTTCCTAGTTTATGTTTCTGAGCCAGCGAAATTAAAAAGGTATTCAATAGGTTTTTGGGTTTTATTATTTATATTTATATTCACTATAATAGCTTATTATACTAAAAAAGAATTCTGGAAAGACGTCCATTAAATCAATAGGTAAATATTATGCATACCATGACACTTTATTCAGATCCAAATAGTGCGCAATCCCATAGAGTAAGAATTGTTCTTGGAGAAAAAGATTTAGTGTTTAATGTGGAAGATGTATTACCTGGACAAAACAATGAAGATCTCATTGCTTTAAACCCAAACAATACTACACCAACTTTTGTTGATAGAAATCTTGTTTTATATGAATCTAGAGTAATAATGGAGTATTTAGACGAAAGGTTTCCACACCCACCATTAATGCCGGTCGACCCTGTAATAAGAGCTAAAACAAGAATGGTTTTGCATTATATAGAAAAAGATTTGTACGGTTTGCTTGAGGATGTTAAGTCGAGTGGGGAAAAAAAATCAACAGCAGCAAAGCAAAAACTTAAAGATAACATAATGCTTTCTTTAGATTTTATTCAGGGAAAAAAATTTTTTTTAAGTGATGATTTTAGTATTATAGATTGTAGTATGGCTCCAATCTTATGGAGGCTACCAGAATACGATATAGAACTACCTAATACAGCTAAACCAATTTTAAAATATGCTGATAGATTATTTGAAAGAGCGTCTTTTATTGAAAATTTATCAGAACAAGAAGAAGAAATAAGAAGCGAATTTTAAATAGATTTATTAGGATTTAAAATATTTTTTGGATCGAATTGTTTTTTAATTTTCTTCATAAGGGTTAAAGTATTCTTATCAATTTCCTTATTTAAATATTGTTTCTTTATAACTCCGATGCCGTGTTCCCCCGAAAGAGTCCCATCAAGACTGAGAACTAAATCAAAAATTTCTTCTAAGCATTTTATAGAATTTTCAGATTTTTTTTCTTCCTCAGTATTAAATAATAAATTTACGTGTATGTTACCATTTCCCGCGTGACCAAAATTTACAATTTTAATATTATATTTAATAGAAATTTTTTCTAATTTCTCAAGCAGATCTGTTAGATTTGAAATTGGCACGGCTATATCTTCATTAATTTTGTAACCGCCAAGTTCACGTAATGCTGGAGATAGAGATTTTCTTGCTGACCATAAATTATTTATATCTATTTGATTTTCAGCAATTGTTAATTTCTTAAATTTACCTTTTTTTATTACAGTTATTATTTTAGAAAGCATGATATTAATATATTCATTTTCACCATCTATCTCTAATAATATTGCTGAATTTGTATTTTTTTCATAATGATTTGTTTTTATTGTATTTATTAAACTTATTGATTGTTTGTCAACAAATTCAAGTTTGTATGGTGTTACTGGCTGCGTCATAAGATTTATTATAGTTTTTGATGCGCTTGAAATATCATCAAAGGTAACTTCAATAGTTTTTATGGAATTATTTAAAGGGAGAATCTTCAATGTCGCCTCAGTTAGTATTCCTAATACACCTTCAGAACCAGTAAATAATCTAGTTAGATCTAATCCCACGACGCCTTTTGAAGTTCTCACACCAGTTTTATATATCTCTCCAGTTCCAGATACAAACTCTAGGCCAAGAATATTATCTCTAGGAGTGCCATATTTTATTGCCCTTGGCCCAGCAGAATTATTTGCAATATTGCCGCCAACGGTTGAATAATCCTGGCTTGATGGATCTGGACCCCAGAAGAAATTTTCTTCTTTCAGCATATCTTGTAATTTTTTATTTATTACTCCGGGTTGAACAACTGCCAATCTATTTTTTATATCTATATTTAAAATCTGACTCATTTTTTCTAAAGATAATACAATAGAGCCGTCTATTGGAACTGATCCACCAGTGTTACCAGTTCCTCTTCCTCTAGTAGTTATTGGAATATTATTTGTAAAACAATATTTAATAATTTCCTGAATTTGTATTTTTTTATTTGCAAATAAAACACATTCCGGTAATACATGAAGTTTACTATTATCGTAGCCGTAAGCCCAACAGTCCCCAGGTTCGTGCAATACAAAATCTTCTGGTAGCAATTTTTTAAAATATTTAATATGTTTTTTATCTAACATAATTCAAAAAGGTATTTCCTTAGCTTTTCCATTTTTAAATTTTACAATAGTTAAGTTTCTTCTAATTTTATTGAATTCGTCTAATCTTAGAAACCCAGTATTTCCAAGAAGATACTTATGTTTATTTAATTTCAGAGTATTAATATTATAAATAATTTTTATAGAATCCATGCCAATAGCAACAAATCTTAACAAATCTCTTTTATCTACGCTTTCTCTTAAATATTTTTTCTCCAACATATTATTTGTATTATATAGCCATGGTATATCGCAAAATTTTATATTGTTTAAATCTTGATTAATTTCTTTATTATAAACTCCATTATAAATGTGAGATGTTGAATAAAATGGTATGTCCTCAGCATAATTAAAATTAAATTGTGGTTTTATTAGCCTCATATCTTGAGATTTACCAACTGAGAAAATCATATCTAAATTATTGGCAATGTGAGGTTTAAATTGCAATTTTGTTTTTAGAATATTTTGCATATGATTTTTTCTTTTTGTGCTTTCCTCTATATTCAATAAATTTTTAATAGAGTTATTGATTTTTGTATTTTCTCTATTGTATTTAAGCAAATTAGTGACTTTGCCTCCTAATTCTTGAAATCGAAGCGTAAAAGATTCTACAATCCTTTTACCCCAAGTATTATCTGGATATAAAGCAGATGCATTTACATTACCATCTATTATAGCTTTCTCAGCAATACATATGGCTTCATCTTCTGGCAAAAGACCAAATTGATAAACCTTCTTAGAATATTTTTTTAGGTTATTAGAATAGTTTAGTGTTAAAACAGGGAGTTCCTTAGAGCTATACTTTGAAATTTTCTCTATAAAGCCTTTTCTTAGTGGGCCAATCACATAATCAAAATCATTAGAAAGCATTTCAGAATATATCTTTTTAAGATTCGTATCTTCGTCCCCTGTGTCAAAAATTGATAATTCTGGTTTTATGTATTTTGAGGTATCTTTTAATTCTATTTCAATACCATCAAGAATAGCTTTGCCAATCTTGGAATACTTACCAGTCATTGGCAATAGTAAAGCAATTTTATTTATTGTGTTTAAGTTAGTTATTTCAATCACTTCTTTTTCAAGAAGTAATTCATCTATATTTATCTGTTTTTCGCTTTTATCGACTGACCCAGATGATTCTTTACGATTTTCTTCATTTGGCAAAACTTTCATATAGTTTGAATTACAGCCATAAAGCAATATACTAAGTATGAATAGCAATATAAATCTAAAGTCAAATCTTCTAATTATAGGTTCAATAATTTGCATAATATAGGCACAACAAAACAAAGCAATTTCGGTATATTATATGTTGTTGCGACGCCAATTGGTAATATAAATGATATTACATATAGGGCTGTAGAAGTATTATCAAATGTTCATATCATAGCAACCGAAGATACTAGGCATAGTATAAAAATACTTAATTATTATGGCATTAAAACAAAGCAAATTAGCTATCACAAGCATAATGAAGCCGGAAGATGTGATTATTTGATCGAGCTTCTCATGGAAGGAAAAGATGTAGCTGTTATCTCAGATGCTGGAACCCCTGCAATATCTGATCCAGGAGATATTCTTATTTCAAAAGCTCATGAAAATAATATTTCGGTTTCTCCAGTACCTGGACCATGTTCTCTAATATCAGCTATTAGTGTAAGTGGTTTTGCTTCTGAAGATTTTAAATTTATTGGTTTCTTGCCAAAAAAATTATCTCAAAAATTAAGTATATTTAGTAATAATAATGATCATTCTTTAATTTTTTTTGAGTCTCCAAATAGAGTGCTAGATACTTTAGAAGAATTAAAAAAAATGTACAGTGGAAATAAAACCATTCTTATAGCCAAAGAAATCACAAAAATATATGAGAATATAGGCAATGATTCTATAGATAATTGGATAGACTATCTTAAAAAAAATGATAACGAGAAGTTAAAAGGCGAATTTATCATTGTTGTTCCAAAAAAATTATTAAAAGAAAATAATGTATCAGATGATGAAATTGAAAGACTTCTTAGCCTTTTGTTAGATAATAATGTTTCATATAATTCAGCAATAAAAATTACATCTAGCCACTTTAATATAAATAAAAATTCTATTTACAAAAAATATATCAATCTTGCAAAAAAATAGTTTTTCCTATCTAATTACATAGAGTCAACTGTGTAATCGCTTTATTAGAAATAATGAAGAGGAAAGTCTGGGCTCCAAAGAGTAGAGTGCCAGGTAACTCCTGGGAAGTGTGAACTTACGGAAAGTGCAACAGAAAATAAACCGCAATTTAATTGCAAGGGTGAAATGGCGAGGTAAGAGCTCACCGCAGTAGTAGTAATATTACTGGCATGGCAAACCCCACTCGGAGCAAGGCCAAATAGAAAAGTAATAGTGCTACTCGCACTGCTTTTGGGTAGGCTGCTAGATGTATTTGGCGACAAATACACAAGATTAATGATTACATGCAACAGAACCCAGCTTATAGGTTGACTCACCTTCTGTTTTTTAAAAATTAATTAATGCCAAACTTAATGTTGTTTATGAAGTAAGCAACATAGATCTATGATTTAGAGAGTACTTTTATAAAACTTAAATTAGTGTAAGTCATTGACAAATATAGAAAAATCTTGACAAATATTTATAATGTTGCATTATTGTGGCTAATTGTGGGTAATAGTGGGGATGCTATAAAGAATGTTCAGGGGAATTAGTAACTTAAGTATAGATGTTAAAGGAAGAGCTTCAATGCCTCAGAGGTATAGAAAAGATTTCTGCGCAAAAAATAAAAGCAAGGTTATTATTACTGCGGATAAAGATAAATGTTTATTAATATATACGCAAAATAGTTGGACAATAATAGAAAAAAAACTTTCTGAGCTTCCTTCATACAACAAAGAAGCAAGATTTGTTCAAAGATTATTAATTGGTTACGCAACAGAATCAGAGATAGACTCACAGGGAAGATTTCTTATACCAAATCCGCTAAGAGAATATGCTGGCATTCAAAAAAAAATAATTCTACTTGGCCAAGGAAATAAATTTGAACTTTGGTCAGAAAATATTTGGAATAAAAATATGAAATCATGGCTTGTTAGTCAAAATGGTGATGATGCAAAAAATGAAGCTCTAAATGAATTAAAACTATAGGATTAAAAATGAACTATTCTCATAATCCAGTGATGCTAAATAAAGTAATAGAGGGTTTAAATATTTTAAGCAATGGAACATATGTTGATTGTACATTTGGAAGGGGAGGGCACTCAAAAAATATATTAAAAAAAATAGGGAAGAATGGAAAGTTAATAGCAATCGATAAAGATGCAGAGGCTGAACATTACGCTAAAGAAAATTTTACTAGTGATCAAAGATTTTTTTTTGAAAAAAGTAATTTTAGTAACATAGAATTTATAATAAATAAGCACTGCAAATCAAGAAAAGTTGATGGAATACTTTTAGATCTTGGAGTTTCCTCACCACAACTTGACGATCCTAATAGAGGTTTTAGTTTTATGCGAGAAGGACCAATTGACATGCGAATGGATATAACAAATAAAATGACAGCCTTATTATGGTTACAAAAAGCAGATGTTGAAGAAATTAGCATGGTGCTTAAAAAATATGGAGAAGAAAAATATTCTTTCAGAATTGCAAAAAATATCAAACATTCAATAGAAAATAATTTATTGCATACAACTCTTGATTTATCAAAAATAATTAATGATTGCTATCCAAAAAATAAATTGGGTAAAAAAAATCCTGCTACAAAAAGTTTTCAAGCCATAAGAATATTCATAAATAACGAATTACAGGAGTTAGAGAAAATTTTAAATAACTGTATAGATTTAATAGATAAAGGCGGAAGATTGGTCGTTATCAGTTTTCATTCTTTAGAAGATCGAATAGTAAAAAATTTTATAAAAATACATTCTGATGGAAAAAATACTATAAGCAAATTACCAATAACTGGCGATAATCAAAAACTAAGTTTAAAAAAAATAAAAATACCGCTAAAGGCATCAGACAATGAAATTGAAAATAACATAAGAGCGCGAAGTGCAAGAATTAGGGTGGCAGAAAAAATATGAGTAATTTGAAAATATATATGATCGGGATCTTGATCTTAGCAAATATTAGCTTGTCATTTGGAGTAGTTTATCTTGAGCATTTAACCAGGAATAAATATAGAGAATTACAATCATTATCAAATGAAAAATATAATTTAAACATTGAGTGGAAAAAAGCAAGTCTAGAAAAAGGGAAACATGATTCATTAAGTGAAATAGAAAAAATTGCACAATCGCATTTAAAAATGATTGCTCCAAAAAAAAGAGAGTTTATAAATATTAATGAATAACTATTTTAAAAAAATAAGAAGAGTTGATCAAATTACATTTTTTGTAATACTTTCTATTTTAATAATCTTATTGAGATCATTTAATCTCCAATTCACTGAATCAGAAAAGTATTCTAGTTTAATAAAAAATTATGAAATAAAAGAACACACTATAAGTACTAGCAGAGGATCTATTGTAGATAGAAACAATATAGTGTTAGCCGAAAGTATTCCCATGAAAACTTTAATAATTAGCAACAAAGAAAAATTTTTACAAGATCACCTAGCTTTAAAAAAATTATGTAAAATTATAAATATAGATTTCGAGTATTTGTTAAAAATAGTTAAAAATAAAGAAAATAAACGCTTTATAAGAATTAGAGAATTAAGATTATTGTCCTCAGATAATATAAATAAAATCTCTAGATTAAACATTAAAGGCATATATTTTACAAAAGAATTTAAAAGATATTACCCCGAAGGAGAGACATTTGCTTCACTCATTGGCATGACAAATATTGATCACATTGGCCATATGGGTCTAGAAAGTTCATATGATAGTTCACTTGCAGGAGTAAATGGGAAAAAAAAGGTAATGATTGACCGTCAAGGCACAATTGTAAAAGAAATAAAAGAACTCAAAAAGCCTAAAGAAGGCTCAAAACTAGTACTTACAGTTGATGCTAGATTACAATATGTTGCTTATAGAGAGTTAAAAAAGCAAGTTAGAAAAGTTGACGCAAAGTCTGGCTCAGTCATTATATTAGATAGTACAAATGGAGACATTCTCGCATCAGCAAGCTATCCATCCTATGATCCAAATGATAATAGTACATATACAGTAGAGGCAGAAAGAAATAGAGGAATCATAGATTCATTAGAACCTGCTTCAACAATAAAACCATTTGTATTAACAGCTGCGCTGTATTCAGAAAAAGTAAATTTAAGTGATAGGTTTAATACAAATCCTGGTTATAAAAAGATGGGGAGAAAAACATATAGGGATGTATCTAATTTTGGAGAGCTTACATCAGAAGGTGTAATTATAAAATCAAGTAATTTAGGTAGCATCATGATTCTAGAAAAAATCAATAAAAAACTATTTTATGATTTATTGGAGCATGTTGGTTTTGGAGAAAAAATAAATTTAAATTTTCCATCAGAGGTAGAAGGTTCATTACCACACCATAGTGATTGGAAAAAAACTGACGTTAGATCATTAGCTCAAGGCTATCATTGTAGAGTCTCACCTCTGCAACTTGCAAAAGCCTATAGTGCAATTGCAAATAATGGTTTGGTAATTAATCCCAGATTAATTAAAAAAAATAAAATAGATATTTTTGAAGATAAAAAATACGAAAAAGAGTTTAATATAGTCAAAAATGTAATTAAAAAAGTTATTGATGAGGGTAGTGCACAAAGAGCAGCAATTCATGGATACACTGCTGGTGGTAAAACCGGTACTGCAGAACTATATATAGGTGGAAAAAATAAAAATAAATATAGCAGCGAAAAACATACGGGACTATTTGCTGGTATAGCACCATTAAAAAATCCAAAATTAGTAATAGTTGTAGTAATAAATCAACCAAGTGATGAAAAATTTGGTGGTGTTGTTGCAGCACCCGTGTTCAAAAAAATTGCGACAGACTCTTTAAGAATTTTAAATATAAGCCCAGATAATATTGATGCTTATGAAAAAAAGGTTTTAAAAAAAGTTAAAAAACAAAATAGTTATACTTATAAAAACCCGGAGGTAAATAATGTCTTTTGAATTAATCGATACTAATGAGCAAAAAGCTGATATTAAAGTAGTAGGTGTTGGTGGTTGTGGAAATAATGCAATTGAGTACATGATAGTTAATAAGGTTACTGGTGTAGATTTCATATGTGTAAATACAGATGCGCAAGATTTAAAAAATAACCCTGTTAATGATAATAGAAAATGTAATATCGGACATAATATTACAAGAGGATTGGGCGCAGGTGCAGATCCAGAAATTGGAAGACAAGCAGCAATAGAAGACAGAGATAAACTAAAAGAATCAATTGAAAATTGTGACATGTTATTTATTACAGCAGGAATGGGTGGGGGTACCGGTACTGGAGCATCTCCGGTAATAGCCGAACTAGCTAAAGAGCTTGGCATATTAACAGTTGCAGTAGTAACAAAGCCATGGGAATACGAAAAGAAAAAAAGAATGCTTAATGCAGAAAAAGGGATTGACGAACTAAGAAGTAAAGTTGATTCTTTAATAATAATTCCAAATGACAAACTATGTATTGATGATGACATGCCATTATCTGAAGCTAAAAACCAATCAAATGCAGTTTTAGAGAGAGCAGTAGGTGGTATAGCTGAATTAATAACTAAACCAGGCGAAATAAATTTAGATTTTGCAGATGTAAAA
>Ga0213863_10001654_pt1 | contig 16072 bp, 15 predicted proteins | sample PICome_8_FD_160128 | JGI IMG/M metagenome (GOLD analysis project Ga0213863, IMG submission 160128) | Coastal seawater microbial communities near Pivers Island, North Carolina, United States - PICO497 | ecosystem: Environmental > Aquatic > Marine > Coastal | place: USA: North Carolina... | reverse complement strand
CCCGGTCTGATAAATATCTATCGGAAATTGATCATAGTATTTCTCTATATTTTTGTGGATGTCCATTGCGCTAGAATAGATTGTATTAGCTTTTCTAGTAGGTAGTAATTTGTGCTTATAATTAGCAATAGCGCATGAGGCTTTTAACGAAGCTAGTGACTCAATGAATTCTGGAGGAAAAACATCACCGCTGATTTTAAAGTTATCTATTGCTCGTTGAGTTTGAGCGCCATACAATGCATTTTTTGGAACTTTTACCTTACCCAGTGAATCTTGTTCTATTCGATATAATGTTTTTTTCATATGATTTTTAATTTTAAATTAATATTATGCTATAATAACATCTTTGAGATAAATGTTGGTATGAAAAAAGATAATTTACTCTCAATCTCTCCACTAGATGGAAGATATTCTGAAGTATGTAAAGATATAGCAACTATCTTCTCAGAGTATAGTTTAATTAAATATAGAGTCCATATTGAAGTTAAATGGTTTATTTATTTATCAAAATTAAATAAAGTCTCTGGTTTACCTAAATTAGCAGCTAAAGATGAAAAATTCTTAATTGATATCTTAGAAAATTTTGATCTAGCAGACGCAAAAATTGTTAAGAATTTTGAAAAAACCACAAAGCATGATGTTAAAGCTGTCGAATATTTTCTAAAATCTAAATTTGAGAAATCCCCGCGTCTAAAAAAATATAGAGAATATATACATATTTGTTGTACATCTGAAGATATAAATAATCTATCGTATGCTTTAATGATTATTGATGGAAGGAAGATATTGTATAATAAAATTAATAGCTTAAATGATATATTTAAAAAAAATGTTAAAAATTTCTCTAAAGATATAATGTTATCGCATACACATGGACAACCAGCAACGCCTACAACAATGGGTAAGGAATTTTTAAATTTTAATTATAGGATTGAAAAACTTCTAAAAAAATTAAAAAGTATAGATATAGAGGGAAAATTTAATGGGGCAACTGGTAACTACTCTGCTCATAAAATTACATTTCCAGATGTTAATTGGCCTAAAATAAACAAGAGGTTTATTAACTCACTAGGTATCATTGAAAATAAATATACTACCCAGATAGAACCACATGATTATATATGTGAAATTAATAACACAATATCTCATATAAATTCTATACTTATTGGGCTATCACAAGATATGTGGTCATATATATCTAAAAATTATTTTATACAAAAAAATATAGCAGGTGAAATTGGTTCGTCCACTATGCCTCATAAAATTAATCCAATTAATTTCGAAAATGCTGAGGGAAATCTTGGATTGGCAAATAGCATGTTTAAGTTTCTGTCTGAGAAACTAACTATTTCAAGACTACAGCGAGATTTATCGGACTCAACGGTATTAAGGAATCTAGGTATTAGTTATGGATACTCATTTCTAGCGTATGAAAACCTCACAATAGGACTAAATAAATTAACTATTAACAAAAACAAAATAAATAGTGATATAGAAAATTCATGGGAACTATTAGCTGAACCAATACAGATGATAGCCAGAAAGTATAATATTTCGGACTCATATGAATTACTAAAAAAAGTAACTAGAGGTCAAGCTGTTACACAAGAAATACTGTCTAATTTAATCATGCAATTAGATATTCCAAAATCAGAAAAAAACAAACTGCTCTCTTTGACTCCAAAAAAATATATAGGTTATGCTATAGACTTATGTAATGATAAAAAATAAACATCATATAGTAACTGAGATTGAATCCTTAGCTAATAATTTCAATCTTGAATATCAATCAGTGAGCAATGAAATAAAAATATATCTAGATGATTCTGAAATATATATTATCTTGGATAATGATATTAAAATCTATGAATCTGATTATGAAAAACCAAGCTCCTTTCAAACTCTAGATGAAGCGATTATAAAACTTAAAACTATTTTTTCTTAGGTTTCATATGAGGAAATAGAAGTACATCCCTAATAGATGGAGAATCTGTAAACAGCATAATCAATCTGTCAATACCTATTCCTGCTCCAGCTGTAGGAGGCATTCCGTATTCCAATGCAGTAATAAAATCATCATCATAGCTCATTTTTTCATCATCATCTGACTCTACTTGACTTTTAAATCTTTTTGATTGTTCTAGGGGATCATTTAACTCAGAGAAGCCGTTGGCAATCTCTCTACCAGCTATAAATAATTCAAATCTTTCAACTAAATTTTCATTTTCATCAAAACTTCTCGATAATGGAGAAACTTCTGTTGGATAGTGGGTGACAAAAGTTGGATTTATTAATTTTTTTTCTACAAGCTTTTCAAATATATCAAGATGCATCTTAACTAATGATGAGTTTTTATCTGTTTTTATATTTTGTATCGAGCAGTAAGAGGCAACATAAGATTTATCATTTACTTTTGACATATCTATATCTATGGAGTATTTTTCTATCGCGTCATAAAATTTCATTTTTGAAAAAGGCGCCTTAAAATCAATCTCTTGCTCTTGATATGTAAATTTTGAATTAATATTTAATTCTTCTATCAAACTCTGAAATAAATCTTCGATTAGCTTCATTAAATATAAATAATTTTCATAGGCACAGTAAAACTCTATCATAGTAAACTCAGGATTATGTTTGACTGATAATCCTTCATTCCTGAAGCTTCTGTTTATCTCAAAAACCCTCTCAAAGCCGCCAATAATACATCTTTTAAGAAAAAGTTCAGGTGCAATCCTTAGATATAGATCAAGGTCAAGAGAATTATGATGAGTGATGAAGGGCTTTGCCGCTGCGCCACCAGGTATCATATGCATCATTGGTGTCTCAACTTCTAAATAATTGTCATTGATAAAATAATTTCGTATCGAAGAAATAATTTTTGATCTAGTTTTAAATAATTTTTTGGTTTCAGGATTGATCATTAAATCCAAATATCTTTGCCTATACTTAATTTCTATGTCAGAGATGCCATGAAATTTTTCCGGTAATGGCCTAAGTGACTTTGATAGCAACTCTATTTTTTCAGTGTTTATAGTTAATTCGCCTGTTTTTGTTTTAAATAACCTACCATTTATGCCAACGATATCGCCTAAATCTAGATTATTAAACAACCAATAGGCATCTTCACCAACTTGTTTTTTTTGTAAATAAATTTGGATATTACCATTTTCGTCATGTAGGTTAGCAAAAGAAGAATTTCCCATGTTCCTGATCGTTAACAGTCTGCCTGATATTGAGACATCTACGTTATCTTCAGCAAGAGAATCTTTATCATAATTAGAATATTTTGATGTAATATCATCAGTACTATGTAATTTTATAAAGCTATTCGGATAAGGTTTATATTTTGTTTTGATTTCTTCTAGTTTTTTCTTTCTTTCTGTAATCAGTTTATTTTCTTCTGTCATTATAATCCTTCTTTTAAACTTTTTTCTATAAATGCATCTAGATCACCGTCTAACACACCTTGAGTATTTCCAGTTTCATGTTTTGTTCTCAAGTCTTTGATTCTAGAATCATCTAGTATATATGATCTTATTTGATTACCCCATGAAATATCTGATTTTTCTGACTCAACTTGATTTTTAATTTCATTTCGTTTATCCAACTCAAATAAGTATAGTTTAGCACGTAGCTGTTTCATTGCGCTTTCTTTATTTTTATGTTGTGATCTATCATTCTGACACTGCGTCACTATTTTGCTAGGAAGATGAGTTATTCTTACAGCTGATTCAGTTGTATTTACATGTTGTCCACCAGCGCCACTAGCTCTATAAACATCAATCCTTAAATCACTTGGATTTATTTTAATATCAATATCTTCATTAATCTGTGGATATACAAAAACAGATGCAAATGATGTGTGTCTCCTGCTTCCAGAATCAAAAGGTGACTTTCTAACCAATCTGTGAACCCCTGTTTCTGTTCTTAACCACCCATATGCAAAATCACCGGATACTTTGATAGTCGCACTCTTATAGCCGGCAACTTCACCTTCAGAGAGCTCAATTACTTCATGTGAAAAACTTTTTGAATCCAACCATTTCAAATACATCCTAAGAAGCATTGCAACCCAATCCTGGGCTTCAGTTCCTCCTGAGCCAGACTGAATATCTAGATAGGCATCATAATGATCTTCTTTTTCTTTAAACATCTGGGTAGTCTCTAAAGAATTAATTTTCTTTTGTACAACGCTAGAGAGAACTGACATCTCAGAGACCATGTCTTTGTTTTCTGAAAAACTATTTTCTTTAATTAATTCTTGCAATGTATAATCTATTAGGTCTATATCATCTTTTATCTTCACGAGAGAATCTAATAAGTTTTGTTTTTGCTTTTGCTCTTTCTGCAGTGACAGCATTACTGATTTATTTTTCCAATTTGTTTCTAGCGATAACTCGGAGCTTATCTCGATAAGGCGCTGCTCGACTGCAGTATAGTCAAACTAACCTCCGGATTTCGGACAAACGTTTTGTGAAATCTTTATTTTTATCAAGAATATCGTCTATTAATTGCATTCTTACAGGCTCTCTTCAAATTTTATTAACCTTAATGACCATTTTAACTTATACTTTTCTAATTCATCTAATGAAATTGATGTTTTTTTATACTCTCCATTTCTAATAGCTAGAAATACAATGATCGACTCAATTTTTGTTTTAAATTGCCAATCATGTGCTTTTGCATATGCGGCTAATTGTAAGAAATATTCTTCCATTTCATCATCAGTCTTCATCCTGTAAGAAGATTTATAATCAACAATAGTTAGTTTTCCATCAATGATGCCTATCAAATCAATTGTTCCAGCATACTCATTTTTATATAATACAGATGCTTCTGTACCCCAAACTTCATCTATTTTGTCAATAAAGTTATCGATAACTAGATTTGCTAACTTTTTAGCGACATTATAATTTACAGAATCATCAATAAACTTAGTCTCTTTCGAAACATAATAATCAAGATACTTATGCATGAGATTGCCTATCTCTATAGAGTCGGTATTAAATTTCTGATGAACTAAGTTATGTTGCGATGTTTTTGTTTTTCTAAGTATACTGGTGACACTGGGGACATTTATTTCAGCTGATATGCAATAATACCGCATATCATTTACTTTATTTACATGGTAGGTTTTATAATCATATTTTTCTTTGAAGGACTGGATCATATTATTTCTTAAGGATAGATAATATTTCCTCAAGATCTTTTTGTATCTGGCTGATAAAATGTTTGCTAATAGAAGAATCTGGGGCAGTGTCTTTATTATCAATCATATTTTTAGCGCCATCAATAGTGAAACCTTTATTCTGTAGAAGCTCTTTTATCTGAAGGACAAGAATAATGTCTTTTTGTTGATAGTATCTCCTGTTGCCTTTTCTCTTGATTGGCTCTAAGTCTTTAAATTCTGACTCCCAATATCTTAAAACATGAGCTTTAACGTCACATATTTTTGATGCCTCACCTATAGTAAAATATCTTTTATTAGGGATGCTCACTGATATAGGGTTATGATTTTGATTTTCCATCATAAGCTTCTAATTTATTTTTTAATTTTAATCCAGACTTGAAAGTAACCACTCTTCTTTCTGAAATTGTAACATTTTCTCCAGTTTTAGGGTTTCTACCAGGTCTAGCTACCTTATCTCTGAGTATGAAATTACCAAAACCTGAAAATTTAATATCATTTCCCTCTTCTAGAGAGGATTTAATCATCTCAAAAAACTCTTCGATAAATTCTTTAGCTTCGCGCTTATTTAGCCCTACTTCATTATGTATAACTTCTACTAGTGAATTTTTTGTTATCGTCATCTTTATTTTCTTAACACAGCATTAAATTCTTTTTCTAAAAAATCAAGAACCATAGATATCTGTGTATTTACATCATCATCTTGTAATGTGCGGCTATAGTCTTGAAATACCAGTTCTAGCGTCATGCTTTTTTTATCATTACCAAAATCATTCTTATTATAGAATATATCACTTATTCTACTATTTATCATATAGTTAAATGATTTTCTTTGAATTTTTTTTATTATATCACCCGATGATATCTTACTATCAAATAACAACGTTAGGTCCCTATAAATCTTTGGGTAGATAGAAATAGGCTCATATGTCACTTTTTGATTCAATTTCAATAAATCTATATATATCTCAAAGTAAAATATTTTATTCTTAACACCAAATTGTTTATACAGACTCAATGATGGTTCGCCGCATAAACCAACGGGTTTTCTGCCTTGAGAAATAACAGCCTGACATGAATTTGACAAATATGATATTTTTTCAGATTGATTAAAAGAAAGATTTTGGAAAATAGACATTAAATCACCTTTTAGATCATAGAAATCTAGTTTTCTTTGAAACTGTTTTAAGTTAAGAGGATAATTGACTCCACTTATCATTCCAGCTAATACATTTTCTTCAGACACGCTATTATCTTTATGTTTTTTATATGTTTTCCCGATCTCAAATATCTTAATATCAGAGTTTTGTCGACTAATATTATACTTAGCGGTTTTGAGCAGACCATTTATCATGTTCACACGCATCTCAGACTTGTCCTCTGAAATAGGATTCAATACTTCGATTTTTGATGTGTTAGACATAAATAATTTCTGAGAGTCTTTTGGGAGAAAACTGTAGGTAATTACTTCATGGTAGCCTTGTGACGACAACAATTCTAAATATTTACTTGTATTATTTTTTGATATTTTACTCTTAGATAAAGTTGTAGGCGGTAAGGGAATTTCAGTAAAATTATTGTACCCATAAACTCGGGCAACTTCCTCAACAATATCTTCAGCAATCGATATATCAAATCTATGGCTAGGCACAGATACTTTTAATTTATTTTTTACTATAATTGGATTAAAACCAAGATATGATAGTGTATTAATTATAAATTTATTTGATAGCTTAACACCAAGTATTCGCTCAAAATAACTTATGTCCATCTTGATGTATTTGCCTAGATGCGTAGAAATTGGTTTAGAAACAATACTGTTGAACATATGATTCTTGACCTGAGAGTATTGATCAACAATATGCATTACTCTGCCTAGAGCAAGATTATTTAAATAAGGGTCAACCCCTCTTTCAAAACGGTAAGACGATTCGGTTTGTAACCTATATTTTTTAGCTGATTTCCTAATTAAATTTTGATTAAAAAATGCTGACTCAATGATGATAGAGCTGGTGTTTGTATCAACAGATGAATTATCAGAACCTATAACCCCAGCGATCGCCTGCGCTCCATTACTATCAGATATCACTGGAATATCTGCAGTCAAAGTATATTGATTACCATCCAGTGCATTGATTTTTTCTCCCTTTCTTGCAAACCTTACATCTAAGGCGCCATTAAGCTTATCCTTGTCAAAAACATGCATTGGTTGACCTATTTCTAGCATTACATAATTTAAAACATCAACAATAAAGTTAATTTGACTTATACCACATAGCTCTAATCTATCTGCAATATTTTTTGGAGTTATAAGGCTATTATCAAAATCTTTAATGACTAAAATACTATACGCTGTAGATATTTTTTTGTTCACACGCTTAACATGAGATTTAGTTTTATTAGAAAGTTTAGATATTTTGGGCATTAATACCTTTTTCTTATAGATAGGACTTAAATCTCTAGCAATTCCCATAACTGATAAGCAGTCTGCTCTATTAGGTGTCATATCGATATCAATAACAGTGTCTCTTTTTTGTTTTGATACAGAATCAACTTCCAGACCCATGGATGTCAATCTAGAAATAAGTTCGTCATTATCTTTTATATTACCAAGATATTCTTTTAACCAATTAAGACTTATTTTCATAGTTATTTTAGCCCTTCAAACTGTGACAAAAATGAAATATCATTCTCATAAAACATTCTTAAATCTGTGATTCCATACTGAAGCATAGCCAATCTCTCAATACCTAAACCAAAAGCAAAACCAGAATATTTTTTATAATCTATCTTAACATTTGATAATACATTTGGATGCACCATGCCGCAACCAAGAACCTCAAGCCATTTACCATTAAATTTTATATCTAATTCTGCAGATGGTTCTGTGAAAGGAAAGTATGAAGGCCTAAATCTTATATCCATATCTCTACCAAATAATTCACTTATGAAAGCAGTTAATAAACTTTTCAAATGACAAAAATTGATATCTTCATCAATACATAATCCTTCAATTTGATGAAACATTGGAGAGTGAGTTGGATCAGAATCAGATCTATAGACTTTGCCTGGTGTCATTATCCTTATAGGTGGGCTCGAGGATAACATAGATCTAATTTGTACAGATGAAGTATGCGTCCTTAATAACTTGCTATCTGAAACATAGAATGTATCATGCATATCTCTTGCAGGATGTGAGTCCGGGATGTTTAATGCATCAAAATTATGAAATTCATCCTCAATCTCAAAACCATCAACTGTTTCAAAACCATAGCTCCCCAAGATATTTATAATTCTGTTAATTGTTAGGCTAACGGGGTGTCTAGAACCAAGCCGTATATTCGATCCGGGTAAAGAAATATCAATTTTTTCATTACTATCCTCTGCAGAAGATAATTTTGACATTTTATTAGCTATGAGGTTTTGGGCTTCATCTTTAAGAGTATTTAAATTGATACCTAGTATTTTTCTTTCTTCTGATGAAGCAGCTCTAAGTTTCAAGAACTCATTTGATATAACGCCTTTTTTTCCAAGATAATGAGATTTAATATTTGCAAGGTCATGTTCAGATGTACAGCTGTCTAATTTCTCTCTAAGTTCTGAAATTAGTGAAGAGTATTCTTTTGGCACAGTTTTAAGTAACGTTATTTTTCACTAGTAACAGAATTAACGATAGCTGAAAAACTTTCAGCATTATTCATCGCAAGGTCTGCTAACATTTTTCTATTTATATTGATATCAGCTTTTTTTAGCTGATTCATAAATTGACTATATGACATATTATTGAGTCTTGCCGCAGCATTAATCTTTGTAATCCAAAGAGATCTGAATTGTCTTTTTCTTTGCTTTCTACCTATATATGCATATTGCCCAGCCTTTATTACAGCCTGCTTAGCGACTCTGTAAACTTTACTACGAGCTCCTTTGTAGCCTTTTGCAAGCTTTAAAATTTTTTTATGTTTTGCGTGAGCTACTACGCCGCGTTTAACACGTGCCATTATTCATCTCCTGGTTAATACGGTAACATCCTTTTTACAACAGCTTTATCAGCTTTACTAATCATTAAGTCATCTCTTAAATGTCTTTTTCTCTTTGTGCTTTTTTTAGTTAAAATGTGTCTACGATGAGACTGAGCTCTCTTCATTTCTCCTGAAGGAGTTTTTGAAAATCTCTTTGCAGCACCACTATTGCTCTTCATTTTTGGCATATTATTCCTCTCAACATCCTAAAAAAGTTAAGTATACAGTAATTATTTCTTCGGCGCTATAACCATTACCATTTGTCTTCCTTCGAATGAGGGTATTTGTTCAACAACACCATAGTCGTCGAGATCTTTTTGTACCCTATCAAGGAATTCACGGCCAATTACCTGATGAGCGATCTCTCTACCTCTAAATCTCATAGTGATCTTGGCTTTATCACCACCGCTTAAAAACTTAATTAAACTCTTAAGTTTCACCTGATAATCAGCTTCTTCAGTATTTGGTCTAAACTTTATTTCTTTAACTTGTGTTTGCTTTTGCTTTTTTTTAGCTGCATGAGCTTTTTTTTGATTTTCAAACTTAAATTTACCATAATCCATTATCCTGCATACTGGTGGAGTCTGATTAGGGACAATTTCTACCAAATCAAGTTCTTCCTCCTTTGCTAACTCAAGTGCTTTGCTTGTGTCTATAACTCCAACCTGATCACCATTTGAGGCAATGAGTCTGACTTCTTGAACATTAATTCTAGAATTCATTCTTAATCTTCTATTAATCGCTATAACATCTCTCCTAATTACTATTTATTTAATAAAATACTTTTATCATTAACAAGAGTTTCTACCATTTTAATGAATTTATCAACTTTCATAACACCTAGATCTTCGCCTGACCTTGTTCTTACTGATAATTCATTATTTTTGACTTCTTTATCTCCTACAATTAGTAAATATGGAGTCCTTTTCATACTATGTTCTCGTATTTTATAGCTAATTTTTTCATTCCTAAAATCTGCTTCAGTGCGAATTTTATAAGAATTTAATTTTTTATATAAATCTTTGCAGAATACCTCTTGAGCATCAGATATATTCAAAATTGATGCTTGTATAGGTGATAGCCACAAAGGCAGATCTCCCGCATACTCTTCAATCAATATACCCACAAACCTTTCAAGTGAACCGAGAATAGCTCTATGAACCATAACAGGTGGTACTTTGTTGCCATCTGCATCAACATAACTTGCATCAAGTCTTGTAGGCATAGAAAAATCCAATTGTATAGTGCCTAGCTGCCAAACTCTGTCTAATGAATCTTTCAGAGAGAAATCTATCTTGGGTCCATAAAAAGCTCCGTCACCAGCATTCAATGTCCAATCTATCTTACACTTATCAAGCGCTGTTTTAAGCGCACTCTCAGAGTTATCCCAAATTTCATCTGAACCAACTCTTTTCTCAGGCCTAGTCGATAATTCAACCTTGATATCATGAAATCCAAAAATTTTATAGATATCATATATATTTGTAATAAGTTTTTTTATCTCGTCTTCAATTTGATTATGAGTACAAAATATATGTGCATCGTCTTGAGTGAATGCCCTGATCCTCATCAGCCCATGTAAAGTTCCTGATGGTTCGTTTCTATGAACTACTCCGAACTCTGCAAATTTAATTGGTAGGTCTCTGTAGCTTTTTAACCCTTGATTATAAACCTGAATATGGCCTGGGCAACTCATTGGCTTAATTGCATATTCTTTTTGCTCAGAAGAAACACCAAAAATTAAATCTGAAAATTTATCCAAATGACCAGATTTTTTCCATAGTGATTTGTCTAAAACCTGAGGCGTATTAATTATCTTGTAATCATTATCTCTTAGGTATTCAGTTATAAAATCTTTTATTATATTAAATAAAGTCCAACCATTATTATGCCAAAAAACCATTCCGGGCGATTCTTCTTGGAAATGAAACATATCAAGTTTTTGTCCTATTTTTCTATGATCTCGTTTTTCTGCTTCTTCTAACCTAGTTAGATAATTTTTTAGGTTTTCTTTGGTATCCCAGGCAGTTCCATAGATACGTTGTAATTGCGTATTTTTAGAATCACCCTTCCAATATGATCCTGAAACTTTCATTAATTTGAAATAGTTAAGATATCTAGTGCTGACTAAATGAGGGCCCCTGCACATATCGGTATACTCTTCGTGATAATATAAAGCAATGATTTCATCATCTGGTATATCTTGTATGAGTTTAATTTTATAATCTTCATTACGACTACTGAAAACATCTATTGCTTTTTGCCGAGTTACAACCTCCCTTATAATTTTATAATTCTTCTTAGAGAGTTTTTTCATTACAGCTTCTATTGATTTTAAATCTTTTTCTGAGATAGTATCGGGGCTATCTATATCATAATAAAAACCATTATCAATTGTTGGGCCAATAACCATCTTAGCATTTGGATAGATCTGTTTTAATGCATGACCAAAAAGATGGGCGCAAGTATGTCTTATAATTTCAAGACCTTCTGGATCGCTTGGTTTGATAATTTCAATATTTGAATCTTCTCTTACAATGCAACTAAGATCTACGAGTTTATCGTTCAACTTAGCAGCAACACATGAAGGTTTTTCTAAGTTATCATTAATTAGTTCTTCAACCGAAATATTGTTATCTACATCTATTGTCTTATTTTCTATTTTTACTTTATACATAATTCTATATTTATAGGCACGATTGGACTCGAACCAACGACCTCCACCATGTCAAGGTGGCGCTCTAACCAGCTGAGCTACGCGCCTAAGTCATGTAAAATTAACATGGCATTGGGCTATTCTCAAGCTAATTTATAGCTAATAAATTTCAATATTTTTATTTACTCCTTTTGTTTTTATTGGGCATATCTAGAAAGTTTTCTTGAATAGTCTCTATTTGATCCCTTATCTGTGCTGCTTTTTCAAATTCTAAATCTTTCGCATGAGAAAACATATGTTTTTCTAGCTCTTTAATAACTGATATTACATTATCGCCATTTACTTTAGGAAATTTCTTTTTAACATTTGATATTAACGTTAGCTTGTCTAACTTTTTAGCTGATACATATGTGTCTTCATCTAAAGCTTCCTTAATTGCTTTTTTAATACTTTCTGGTTGAATATTATGTTTTTTGTTATGTAGAATTTGAATATTACGTCTCCTTTCAGTTTCATCAATTGCTTTTTTCATTGATTGAGTTGTAGTATCTCCATACAAAATTACTCGACCATCAATATTTCTTGCGGCGCGGCCAATAGTTTGTATGAGAGATTTATCTGATCTTAAAAAACCTTCTTTGTCCGCATCAAGAATACAAACTAATTCAACCTCTGGTATATCAAGACCCTCTCTTAATAAATTTATCCCGACCAATACATCAAAAACACCTTTTCTGAGATCTCTTATAATTTCAACTCTTTCAACGGTATTAATATCAGAATGCAGATATCTTACTTGAATATTAAATTCATTTAAGTATTCAGTAAGATTTTCAGCCATCTTTTTGGTCAAAGTGGTAACTAAGACTCTATTGTTATTTTTAATAACTTTATTGATTTCTGATAAAACATCTTCAACTTGATTAGATGATGGCTTAACTAATACTTGAGGATCAATTAACCCTGTAGGTCTAATAACTTGCTCTACGATCTTGCTAGACTTATCAATTTCATATGAGCCTGGAGTAGCAGAAACATATATTGTTTGAAAATTATAACCCGTAAATTCTTCAAACTTAAGAGGTCTATTATCTAATGCTGATGGTAATCTAAATCCATACTCCACCAGAGTTTCTTTTCTTGATCTGTCTCCCTTATACATACCTCCAATTTGAGGCACAGTAACATGGCTTTCATCAAGGATGATCAGTCCGTCGTTAGGTAAATAATCTAGAAGACATGGAGGTGGCTCACCTGCCTTTCCCCCAGAGATATATCTTGAATAATTTTCTATTCCTGAACAGTATCCCATTTCAGCTATCATCTCTAAATCATAATTAGTTCGCTCTTTTAAACGCTGTGCTTCTAATAGCTTATTTTCTTGTGAGAAAAAAATTAATCTTTTTTTTAATTCTTCTTTGATTAATATAGAAGCATTGTCCATTATTTCTTTTGGAGTCACATAATGAGTCTTCGGATAAATAGTAAATCTATTGATGCGTTTCAACAACTGTCCAGTTAAGGGGTCAAAAATAGATAAGCTCTCAATTTCTCTATCAAATAATTCAACTCTTAATGCCTCTTTTTCAGAGTCAGCAGGAAAAATATCTATAATTTCCCCTTTGACCTGGTATGTCCCTCTTCTAAGTTCTAGATCATTCCTTGTATATTGTAGTTCAATTAAACGTTTTAATATTTTCCTTTGATCAATTAAATCGCCACTAACTAAGTGTAATTTCATCTTGAGGTAAGTCTTTGGGTCGCCTAAGCCATATATAGCAGAAACGCTTGCTACCACAATCGCGTCTTTCCTCTCTGTTAACGACTTAGTGGCAGATAGCCGCATTTGTTCAATATGTTCATTCAAAGATGCATCTTTTTCAATGAATGTATCTGATACAGGAACATATGCCTCTGGTTGATAATAATCATAATATGACACAAAATACTCCACTGAATTTTCTGGAAAGAAATCTCTCATCTCAGAGTATAGTTGAGCAGCTAGAGTTTTATTAGGCGCCATAATCAGGGTTGTTTTGCCAGTTTTTTCAATAATTTCTGCCATTGAATATGTCTTACCAGAACCGGTAACACCGAGTAAAGTTTGGTGCTGATCACCAGACTTAATTCCCTCTACTAGGGATTTAATTGCCATAGGTTGGTCACCAGCAGCATTATATTTTGAAATAAGATTAAACTTCTTCATATAAAATATTTTAACATGAAGTTGACTTAAAAGACTTGTTTGAGATAATATTACATATCCACATCAAGGAAATACGTTGACGTTCTCAAATAGAATAAAATTAATTAAACCATCATCAACGATGGCCCTAACCTCCAAGGCGAATGAAATGCGCCAGAATGGAGAAGATGTAATGGTTCTTACTGTCGGGGAACCGGATTTTGATACACCTAAATATATAAAAGATGCGGCTAAAAGAGCTATAGATGCAGGATTAACTAAGTATACTTCTGTTGATGGCACTGTTGATCTTAAAAAAGCCATAATTTCTAAGTTCAAAAAAGAAAATAATCTAGACTATGAGATGGATGAGATCATTGTATCAGCGGGTTGCAAACAGTCTATATTCAATCTTTTACAAGTGCTAATTCAAGATGGTGATGAAGTTATCATACCGCAGCCATATTGGGTCTCATATTCGGACATGGTCATCTATTCAGGCGGAAAACCTGTGATGCTTGAGACAACATATGAGGAAAATTTTGATATTGTACCATCTAAGCTTGAAAAACTAATAACTGATAAAACCAAATTATTTATGTTAAATAGCCCGAATAATCCTAGTGGGAAATATTTTGACTCAGTGTTATTAAAAAAAATTGGAGATATTCTACTAAAGCATGAAAATATTTTCATTTCATCGGATGATATCTATGAGCATATTTATTGGCATGCCGAAAAATTTCAAAACATCGTCAATGCATGTCCAGAGTTGAAAGATAGGGTAATAGTTCTAAACGGAGTATCTAAAGCTTATTCAATGACAGGCTGGAGAATCGGATATGCTGCAGGGAATAAAGAAATAATAAAAAAAATGAAAACATTACAATCACAGAGTACTTCTTGCGCAAGCTCAATCTCTCAAGCTGCCGCATGTGCTGCATTATCAACAGAATGTAAAGAATTGCCAATAATGAACAGCGAATATAAAAAAAGACATGATTTCGTCGTCCAAGAATTAAATAGTATTGAAGGTGTGGTATGCAAAGAGACAGATGGGACTTTTTATGTCTTCCCATCATTCGTAGAATATATCAGTAGAAGCAAAAATATTACAAATGACACTGAATTAGCAATGCTACTATTAAACAAAGGCAAGGTAGCAGTTGTTCCTGGTAGCGCTTTTGGAATGAACGGTCATCTAAGATTATCAATTGCAATTGATCTTAAATCACTGGAAATAGCCTTGGATAGAATAAAAGATATCCTAAAAGATAACTAAAAATTATGCACTAAACTCAAAGATAGAGTGTTTTCAGTATAATCTGAGGATTTTAGATTAGATTTTGAGTCTACATAAAGGTATGTTATTTGCGATTTCACAGATTCATTAAACTTATACTCATTGGTAATAGAAAAGCTTTTATTTTTATCGCGTCTTTTTTCTGAGATTGATGCTGTATTCTTCAAATAGTCTTTATCACTATAGTTAATACTATATATCATGCGGTTATTCATAGTCACCATATGATTAGATGTTAAAGATAAATTATATGCAGTATAATCATATTCATCAAAGTTTGTATCTTCATCTTCATATTTATATGAAAATAAATAATAGCCATTATCATTAAATAAGAAAAAATTTAAATTTAAACTGTTTGTATGCGAGTCTCTATTAGGATCAGTAAAAAACTTTTTGTTTAAATAATTATAACTACTAGAAAGAAAAATATTTTCAGTCAATTCAAACCCTATAGTAGGAGTAAATGTATGCAAATTTAAAAATTTACTCCCGCCCAATCTTGTATCAGAAAATCCATATAAAAAATTGATATTCTTATCAAATAGATTTAAATCTTTGGATAAAAATAAGTTATGCGAACGTAAATTGAAGTCAGTCATATCCGTATATATATATTGTGAATAAGAATATGATAAATTTATAGGGTTTGCTTCTCCATATATATCTTTATCAAAGTCAAATTCTACTACTGCAGCCACATCCCCAACGCCAGAGTAAC
>Ga0213863_10001653_pt1 | contig 16076 bp, 11 predicted proteins | sample PICome_8_FD_160128 | JGI IMG/M metagenome (GOLD analysis project Ga0213863, IMG submission 160128) | Coastal seawater microbial communities near Pivers Island, North Carolina, United States - PICO497 | ecosystem: Environmental > Aquatic > Marine > Coastal | place: USA: North Carolina... | reverse complement strand
CTCTACCGGGACCTCGATCCGACCCAGGCGCTGGCCGAGACGCACTACTGGCGCGTACGGCGCGAGAGCATGACCTATGGCCTCGTGCCGATCTCGCCCTTCTGGGCAGACTTCGCCGCCGCGGAGGGGCCCTTCTTCTCGGCCCACTTCCCGACCGCGACCCGCAGCGCCACCGAGGCGCTGCTGGCCCTGGCGTTCCTGGACCTGCCCTTCTCCGCGGAGGAGAGCGAGGTCGAGTTGGACGGGCGCAGCGTACGCCTGACCGTGGGCTCCCCGGCCCTGGTGGCTCTCGAGGACATCGCGCCCTCCGCAGCGGACCCGGGTCAGCAGCAGCGGATCCTGGTGGGCCAGGACTTCTTCGAGCTGAGCCGCCCGACAGAGAAGGTCGACGGCGTCGACCGAGACCGGTTCATCACCGGTGAGTTCCTGGTGGGGGTGCCCTACGGCTGCCGCATGGTGCTCTCCAACACCTCCTCCGCTCCGGTGGAGCTGGTGGCGCTCGTGCAGATCCCGGAGGGCGCCCTGCCCGTCAACGGGGATCGTGTGACCAACGGGGAGCTGGTGACCCTGCCGGCCTATGGGACCCAGTCCCTCGAGGTGGCGTTCTACTTCCCCTCCCCTGGCGACTTTCAGGACTACCCCATCCACGCTGGGCGGGGAGAGGTCCTCCTCGGTGCGGCGCCGGCTCGGACGTTGGCGGTGGTCGAGGAGCTCTCCGAGGTGGATCGATCCACCTGGGATTGGATCTCACAGAACGGCTCGGTCGAGGACGTGGTGGCCTACCTCGAGGCGGGCAACCCTCGGACGGTTGACCTCTCGCGGATCGCCTGGCGCATGGGCGACCAGGGAGCGTTCGAGGCGATCACCGCCTCGCTGACCGCCCGGCAGGTGAGCGCTCCGGTGCTCGATCAGTACGCCATCAAGCTGAGGGACGAGGCGGGCACCCGGCGCTTCCTCTCGACCAACGGGAGGATCCTCGGGCTCGTCCAAGCGCCCTTCCAGTCTCCGCTCTACACGGTGAGCGCCCTCGACCGAGGTCTCTACGAGCACCTCGCCTTCGAGCCGCTCGTCCGCGGGAGGAGCCACGAAGCCGGCTCGGAGCGACGGATCCTCAACGATGAGTTCGCGGCCCAGTACCGGCGGTTCCTGCGGCGGATCAGCCTCGGGACCGTCATGACCGGCTCGGATCGGATGGAGCTCGCCTACTACCTGCTCCTCCAGAACCGGATCGGCGAGGCGCTCGCGGCCTTCGACGCGGTGCAGCCGGGCGGCGTCGAGATGGCGCTGCAGTACGACTACATGTCCGCGTACATGGACTTCTACCGGGGGGACACCACCCACGCCAGGGAGGTCGCGACCCGGTACGTGGACCATCCGGTGGACCGTTGGCGGGAGCGCGTCCAGGGGGTGATCGCCCAGCGGGACGAGATCGAGAGCGGCGAGGTCACGGATGCTGACCTCGGGGATGGCCGTGACGCGGCGCAGAACGCCCTGGCCGCCACCGAGCCGATCCTCGAGTTCGAGATCGACGGGAGCCTCCTGAAGATCTCCCACGAGCGAGTCGGCGACGTCGAGCTGCGTTACCACCTGATGGACGTCGAGTTCCTCTTCTCGGCGAACCCCTTCGTGCGCGGTGAGGTCGGCCAATCGAGCCTGATCGAGCCGAACCGGGTGGAGGTCGTCTCCCTCGACGGCGCGAGCGTCTCCACCTCGATTCCCCTGCCCGCGGACCTGGAGCGGTCGAACCTCTTCGTCGAGGTCCGCGGCGCGGGTATCACGCGGCGCGGGACCTACTTCTCCTCGCGCCTCACGGTCCAGGGCCTGGAGCGCTACGGGCAGCTGCGCGTGGTGGACCGCGAGGGGCTCGGACCCATCTCGAAGGCCTACGTGAAGGTCTACGGCATGGCCGGCGGCGAGGTGCGCTTCATCAAGGACGGGTACACCGACCTGCGGGGCCGCTTCGACTACGCCTCGGTGTCGGGGTACGAGGGGCCGCCGGTCTCGCGTTACTCGGTCCTGGTGCTCCACGAGGAGGCGGGCGCGACCATCACGGAGCTCTCGCCGCCCATTCGCTGAGCGAGCGGCCCTGGGCTCGGTGGAGCCTTGTCGACGTGAGCTGGACGGCGCGCGGCGCCCCCGAGCGGGGCGCCGCGCGCTATCTTCTGCCCCGAGGCCGCCGCGGCAATCGCCCGGCTCCCCCCATGAAGATCCCCACCCGCGATGAGCTCCGCGCCGAGCTCGCAGGCTTCGACGACACCCGCAAGAAGGTGGTCGGCGGCATGCTGGCCCTCATGTTCCAGTCGCCGGAGAAGGCGCGGGACCGGGACTGGCTCGCCGAGCAGTTCACCCAGGTCTCCCTGCTCACCGGTCAGTTCGAGGACATCGAGCACGCCCACGAGGGGGTCGAGGTCGCCCAGGGCTGGATCCGGGAGAACATCGACCCGGTCCTGAACGCCTGCTTCGCGCTCTTCGTCCTGGTGGCCGAGGACGTCCAGCAGGACGAGGCCGCGGCCGAGCTCACGACCTCGGACGCGATGCTGCGGGCCCTGAGCTACTTCGGTTGAGCGTCGGCGGCGCGGAGCGCTTCACGGCGCTCCTCCAGCCAGAGCGTGGCCTCGGGCCAGACCTCGAGCACGCAGGCCTCGATCTCCACGTAGCGCCGGCTCAGCTCACCGAAGCCGCTCGCGATGGGGGTCTGCCGCCGCATGCGCCGGGCGATCCCCTCGAGCGCGCGCTGGACGTTCCGGCGCTCGCCGTAACCCTGGAGCCAGTCCTCGGCGGCCATGCGGGGAGCCACCTCGACGAGCCGTGGGGGCAGGAGGTGGGCGAAGGTCTCGAAGGAGCGGTAGAGGCTGCTCGTCACCTCATGGAGAGGCCGGGGGTGGAGCACGTCCCAGCGCCGGGCCAGGACGTGATCGGCGAACACGTCGAGGAGGATGCCGGAGAAGCGGCGCAGCTCTTCGGGGAACCGCGCGCGCTCGGCACGCACGCGCGGGTGGTCGTCGAACCACTGGTCCAGGGCGCGGTGCTCGTACAGCGCGAAGCGCATGTCCGCGGGGAGGGACTCCACGTCGAGTCCTCGCCCGAAGTCACCGAGCAGCGCGCCGAGCCGGGCCGCCTCGGTGGGCTCGGCGAGGGTCACATGCGCGAGGTAGTTCACCGTCGGCGCCGAGGGGTCATGACCCCGCCCGGAGGGCGGAGAGCGCGGCGCTGAGGTCGGGCGGCAGGGGGGCCTCGAAGGTGAGGCGCTCGCCGGTGCGGGGGTGATCGAAGCTCAGCCGCTCGGCGTGGAGGGCGAGGCGGACGCGGCCCCCCGGCAGGTCCACGTGGGCGCGGGTGCCGTAGAGGTTGTCGCCTGCGACGGGCAGACCCCTGGCCGTGAGGTGGACGCGGATCTGGTGGCGGCGACCGGTGCGGATCGTGCAGGCGAGGAGCGCGTGCTGCGGGAACTGTTCCAGCACCTCGACCTCGGTCGTGGCCTCCTTGCCGTCGGCGTCGTCGATCATCTGCCGATCGGCCTTCCCCGGGACAGGCCCCAGCGGCGCGTCCACGATGAAGTTCCCTTCGGGGCGGCCGGTCGCCAGCGCGAGGTAGCGCTTGCCCACGGTGTGGGCACGGAACTGGTCCTGGAGGATCTTCAGGGTCTCCTCGTTGCGGGCGAAGACGAGCACGCCGCTGGTATCCCGGTCGAGGCGGTGCACCACGCCGGGCCGGTCCACCCCACGGGAGGTGGGGAGCGGGCCGTGGAGGGCCTCCAGGTGGCCCGCGAGGTCAATGACCTTGGAGCGGTCGGCCGCGTGGGTCAACCAGCCCGCGGGCTTGACCACAACCAGGAAGTCGGGCTCCTCGTGCAGGATCGAGACCTGCGGTCCGGCCTCGGACCGCTCGCGCGCGACCTCCAGCACGGCGCCCTTCGCGACCTTGCCGTTGGACCGGAGGACCTTGCGGCCGTTCAGGCGGACCTGCCCGCGGCGCACGAGCTTCTGGAGCTGGGCCTTGGAGAGGTCCCCGTGGAGCTGGTCGAGGACGCGGTCGAGGCGCTGTCCGGAGAGGGCGGCGGGGACCTCGATGCGGTCGTATTCGGGGGGCATGGCGTGGCGCGCGGCGGAGCAGGGGCGCGGACAGGAGGGTATCCGATGGACGGGGTCGGCGCTGATCGCGGGGCTGGCCTGGCACGAGGGGCCCCAGGATCCACCTCGAATGAACAGGAGCGCGCGAGGCCATGGCCGCGCGCGCTCCCTTGATCGGGCTGGTGTGGTGCTCGGTCAGTCCTTGCGGAGGAAGTCCACGAGGTCCGTCTCGAGCTCCTCGAGGCCGTACTCCTGCACGGTGAGGCAGCGGTACACGATGGTGGCGAGCGCCTCGGGGGTGTTCGGGTTGAGGTCCTTCGGCGGCGTGTAGCTGAGGAAGAAGCTCAGCGACAGGCGCTCGGTCTCTCCGCCCTGCTCCCTGCCGGCGTACTGCCACGGCACCTCGTCGAAGGGCAGGACGCCCGTGAGGATCTCGTAGAGCATCACGCCGATACCCATGACGTCCGCCTTGCTCTCCCGGAGGAGGAAGGGGTTGTAGTGGGGCGTCGTGGTGATGACGCCGCGCTCATCGGCGCGCATGGCGGGGTCCACCAGGACCACCGAGCCAGACGGCTTGACGATGATGTTCTCGGGCTTGAGGTCGCCGTGGTAGTCCATCGTGCCTGCGGCCTTGAGCTTCTGCAGGGAGCGGACAATGGTCAGGAACCAGTTGAGCCGGATGCCTTCGAGGGCGCGGATCTTCTCGCGCAGCGTCTTGCCGCGTACGAAGTCCATGACCATCACGGGGCGGCCGTCGTGTCGGAAGCAGTCGCGGACGGTGACCACGTTCGGGCTCTTGACCTCCTGGAGGAGCTCGGACTCCTCGCGGACGAGGTCATCGATCTCGTGGACGTCCAGGAAGTCAATGCGCACCCCGTCCTGTCGGAAGAAGATGGCCTCCGCCGGCGTCTCGTCAGGGCTGATGCCCTCGGCCTGACGCTTGTTCGTGATCTCCAAGAAGCGGGTCACGTAACGGCCGCCGCCGGCGACGTCCCCGATCTTGAGGGCGACCTTTTGGCCCTCCTCATCTTCAGCGAGGTAGACCAGCGAGAATCCGCCGCGTGCGATGAAGTCGAGCACTCGGTACGTGCCGATGCGTTCGCCTGCTTCGAGTTTGATCATCGAGACTGCCTCGGGATCCGGAGAGCGTGAAGGAGAGGGGTGCTGGGAGGACTGAAGTGAATGCGCGATGGGGGGCTGCTTGAGCGTGCCCGGAACCGCGCCTTCACTCCCTCATCGAGAGAATCGGGCCGGGGATTGAGGGAATACCGAGGTCGGTCTGCGCTCAAATCCGTCGGGCGGGGCCAGGGGGGGCGGGTTATCCGCCAATTCCGCCTGGCAGCCGGGCCCGTTCGGCCCGGGTTCGGGCCTCCAGCTGTTGGATCGGGAGCTCGGCCATCCGAGCCTCCTCACCGACCCCGAGGATCTGCTGGACGCCCTCCAGCACCGTTCCGGTGCCAAGCCAGGCGTCTTCCTCGTGGGGGATCCGCTTCCAGGAGCGCCCCAGGTGGTCGATCATTCCGACGTCCTGGTCCCAGGGATTGCGAACCATGAAGAAGAACTCCTCGGGATCGCTCTGGCCGGCGAAGCGCACCACGGAGCCCAGGAAGGACTTCCCATCTTCGACGACCCAGGCGCGCTCGGCGGGGACGACCGAGATGAGGGCGCCTCTGGTCTCGACGGCCCCCACGGTCGTGGTCGAGGTGACGCAGCCGGCCACGAAGAGGCCTAGCCAGGGGAGCAGCGAAGAGGGGCGCATGGGGGAAATCAGGCCGGGGAGTGTCTCGGGCGGAGGATCCCCGCTTCTTCCGGTGATCCACCGGCGACATCTCCTCCCGACGGGAGAGCCATCGGCGGTAACATCCCTTCGATGAACGACGAAGGTCTGGAAAAGACGCGGCGTGCCGGGAAGATCGCCGCCGCGTGTCGAGAGTGGGCCCGGGGTGCGATCCAGCCCGGCGTGGAGCTGCGCCACGTGCTCGAGACGATCGAGTCGATGATCCGGGAGGCCGGAGCGGCGCCCGCCTTCCCGGCGCAGACTTCTCGTAACGAGTGCGCGGCCCACTACTGCTCTGCTCCGGAGGACACGATGGTGTACGAGGAGGGCGACGTGGTGAAGGTCGACATGGGGGTCCACGTGGACGGGTGGATCGCCGACACCGCCTGCACGGTTGACCTGTCCGGGAACGGCGAGAACGCGGACCTGATCGGCGCCTCTGCCGATGCGCTCGCCGCGGCCATCGCTCTTGTCGAGCCCGGGCGTCCGGTCTCCGAGATCGGCGCCGCTGTGGAGCGGACCATCACCCGCGCCGGCTTCGAGCCCGTCCGGAACCTGACCGGGCACGGCCTCGATCGATGGAAGGTGCATTGCGCGCCCCAGATCCCCAGTTATGGGGAGCGGGGTGGAGGTCGCCTCCAGGAAGGATCGGTCATCGCCATCGAACCCTTCGCTTGCACCGGGCGTGGCTTCATCCACGAGGCGGGCAAGGCCGAGGTCTTCATGCTCGTCCGCCCCCCGCGGAAGGCCAAGGGCATCGACAAGCAGGTCCTGCGCGCGATGCAGGGCTGGAAGGGGCTCCCGATCGCCCGGCGGTACTTCAACGAGCTCGATCGTGAGGTGCTCGAGGACACCATCTCCAAGCTGGCGAAGCAGGGGTCACTGGTCCGCTACCCGCCCCTCGTCGAGCAGCCTGGCGTCCTCGTGGCGCAGACCGAGCACACGCTGCACGTGGCCTCGAGCGGCGTCGAGATCATCACGGCCTGATCCGGCGCTGCTCTCGGCGGAGTGCCTAGCCGTTGAGGGGTATACCCTTATGTGCTAGCCTGGCCGCGTGATCACGCGCCTCACTCGAGAGGGGAGTCCTGCGGTCGCTCGATCTCTCGCGGACCTTCTCGCCGAGCGCACACGCGGCCGGAGTGGTCTGGCCCCTGTCGGGGGAGAGGTCCAGCGGCTCTGTCTGGCGTTGTGTGGTGCGGTGGAGGCCCTCCATGCGAGCGGCAAGGCCCACGGCGCCCTGCGCCCCTCGGTCTTTCAACTGAGCGTCGATGGGGCCGTGACTCTGCTCCCGGCCACCACGTCATCTGCGCGAGTCACGGTGCTCAGGTATGCGTCCCCCGAGGTCGCGGGTGGGTCGACGCCGACGCTGGCGTCAGACACCTTCTCCCTCGCCCTCGTGTTGTTCGAGGTCCTCGCGGGCGCGCCCTCGCGCATGGGTTCGGAGCAGGAGATCACGGCGCAGGCGGAGGACGGACGGGTTCCGGCGCCCGAAGGGCTCCCTGAGCGTCTCTCTGGACTCGCGGTGCGCTCAACCGCGGCCGAGCCGGGCCATCGGCCCACTCCCGCTCAGTGGCGGGCCGCGTTCGAGCGGCCCACGCCTGCCGGGATCCCAAGGAACATCACCCTGCTCCTCGGTACATGCGTGCTGGCGCTGGGGGCTGTCATGGGCGCCACGCAGAAGAGCGCCTCGGAGGCGCGTGAGCTCACCGCGAGCCAGCTGGACGACGCGCGTCTCACCTTCGACAAGCTGCTGATCGGGACCTTTGATGAGCTCGAGCGGGTACAGGACATCGGCCCGCTCGCGGCCGTCGGGGCGCGCGCCCTCGCGTCCATCGAAGCCGCAGATCAAGCGGGGGAGCTGGACGATCGAGAGTCGTTGGCCGTGGCCCTGGTCTGGAACGGACGTGCGCAGCGGCTCCTCGGTGCTGAACCGGAGGCCACGCAGTACTTCAAGCGAGCCATCGATGTCGCGTCTGAACTGCCGGAGAGCCCGTTGGCGGCCGAGGGTGAGATCGCGGCCAGGGTGGGCCTGGGTGAGCTGGCGGTCGCGGGGCGGGACTTCAAGGCTGCGCGAGCTCACTTCATCAGAGCGATCGAGCTGTGTGAGCGGGCCATCGAGGGGGGGCTCGCAGATCGTGCCCTTCGGCTGACCCATGTGCGCGCGTTGATCAGCCTCGGGGACGTGGTGATGTCGACGGGGAAGTCCAGCGCGGCGAATGCTCTGCGGCTCTTCCGTCGCGCGCGCAGAGCGCTGGAGGACCCCGAGGGCGGAGTGGACACGGGGTCGTTGGAGGTGCTCGCCCTGCGCTGCGATCTACGCAAGCTCGAGGCCAACATGGCGTTCCAAGCCGGAGAGCGGGGAGCTGTCGTGGACCTCCTGAAGGAACATGTCGAACTCGCCCAGGAACTGATCGAGGGGGACCCGGGCTCCGCGCGCGCCCGCCGCAACCTCGCCCGCGGCGCGGACCTGCTGGCGAGGACCCAGCGGGAACTCGGGCAGCTCGTCGACGCGATCGAGCCTCACCGGATCTCTGTGGAGGCCTGGCGCCTCCTCCGGGAGATGGAGCCGGGGAACGTCACCTGGCAGCGGGAGTGGGCGAGGTCGACCTCCCGGCTGGCCCACTCGCTGCGTGTCCTCGGGAAGGGAGAGGAGTCCTTCCGATTGCACCGAGCCAGCATTGATCTGTTGGTGGTGCTGATGGCGGCCGGAGATCTCTCCCGATCGTTCTCCCTGGACGTGATGCAGCAGCAGCTGAGCTGTGCCGAGGGCCATCTGGCGGCGGGGGCGCTTCGGAAGGCCCGCAGCGAACTCCGTGAGCTTCGGTCGCGGCTCGCCAAGGCCGCACCCGCGTCCTCGGAGATGCGCCGGGGCGGCGACATCAGGATTCGTATCAGCCTCGTGGAGGCCGAGCTCTTGCTCGCCGAGGGGCGGTGGGCGGCCGCGAGAACGAAGTCGCTCGACGTCATGGCGGCGATCCAGGCCGAGGCGATGGGGGGACGTGATCGCAGGCTGAGGTTAGACCGGGCACGGGCGCTGCTGGTGAGCGGCTCTGTGGCGGAGTTAGAAGGAGCGACAGAGCTCGCGGCCAGCAGTCGTGAGCGGGCCATGAACCTGCTCGGTGAACTGCAGGCGGAGCGTCCGTCGGACCCCGAGCTCTTGTTGTTGCGGGCACGAACGCTCTTCGTCATGGGGCGGGGAGCGGAGGCCGATCAAGCGGTCATGGCTCTCGATGCGCTGGGAGTGACGGACGCGCGACTCACTGCGATGAGCGTCGCGGCGAGTCAACGGCGTCGGTGAACAGACCTGTCGCCCCTCCACCCTGTCGCCCCTCCACGCTGCGGCCGGACTGGCGCGGTGGCACCGGGTGCGTGGTCTCGAGGCAAGGGGTCGCCTGGTTTCGAGGCAAGAACGGGCGCGAGCCTGCCGATGGTCCTCTCACCAGGGCGCTCGGTAGCCTGCCTTCAAGCCTCGATACCTGTGATGTTCAGGGCAGCACACCGTCGCCCTGGTGTACCCCGCACAAGGGTCGCGCCAGGGACTCACCCGGCGTCGACCGTCTTAACCGACGTTGACCGTCTTACACGGCGTCGACGGACTCACCCGGCGCTCACGGGGCGCTCGAGCATCGCGACCTCGGACTCGGGATCGTAGGGCCGCTTTCGAGCCACCTCCGTGAACCCAAGGTGGGCGTGGAATCGGAGCGAGCGGTCGTTGGCGGGGACGGTGTTCACCTCGGCGCAGAAGACCGGCCGCGCGCCAGCGCGGGCGCGCGAGACGGCCTCGCGGTAGAGCGCCTGGCCGATGCCGAGGCTGCGATGCGATGCGTCGACAGCGATCCTGTCCACATAGTAGAAGCTCGCGTGTCGCTCGCCGAACCAGCGGTAGTTGGGGCTCCCGTAGTCCGCTCCCTCGGTCAAGAAGACGGCGAATGCCGCCACTTGGCCGTCCACCTCGACGACGGGTAGCCAGGCGGCGCTGGCTGCGAAGGCAGCCAGCTTGGTGGCGTCCATCTCGCCGACCTCGGGGATGTTGGCGGCGTTGATGTCGAGGACCGCGGCCGCGTCCTCCGCCCGGTAGTCGCGAATCGTGAAGGTGCTCATGAGGAGCTCAGCGCAGGCCCTTGAGGTGGGCGAGGAGGGCCAGGGCTTCCATCGGCGTGGTCGCCTCGACGTCGACCTCGTCCACGGCCTTCTCCAGGTCGGACGGTTCGTTGTCGAAGAGCCCCAGCTGCATGCCGGGAGGGAGCTCGAAGGCCGCGAAGCGGGCGGGGTCGAGGACCCTGCCGCCGAGATCCTCGGACTCTCGCTCGATGTTCTTGAGCACGGCTCGGGCTCGTTCGATCAGCTCGGACGGCACCCCCGCGAGGCGCGCGACCTGGATGCCGTAGGAGCGATCGGTCCCACCCTCGACGATCTGGTGGAGGAAGACGATCTCATCGTCCCACTCGCGCACCGCGACCGAGAGGTTATGGACCCCCGCGAGTTCTCCGGAGAGCTCGGTGAGCTGGTGGTAGTGGGTGGCGAAGAGGGTGCGTGCGCGCACATGCTCGTGCAGGTGCTCGACGATGGCCCAGGCCAGCGCGAGGCCGTCGAACGTGCTCGTCCCGCGGCCGACCTCGTCAAGGACCACCAGGCTCTTCGCCCCGGCGTTGTTGAGGATGTTGGCGATCTCCACCATCTCGACCATGAAGGTCGAGGCGCCGCGGGAGAGGTCGTCGGCGGAGCCGATGCGCGTGAAGATCCGGTCGCAGACCCCAACCTTGGCAGAGGCGGCCGGAACAAAGGAGCCGATCTGGGCCAGGAGGACGATCAGGGCGGTCTGGCGGATATAGGTCGACTTACCCGCCATGTTGGGCCCGGTGATGATCCCCACGCTGCGCTTCTTGCGATCGAGCGAGGTGTCGTTGGGGACGAAGGTGACGTCGGTCTGGGTGGCCTCGATCACGGGGTGGCGACCGGACTCGATCTCGATGCCGTCGCCGCCGTCCACGCTGGGAGCACAGTACCTCCGCGCGGCCGCGGTCTGTGCGAGGCCGGCCAGCACGTCCACCTCGGCGAGGGCTCGCGCGGTGACGAGGATGCGCGGCACCTCGAGCGCGACCTCCTCCTTGAGCGCCTGGAAGATGTCGTACTCCAGGTCCTTCGCACGCTCCTCGGCGCGCAGCACCTTGTCCTCGAACTCCTTCAGCTCAGGCGTGATGTAGCGCTCGGCGTTCTTGAGGGTCTGCTTTCGGACGAACTCCGGCGGGACCTGGGCGACCTGCCCCCGGGGCACCTCCAGGAAGTAGCCGAACACGCTGTTGAAGCCGATCTTGAGGCCCGGGATCCCGTAGCGCTCGATGGCCTCGGCCTGAAAGCGCGCCATCCAGGCCTTCCCGTCGCCCGCGATCTGACGGAGCTCGTCGAGGTCGGGGTCGACCCCGGTGGCGATGACCCCACCCTCCTTGATGGTCATCGGGGGAGCGTCCACCACGCGGGTGTCGATGGCCCCGATGACGTCCTCGAGGGGATCCAGGGCGACCCGGAGGTCGCCGAGGGCCTTGGAGAAGACGGCGTCCAGCTTGGCCACGAGGGGGGCCACAACGCGGAGCGACCCGGCCAGTGCCACCAGGTCCCGGGCGTTGACGCGGCCTGTCGCGACCTTGGCCACGAGGCGCTCGATGTCCAGCACGCTGTTCAGGTGCTCACGCACCTCTTCGCGCAGGAAGGGGGCGTCCACGAACTCGGCCACGCCGCGCTGCCTGTGGAGGATGAGCTCGACGTCGCGCAGGGGGTTCAGGAGCCAGTCGCGCATCAGGCGGCCGCCCATGGGCGTCAGCGTGGCGTCGATCGTGTCCAGCAGCGAGCCCTCTCGACGGGCGCCGCGCTGGGTCTGCGTCAGCTCCAGGCAGGAGCGGGTCGCGCGGTCGAGGACCAGGTGCTGGCCGGTATCCACGCGCTCGAGTCGCAGCAGGTGCTCGCAGCTCCCCCGCTGGGTCTCCAGGGCATACTCGACCGCGGCGCCCGCGGCGCACACCCCGAGGTCGTCGTCGTCGAAGCCGAAGCCCTCCAGGGTCTTCACCTTGAACTGTTCAAAGAGCACGCGGCGGCAGGTGTCTCTGGCGAAGCGCCAGGGTTCCCGCCAGGTGATTCGCTGGGCGAGGTCCAGCTGCAGCTGTTCGGCCAGCTCGGGTGCCGTGCGGGGGAGATCCTCGGGGACGAGCAGCTCCGCCGGAGCGATGCGCGCAAGCTCATCGACGACACGGTCCAGCGAGACGTCGCAGGCGGCGGCGCGACCCGTCGAGAGGTCCACCCAGGCGAGGCCGGCGCGTCCCCCGTCGAGGAGCAGCGAAGCGAGGTAGTTACTCGCCCGTGAGTCGAGTTCGTCCTCCTCGGTGATCGTCCCGGCGGTGACCACGCGCACGATGCCGCGGTCCACGATGCCCTTGGTCGTCCGCGGGTCTCCCGTCTGCTCGCACACCGCGACCTTGTGCCCGGCCCGGACCAGCCGCATGAGGTAGGGCTCCATGGACTTCACGGGGACGCCTGCCATGGGCATGGCGTCCGCCCCCTTGGCTCGTGACGTGAGCGCGATGCCCAGCTCGCGGCTTGCGACCTCGGCGTCGGTCCCGAAGAGCTCGTAGAAGTCGCCCATGCGGAAGAACAGCAGGGCGTCGCCAGCCTCTCGCTTCGCAGCGTGAAACTGATCCATCATCGTCACCTTCGGCTTCTTGCCGGAGTCGCGCTGGGTCTTCGCGGAGGACGTGGTCGTGGGATGTTCGGTGCTCGTCATAGGCCTCGTTGCAAGAATGTAACCGAGCGCGGCCGCTTGCCCCGCACTTGTAGGGGGCACCGTGCTCGGCCCCTCGCTGGACGTCCCATGGGCTCCGAGCGGATTCGCTCCCCGCATGCCTCCTGGGTGCGCCCGCCCGACCCCTTCGAGTCGGTCCTCCACTTCTCGTCGGCGACCCCTTCTCGTCGGCCGCTCTGTCGGCGCGGTCCACCTGCCGAGCCAGCCCGCCCTGGGGGCGCGGACTTTTGAGGGCAGAGCGGACCTGCATGTCTTATTGTCACTCCAAGAGCCAACTCGCTGCCTCTCCGGACCTATCCCCGGCGAGGAATCAGGCTCCTTCAACGTGATCTCCCGACCTCGATCGGACCGGCAGGCCGCCGCGCCCCTGGTCCTTGCGCTCTCGCTCAGCGCCTGCGCGACCTACAACGACCGGGTAGAGGCCCCTGTCCGTGCCTTCGAGGCAGGTGACTTCATCGCCGCCGAGGCCATGTTCGTGGAGGGAGAGGCGATCGGCTCCCCGTTCCTCTCTGCCGCGGAGGCCGGAACATCAGCGTTCGTGGGAGGCGACTTCGAGGGAGCGCTCGACTACCTGCACGGCGCTGAGGATGCGGTCCGTGAGGTGGAGGAGCGAGCCGTGCTCGGCGGGGAGGCGCTCACGGAGGACCTGCTCTCGCTGGTGATCAACGAGGGGCAGAAGGCGTATGCGGGCGAGGGGTACGAACGCGTGATGCTCCACTCGATGCTCGGGATGTGCTACCTGGCGCGCGGCGCGCCCGATGACGTCCTGGTGGAGGCTCGGCGGGTGGACCAGCTGCTGACTGCGGAGCAGCAGCTCTACGACACGGACTACCGTGCCGGCGGGCTCGGGCACCTGCTCTCGGCCATCGCTTACGAGCTCGTCGGGAAGCCCGGGGAGGCCTTTATCGACTACAAGCGCATGCTCGAGAAGGACGTGGGGGGAGAGCTGACGACCTCCGCCCTGCGGCGGCTTGGCGGAAGGCTCGGGCGCCTCGATGAGCTCGACCTCCCCGAGGGAGGCGACGTTGTCCCGCGGGACTGGCCCAGCGTGGTGCTCGTTGGTGGACTGGGTATGGGACCCGTCAAGCGCGAGATCCGCATCGACGTCCCGATCGACGGCGGCGTCTTCGCCTGGGCCGTTCCCGATTTTGACGAAGGGACCTCTCCGGCCTCTGCGCTCGACGTCGTCCTCCCGGGGCGGTCCATGCGAGTCCGCGCGTCCGAGGTCGAGGATGTCGCCGCGGTGGCCGAACAGAACCTGAAGGACCGGATCGCCTGGCTCGCGGTTCGCTCGGCCGTGAGGGGGCTCCTGAAGCGCCAGGCGGCGGAGCAGCTCCGGAAGAACTCGGACACCGAGTGGCTCGCGCTCGCCATGGACGTCTTCACCATTGCCTCCGAGCGTGCCGACCTGCGCACCTGGCGGACCTTGCCCCAGCGATGGGTCGCCGCCCGCATCTTCCTGCCGCCGGGCGAGGAGGTGGCCCTGGAGCTCGCCACCGATACTGGCGCCTCCGTGGAGCTCGGCTCCTTCCGTTTGCAGCGTGAGGAGACCATGTTCATCCTCGCCCGAGCGCTGCAGAGCGGCATCACAGCCCACGTCATCGGCGGAGAGAAGCTCCCAGCTTCACTGCCGGAGACCCCCCAAGCCTCCAACCCATCCCAACCCGCGTCGGACGCACCGGCGCCCAAGCCATGAAACTCACCACCACGGCGCTGCTCGCGGCGCTCCTCGCCTCCTCGTTCCAGGCCACCGGCTGCAGCTCGATCCGGTACGGCGACGCTGACAAGACGGAGACCACGACCATCGACTGGGGCTCCAAGGACCTCCAACAGTTCGCCGACTTCATGGTCGGTTCGCTGATCGAGAGCCCCGGCCTGAACTACATGGACGGCGAGGGGAAGGGCGCAGACAAGCGCATCATCGTCGCCTTCGGTGGCATCGCCAACGAGACCAGCGAGCACATCAACACCGAGATGATCTCTCGACGGATCCAGGACCAGCTTCTGGAGAGCGGCAAGTTCCGCTTCGTTGCGCGCAAGGAGGCCGCTGGCCAGAACGAGATCGAGGACGAGGTCCGCTTCCAGCAGGGATCGGGCCGGGTCAAGCCGGAGATGGCGAAGGCCTTCGGGCAGCAGCTTGGGGCCGATATCGTGCTCTACGGCGCCCTCGCCGATATCTCCAAGAGCACCGGCCGCTCGGTTGAGAGCGTCGGGACGAAGAAGAAGGACGTCTACTACCAGTTCTACATGTCCGCCGTGAACATCACGACGGGTGAGATCCTCTGGGGAAAGACCGAGGACATCCGCAAGGAGGCCACCGTCGGGCTCTTCGGACGGGGCTGAGCCAGAATTATCCGGTTCCTGCGTTCGCGCGATCCGCAGCGTCGGCTGGTCCCCCTAGCGAGTCGTTGGAGAGCGCCTCGTTGGTAGGAGTTGAGAGAGAGAATTCGTATCGAGGTCCCAAGCGTCCTCGTCTCGAAATCGGAGTCGCCGGCTTCCGTGGTCTTATCCCGGAAGCCGGTCTTTTTTTTGCCCTGGGTTCCTGCCGGGATCGTGACGCTCCGCTAGTGCTCTCGTGGCCCGGACCGCCCTTGCCTCCGGACGACTGCAGGGCCCGGATCACTGCGGCGCCAAGACCACTGCGGCGCCAAGGCCACTGCGGCGCCGAGACCACTGCGCCTCCTGTGGCCACTGTGGGATCCCCGGCGGGGCGATTCGCCTCGGTCGGTGATCGGTCGGACAGAAACTTCTGATTCGTGGTTCGGTCGGAGCCCGCAGGCGGCTCTTCGAGGCACAGCTAAGAGCTGTGCTGGGGATCCTGACTCTCACGAGTCAATTAGGCCCGCCGGAGCCCTCCGGCGGGCCTTCTCCGTGTCGAGGCGGCGGGTGGCCTGGAGGGCAGGGGCCTGGAGGGCAGGGGCCTGGAGGGCAGGGGCCTGGAGGGCAGGGGCCTGGGGGGCAGCGGCCCGGCGGGAGCTGCTAGGTGGTCGACCGAAGTGAGCGAGTCGCGCCCCCGGCTTGGCTCGCGCCCGCCTCGCTGAGCGGCTCTTCTCCGGGTCTTCGGGCTTGCTCGTCCGCGGTCCTCAGGGCACCGGGGGTGGGACGGATCAGCGCCGTCAGGACATGATCTCGCCACGCGCCGTCGATGAATAGGTAGTCCCGCGCGAAGCCCTCTTTCTCGAAGCCCAGCCGCTGGAGGACGGCCGCGCTGCGCTCATTCTCGGGGCGGTAGGCTGCCATGACCCGGTGGAGTTGGAGCTCCTCGAAGGCGTACCGGAAGATCCGGTCGAGAGCCTCGCGCATGAGGCCCTGGCCCACCATCTCTTCATCCAGGCTGTAGCCGACGACGGCGGATTGGAACGCGCCTCGGACGATCTGGCTGAGGTTGGCAACGCCGATGATCCGCTCGGCGCTGAGGGCACCGGGGGGGGCACCAGGG
>Ga0213863_10001652_pt1 | contig 16077 bp, 18 predicted proteins | sample PICome_8_FD_160128 | JGI IMG/M metagenome (GOLD analysis project Ga0213863, IMG submission 160128) | Coastal seawater microbial communities near Pivers Island, North Carolina, United States - PICO497 | ecosystem: Environmental > Aquatic > Marine > Coastal | place: USA: North Carolina... | reverse complement strand
CGTCAGGCTTTCGCCCATTGCGGAAAATTCCTCACTGCTGCCTCCCGGAGGAGTCTGGGCCGTGTCTCAGTCCCAGTGTGGCTGATCGTTCTCTCAAACCAGCTACTGATCGTGGCCTTGGTAAGCCGTTACCTTACCAACTAGCTAATCAGGCGCGAGCTCATCCTTAGGCAGCCTAAGCTATTTCATCTCTCGACATATGAAGATTTAGCAGCCGTTTCCAGCAGTTATTCTTCTCCTAAGGGCAGATTCTCACGTATTACGCACCCGTTCGCCACTAAAGTTAAAAATTTAACTTTCGTCCGACTTGCATGTGTTAAGCATACCGCCAGCGTTCATCCTGAGCCAGGATCAAACTCTCCATGGTATTCCTAAATTATCGACGACTTTAATAATTCAATCTAAAATTAAATATATCAAACGATTTACTCTCTTGTCAAGAGTTCGTAAAAATTAAATTTTTAATATCTAAAAAGGTTCGCGGCGAAGTGTTGTTGAATCTTGTATACGCCTGGATCGAAATTTTTATATCCTGTTCTATAATTAGTTGGTATGTAAAGTCTTCAGGTGCTCTCATGGGTTTAAAGAATAAAGTGTATGCGCAAGCCCCGTAACACTTGCTGACGACAAATTCTTATCCTAATACTAGTATAGGTAGTTTATATCTACCCGTACTTTTTAAATTATCGTCTGCATAACAGAATCCACAATGTAGTTAATTTATACGATATTTTCTGGTTATTCAATAACCACTTCTAGACCTGCTAATTTGACGCATTGTAGCATGAAGTAAAAGATCCTATTTGGGTAAGTTTATAGATAGCTCGTAAAACGGTTTAGTAATTTTTTCAAAATACCCTAATCCACTTTTCATTATTTCTATCTACTTTACCCCTAGTGTATATGAATTTTTTCTAGACGTCTGGACCAGCTATGTAAGAATTCCCATCAGTATTGACCAGTTGTGAAACTGGGGAAGAAACCACACCACAATAGAACTTAAGTTATGGGAGGGTCTCGTACCAATTATTCACAGCAGTTATTACTGAAATAAAAATTTCCCTCGTATTTTCATTAGCATTTTCATATAATTTTTACAGTTAAATTTTATAGGTCAAGTGATAAAGTAACGCATATAAGAATGCTGAGTATGTACTAAAATCTATCTATAATCATTCAGCTCCTTGATCCCTGCCAACCTTATAAAAAGAAGAAATCTTTCTTATTTCTTTTGTTAAGTTAGCTTCATAGAGTAGTGACTAGACTATGAAGCTAAAACGTGTTTTCTTAACCTTAATACTTTACGCGGGTACTGTATTAAAAATTCCTGTAAGTATAACTAATGCTGACCAAATTCCAGCCCCACTCCAAACTATACTTTGAGATTTTTCCCATTCACCAGGCGAAGCTAAAATTACCGGTACTGCCACTACCATTGCAAAGGAAACTAACACAAGAAGAAGAACAAATACTTGTACGATACCAACCATGCGAAAACCTTTATATTTTTATTTTAATTAAAAATTGATACAGATTAGAAATCTGCAAAAAAAATCCTACTAGAATTAATTTATAACACTTTTTAAGAAAAAAATGACACGGTCTTTAAACAAATTGTTATATAATTTAGTAAGAGATTTTTTAATATTGGAGAGATAGTATCATAATGGATATAAATTTCTTATTATCCGCTTTACCGGAACCGTATTCAGCATTTCGTCCTATTGTGGATGTTATGCCTGCAATTCCGGTATTTTTTCTTCTACTAGCGTTTGTTTGGCAAGCTTCTGTAGGTTTTAGATAACTTATTCGCAGATTAGTCTTTAATTTGTAAAAAGTTATCTTTAAAGTTTTGGAAAAAAGAACCGAAATTTTTATTTCGGTTCTTTAGACTTTGAAATTGTGTTTATTAACTAATTTGAATTAGCCTTAAAGATTTTATAATGGTAGATACTGCTTCAAAAACTGGTTTTATCGCGCAAATTATTGGACCTGTTCTAGATATTGAATTCCCGTCTGGTGAGCTTCCAAAAATTTATAACGCATTAGTTGTTTCTGGTGACGAGTCAACAGTTACATGCGAAGTACAACAGTTACTTGGTAACAACAAAGTTCGTGCTGTTTCTATGACTTCAACGGATGGTTTAAAAAGAGGTTCTAGTGTTACAGATACAGGTGCACCAATTACAGTTCCTGTAGGCCCAAAAACTTTAGGCCGCATTTTTAATGTTCTTGGTGAGCCAGTAGATGAAATGGGTTCTTGTGATGCGCCATCTGGGTTACCTATTCATAGACCTTCCCCTTCCTTTGCAGACTTAGAAACTAAACCGGCTATCTTTGAAACAGGAATCAAAGTAGTAGATATTCTTGCCCCGTACAGACGCGGTGGAAAAATTGGCTTATTTGGTGGAGCTGGTGTAGGTAAAACCGTACTTATTATGGAGCTTATTAATAATATTGCTAAAGCACATGGTGGTGTATCAGTTTTTGGTGGTGTAGGTGAGCGTACTAGAGAAGGTAATGACCTTTATTGTGAAATGAAGGAATCCGGGGTAATCAACGAGAAGAATCTTGATGATTCAAAAGTTGCTTTAGTTTATGGACAAATGAACGAACCCCCTGGCGCCCGAATGCGTGTTGGATTAACTGCTTTAACAATGGCAGAATATTTCCGTGATGTTAACAAGCAAGACGTTTTATTATTTATTGATAATATCTTCCGTTTTGTACAAGCAGGTTCAGAAGTATCTGCACTTCTTGGTCGTATGCCATCGGCCGTAGGATACCAACCAACATTAGCTACGGAAATGGGGACTTTACAAGAGCGTATTACTTCAACAAATGAAGGTTCTATTACTTCAATTCAAGCGGTATATGTACCAGCTGATGATTTAACAGATCCGGCTCCAGCTACGACGTTTGCCCACTTAGATGCAACAACAGTACTTTCACGTAATTTAGCTTCTAAAGGTATTTACCCTGCAGTGTCACCTCTAGAATCAACTTCAACAATGCTTCAAACTGAAATTGTTGGGGATTTACATTATGATACAGCACAGCGTATTAAACAGACGTTACAGCGTTATAAAGAACTTCAAGATATTATTGCGATTTTAGGACTAGATGAACTTTCTGAGGAAGATCGTCAAACTGTTGCACGTGCTCGTAAAGTTGAGCGTTTCCTATCTCAACCCTTTTTCGTAGCTGAAGTATTTACAGGTTCACCAGGAAAGTATGTATCATTAGCTGACGGTATTACTGGATTTAACGATGTTTTAGATGGCGTATATGACGATTTACCAGAGCAAGCATTTTACCTAGTAGGAGATATTAACGAGGCTATAGAAAAAGCTGAAAAGCTAAAAGGATAAGATATTATGAGTTTAAATGTTCGTGTAATCACACCTGATAAGGTTGTTTTTGATTCTACTGCAGAAGAATTGATTCTTCCAAGTAGCACAGGTCAAATTGGTATCTTAACTGACCACGCGCCGTTATTAACAGCACTGGATATTGGCGTAATGCGAGTAAAATCAGAGTCTGGATGGGTTTCCCTTGTTGTAATGGAAGGATTTGCAGAAGTAGAAGATAACAAGATTACGGTTCTTTGTAATGGAGCCGAAGCTGGAAGTTCTATTGATCTTAAAACAGCTCAAGAAGAACTAGAAAAAATTACATTACTTGTGGATGAAGCCACAACAAAAAAAGAAAAAATTGAAGCTAGTATTGAATTACGTAAAGCAAAAGCTCGTTTACAAGCTGTAGCCTAATTTTTTTTTTACAAGACAGTTTTTTGTAAATTTTTACAAAAAACTGTCTTAATTAAGTTTACAAAAAGTGAGTTACTTTATTCGTGTATTGTATCAAGAATACCTGTTAGTATAACTAATACTAATCAAATTTCGGCTCCTATACTTTGAAATTTTTAGGTTAAGCTAAAATTACACATTGGTTAAAAAATAATTTCTTTTTTACCCCCTAAAGAACCAAAAATTAATTAGTTTAGCGGATGAAATCTTTATGGTTTTTATAAAACCATACAATAATTTTGGTAAATGGCTGAAACGTAAATTAACAATTTCTTAGATCGTTTTTGATTCTATAGTTAGTGTTTAACCCCCTATTATTCAATTTAACTATGTCGTATTTAGATACCTGGAAAACTAAACTCTTCTGCTTCTGCAAATTTGTCTCCTATTAACACTGTCACTTCATTGTTTGGGTCAACATCGACAACAGCAGTATCGCCAGCTTGAATTTTTTCTGTTAAAACTTCTTCAGCCAAACTATCTTCAAGCATTCGCATTACCGCACGGCGAAGTGGTCGCGCTCCATAACTTGGATTATAACCTTCTTCAATTAATTTCAATTTGAATCGATCGGTAACATCAAGTTGAATGCCTTTGATTGCAAGTCGATCAAATACCTCTTTTAACATTATTTCTGCTATTTTAGACACCTCGTCTTTTGTCAATGGACGAAAAACAATAATTTCATCTAAACGGTTAAGAAATTCTGGTCTGAAGTATTGTTTTAGCTCTTCATTAACAAGTGTTTTAATACGGTTGTAATTAGAATTCGACTGATCATCAAAATCAAAACCAAAATTGTTGCCACCTTTTTCGATTACTTTTGACCCAACGTTTGAAGTCAGAATTATAAGTGTATTCTTAAAATCAACGGTACGTCCTTTTGAATCCGTTAACCGTCCATCTTCAAAAATTTGAAGCATCATATTAAAAACATCTGGGTGAGCTTTTTCAACCTCATCAAACAAAACTACTGTATATGGCCTTCTTCGCACAGCTTCTGTCAATAGACCACCCTCATTATACCCTACATAACCAGGAGGAGAACCTATTAATTTAGCAACCTTATGTCTTTCCATATACTCTGACATATCTAAACGTATCATAGCTTCTTCTGAACCAAAGAAATATGTTGCTAGTGCTTTCGTAAGTTCTGTTTTACCTACACCAGTTGGACCTGAGAATAGAAAATTGGCTATTGGTCGGTTTGGGCTTTTTAAACCAACACGTGATCGTCTAATAGCACGAGAGACTGCAACAACAGCTTCATCTTGTCCAATAATTCTTTTATGTAGCGTGTCTTCCATTTGGAGAAGTTTCTCGGACTCACTTTTCGTCAACTTATTTACAGGAATATTTGTCCAAGCCGCTACAATTTGTGCTATATCCTCCTCTGTGACCTCAGGCTCTGGATTATACTCTGCGCCTTTACCTTTTTGGTTTTTAGCGATAGCATTTATTTGTGCCTTAATTTCCATTTCACGTTCGCGAAGTTGTCCCGCTGTTTCAAAATCTTGACTTCGCACGGCACCGTCTTTTATTTTTTGAAGATCACGTAATTCTAGATCAAGAAGTTTTGCTGCTCTGGGTAATTGGGAATTCAAAAGACGGACTCGTGAACCCGCTTCATCAATAAGATCAATAGCTTTGTCGGGTAAGAATCGATCTGAAATATATTGATCAGCAAACTTTGCTGCAGCTTTTATAGCGTCCTCAGTAATTACTAGTCTATGATGTTTTTCATATCGCGGGCGTAGCCCAAATAAAATTTCAATGGTTTCCTCTACGGAAGGCTCGCCAACCATGACAGGTTGAAAACGGCGTTCAAGCGCAGCGTCTTTTTCAATATGTTTTCTATATTCTTCTATCGTCGTTGCACCAATACACTGAAGTTCTCCACGTGAAAGCGCTGGTTTTAAAATATTTGCTGCATCAATTGCTCCTTCGGCTGCACCTGCACCAATTAAAGTATGAACTTCATCAATAACTAAGATTATATTATTTGCAGTCTTAATCTCATCCATAATTTTCTTAAGGCGTTCTTCGAACTCACCCCTATATTTTGTTCCAGCAATAAGTAATCCAATATCTAATGCAACAACTTTTTTATCTTCAAGCGTGTCGGGAATATCTCGGATCGAAATACGCTGTGCTAACCCTTCCGCAATTGCAGTTTTACCTACTCCAGGCTCTCCAATCAATACAGGGTTATTTTTTGTTCTTCTACCTAGGATTTGAATCACACGTTCAATTTCTTTTGCCCGACCTACTACGGGATCTAATAGACCTTTACTTGCTTTATGGGTTAAGTTCGTACCAAATTCGTCTAAAGTTGGAGTATTACTACGTACATTGCTGTTCACTTGAGTCGTATCTCCAAGGGAACGGATAATTTGACTTCTAACTTTTGAAAGATCGATTCCAAGGTTTTCTAAAACACGAGCTGCAACTCCTTCGCCTTCACGAATTAAACCAAGCAATAAATGCTCAGTTCCAATATAGTTATGGCCTAATTGGCGAGCTTCTTCTAACGAAAGTTCTAAAACACGCTTTGCCCTTGGTGTAAAGGGGATCTCTACTGCAACAAAACCTGAACCACGACCAATAATTTTTTCTACTTCTACTCTCGCATCTTTTAAATTGATACCCATTGCTTTTAGAACTTTAGGTCCTACACCGGTACCTTCTCCAATAAGACCTAATAGTATTTGCTCAGTCCCCACAAAATTATGCCCTAATCTTCTCGCTTCTTCTTGAGCCAACATGATAACCTTGATGGCCTTCTCTGTAAAACGTTCAAACATTAATATCTTATAATGAAATTATCATTATCTTTGATACAACTATCATACCATAATCGATGTGGGACAAATAGACAAGTAAAATTATTTTGATTTTTAATAATTGGTCCGATTTCCCATTTTTTACTGATTGTGTAATTTTCCTCTTAGAGGGTGGTCTAGCTGTGCGAAGAAGGCCATATACAGTAGTGGTGTTTGATGGGGTTGAAAAAGTTCATCTGAAAATATTAATAATATCGAACCGAAAAAATTAAATTCTTATGTTGAAAGTGAGTTAGATCCGTTATTATGTAAGATTCGTACGACAAAACAAAAACAACTATTAACCTATCATTTTTTAGATTTAAAAGAAACTTATATGTTGCTTCAAGTTTCTGACGATGGAATATTAACGGATTTAAAAGGCTATTTTGTTGATTTAAAGAATACACTTCTATAAACTAAATCTGTTATCGTAAAAACTACTGCTATCATAGCGGGAAACGGATTTGAACCATTGACCTTCGGGTTATGAGCCCGACGAGCTACCAAACTGCTCTATCCCGCGACCAGACTTTTCTAAGAAGAATAACAATATATGTTTAATATTGTCAATCTTTTTTTAAGATTTCTTGAACCTCATAATTAAAAGTGCCCAGAAATTTTAATTCACAAGGGTGATCTTTACCAAACCTTTTTGTGGTCGGGAATGGTAAAGATCTAATAAATAAAATGTTTAATTCTTAAACTAAAACTATTGTTTACTAATAGTTTTTTACCTCTACTTCAACCCCTGCAGAAATATCTAAATTTCTCAAATTTTCTAAGGTATCTTCTGTTGGTTTATAAACATCAATAATACGTTTATGCGTTCGAATTTCAAAATGTTCACGCGCATCTTTGTTAACGTGCGGCGACGTCAAAACACAATATCGTCGCAGTTTTGTAGGTAAAGGTATTGGGCCTATAGCATTAACACCACTTAATTTTATTGCATCAGTTATTTTGATACAAGACTTATCTAGAAGATTTGGTTCGTAAGCTTTTAAGCTGATCCGAAGTTTTTGTAATTCCATGAAATATTTATTTCTATAAGTTACCTTAAAACTATTCTAGAATTTTTGAAACGACTCCAGCACCTACCGTTCTACCCCCTTCTCGAATAGCAAATCGCATACCCTGCTCAATAGCAATTGGATTAATAAGTTCAGCCGTCATTTTAATTCGATCTCCTGGCATTACCATTTCTGCAACACTTCCATCATCGCCGGTAAATTGGACAATGGTACCTGTAACGTCTGTAGTTCTTACATAAAATTGGGGGCGATAACCTGTAAAGAAAGGTGTATGACGTCCACCCTCATCTTTATTTAAGATATATACTTCAGCTTCAAATTTTTTATGAGGGGTAATTGAACCTGGTAGTGCTAAAACCATACCTCGTTCAATTTCTGTTTTTTGGATACCTCGGATAAGAATACCTACATTGTCACCTGCCATACCTTGATCCAACGTTTTTTGGAACATCTCAATTCCAGTAACAGTAGTAGATTTCGTATCTTTTAAACCCACTAATTCAACAGTATCCCCTACGGATACGGTCCCACGCTCAATCCTACCTGTTGCCACAGTACCACGTCCTGTAATGGAGAAGACGTCCTCGATAGCCATTAAGAAAGTTTTCTCCGTATCACGTTCTGGTGTTGGGATATAACTATCTACGGCATCCATTAAGTCGTAAATTAAATCAACCCATTTATCTTCCCCTCTTTCTTTTGGTCCACTTTCTACAGCTTGTAATGCTAATAAAGCCGAGCCTGAAATGAAGGGGATATCATCCCCAGGGAAGTCATAACTCTCAAGAAGTTCCTGCACTTCTAATTGAACTAATTCTAAAAGTTCTTCGTCATCAACTTGGTCAGCTTTATTTAAGAATACTACAAGATAAGGTACACCAACCTGTTTTGCTAGTAGGATATGCTCACGTGTTTGAGGCATTGGACCATCAGCAGCTGACACTACAAGAATACCACCATCCATTTGAGCAGCCCCAGTAATCATATTTTTAACATAATCAGCATGTCCAGGACAATCAACATGTGCATAATGTCTATCTGCAGTTTCGTATTCTACGTGAGCAGTATTAATGGTAATACCACGCGCTTTCTCTTCTGGAGCAGAATCGATTTCATCGAACTTTTTTGTTGCTGCTAAGTTGTGAATAGAAAGTGTAGCAGAAATCGCTGCAGTAAGAGTCGTTTTACCATGGTCTACATGACCAATTGTACCAATATTAATGTGGGGTTTAGATCTTTCAAATTTGTCGCGTGCCATAGGGAATTATTATTTTTATTAACTAGTCTTTTTTTAAATACTTTTGGCGAATTTTTTTGAAAGTTTTATTGATATAATCAAAGTAAGGCCTTATCTTAAATATAGGTTTAAATATCTCAATACTTTCGTTATAAAAGATTTCTACAAGAAATTTTTTATTGTTTAGTAACGGAAATGGGCAAAAGCTTTGTTAGCATCTGCCATTTTATGAGTTTGTTCTTTACGTCGTATACTATTACCAGTTTCCTTTGCAGCATCGAGAATTTCATTGGAAAGTTTAATAGACATGCTTTTTCCTGATCTGGTCCTAGCAAATTCTGTAATCCACTTTAGCGAAACATTTGTTCCGCGATAAGCCCGAATTTCTATAGGTACTTGATAAGTTGATCCCCCAACTCTTCGTGATTTAACTTCCACTTGGGGGGTAACATTCTTTACTGCTTTTTCTAAAACTAACACTGGATTCCCTTCAACTTTTGTTGAAATTATTTCTAAAGCATTGTAAACAATTTTTTGCGCGATGGATTTTTTTCCAGATTGTAATATTCTACTTACTAGAAGAGTAACTAACCGGCTATTGTAAATAGGGTCTGGCTTCGCTAGACTTCGCTGTGCTCGACTTCTTCGTGACATAACTTATTGCTAAAAAAAAAATTCTATATTATAAAGCTACGAACTTTTAGGTTTTTTACCACCATATTTCGATCTACTTTGTTTTCGGTCTTTGACGCCAGCCGCATCTAAAGTCCCTCGTACTACATGATAACGGCAACCCGGTAAATCTTTAACACGCCCACCACGTATAAGAACTACAGAGTGTTCTTGAATATTGTGACCGATACCTGGGATATAGGCTGTTACTTCAAAGCCTGACGTTAATCTAACCCGGGCGACTTTACGTAATGCCGAGTTAGGTTTTTTAGGGGTTGTTGTATATACTCGCGTGCATACTCCCCGCCTTTGTGGACAAGATTTAAGAGCAGGTGATTTTGTTTTCTTTTTTTGCGCTACTCGTTCGAATCTAACTAGTTGTTGTATTGTTGGCATAAAAATAAGGTTATTTATTCAGTTTGGTTTTTAATACCATATTTACGCATAAAACGTTCTACTCTTCCTTCTGTATCAATAATTTTTTGTGAACCTGTATAAAATGGATGGTTACCCGACCATATATCAACATTTAACCTTGGTTTTGTTGAACCAATTTTCATAACTAATTGCCCGTCACAATAGACTTTTGCGTTGGGATACCATTCAGGGTGAATTTCTACTTTTGCCATTATATAATTAACGTTTAGAAAATTGAGGTGCTTTTCGAGCTTTCTTTAACCCATATTTTTTTCTTTCCTTACGGCGAGAATCCCGTGTTAATAAACCCTCAGATTTAAGTGAAAATCTATTATCTGGTGACATGTAACATAAGGCTCTTGCAACCCCTAATTTAATAGCATCTGCTTGACCTTTTAATCCACCACCGTGAGCATTTATATACATATTGTACTGGTTTTCTATACCGAGAGTAGTAAGAGGAGTTTTTGAAGCATTAATGTATTGCGAGTTATATTGTAAATAGAGTTCTCCAGGTTTATTATTTACCACCATAGAACCAGTGCCTGGAACTAATATAACTTTCGCTACGGAAGATTTTCTACGTCCGATACCAAAATATGCTGGTTTTGTTTCTGCAACAGATAAAGTCATAATTTAATATCAATTTTTTATAGTTACCTTTTTTTTAGTTCAAAGATTCTTGTTAACGTAATAATATTCGTTAGATCTTGTCTTTTGACAGTCGTTTAAATTTTTCTGTATTTACTTAGGGAGTTTGATACTAAAACGTTTTTGTAAATTTTCACAAACCTCGTCAGCCGATTTACGCCCGAAATTTTTAAATTCTAAAAGATCTTCAGCGGAATATTGCATAAGATCCGACAAAGTATGTACATTTGCACGTTTTAAACAATTGTATGCTCTTACCGATAATTCCAGTTCTTCTATAAAAATGGTATCGAAATGCTCTGTATTATCTTCTTGTTTAGTTATTTCACTGTTAACCGAGAATGGCGATATAGTATCCGTTACTTTTAGTAATGCAAAGGTTTTTTCTAAAATTCCAGCAGATAAACTTAAGGCTTCAGATGGCTCTATGCTACCGTTTGTCCAAATTTCTAGTATTAAATTTTCTAAATTAGAAGATACAAGATTCCCTGAGGTCTCAACAAAAAAATTGACTTTTGATACAGGCATAAAATTAGCATCTACGCCTAAAAAACCGAGTGGTAAAATATAGTCTATCTTTGAACTGGTAATATAGTTCTGCCCAGGAGCGATTAAGAATTCCATTTCTAAGTCCCCGGGAGTATTTAAACAAGCGATATATTGCCTCGCATCTACTAGAGTAATATTTTTGGGAAACTCAATATCATTTGCTGTTATGATGCCTGCTTTTTTAACATGGAGTCTAGCTAAGGTAGGTTCAGTAACTTTACCTACTAAAATAATCTGTTTTAAATTAAGTAAGATATCAATAACATCTTCGTTAACATTTGGAATAGTCGAAAATTCGTGTTCTATATTTTTAATCCGGACTCCGATAATTGATATCCCTTGCAAATTGGAAAGTAGAACACGCCTTAAAGTATTTCCTAGTGTTGTACCTTGACCTTTTATAAAAGGGCCAATGGAATATTTAGAAAAATGTTCCGTCTTGGAATTATTATAATCTTGTAAACATTTGATTTGGAACATGTGTTAAGCGAAACTTTTGATATTACCAAACTAGTATATAATACTCGTCTTAACAATTAACTTAAACACGCCTCCGTTTTTTGGGGCGACAACCGTTGTGTGGGACCGGCGTTATATCTTTAATTACTAAGACTTGCAAGCCGCAACCTTGCAATGCACGAATTGCTGTTTCACGTCCACTACCAGGTCCACTAATCATAACCTCGGCTTGTCTCATTCCTTGGTCGTATGCTAATGTAGCAACTTTCTCGGCGGCAGATTGTGCTGCGAAAGGAGTCCCTTTTTTTGCACCTTTAAACCCACTACCACCGGCCGAAGCCCAAAATAATGTATTACCTTGTTTATCTGTTATGTTTACAATTGTGTTATTGAAAGTTGACTTGATATGAACAACACCATTAGTAGCTGTTTTTTTTGATTTTTTTCCGGAAAATCGCTTTATTTGTTTAACCATAATTAAGCTATGCTTATAAAAAAGTACTATTTTTTCTTTGTAACAGGGATTTTCACTTTACCTTTACGGGTTCTAGCATTTGTTCTTGTGCGTTGACCACGAACCGGAAGTCCTACACGGTGCCTACGACCGGTCGCTGAACCGATTTCTGTTAGGCGTTTAATATTTTGCGAAACATTTCGTCTTAGGTCTCCTTCTGTTTGGTAATTTTCGTCAATGATTGCTCTTATAACAGTAACTTCCTCATCTGTTAAATCACTACACCGAGTACTCGGCAAAACTTTAGCTTTTTCAACGATTTTTTTCGCACTAGTATTGCCAATTCCAAAAACGTATGTTAATCCAATTTCTATCCGCTTATTACGCGGAAGATCTACTCCCGAAATACGTGCCATTAAATCTTTGTTATTAATAAATCGACGTTACTTACGTTTCATTTTTGCCCGACCTTGTCGAACTTTAAGCCTTGGGTTTGATTTACAAATTAAGTATATTCTTCCACGACGTTTTACTACCTGACAATCTTTGGCTCGATTCTTAAGATTGCCTATAGAACTTACTACTTTCATAATTTACAATTATTAATTTTCTTATTAATTCATGCTAATTGACTTAGAGTAAAAAGTCTACGCTTTTTTTAAGCTTTCGTAATTTTGAGCTACTAGAAAACCTCTTATTTGTGAGGACACATCTGTAATAACACCAATTAAAATTATTAAAGATGTTAAATTTTTAAAAACGTTGAATTGGAAAAGGTTTCCCAATAGGATTGGGAAAAATACCAAAAAAGCTAAAAAAAGTCCTCCCATAAATGCTAAACGACTTATTACTTGTTCTAAATATTTTGTAGTTTCTTTACCTTGCTTTAAACCAGGGATGTTATAAGCCATTTTTGTTAGATTTTCGGACAAATCCTTTGGTTTTAATATTAACAAAGCATAAAAGCTACTAAAAAATATAACGAGTACAAAATTTAAACCGAACGATAACATTGTTAGAACAGGTGTTAACGATGTACCAAAAATATCTGTTAAGGTAACTTGCAATGGGTAAAACAGTAACGTAGCAATTGTCGTACTAAACACAAGAGGCATAATACCACCCTGGTTAAGTTTTATTGGAATGTAAGTATTTTTAAAATCCTTGGTTTGGTTAGCTTGTTCCAAATAATTAAAGTTTAATTGTCGCGCTGAAATAATGTTGATCTTTTTATATGAATCTTGAACAAGAACGATTATTGTCACAATCAATAGATATAAAAAAATTGCAATTACAACTGTAATTAGATTATCTGTAACAGACTCGTTATTTAAATTTTTTGAAAATTCTGTAATACTTGCTGGGATACTCCCTATAATATTCGTAAATATTATCATTGAAGAGCCGTTCCCTAGATTTTCTGTAGTTATCAATTCCGAAAACCACATGGAAAGCATTGAACCTGTTGTTAAAGCTGTAATAATTTTTATCCCTATTAAGTAACTCCAATTAAAAACGATAGGTTTGACCAAAAAAAAAGTTATTCCGGTACTTAGTACTAGTGCCCAGGCAAACGTTAAGTACCTTGTATACTTATTTATCTGCTGCCGGCCTAATGCCCCTTCTTCTTTTTGTAATCTTTCTAAGGCTGGTATTAATGGAGTTAGGAGCTGGATTATGATTGATGAATTAATATAAGGTAAAATCCCCAGTGAACCAATAGCAAGAAAAGAACTTCCGGTTAAATTTTTTGCAAAACCGAACAGAATATTATTCTGGGAATTTTGTGCGAAAAGATCTAAATCTAAATTAGGTATCGGAATAAAAAGGCTTAACCTAATAAGAATTAGTAGGCCAAAAATTCTTAGAATTTTCTCCTTTAACAAATTCAAAGTTTCTGATGTTTGCATTATTCAAATAGAATATTAAGTATGATAAGATTTTAGGGTACTTAAACCATCAATTGTAGCCCGTGCATTATTTAACAGATTATTAGAACCAAGTTGTTTTGACAGAATATTTTTAATACCGGCAAGTTCTAAAACAGTTCGAATTGAACTTCCTGCGATTACCCCCGAGCCTGGAGCTGATGGTAATAAAACTAATTTAGCTGCACCAAAACGCCCATTTACCTGATGGGGGATTGAGTTAGAACTTGTTAAAGGAACGGTAATAATATGTTTCTTTCCATCCGTTACACCTTTTCGAACGGCGGTAATTACATCCCCCGCTTTTCCTACACCTACACCAACTTTTCCTTGCTCATTCCCGACTACAATAATAGCACGGAAGCTCATTTTTTTCCCCCCTTTTACTACTTTGGTCACACGTTCAATTGCGACAACACGTTCTGACCATTCGGTTTTCTGCTTAAGTACTTTTTTCGGACTCATATTAAGAAGATTAAGAATACATTATTTACCTGTTTTACCCGCTTTACGTCTGATTATTTCACCTTCATAGGCTATACCTTTCCCCTTATAGGGTTCTGGAGGGCGAACGGAACGTATTTTTGCAGCAAATTCTCCAACTATATCTTTTCGTATTCCAGAAACTATAACAGTAGTAGGATTTTCAACTTTAACTGCTAAATCTGTTGGGGTAATCATTTTTACAGGGTGGCTATAACCCATATTTAACACAAGGTCTTTTCCTTCAAGTTGCGCTCTGTAACCAACCCCTGTAATTTGTAACCTTTTTTCAAAACCAACAGAAACCCCAATAACCATATTTGATACGAGTGTTCTCGAAAGTCCATACAGGGCTTGAGATAATTTTGTATTTTGTGTTTTTTCGACGAATACTTTTTTACTGGCTTCATCAAGAGTACAACAAACTAACGAAGGTAAAATTCGAGTTAGATTTCCTTTCGGTCCATCCACTGTAATTTTTTGACCATCTAAATTTACTTTAACTTTTTCTGGTACACTTATAAATTGCTTACCTATGCGAGACATATTTTTTTTTGAAATTAGCAAATATAACATAAAAGTTCCCCACCGATACCTTCTTGGCGAGCTTGTTGGTCAGTCATTAAACCATTCGATGTCGAAACAATAGCTGTTCCAAAACCACCTAAAATCCGAGGCATCTTTTTCGCCCCGGTATAAACTCTTAAGCCTGGTTTACTTATACGTTGGATTTTTTCAATTTTTGGTTTTCGTTCTTTTCCACTATATTTGAGAGATAAAAGAAGTGAGCTCTTTAAACCGTTTTGCAATTCTTCAAAAGAATCTATTAATTCTTCAGCAAGTAATACGTTTGATATATTACGTGTAACTTTAGTTGAAGGTATTTGTACAATTTGGTGCTGGGCTAAATTCGCATTACGAATTCGTGTCAGCATATCAGCTATAGTATCACTGTTCATTTTAATTTTCTTGGAGTTAATAACTAGGTATTAGCAAATGGCATACCAAAAGATTTTAGAAGCACACGGGCTTCTTCGTCTGTTTTGGCTGTAGTTACAATAGAAATATCTAAACCTCGAACTTCTGTTACATCATCGTAAGAAATTTCTGGAAAAATTAATTGCTCCTTTAAACCTAAGTTGTAATTTCCACGCCCATCAAATCCAGTTGAACTAATACCTCTAAAATCTCGAATGCGCGGAAGAACAATATGGATTAATTTTGTTAAAAATGTATACATCCTTTCCTGGCGTAAAGTGACAGACGCTCCAATAGACATCCCGTCCCGAATTTTAAATCCAGCAACTGATTTGCGAGCTTTATTAATTGTTGGCTTTTGACCAACAACTAAAGCTAATTCATTTACACTAGCATCTAACTCTTTAGAATTTTTAGACGCTTCTCCAATCCCTCGATTAACAGATATTTTCACAAGTTTAGGTACTTGTTCAATATTTTTGTAACCAAATTTTTTTATCATCGAGGGTACAATTCTTTGTTTATATAAATTTTTTAAATCGAGTTTCATAAATGGTAAACTTTCCAAAATAATTTTTTTTTTT
>Ga0213863_10001651_pt1 | contig 16084 bp, 8 predicted proteins | sample PICome_8_FD_160128 | JGI IMG/M metagenome (GOLD analysis project Ga0213863, IMG submission 160128) | Coastal seawater microbial communities near Pivers Island, North Carolina, United States - PICO497 | ecosystem: Environmental > Aquatic > Marine > Coastal | place: USA: North Carolina | collected... | reverse complement strand
TCTGCCTGGAGCAGCACGTGGAGGCCGGGCGCGGGGGCGAGGTCGCGCTGATCTGGGAGGGGGAGCCGGGGGACGCGCGGACGTTCACATACGCCGAGCTGCTCGCCGAGGTTTGCCGCTTCGCCAACGTGCTCAAGGCCCGCGGGGTGGGCAAGGGCGACCGCGTCGCGATCTACATGCCCATGATCCCCGAGGCGGCCATGGCGATGCTGGCCTGCGCCAGGATCGGAGCGATCCACTCCGTGGTCTTCGGGGGCTTCAGCGCGCAGTCGCTCACCGACCGGATCGAGGACGGCGGCTGTACCGCGGTCATCACCGCGGACGGCGGCTGGCGACGCGGCTCGATCCTGGCCCTCAAGGACGCGGTGGACGACGCGGTCGTGGGGCAGGCCCAGGTGCACACGGTCCTCTGCGTCCGCCGCACCGAGCAGAGCGTTGCCTGGAGTGAGGGGCGCGACGTTTGGCTCCACGAGGCGCTCGAGGGCGTCAGCGACGTGTGCGACCCGGAGCCCATGGACTCCGAAGACGTGCTGTTCCTGCTCTACACCTCGGGCTCCACGGGGAAGCCCAAGGGAATCGTTCACACCACGGGCGGCTACATCGTCGGCGCGTACCTCTCGGCCCGGTACGTCTTCGACCTGCGGCCTGGGGACACCTACTGGTGCACCGCGGACGTGGGGTGGATCACGGGGCACAGCTACATCGTCTATGGCCCGCTCGCCAACGGCGCTCGAATGGTCATGTACGAGGGGGCGCCGAACGCGCCCCATGAGGGCCGGTTCTGGGAGCTCTGTGAGAAGCACCGGGTGAGCATCTTCTACACGGCGCCCACCGCCATCCGGGCGTTCATGAAGTGGGGGGATGAGCACGTGGAGAAGTTCGACCTCTCCAGCCTGCGGCTCCTCGGGACCGTCGGCGAGCCGATCAACCCCGCCGCGTGGATCTGGTACCGCGAGAAGATCGGCGGCGGCCGGTGTCCGATCGTGGACACCTGGTGGCAGACCGAGACGGGCTCCATCATGCTCACTCCGCTGCCTGGCATGAGCGCGACGAAGCCGGGCTCTGCGATGACGCCCTTCTTCGGCGTGGACGCCGCGATCCTCGACGAGGAGGGCAACGAGGTCCCGCACGGCGAGGGGGGGCTGCTCGCCATCCGTCGGCCGTGGCCGAGCATGCTGCGGGGCATCTGGGGGGATGAGGCGCGCTATCGGGAGACCTATTGGTCGCGCTGGGACGGGCGCTACTACATGGCAGGTGACGGAGCCCGCCGTGACGACGACGGCGACTTCTGGATCATGGGGCGCGTGGACGACGTGCTCAATGTCTCCGGACACCGCCTCTCCACCATGGAGGTCGAGAGCGCGCTCGTCAGCCACGACGGGGTCGTGGAGGCCGCGGTCGTCGCGCGTCCAGATGACCTCACGGGTGAGGCCATCGTGGCCTTTGTGATCCCGAAGGATGAGGTCGCGGAGGACGGCGGGCTGGCGCTCGGCGCCCTGCTGAAGGCACACGTCGCCGAGGAGATCGGGAAGCTCGCGCGCCCCGCGGAGATCCGCGTCTCGCCGCGGCTCCCCAAGACCCGCAGCGGAAAGATCATGCGGCGGCTCCTCAGAGCCATCGCCGCGGGTGAAGAGATTCACCAGGACACCACAACGCTCGAGGATCCCACGATCCTCGACGAGCTTCGAGCCGGAGTGAAAGCATGAGCCGTCCCATCCTCGCCACCCTCGCGCTACTTCTGGCCGCCCCGGGCTTCGCCCAGGGTGACCTGCCTTCGGAGCGCTCGGACATCCTCCCTGCCGTGGACCAGATCATCGCGAGCCACGACTGCCTCGCCTGCCATGACCCCGAGTCGAGCCTTCGGGACCGTCTCGACCCGGTCGCGGCGCCTGACCTCGCCGGCGTCTCGGGCCGCGTGGACCGGAACTGGCTCGTGGACTTCCTCGCGAACCCCAGGGCGACCCGGCCGGGGTCGACCCACCCGCATCAGCTCGCGGGCCTCGAGGCGCCCGGCCGCCAGCGGGCGGCGGAGGGCATCGCTGCCTTCCTCGCTGCGAATGCGACCACCCGCAGCCAGGCGGGTGAGCCGGGTGAGGAGACCAGCGACTTTGGCACGGTCGAGCGCGGCCGCGGGCTCTTCCACAGCGTCGGGTGCGTGGCCTGCCACGGACCGCTCGAGGATGCCTTTGATCTCGAGATCACGTTGGTCGAGCTCGAGGCCGAGCTGCGCGCTGCCGAGGAGGCCGGCGAGCTGCTGGAGGAGGTCTCGGATGGGTATGACGAGGAGCCGCTCCTCGTTCGCCCGGGGACGCTCGCTCCCGATCCCCATGCGCTCCCGTCGGACCTCGCGCGCAAGTACCGCATCAGCACCCTGGCGGACTTCCTCGAGGACCCCGTGGCGGTGCGGCCCTCCGGGCACTGCCCCTCCATGGGGCTCGAGGCCGACGAGGCGCAAGCGATCGCCGCGTACCTGTTGAGGTCCCAGTCCCAGCGAGCCAACACGAGCGACGAGCGCCGGCCCGGGCTGGTCGTGAAGGTCTACGAGGCCCCGGACCTCCAGCGGGGCGGACTCGCGCGCCTCGATGATCTCAAGCCTGTGGCGACCCAGGTCGTGCAGGAGATCAACGTCGACGCCCGGACCCGCGACGAGCAGTTTGGCCTGCGCTTCACGGGCTTTCTTGATGTCCCGGCTGACGGCCGGTATCGCTTCCATCTCGCCTCCGACGACGGCTCGCGCCTGCGCATCGGCGGGGAGCTCGTGGTGGACAACGGCGGCGTCCACGGCACCAAGACGGTCTCTGGCGGCGCCGACCTCCTGGCGGGTGCGGTGCCCATCGAGGTGACCTTCTTCGAGGCCTCGGGTGGCGAGGTGTTGTCCCTCGAGTGGGAGGGGCCCGGCGTCAGCCGCGGCCCGCTCACTTCCGAGCGCCTCTCGCACTGGCCGCTGATCTACCGCGTGCTGGGCGCGGACGGCGAGCCGCTGGCTGATCCGGCCCTTCGCCCTGCTTCGCCGCAGTTGGTGAAGGCTGGGCGTCAGGCCTTCGCCCGACTGGGGTGTGCCACGTGCCACGCCGGCGTGCTGCCAGGACCGGCGCCGGAGGTGGTCCGCCAGCCCCCGTCCCTCGACGACCTGTCCGGAGCTCGAGGCAATACGCTCTGCCTCCGCCCGGACGGTCGCTACGACTTCACTCCGGAGACGGCGGGGGAGCTGCTCGCGGCCTTCGCCGAGCCGACACGGATCGCGGCGAGCGCCGTCGATCCGGCGGATCTGGTCCAGCGGCGCCTCGCGGGCCGTCGGTGCTATTCGTGCCACCGACGCGACGACATCGGCGGGGTTCACCCCGAACTGCAGGCCTTCTACGTCGGAGACGAAGAGGCGGAGCTCGGAGACCAGGGGCGCTTCCCGCCGACGCTGTCGGCGGTTGGGCGGAAGTTCCGGCCCGAGGTGCTCCGCGCCGCGCTGCGCGGTGAGGAGCGGGTGCGTCCCTACCTCTCGACGCGGATGCCTCAGATGGGGGCCCGCGGCGTCGACGGCCTCGCTGAGCTGCTCGAGGCCGCGGACGCCAAGGCTGCTGCCGAGGTCGCGTCCGCGCCGTCCTGTGACATGGAGCTGACCGCCGACGGGCGGCGGCTGGCGGGGACCCGCGGGCTGGGGTGCGTGCAGTGCCACCGCTTCCTCGGCAGCGAGAGCCTCGGGGTGCAGGCCATCGACATGGGGCAGATGCACCGCCGCCTCCGCTACGAGTGGTTCCATGACCTGCTCTTGAACCCGGCGAACGTGGACCTCGACGCGCGCATGGCTAACCTCTGGGTGGAGGGCGAGAGCCCCGTCCAAGACATCGCCGACGGCGACATCGAGGCTCAGATCGAATCGCTCTGGTGCTGGCTGGGCGGTGAGGAGAACATGGCGCCGCCCCCCGGCCTTGAGACGGGCCCTTGGGCCTTCGAGGTGGACGTCTCCGAGGAGCCGCGCACGGTGGCGGTCTTCATGAACGAGGTGTCGCCGCGGGTCCTCTGCGTCGGCTCTCCCACCGGGCTGCACTTCGCCTTCGACGAGCAGAACGCGCGCCTCGTGAAGGTCTGGCGCGGGCGCTTCCTGAACGCCGAGAAGACCTGGAAGGGGCGCGCCGGCGGCCTGGAGATGCCGGCCTCTTCGGATACCGTGGACCTGGGCTCGGCCCTGCCAGTCCTCCCGTTCGGTTCCATGACGGACCCCTGGCCTGGATCCACAGGCCTCGACGCGGGCGCGCGGATCCTCGGGCGGACCGCCCACCCGGACGGCTCGATGACCTTCCGTTACGCGATCGGGGACCTGCGCATTGAGGAGCTTGTTCGGCCCCTCGAGATGACGCTCGAGGAGGGAGCCAGTACGGCGCCAGGCACGCGCCTCGGCGTGGAGCGGGTCTTCACCGTACGGGCGCCCCTCGGGACCGCGGTCATGGCGCGCCCCCTGGCGGCCCGCCGCTTCGATAGCCTCGGCGCGGGGCGCTGGAGCGTGAATGGAGGGGCGTGGCCGGTCCTCGAGGTGGACGAGCAGAGCGCTCGCCGCGCCCGGATCGTGGACGCGGTGGCAGACGGCGCGTCCACCACCGCCGAGCTTCGAATCCCAGTTCTCATGCTCCCGGAGGAACCCGGGAGCCAGACTCTCGTTGGTACGTTCTCTTGGAGGTATGCGTGGTGATTCAATCCCTTGCCCTGGTCACTCTCGCGGGCTTCAGCCCGGCAGCCCTGAGCGCGGTGAGCCACGCCGCGCAGGACGTCCCGACCCACGCGGAGCGTGAGGCGCGCGCCTACAGCGTGACGTCGTGCCCGCTCCCCGAGGGCGTCGCCCTCGAGGTCGGCGGCCTCGAGATCATCCCCGGCCCTGACGGGCCCCGGGTCCTCGCGGTGACGCGTCGGGGCGAGATGTGGGGGATTGACGGCTTCGCCGGCGGCGAGGTCGCCGAGCAACCGGCCTTCGAGCGCGTCGCGGACGGCCTGCACGAGCCCCTCGGGCTGCTGCGGGACGGCGACGCCTTGATGGTCGCCTGCCGCGGCAAGCTGGTCCGGCTGACGGACACCGACGGGGATCATGTCTACGAGACCCACGACTCGGTGACCGATTGGTGGCGCATCAGCGGCAACTACCACGAGTACAACTTCGGCCCGGCCCCGGCGATCGACGGGAGCTACTGGATCACGACCAACAAGCCCTTCGGCGCGCAGCCGTTCGGGCGGGTGACGTGGCGCGGCTACGCGCTCCGGATCACGCCCGACGGTGAGGTGACGCCCATGTGCGCGGGGCTCCGGTCTCCCGCGGGGGTGAACACGTCGCCCACGGGCGAGGTCTTCTACACGGACAACCAGGGCGAGTGGTGCGGCGCCAGCAAGCTCAGCCTCCTGCGGCCGGGGAGCTACCACGGTCACCCGCACGGCATCGGGAGCACCGACCTCCCCGAGTGGCCCTGGCCCCGGCCGGCGGCCCTCCCGGAGGGGCAGCTGTTCTCGGACATCGCCGCGTCCGGGGACTTCCCCGCCTTCCAGATGCCGAGCGTCTGGTTCCCCCACGGGGAGATGGGGCGGAGCCCCGCCGGGTTCGTGTGGGACCAGAGCGAGGGCAAGTTCGGCCCGTTCCCGGGGCAGATCTTTGTCGCGGACCAGTACGACGCCGCGGTCTTCAGGGTCGATCTGGAGCGGGTCGGCTCACAGTGGCAGGGGGCCTGCTTCCGCTTTCGTGAGGGTCTTGCCTGCGGGGTGATTCGCGTGGCCTTCACCGAGGAGGGCGCCCTCCTGCTCGGCGAGACGGACCGAGGCTGGGGGTCACGCGGGTCCCTGACCGAGGGGCTTCAGCGCCTGGACTGGACGGGCTTCGTGCCCTTCGAGATCCACACCATGCGGCTGCTCAAGGGCGCGCCGGGATTCCGGCTGCGCTTCACCTCCCCGGCCAGCGCCGAGTCCCTGGCGGAGCTCGCCAGCTACTCCATGGAGAGCTACACCTACCAGTCCACTCAGCGGTACGGCAGCGCGGAGCTCTCCAAGGAGAACCCCACGGTCCAGTCCGCGACGCCGCACGCTGACGGGCTCGGCGTGGACCTCGTCTTCGAAGGCCTCCGTGAGGGCTTCGTGCACGAGCTGGACGCCTCGGGCGTGAGGTCGGCGGACGGTGCGCTCGACCTGCTGCACCCGAAGGGGTACTACACCCTCATCAAGATGCGCTGACCCGCCCGCGCGGGTGGACCGCGCGGTGGTCCCGCCAGGTCAACCCTCGAGGAGGTCCAGTCCCTGCCGCTGCCCGTGGAGGTCCTCGTCCTTGCGGCGAGCCGTCTCGAGCAGCAGGTGGGTGACGTTGTAGCGCCGCTTGGTCGCGGTGTCCGTGCCGGTGCCAGCGTGGAAGGTGAAGCTCGCTCCGGTCACATCACACAGTCGCTCGAAGATCCCCTGGACCTGGAGCTTCAGCGCAGCGCTGATCGATTCGGGCAGCAGCTCTCCGTTGCGGCGCAGCGCCTCTCCGATCTTCAGCCCGCTCGGGGAGTTCTCGAGGAGCTCCTGGAGGCGCTCTTCGGTCAGGAAGCCCAGCGAGATGAGCAGCTCTCCAAGTCGTTGGCCTGCTGGCGAACTGGAGCTGGTGACGCGGCAGAGTTCCCCCCCGATGTAGGTGAGCGAGAACGTCTCCCGGGCGGCCTTGATCCGGAGGACCCCCGTCTTGGACTGCATCTGGAAGAACCCGATCAGCTCAGGGACCGATACGGCGTCGGTGTGACCGCTGAAGTCTGGTGCTCCCGCCGGCGCGTCTGAAGGCGCATCGAAGGCGGTCGCCTCGTCGAGGTTGAGGGTCACTCGCATCGCGCCGGTAGCGCCGGCCGCTCCAGCCGCTCCAGCCGGGGGGGGCGACTCTTGATCGTGGCCCGTTGGACGAGCGCCGAGGGTGCCTCGATCGTCAAACAGCACACCGCTTCGCACCTCGAAGAGCCGACAGAGGGCGTCGGCGAGGTCCTCGTCATAGTCCGAGAGCTCGCGGGTACGAAAGGCTGCGGTTCGGGAGGGCGAGGGGGCGCCTGGCGCGAGGGGGCGCGGGGAGCCGAGATCCTCGAGGGCGAGCTCGGTGTGACGGCGCACCCGATCGAGAACGGCAGAGGAGAGCGAGTCCTCGGTCGACGGTCCGAGCCCGTGCAGTCTCTCCGCGAGTTCCTCCGCGAGGGAGCGGATCTCGGTGAGTTGAGTGGGGTGAGTGCCGGGCATGCTTCGACCCGACGGAAACCCTCGGGATTCCCAAGATTTCGTCCCGGGTCAAGCCGCGGCTGGAGCCCGAGCCTGAAATCCCGCACTGCCGCCCGGGGAAATCACCCCCGGCCAGAAATATCTTCCGACCGGAGGCTCAGATCCCGAGGTTCTCGGTCTCGCCGCGCCCTGAGCTATCGTCCTTCCACCAGTCGTCGGAGGTGACCTCCAGGACGCCTTCTCGGTACGGCCGAGGCTCCCAACCGAGCTCCTCCCGCGCGGCAGTGATGTTGTGATCGTGGTGGAGCGAGAAGTAGCCGGCCCCTCGGCGTTCCTTGGTGACGTCCTTGAAGAGGCCCTTGAGCAAGATCGCGCGTTCGACCCAGCGGCGGGGGATGTTCCTGCGGCGGACGTTGCCGCCCGTGGCGGCGATGGTGAGGTCGAGGAAGTCGTTGAAAGAGACTCCGGCGGGTCCGGCGATCTCGAAGACCCGAAAGTCCTCCTTGCCGCGTTCGTAGTCGAAGGCTCGCACGATCGCCTCCACGAGGTCGTCCACGTGGACGGGGTTCAGCATCGAGAGGCCCTCGTGATAGACCCAGTAGGAGCCCTTCTGGGCGCCGCACTTGCGCAGCAGCGGCGCGGTGTGTCGGAAGTCACCGCGCCCGTAGACGAGCGTGGGTCTGAAGGACGTCCAGCGCACACTGGAGCCCCGTACGATCTTCTCCTGCACACGCTTGGAGTCCCGGTAGTAGCTGTAGACCGGGACGCCGATGACCGCGGAGGCCACGTTGATGAACTGGAAGTTCTCGGCAGCGTTCCGCTCGGCTTCTGCCACCAGGGCCTCGGTACCCGCCACGTTGACCGTCTGGAGCACCTCGTCAGAGAGGTGGTCGTGGGCGCTGGCGAGGTGAATCAGGAAGTCGGCGTCCTTGAGGAAGCCGTCCACTGACCCCGGGTCGGTGAGGTCTCCCTCGTGGAATTCGAGGTGGTCGGGGTTCTCGAGCGGCTGGTCGCTGAGGACCGTGGAGCGGCCTGGCCGCACGAAGGCGCGGACGTGATGTCCGTCCCTGAGCAGGCGTCGGACAATGTACTGACCGATGAATCCGGTCGATCCTGTGACGGCGATGAGCATGTGTCGGTTCGATCGCGAGGGGAGGGCGCGCGCAAAAGACTACCGCGCTCACAGGTCCCCCGTGCCTCTGAGCCGGTCAGGATGAAGGCATGACCCGATCCAGCGAGGGCCGAGGAGACACAATGCGGGACCTAGACGGGCTCCGGAAGGAGCCCGTGCCCGGACCTGAGGTCGGGGCTGTGACGGGGGTCGTTGCGGCGCTCCCGGGCGAGCTCGGCGAGCTCGGGGTGCTCGGAGGGGGTAAGCCCTGGTCGGGGCCGCCGATTGGAACGCCTATTTTTGAGACGACCCTCCCGGTCGGCGGGCGGATCCTCGCGGTGGCCTCGGGGGTCGGCAAGGTCGCCGCGGCCGGTGCGGCTGCGGGACTGGTCGCTGCCGGGGCCACTCGGCTGCTGGTGGTGGGGACCTGTGGCGGGCTGAGGGCACAGGAGACCGTCGGGGCGCTGATCCATGCGCGGAGGGCCGTCCAGTGGGACCTGGCGACGCGCCACGGTCGCGAGCTGACCGCCGACGAGGCATTGATGGAGGCCTGGCGCGCGATCATCGGGGGGGAGCGGGGCTGCATCCTGACCGCGGACCGACCGGTGATTCGATTCCTGGACCGGCTACGCGTCGCCCGGGCAGCTGCGAAGACCGAGGCCGGTCCCGTGGTCGCGGACATGGAGACGGCCGCGGTGGCCGCGGTGGCGTCCCAGGCGGGGATTCCCTGGGCTGGCCTCAAGGTGGTCTCGGACCGGAGGCCGGGCTGGACGGAGCTCTCCCGGTGGTCTGGGGCCTCCATGGATGGGTTCAAGGAGGCCCTCCGGACCCACGGGGCCCGCCCTGCCGGGTCGGTCCCGCTGCTCTGTGAGGCCCTCGCGAGGCTGCGATGTGAGCGAGAGGGAGGTCCACTCGATCATCCGGTCGCGGGCCCTATTAGAGGCCCTAATGGAGGCCCTAATGGAGGCACTGTCGCTGGCCCGGAAGGAGACACCGAGGGTGAGTCGGCGGAAGGCACAGCCTCCCCTTGACCGCCTCTTTGCGCTAAGCGAGCCCAGCTTGTGGACAAGCTGCCTCAGAATGCCGAGGCGCTGCGACCGATAGGACTGCTGTCGGCTGTATACCGATTCTCCCCGCGGCAACTCCCACGCCGTCCCCGTCCGCCGAGAGCGGCCCGGGTCGCCCCATGCTCCCCACCCTTTCCTCTTCGCAGAGCCCGAGTTGACCGCTGCTGGCACATTTGTTCGGCGCAACTTCGAGCCGCTCGTCCTGTCGGTCCAGGTCCTCGTGGACCTGCTGGTCGTGGGGCTCGCGTGCGTGCTCGCCTGGTGGATTCGTGAGCAGGCCTTCGCTGGCGGGGGGATCTACGGGCCTGCCAGCAGCACGCCCCTGGAACTCTACCGAGAGGTCTTCGCCATCACGGCGGCGGTGTGCTTGGTCAGCTTCCACACCTTCGGGCTCTACAGCGCGAGCAAGAGCCTGCTCAACGTCGAGGAGTACAAGGCCGTCGCGAAGTCGAGCGTGGTCTCCTTCTTCGTGGTGTTGGTCCTGCTCTTCTTCCTGAGAGAGACGAACGCGACCACTGATGGCGGCGGTATCTACGCTCCGTTCCTCTGGCTGCACAAGGAGTTCGAGCTCAAGGTGAACCCTGACTACCTGTCGAGGGTCACGCTCTTGCTCTCCTTCGTCTTCATCATGTTGATGACGATCGTGAGCCGCTTCTGCTCGTTCCGCGTCATCCAACGGCTCCATGAGCGGGGGATCGGCAACCGCAACGTGCTCGTCGTAGGCGCAGGGTGGACAGGGCGTAAGCTCCAGGAGAAGTTCCTCCATGTGCCGACCCTGGGCCTGAACTTCATCGGCTTCGTCGACGACGACGAGGGGCTGGTGGGGAGCTGGATCGGTCGCGGGCAGGTCCTCGGGACCGTCAAGGACCTCAAGCGCGTCGTCGGCGAGCGGAAGATCGGCGAGGTGTTCATCTCGCTGCCCGAGACCAAGGAGTCGGAGGTCCTGGAGATCTGCTCCATGCTCGACGAGATGGGGACGCCCTACTTCGTGGTGCCGCGCTTCTACCACCTGATGTCCTACAACGTACGGATCGAGAACCTCGACTCGATCCCGCTGATCACCCGCAGGGAGCGCAGCGAGTCCCTGATGTCCCTCGCGGTCAAGCGCGCCTTCGACGTCATTGTCTCCGGCACCGTGCTGGCGTTGAGCCTCCCCGCGTTGGTCGTCTTCGCGGTGCTCATCAAGCGTGAGTCCGCGGGCCCGGTCTTCTTTCGCCAGCGGCGGATCGGGATGGGCGGGCGCCCCTTCGAGATGATCAAGTTCCGCACCATGCACATCGACGAGTGCGGAGACGCGGTGGCGCCGAAGAACGAGAACGACCCGCGCGTGACCCGCTTCGGCCGCTGGCTGCGGCGGTACTCGCTCGACGAGCTGCCCAACTTCCTCAATGTGCTGCGTGGAGAGATGAGCGTCGTGGGGCCGAGGCCCGAGATGCCGTTCATCGTCGAGACCTACGGGGCCCTGGACCGGGAGCGGCTGCGAGCCAAGCCCGGAGTGACCGGCCTGTGGCAGATCTCCTACGCGCGCCAGGACGCCATCCACTCCAACCTGGACTACGACCTCTACTACATCGAGAACCGCTCGCTGCTGCTGGATCTCGTCATCCTGGCGCTCACGGGGTTCGCCGTCGCGCGCGGGACAGGCGCCTTCTGAACGGAGCTCCCAGGTGCACATTGCCCACGTGATGGAGGCGACGATCGGCGGCACCCGCCGCCACCTCGTGGACGTGGCCCTGGAGCAGCGGCGCCGCGGCGACGACGTCTCGCTCTTGGTCTCGACCCTGCGGGATCCCGGCTTTGAAGGGGACCTTCAGCGACTCGAGGGGGCTGGGGCCCACGTGCGCCGGATCCCCATGGTGCGGCCCATCCGCCCGGCCCGCGACCTGCGCCACCTGCGCCAGATCAAGGCGGCCCTGCGTGAGCTCCGCCCGGACATCGTGCACACCCATAGCTCCAAGGGCGGTGTCCTGGGCCGACGGGCGTCCCTCTCGACAGGGATCGGCGCGCGGGTCCACACGCCGCACACGTTCGCCTTCCTCTTCGGCGCGCTCTTCGGCCGGGCGAAGCGCGCTGTGTTCCGCTCCATCGAGCGATCGCTGGCGAGCTCGACGCACCGGGTGATCGCGGTCTCCTCCAGTGAGGCCGCGACGATCGAGGGCTCGGGGGTGGTCGATCCGTCCATCCTCAGGACGGTCCCCAACGGCATCGATCCGGCGCGGGTCGAGGGCGCTGCAGCCGCAGACCTCGCGAGCCTCGGGCTCGACCCCGGGCTCCCGGTCGCCGCGGTCGTCGGGCTCCTCTACTCGGCGAAGGGACAGGACCTCGCCCTCGAGGCCCTCACCGCAGAGGGGCTGGAGGGTCTGCAGGTGCTCTTCGTGGGGCCCGGAGACCAAGGACCGCTCATGGAGCTCGCCGAGCATCTCGGCGTGCAGCGGCGGGTCGCCTTCACGGGCGCACGGGAGGACGTGCCGGCGATCCTCGCCGCGTCGGACTTTCTCCTCCTGCCCTCGCGATGGGAGGGCATGCCCTACGTGGTCCTCGAGGCCATGGCGGCCTCGCGTGCGGTGGTGGCCACGCCGGTGGACGGGGCCCGGGACCTCATCGAGGACGGCGTGAACGGGTACCTCGCCACGTCGATCTCCTCGGCGGCGCTCGCGGACGCCATGGGCCGCGCGGTGCTCGCGGGCCGCGGTCAACGGGAGACGCTTGGGCACGCGGGCCGGGCGCGGCTCGAGGCGCGCTACAGCGTCGGCGCCATGGTCGAGCAGCTCGACGTCGTGTATCAGGAGGCGCTGGAGGCCGCGGGCAACGGGTGAAGATTGTTCACGTCCTGACCACGCTCGACGTGGGTGGTGCCGAGATGCACGTGCTCAAGCAGGTGCGCGGGCAGGTGGAGCGAGGACACGCGGTGCGGGTGCGCTTCCTCAAGGGGCAGGGCACCCTGCGCGAGGACTTCCTCGAGGCCGGCGCCGAGCGGGTGGAGCGCGCGGCGGCGGGGCCGCTGTTTCCGTTGCGGCTGCGGGCGGATCTGGGGTGGTGCGAGATCGTCCACTCCCACCTCCTGAAGGCGGACGCGTTCACGGCCCTGGCAGCCCTCCTGTTCGGCGCCCGGCGCAAGCTGGTGAGCGGCAAGCACAACGATGAGCAGGTCTTGCGCCGGCCCCTGGTCAGCTGGGTCCATGGCTGGCTCGGCCGCATCCCTGCGCGCACCGTGGTGCTCTCTGATCACGTGGGCCGTTTCATCGAGACCCACGGGCGGGTGCCGCTCGCAGCTCAGTCGCGCGTGTACTACGGCCTGGACCCCGAGCCCTTCGAGCGGGCGGCGGACGAGACCGACCGTGACGCGGTCCGGGCTCCGCTCGCGATCGACGGAGGTGACGTGGTGTTCGTCTGCGTCGCGCGCTTTGCGCCACAAAAGGCCCACGAGGTGCTCCTGCGCGCCCTCGCGATCGCCCGCGAGCAAGACCCACGTCTCCGGCTGCTGCTCGTGGGGGACGACCCCTTCGGCGACGGCCGCGAGCGCGCCGAGGTCGAGGCCCGCCGCCTGGGGCTCCTCGGGTCCTCAGGCCCCGACGCCGCCGTGTTCACCGGCATTCGCCGCGACGTCCCTTCCTTGATGGCGGCCGGCGATGTGTTCTGCATGGCGTCACGCTGGGAGGGCCTCGGGCTCGTGTTCCTGGAGGCCATGGCCGCGTCCACGCCCGTGCTCTCCACCAACGTCTCGGCCATCCCCGAGGTGGTCGTGCACGGGGAGACCGGACGCCTGGTGCCCCCCGATGATCCGGAGGCGATGGCCGAGGGGATGCTCGAGCTCGCCCGGGATGAGGTCCTCCGGGCGCGGCTGGGGGCCGCAGGGCACCGTCGGGTGCTGACTCGCTTTGGCCTCGACCGCATGGTCGATGAGACCATCGAGGTCTACGGGGAGGTCATCTCCGCCCGGAAGCGGTAGTTTCAGGGGGTGATCCTCCTCTCCCTCGCCGTCGTCCTCGCCCCGCTGGGCGCTCAAGCAGAACCGGACGGTTCGGCGGTGGACTTCGCGCGGGACGTCCGGCCGCTCCTGGCGCGTCGCTGCTTTCCCTGCCACGGCAACGACGAGGCGACCCGGGAGGCAGGGCTGCGCCTCGACCTGGAGGCCGACGCCCTATTGGATCGGGACGGCTTCCCGGCCATCGTGCCCGGAGACGTCGAGGCCTCCGAGGTCTGGGCGCGGGTGAACGATGAGTTCGACCCCATGCCCCCCGAGGAAGCGGGGGCGCCCCTGAGCGCGGCGGAGCGGGAGGTCCTGCGGCGGTGGATTGAAGGGGGCGCGAGCTACACGCCGCACTGGAGCTTCGAGGCGCCAGAGCGTCCGCCTGCCCCAGGCTCCCCAGGCTCCCCAGGCTCCACAGGCTCCACAGGCTCCACAGTCCCCTCAGGAGCCGCCGCCCACCCCATCGACGCCTTCGTGACCGAGGCGCTCGCGGCGCGCGGCCTGGGCCTCTCCCCGAAGGCCGACGACCACCAGCTCCTGCGGCGCCTGTCCCTGGACCTGACCGGGCTGGCCCCGACGGCCGCGGCGGCCGAGGCCTTTGCCGCCTCGAGCGACCCCCGCAAGGTCGAGCGGGCGGTGGACCGGCTGCTCGCTTCTCCCGAGTACGCGGAGCGCTGGGCGGCGGTCTGGCTCGACCTCGCCCGCTACGCGGATAGCAGCGGGCACGGCTCCGACCCGCTTCGGACGATCTGGCGCTACCGCGACTGGGTGATCGAGGCGTACGACCGGAACCTGCCCTTCGATGAGTTCACCCTCCAGCAGCTCGCGGGGGACCTGATCCCGGACGCGACAATGGACACGCGCCTGGCCACCGCGTTCCACCGGAACACCATGACCAACACGGAGGGCGGCACCGACGACGAGGAGTTCCGCGTGCTCGCCGTGAAGGACCGGGTGAACACGAGCATGGAGGTCTGGATGGGGCTGACCGCGGGCTGCGCGGAGTGCCACAGCCACAAGTACGACCCCATCAGCCACACCGAGTACTACGGGCTCTTCGACCTCTTCAACCAGACCGCCGACACGGACCGCGGTGATGAGCAGCCGCGGCTCGCCACGCCGACCCCGGCGCAGGCCGAGGCCAAGGCGCGCCTTGATGCGGCGCTCGCCCGCCTCGATCGAGAGCTCGCCGGCGCCGAGATCGACGTGGACGAGGGCGTGGCGCGGCTCATCGCGGCGCAGCGGTTCTGGGCGCCCGGCGAGCAGCGAACCCTCACACGCGAAGTCGGCGAGGGGACGCGCGTCGACGTGGTGGAGCTGAACACAGCGCTCGGCAGCCACCCCGGGGCGGCCGTTGGCCTTCGGCTCTCGGCCTTTGCGTCCAAGGAGCTGCCCGGTGGTGGCCCCGGGGAGAGCCCGGGCAACGGGAACTTCGTGGTGACCGACCTGCAGGTCGCTCGTCGAACCCAGGGCCCGATCCCGGTCGCGACCGGGCTCCGCATTCAGCTCCCTGGACGCGGCCGCATCCTCTCCTTGGCGGAGGTCGAGGTGCTCGACGGGGACGGCGTCAACGTCGCGCTGGGGGCCACGGCCACCCAGTCGTCCACAGGCTTCAACGGGCCGCCTCAGCTCGCCGTGGACGGCAACACCAGCGGCGTCTACGAGGACGGGTCCGTGACCCACACCTCCACCGAGGCGGACCCCTGGTGGGAGGTCACCTTCGCGGCGCCCGTCGAGGTCCACGGCCTGCGCGTGTGGAGCCGTACGGACGGGGACCTTGAGCTGCGGCTCGAGGGGTTCGAGGTGGTGCTCCTGGGCGAAGCCGGCGAGCCCTTGCGGCGGACGGCCCCCTGGCCGGCCCCCAACCCCGTGGCGGAGGCCCGCTTCGGGCCGGGCGGCACGGTGCCCCTGCTCGTCCGACCGGGGTCCGCGAGCTTCGAGCAGTCGAACTTCACGGTGGCCGCCGCCCTCGACCTGGACCCGGGGACCGGATGGGCCATCGGGCCGCGCCAGGGCGTGGATCACTCGGCGATCTTCCGGCTCCCCGAGTTGGACCTCGCCCCCGGCGGCCTCCTGGGGCTCGAGGTGACGGTGAGCCAGGAGTGGGGACAGGAGCACACGCTGGGGGACTATCGGCTCAGCCTGGGCCGCGGCGCCCGCGTTCCCCTGGCGCTCCCCGCCGACGTCCGCGGTCCTCTGGCGCGTCGCTTCGACGGGCTCAAGGCGGTCGCGGAGCCCCTGAGCTCGGAGCTCCTCGGGAGCCCGCTCCCCGGCGACGAGGAGGTGCTGGTCGCTTTTCTGCGCGAGCGGGACCCGGCTCTGGACGGGCTCCGCGAGGAGCGCGCCGCGCGCGCCGCCGAGCTCGCGGCCCTCAACGTGGTGTCGACCCCCGTGATGGAGGAGCTCCCCGCCGAGCGCCGCCGCGACACCCACGTGATGCTCCGGGGCAACTTCCTGCAGCGCGGTGAGCAGGTCCAGGCCGCGGTCCCTGCGGCCTTCGGCAGCCTCGACCCCGGGGCCCCTGCCGACCGCCTTGCCTTCGCCCGCTGGCTGGTGAGCGACGAGAACTCGCTCACGGCCCGCGTCCAGGTGAACCGCCTCTGGGCGCGGCTCTTCGGCCGGGGGATCGTCGCCACGGAGGGTGACTTCGGCTCCCAGGGGGCGAGCCCCACGCACCCCGAGCTCCTCGACTGGCTCGCGGTGGAGTTCCGCGAGAACGGCTGGGATCAGAAGGCGTTG
>Ga0213863_10001650_pt1 | contig 16093 bp, 17 predicted proteins | sample PICome_8_FD_160128 | JGI IMG/M metagenome (GOLD analysis project Ga0213863, IMG submission 160128) | Coastal seawater microbial communities near Pivers Island, North Carolina, United States - PICO497 | ecosystem: Environmental > Aquatic > Marine > Coastal | place: USA: North Carolina... | reverse complement strand
GCCGCTTATAGCGCATATAGAGAACGTGCGGTCGGCCTTGGAGCGATGGGTTTTCATAGTTACCTTCAACGTAATGGAATCCCTTTTGAAGGAATGTACGCCTCCAGCTTCAACAATAGAGCGTTTAAGACAATCAAAGAAAGATCTGAGATGGCTTCCAGAAGTCTGGCTAGAGACCGTGGGGAGGCTCCTGACATGGCTGGTAGTGGCCGTCGCAATTCCCATCTGCTTGCTATTGCCCCTAATGCTAGTAGTAGTATTATATGCGGTGGAACAAGTCCTAGTATTGAGCCTACAAGGGCTAACGTATTTACGCACAAGACTTTAACAGGCTCGTTTAAAGTAAAAAATAAATACTTGGAGAAATTACTTGAAGAGAAAGGTGCCAACACCGAAAAAACGTGGAAAGATATTGCTGCTGCTGAAGGCTCTGTTAAAGACCTACCGGAACTATCGGAAGAAGAGAAAGAAGTTTTCAAAACAGCGCCTGAACTTAACCAGATTTGGGTCATTGAACACGCCTATCAAAGACAGAAGTACGTCTGTCAAGCACAGTCAGTAAACCTGTTCTTTGAGCCACCACCAGCTACAGCACCACAGGAGGTACACGATGAGTATCTGGAGTATGTTAATCATGTACATTGGACGGGAGCTAACAAACTCAAATCTATGTATTACCTGCGAACTACAGCGGCTAGAAATACAGAGAATGTTAACATCAAAATCCCTAGAATCAACCTTGAAGACGGGGAGTGCCTAAGCTGTGAAGGATGAGCACCCAGTCTATAGGGCACAGTTCTATATAACAGAGTTAAAAAAGTATGCCACTTGGTCTGATTATCTGGCATACTATAGGGAACAAGATGATAAGATTATGTTGTTCAGTAACTACTGTATGCAGATGTGGTCTAGTTATATGAACGATAAGATCAAACAACAGGAGGCACCCTTGAGTTACAAGGAGTACCTAAACAAGTACAAAGAATTACTGGAGGATGGATACAGTGATAGACCCTAAGATTAACGCGCTTATGAAGCTTTATAAGGCTGAGATAGCTGTCTATAAGGAAGAGATCCAGAACTATCTGGACAACCCCGTGGCTGTAGGTGAGCATGGTAACTTGATTGAGACTATGGATACATTAGTTCAAAAGATGGCTGAGTCTGAGGACAAGCTTATCGTGCTGGAGACACATTTTAATGAGTAACATAATTAACTTAATGCCTGAAGACGCTACGGCTGATGAGGTTTTAGAGGATGCCAAGGGCAGTTACAAAGACGTACTAATCCTTGGTTGGGATGAAGAGGGTATGTTGAATGCTAAGTCAACTACTTCTCTAGATGTAAAAGAGCTTGTATACATGATTGAAGTATTTAAGTCTGTTGTAATTACTGCGGGGCATGCTATAGATGAGTGATGAACTAATACACATGATCAGCCTGTGGTCTATGAACCGAGGTATAATTAACAACAGTACACCTTTGGCACAGTTTGCTAAACTTGTGTCAGAGGTAGGTGAGCTAGGGGACAACGTAGCCAAGGAGCGTGATGTTACTGATGACATTGGTGACTGCTTGGTGGTACTAAACAACCTAGCCATAATGAATGACACTACCCTAGAGGAATGTCTGAAGGTAGCGTATAATGATATTAAGGATCGCAAGGGACACATGAACAGTCATGGTGTCTTTATCAAAGAGGGAGATGCAGCTTGAGCTTATTAGATACTAGAGATTACTACAAACCGTTTGACCATCCTTGGATGTTTGACTATTACTCACAACAGAATCAGATGCACTGGTTTCCAGAAGATGTGCCTCTGCACAATGACGTTAAAGATTGGCAGACAATGACTGATGAAGAGAAGAACCTCCTGACTCAGATCTTCCGTCTGTTTACACAGTCTGATGTAGACGTAGGTGCTGGGTACGTTGACAGATACATGCGTATCTTTAAGAAGCCTGAAGCACGTATGATGATGTCTAGCTTTGCTAACATGGAGTCCATACACCAACATGCCTACAGCCTACTACTGGACACCGTAGGGATGCCAGAGGTAGAGTATAAGGCGTTCTCAGAGTATGAGGCTATGGCTGACAAGCACGAGTACATCAACGCTGTGAAGGTTACTAAGGGCGACAAGAAGTCCATTGCTAAGGCACTGGCTATCTACTCAGGTTTTACTGAAGGCTTGCAGCTATTTAGCAGCTTCATCATCCTGTTGAACTTTCCAAGGTTTGGCAAGATGAAGGGCATGGGACAGATCATTACCTACAGCATACGTGATGAATCCATGCACGTAGAGGCAATGACAAAGCTATTCAGGGAGTTTATGCAGGAGAACATTGACCTGTGGACTGATGACTTCAAGGCTGAAATCTATCAAGCATGTCGGGAGATGGTTGACCTAGAGGATAGGTTCTTGGACTTGGTGTTTGAGCAGGGTGATATTCCCGGCTTAACCAAGAAAGAGATGCAAGAGTACATCAGGTACATTGCTGACCGTCGTTTACTACAGCTAGGGCTAAAGCCTAACTACGAAGTAAAGGATAACCCACTGAACTGGCTTGACGATGTGTTAGGTGTAGAGCATCAGAACTTCTTTGAAGGCCGTGCAACTACTTATATGAAAGCTGGCTTACGTGGTGACGTTGGCTCAGTTACTTTCAACAAGGTTGCATAAAATGGAAGGTAACATTGTAAGCTTCAAAGTATTTGTAAACTCTAGGGGTCAGGTCATGAGTGAGTATAGTAAGTTTCCAGTTGAAAAGCTGTCTACTATATTTGAGGGTGACGATATACCTTTAATTAAAAAGATATTGAGTGAAGTAGATACCAAGGTTGGTACACTTCATGAACATCTTGAAAAGGAGTTAGAAGCTTTAAACTAAAATGTTAATGGTCTGGGACGATGAGGATACATTGCGTACACTTATTGTCCCATGATCGTACTGGTAGTACACAGTCCTAAAAACAGTACTGTCAATTCTACCAGTATCCCCGCCGCTATTAACAACAGAAGTGCGCGTTTCTGTGTTGACATAACTACTCAGTAGCATGTTTGATACAGGTGATACAGGCCCTACCATTTGGCCCTATTAGCCCAATATGCCGCACTCATCTTACCCTTCTTAATATTCTTAGCATGACGAGCTTTAAAGCTTTTACGCTTTGCTTTCATCCTTTCAGACTCTCCTGCCTTTGGCTTACCTGCCGTCTTAGCACCTTGCTCACCAAACCGAATAGTCTTGATCTTGTCACCCTCTTTAGCCACTACAACATGTGACTTCTTAGGGTGGTTAGGAGTTCTCTTAGGCTTGTTATAGCCGCTAACGCCTGCACGAGCTAACCGTGGGTCTTTCTTCTTAGCCTTACCGCCCTTCTTGTACTCTTCTCTATCCATCATTTACGATGCCTCGCTGTTTTCTTTGCTATCTTTTTAGGCTGCTTTGAGTGCTGCTTTCCTTTCTTCGTGTCTTCACGTTTCTTTCTGGAAGTGGCAGCGTACTCCTTGTCTGATAGAGCCTCTCTAGCCTTCTTCGGGAGATACCTTTCACCTGTTGCTTTCTTTCCTTGTGTTGAGGGTTTACCTGACTTGGTTCCCCATTTCTCTTTAGTCCACTTCTTGAGGGACTTCTGTGATTTCTTTAAAGCCATTACTTGTACCCGCCGCCTGCTTCTTTATATTGTTTAGCAAGCATCTGAGCTTTACGGGCTGACCATTGTCCCGGCTTACCGCCTTTACTGCCCGCCTTGATCTTGTTAAATAAACGCTTACGCATAGTAGGCTTGGTGTAGTTACCTGCCTCATTAACTCTGGACTTCTTCTTCGCTGGCTTCTTAGCTGCTGGCATAGTGCCTCCGCTTACTTAGTTAAATATGAAATTAAAATAGCTAAACACACAGGCACCAACAGCACCAATACTGCTACGACAGTACCTATCTCTCTAACGTCCTTCCAAAACTTTTTCCTAGCTGCTGCTGCTCTAGCTAATTCTAGCTGTTTAGCCTTCCTAGCTTCAGCCATAGCGAGCATAGCTTCTTGATATAGCTGACCATTACCGCTTACTGTAAAGAGATCTTTGATCTCCTTCATAGTTTCTTGTATCTGCTTCTTGGCTAGTGCAGCTTTTACAGCATCTGCTTCAGATAGTTTACCTTCATTTTGTGCTCTTGCAAGCTCTACTTCAGCGCCGCCAAGTGTAGATAAGAAGCCTGATATAGATTGTATATCATTTGTAGTTTCAGCTACACGCTTGATAGCGCCTGTGGCGGCGTTAACACCTGCTATGATCGCAGATATTTCAGCAATCATTTGCGGGTTTTCTCATAGCTCCTCATCGCACCCAGACCCAACATGCCCATGAGTACAGGCATCATAGTTTCTAGTGGTACTAAAGGAATAACAATGTCCATGCCTACTAGGGCCAATACAAAGTTAGAAAATGGAATTGTAATGAAGTTACCAAACATTCCCAGCCCACATGTCCAGCCAATGAAGGGCCTCCAGCCGCTCACAAAGATGCTAGAGTGTGCTGCTTCAGTTTTGTTAACTTCAAGTTGACCCTTCATAAGCTCTTGATGATGTTCTTCTGACATCGTAGCAATCTTGTGAGCCAACATTGCCTTCTGGTCTTTGTCTTCAATAAACTTATCTAGTAATCCAGTGACAGGGCCTACTAAGCTTGCTAACATACTCATATTAATAACTCCAGATGTGTGGTCTTGGACGGCCTTCAGAGCATTCAAGGTCATCAAGGTGTACAAATCTAGAGCCACCCTTCTGACTGATACCAATACCAGTGAAACCTGCCTCTAGAGCGCCCTGTAAGAGCTTGTAAGCGGCTTCACCACGTACCCCTATATCTATGGCCCTCCCTGACGCATGTGCTCCCGGAGAGGCTTTACGGGCCTCTATGGGGTGGTCTTTACAGCGGTATGCAGAGGTTACAGGGAAGCTAAATCCCATCTTCTCACGCAAGGCATCTACCTTCTGCATGAACTCAGGGTCTATGCCCTTGGCTTGGCAGTGCTTACATTCTAACTCTTCTTCTGTGAAATACTTATACATCATTCACCATCCTGATAAAATGGACTCTTGCCCTGCTCTAAGCGCATACGGGCATGTTCCTTGGCCTTCATAATAATAGACTCAGGGATGTTCCTAGCGTTACCCTCAAGCTTCATAGATGATAGCGTCTTAACCTCATCCTCTGTAAGTGTAGGCACCATTGTAGGTATTTCCATTTTCTTTCCATTAATCTCTGTCCCTATAGAAACTTCAGTCATAGTCCCGCCCTGTACTGTGTTCTCAACAGGCCCTAAGAAACCCTGTGCTGACTTAACAGACCCATCAGACCTACGCATATCGGCACGTACTTCCTTGCCCGTTGCGTATCTGCCTCTTGACAAAGCCTTGAGCACCTTGCCTCCTGAGTTTTTCTTTGTTAACTCTCCCATCACAGAGGTTATCTGTTTCACATCTGCGGTTAATAACTCATCAGAAACTCTAAGAAGTTCTGACAAAGCAGTATCTTCTTTAGAAGACAATCCTAATATTTCTCGTATCTTTATAACAAAAGCAGTCCAAGCATTGGTGCTCCCATATTTTATACCTTCTAAATATTTTTGCATTTCTGAATTAGTTAAGCCCCAACTAACCAGTTCATCTGGGTTCTGCAATGTATTATTCAGACCTTTAAATGTTTTGCTCTCAAACTCATTTAAAGACTCAGGGTTTTTAGCTTTCTCATTGAACTGTTTTATTACGTAATTAAAAAGGGAATAAAGATCTTGAACATCTTTAAAAAGTTTTGTACCGGCTTGGGACTTCAAATTCCCTACCTTAATTGCTGACATAGTAGCAGCATGAATAGACTCATGGAGGATAGTCTCATAATTTAAACCGTTAGAAAGAGAGTCCCTTGGGTTTAAATCATTTATATAAACATCTATTTTTTTATCCTTACCGATTAAATTAGCAACACCGGCTGCCCCTCTCTTTACCAGTGCTTTTGGAGCGGGTCTTTCTAGATCCCTGTCTGAACCTTTCTTTAATCTAGTTATTTCATAGTTAAAAGAAAACCCTTCTTTTTCAAAATTATCTAGCTGCGTAGCTACTTTTTCTGCTATTATTTTATAATCTTCTTTACCAGCCTCTGCGCTTTTACTGCCCACGTAAGACACAACATCTTTCAACTCTTTGCCTTCAGTATTAGCCACTAAGTCTTCAGCGATAGTGTCTACAGTCTGCTCAAGCTCTGTGTCTTTCTTGCCGAAGCCAAACAAACCAAACCTAGTTTCATCTACATTTAGCTGTCCTTCTCTCGCCATAGTATTTAAAGGAGCTTTTGACCTTGTATTTTCTAATCCTGTTAAGTCTATCTTAAACATTTCATCATCAGGAGAAGCGTACTTTATACCTTCCTTTTTCACTAGAACTAGTGGGCCTACTTGTATAACTTCTTCTGCTGCAACAACAGGCTGCATTGTTGCTTTATCATAAAAGTAAGAATGTTTGAAAGGATTCATGCCTACCTGAACCCACTCATCGCTTTCTAAAAGATCTATGGCTTTTTCGTAAGTTTGACGAGGATTATGATTAACCCAATCTCCCTCTATTCTTGCAATAGTCCCCTTATTTTGACCTAAAGCAATATCTAAAGCTGTTTTAGGATCAGTATTAAAGTCAACATTTTTTAGAATAGCAGTTTGTCCATACGCTATAGCTGTTCCACTTTTTCCCGGCTTGTGTACTGTAACTGCCCATACGTTTCTATTATCATAAGCAGGAATATCTAACCTAGATGCAACCCTTTTACCTTCTTCAAGAGGAACATCTGCTCCGATAATACCTCTACCTCCAGTAGTTGTCTTTTTACCTACGCCTCCCCGAACCTCTACAAGAGTAGGAAACTTAGGAGCGTTTTCTTTTGTATATATTGAAGGGGGAAATAACTCATCAACCGTATCACGGTATTCTTCAATAGTTTTTCTGCCACCTAAAACATCTACTAGCTGTTCAGCTATCTCAGGACGTTGCTTCTGACGCTGGGACTCAGGTATAGTATTCTCTTTCTGCCACACAGCTATATCATCTACTGTCATAGTAGCAGCGACACGGGCATCCTCTGCATCCATAGTTTTTATAAGATCCTCTGAAGGATCTTCAAACATCTTAGGTGTCTCGCCCTTGTCAATAGCTCCTGCAAGGTCATCCATCTCTTTCTTGAATGCTTCTTCGCTGACATCAGCAGCATCGTCGGTGAGTTTTGCAAAACCTTTAGATACTAAACTACCTATACCAAATCCAAGACGAGACAGAGGATCTACTTCCCCACCGCCTTTGAATCCTAGCCTACGCAGAGGGTCTTCCTCGTCCACAAAAGCTGTACCAGCCTGTTGGTCATAAGGAAGCCCTGTCATCTTGTCAATACGCTCATCAGGCTCTGTAGGTACGTTAGGTACGTCAAGTACTTCACCGCCTTTGTTGTAAAGAGGCACAAAACTGCTCTCTACGCCCTTGCCTTTGGACTTCTTACCAACATCTTCAAGCTCGTTCCCTGTCACAGCCAGCACGTCTTCTACTTCTTTTCCGAAAGGAACCCTTCTTAAATATTGAAGAGCCAATCCCTCATAGTCTTCCTGCTCTAAGTTTCTAGGAGTAGATTCAAAAACAAGTTCACCTAAATCTTCCATCAAACTTATTGTTGGAGAAATATTACTTGTGACAGTAGACCCGTAAGGAGTGAATATCAAAGAAGCTGCTTTCTGAGCATAGAAAGGAGAAAAGCCACCCTGTATAACAGATGATCCAATCTGTTCTGGAGTGACTAATTTCTCTACATACGAATCAACTTCATCTGGAAGATACTTACCTGTAGGATCGTTTAAGTATTGTTTGAAGGTCATAATTCCGTCATATACAACCAACGAACCCAAAGCTCGTACACCTAGTGCAACATCACCATCTTCTATACGTTGTACAATAGCATTAGTTTGGGTAGTCTTAGCTTGCGCCCAAGACAAGAACTGACCCAAAGATCTTATAAGAGGGTCTTTAGACTGTGTAAATCCTAACCTGTTTCCTACTTGAGGTATAAGAACATCTCTATCAGCAGTCTTAATACCTGCGATATTTAAAATCTTTTTACCGTCAACATCGTCAAATGCTTCATCTACATTTTTAAACTTCTGTAACGTAGTAATAGCATCGTCAGAAAGTCCCAAAGCCTTAGCTTTGTTTAAGTTTGTTTTAGTCATACCCTTCTTTGCAACATCTTGTGCGATATTGAAAGCGTCTTCAATACCTGTATTGTAAGCAAAGCGCCTAGCGTATGATGTAAGTTTTGCAAGGCCGATAGCCTTAAAGAAAATTTCGTTGCTCTTTGCTATACCACGCTGAGTAACAGACAGAGCATTATTTCTATCTAACATCAAAGATCTAAGTTCTTGTGACAGTACATCCCTTTGAGCAAAGCCGGTGCTTTCTGCAAAGTCTGTCATCTCTTTTGAATTGGTACGCTTCATACCCTTAATAGAGTTCCAGAAGCCGCTGTTAACAAACGGCTGAACCATATCGCCCATGCTATCAAGCGTAACCTTGGTTAACATTGTGGTGTTACCTAGCGTTGTAAGTAATCCCAAGGCATTTGTCGCTGCACCGCTTGAAGCAAGCCTATTAGCCGCCTGATATGTACCAAAGTACATTTCCACAGAATCGTGAATCGCTTTTATTTTGTTTCTACGTACCTTGTCTGCTAAGGTATAAAGCCTCTTATCGCCTTTAGCGGCCCTCTTAGCCGCCTCTGCTTCTGCGTTTATGGCTCTTTTCAGTTCAAATATAACTTCACCACGGCTTCCAAAGGCCCTACCAAACTCAATGATAGGCATACTATTGTCCACATACTGAGGTATAATCTCAGCAACATCCTGTACCAGAAAGTCTTGTATCTCTCTCCTAGCTTCTAGGTCTTTTATAACCCTATCTTTTTCAAAGTGATCGGCTAAGGGAGTGAGTCTTGTGTTGAACATTTCTCTTTCAGCAGGGGTCTTTGCTTGCCACGCACTCTTAACCCTACCACCGGGAAGTCCCAGAGTAGAAGCATCCATGACCCACTTATCAGCAGCGTCTGAAGCTGATTGAATCTGCTTTTCGCTAAGATTTATTTTAGATACATCTGCGTTAGGATCTTTTAAAAGGGCAGCAGAAACACGGTCTGCTCTGGCCTGCTTTATGAAAGCTCTACGATATGCAGATTTTGCTGCATCAAGATCAGCACCTATCTTAGCGAAGTCGTGAAGTTGTGGTAGTGCGTAATCTTCAAGCTTTAAAAATTGTAAGCCTACACTTTCTGCTTCATTAGTAACAGAGGACACGATAGCTTTCGCCTCGTCACTAAGTTTCTTTACTACCTCTACCTCTGCTGCACTAAAACCTCTACCAAGCAGGGTAGACTCATCCGCAAATCCCTCACTATACTGCCAAGCTGCCTTTCTTATCTTGTCGTTATCCTTACCAAGCACTCCAAGATCCATCATGCTTTTAGAGAAAACATTATTCAGTTCTTGAGCAGCTATGTCTTTAGCTTCTTCCACAGATACAGTAGCTGCGCCTTTAAGATCTGCTCCCCTTTGTGCTAAAAGAGTCCTACCAAAAGCTGAAACATCATCACCTAATGTGTTTAACCTAGCCGCAGTAGTCCCTGAAAATAAAAGATTAGCCTGTGCCGCCAGTGATCTATTATTCAACTCTTCTAAAGACTTCAAGCCTTCTTCTTTTACATTGGTAGAAAACTTTGAGTTCATTATCTTTTTAGATAGTTGACCACCAATAAGACCAGCCGTGACAAACCACATAGGACTTAAAGAGTCTTCTTCACCAGTGATAGCTTGGTTAGTTACCCCTAAACCATAGCCAATACCAGCACCTATTAAGGGTCTTGTTACAATCCTACCTATAGTATTCTCATTAAGAAGACCCTGCTTATCAAGCCTTGTAGCACTTTCTAAGAAGGCATCAGATATTATTTCTGAGTTACGCATCATCTCAGTAGGTAAGGTACGCATCTCTTCTCTAGCAGCATCACGTTCTTTACGCAGCTTTGCTAACTCATCTTTACTTAAAGCACCTGCTCGTTTAGCTTTTCTTTTTGCATACTCTTCTTTGTACCTAATTCTAGTTTCTCTAGCCTTAGCCACCTTAGCACCCATGTTAGGTAAGTCAGCAAGTGAAGCCATCAACGAAGGATTAGAAGCATCTATATCTGCAAATACTTTTTTAATTGCAACTTCCTGTTCATCTGAAACTGATGCAATAGGTAAACTGATAGCATCATCAGTAGCTGTCTCAAGCTTTATAGTTGCCGGTGCTTCTGGAGTGCTTTTCTTTACTACAGGTTTTACTAAGGAACCGCCTAAAGTACCTGCTAAAGCGCCTATAGTGACCCCTGTTGCGCTAATATCTTCACCTCTAGCAGCCATATCTATAGCTGCGTCAGAGCCGTACAAACCCCCTCCATACACAGAAGAGTAAAGCCGCTGCCCCAGCCTTCCAAGCTTAGTGCCCTTAGCTGCAAAACCCAAAGGGCCTAGTGCTATTAATGTAGGATCTATCACTTCTCCAAGGAGTTCTCCGCCCAGTGCAGTGTAAGATTCTTTAGACGCTTCAGGCAGATCAGAATATCTGGCCTCAATACGCCCAAGCCTTTCAGCCTCTATTTCTTGTATGGTCTTTCCCGAAGTACCTGCTTCTGCTAATCTAGCTACATCTGCGCCCATGAAAGTAGCACGTTCAAAACCGTACTTTAACTCTCTAAAGAAATCGGGAGTACCTTGATCTAAAGCTTTTCTGTCTTCTTCGGAAGACTCAGCGTATACCCTGTCAAAATAATCGTCTTGAGGTTCAGCCATTAATCGTCCCCATATATATCAGCATAAGCTTTTTGATTAGCTAAGTACTCCGCAGCCGTACCAGCACCTGCGCTGGTGTTATAAAACTTCTTCCAATACTTAGAGCGCCCCTGTACTGTAGGTGGAATAGGGTCTGGGTTCTTCAAGTAATGAAGCCTTGTAAAGATTAAGCCTAATTTAGGATCAGCCAGATCTTCGTACTTAACCTCAGTCAAGTCAATACCTAGCTCATCTTTAAAACGCTGTACATATTTAACAAGATTTCTAGGTTGACCTTTATCTCCTCGCAGACGAGACATTGTGTCTTCAAAGTTTCGTTCATCTACCTGACCTACTCCAAAGCTGCCTCTACCGAACTTAGGGTCATCAACCATATCATACGTACCAGATGTCTGGCCCATATTAGACTCTTGTATGGCAGTTTCTCTAAGCAAAGCAGTAGCAGCCGCGCCATCATTGAACAACTTAGAAACTTCAGCAGCCACCTGTTCTACTGTAGAAGCATCAGGAGCTTCAGAGGCTTCTGCTGGAGCCTGTTCAGTAGGATCGCTCAGTAGAGATTCAGGTTTTTCTGACTCTTCATAAGGTGTAGCTGTCAAGAAAGATATGACATCACCTCTGTCACCAAGCCCCGGAAGATCTATAGCGCCTAGAAGTTCGTTATTAATCTTCTTTAGCTGCAAAGCTCTACCATTTAAACCACTCAAACTTCTTGATTGTGGCTCATCTACACCTAGAGATTGCAACTCTTCTATGTTACCTTGATAGGTCATCTTTAGGTAAGTAAGATGATTTTTTATGTTGCCTTCAGGTATTTCTTCTAGAGTAAGAGGTCTTTTACTTCTTTCTCCCGGCTGACTTACAGACACATTAACTTGACCACCATCCAGCGATAGTGTGTATGTAGCGTCTCTAACATCTACATCTCTCCCTAGCAAAGACTTAGAACCGCCTTCAATAGAAAACTCTTGAGTATCGCCATCCTGTGCAAACACAGAGTTCTTAACAGCGGGTCTGCCCGTACCAGTTGTTAAAGGATTAGGAAGACCGAAATCATCAGCAATATCTTGAGAAGCCTGTAATCCATAGGCAACAGCTTCTTCTGCACTAGAAAACTTTCTATTTTTAATATCTTGTTTAATAGTAGAGCGCATTGTTTTAAAGGCTTGTGCGGTATCTCCTGCCTCATACTGAGCTACTATAGCTTCACCTCTTGGAAGTTCAACTTTCTCCTTGCCTGTAGGAGTAACATCAGTAGGAACAATAGTAGCATTAGGATCATAAGCAGTATCTCCTTCAACAGGAGCAGTTCCTACCGTGGCACGTTCTTCAAAAGGAAGACCTTTTTCAGGAATACTCAACTGACCACTGAAGATACTCATAGTTTCATCAGCAGAGAACATCCTGTCACTAGTGACTATTTCTATTTCAGCTAAGTGGTTTTCAAGAAGATTGTGCATATTGTTTAAAACAAGCTGTGTCTTATTTGTGTCAGCAGTAGCAGTACCCGCAAACTTTTCAGCGTACATTGTAGGATTGCTTTTCTTTAACTCTTCTATTTGTCTAGCTGCCGCCCTAGTACCGTAACTATAAGCCGTAGCTATAGTAGATTCCATTCTGGCTTTAGCCGTTGTAGCATAATCTGCTTTTTGCTCATCACTGAGATCCTCAAAAGCTGTTTCAGGATACATGCTTCTATAAAAAGAATCCCGTAACCTAATCTGTACCTCTGCTGAAATTTTATCTCCACTATAGTCTCTAACAAAACTAGCAACATTAGCAGCTTTAGTAGGATCAAGCAACTTAGCGTTATTAGCAAGAGTTGTATCTACAATACGCAACGCCTTTTGAACATCTTGATCAGCCTCGTCATAAGCGTTGAGAAACAAATCAGAGTGGTTTTCAGAGAAATATTTATACTCAGCTTTAGCCCTTTCTCTTCTCGTCAGGACGCTTTGAAATGCCATGTTGTTTTTAAAGTCACCTTGAAGCTGTTGATCTATTTCTTGTGGATTAAACGGCCTCACACCTTGTACAATACCTGAACGTATTTCATTCAGTGTCTTTTTAGTTGACTCTGGTGTAGAGTAGTCAGCAGGATCTAATTCAAAATAAGTAAGAACTTCATCAAAAGCATCCCTACGAGACTCTTCTTTACTTTTACCAAAGCCTAAAAGTCTTTTACCGCCTTGCCACAGTCCTTGTCCTAAATTAGCAGGCTCTGGATTATATTCACTAATGATGTCCCTCCACTCATCATCAGTGTACACGGTAGCTACCTTTTTCTTTGCATCCTGCCAAGACGCTAACCTTGCGGCTGTGTTGTCATTAATACGTTGAGCACGTTCTTTAGCAAATAAATAGCCGTTGTTAGTGAATTCATCCCCTAAATCAGCCGTCATCTGTGCATCAACATTGGTTGCTACTTCTTGCCGAATAAAACTTTCATCATCAAGGCCAGATTCAGATATAACTTTTTGTCTTGAAGCAACACGCTGTTGATCTGCTCTACGTGCAGCTTTAATAGTTTTTAGTTGTCTTCCTTCCGCAGTGTTCATAAACTGTTTTACTGGCTCTTTAAAAGGCGCTGAAATAAGATCAGTAGCAAATTGACCCACACCTTGTGCGATAGGAGCCAGTGCAGCCGTCATAAGCTGCTGACGCTGTTGAAGCTTAATAAGCTTCTTCATCTCATCTCTATCTCTCTGGTACTGGCTTGACATGCCTGCCCCTAGTGCGCGGTATCCTTCACCGAGTGTAGCCATTATTGCTCTCCTCTAGCTGCCAGTAGTGACTGTACTTGTTCAGGTACTACATCAGGCGTTGGTTCTTTTATCTGTCCTAAAGCTTGCTTCATCATAGGTAAGCTCTGCTCTTCTTCTTGCATATCTTCTTCATCATCAGCTTGAATAACAAACTCAATGTTCTCTTGCTCACAGAAAGCTGCAAGCATATAAGCCAACGGCTCTGCAAGCATCATCATCAGATCAGGGTTGAATAGGCCTTCTTGGAACCCTTGATACAGCACAAGCTGTACAATATCCATGATAGGTGTACCACCTGCAATTATCTCTAGTAGGCGATCATAAGTCCCTTCTTCTGTAAAGGTTGCAAAGTAGTACTCAAGAGCCGTTGTGAGGTCTGTGTACTCTGGAGCCTTTTCAAAGGGCATGGGGTTTTCAGGATCATTTGTCAGAGATTCACCGGGAATAGGACGCGCTAACTGCCCTGCCTTTTCTCTGTATACTTGATCAATCTCGTCACTGTCGTACTGTACTTCAGCCATTATGCAAACGCTCCTAATCTCTGTTTGTAAAGACCGCCATATCCACCGCTTTGCTGCCCGAGTGCGTCATAAGCAAACACCATATCTTGATAGCCGTCAGTTGCCATAGGTGTAAGACCTTGTTGAACAGCACCATAGTCCTGTGATACAAACTGTGGTGCATAACTGCCATAACTAGAAGCAGCAGCATACTCATCAGGAGGCATTATAAGGCTTGTAAGTGCTTGAGTAGCTACACCCCTTACGGCGGCTCCGGGAGTTTCTGTAATAATATCCTTGGCACCCTGAACGTATGTCTGTGGGTCTGTTATTTTTTGAAGAAGGCTTTGTTGAGTACCAGCAGTAGCAGCGGCCTGATCCACTACTCCCGTACTGGACGTTGGTATACCCATATCATCTAAAGTTAAAGTCTTCACATCACCTTCTTTAACAAGATCAAAACCATCATCTAAGTCAGAGAGATCCCTACCAAAAGAGTTTGTATTTTTAAAATCTTCATAAGACATTCCTAATTTACCAGCTTCTAGCGTGGGTGAAGTAGAACTGAACAAATCTCCCACATCACCTTTAAAAGTTTCAAACTGCTTAGATACTGCTTCAGAAGTGTTACTCCAAACCTCTCCCAGATTTGTAGGCGCTCCTTGAATGTTTGTAATGCCTAGCTTGTTACCGACATACTTAGCAGTTTGCCCAAAGAATTCAGTAACACCCTTGGTCAGTGTAGAGAACCCGCTCTTAACAGCACCACCAAACTGTGCAGCCTTACCGATAGTCCAAGAAGCACCCTTCATGATAGCTGCTAACGGGCCACTCATGGTTTGACTTAAAGCCCCTAGTTTAGTACCAAGCGAAGTAAACATGCCTCCTATGCCTAAGCCGCCTGTTAACATGACAAGAGCTATATTGCCTAAGATACCAATCTTGCCCATGAACTTACCTACAGACTTGAAGGCTTTCTTGATACCCTTACCAATCTTTTTAAAGGTCTTTTTTACACCTTTCCAAACTTTACTAAAAAACCCCATAACTACTCCTAGCGTATATCGTCAAGCATTTTAAATATTGTGTTCCTTTGAGATATTAAAGTATCTTCTGTCATTAAGGCCTCATTTCCTAACGCAGCATTAACAACATTAACTTTACGATCTATATCGGCCTGTGAAGCTTGAAAGTCAAACGTAGCTTGATCTCTAAGCTCCTGCCATAACTGAGCTTGAGCCGTTGAACTCATATTAAAAGCAAAACTTGCATTCTGCTGGTTGGCTGCATTCTGAGCGGCTGTATCAATTGTATTAGACTTTCTTCGCCACTCAATATTGGACTGCTCTACTGCCTGTGCATTAGCAGCATTCCACTGATCAGTTCTAAACTGTAACTCAGCATCAAACGTATTAATCTTAGCTACTAAATCTGCATTAGCCTTATCAGCCTCTAGTTTATTCTGAGCCTCTAAAGCCGAGGCCCTATTAGCCTCAGAAGCATTAAACTGCTCCATAGCATTTGATTGACTAGTATTGAATTGAGACATGTTAGAAGCAAGACTAGCCATAAATTGATCTGTTTGATTCTTTGAAGCTGCGTTAAACTGTCTCGCAGCATTAGTAGCTGACTGATCCGAAAGAAGACGCTGCTGCTTTAACTGTTGATCAAGTACGTTAGCTTGCTGTCTATTGCTAAGATTAGCCATATCCATTGCTAGAAAGCTCTGTGCATTAGTAATAGCAAGCTTTGTGCGTTGATCAGCCGCTGCAAGATCCATCTGAGCCATCATAGTAGCATTCTGCATTGCTGCTTGTTGTTCAGCATTAAAGTCTGCCATAGTCATAGTCTGCATGAACTTACTGTTAGCCAGTTCAGTTTGTTGGTCTGCACTAAACTTTGTAAGATCTACACG
>Ga0213863_10001648_pt1 | contig 16113 bp, 10 predicted proteins | sample PICome_8_FD_160128 | JGI IMG/M metagenome (GOLD analysis project Ga0213863, IMG submission 160128) | Coastal seawater microbial communities near Pivers Island, North Carolina, United States - PICO497 | ecosystem: Environmental > Aquatic > Marine > Coastal | place: USA: North Carolina... | reverse complement strand
GAGAGATTCCAGATAAACCCTGCATTCTCAGGGCTCGAGAGATTCCAGATGAACCCTGCATTCTCAGGGCTCGAGAGATTCCAGATGAACCCTGCATTCTCAGGCCTCGAGAGATTCCAGATAAATCCAGCGTTCTCAGGGCTCGAGAGATTCCAGATAAATCCAGCGTTCTCAGGGCTCGAGAGATTCCAGATGAACCCTGCATTCTCAGGGCTCGAGAGATTCCAGATGAACCCTGAGGACTCGATCGAGCGATCGTTCCAACTCACCGGATTAACCCGGCCTTGTTTCAAGCTCGCTAGATAACTACTCATTAGCTGGGCATCAACCCCATAGCGCGTATCAAAAGCCAGATTATCAAGCCCTTGATAGCCTCGATCGACCCAATAGCCTTGATCCAGCAGGTCGCTGAGAGGCCAATCAAGCCCGTTCACCGCGAGTTCTGCCGAGCTCACGTAGACTGATTGAATTCCCATCGTCCGATCAAACCCACTGACTGCATTAAACGGCGCCAAGCCGGTTGCAGAATGCGTGTGTAATGGTTCAGCAAATACTCGCTCTTGCGCAACGAAAGAAAGGCGCTGATTGGCTGCGATTTCGAGTGACGACTCAACTTCTTTTTGATCGGTCAACGGTCCCTTAAAATGAGACACTCCGGCCAAATCTGCTTTGAGGTTAAGACCCTGATTCGCGCATCCTACGGCGCTCGACTCAAGCGCCGCCACAGCATCGATCAGACCCGCACCTTGTTGCAGCAAGCTGTATGTCACCTGCCCGTTTGTGATCGCGGCCTTCGCTGAAATCATGAGTCTACACTTCACATCATCTGGAGAAAGCGATGGATCTTTCTGCAGCATCAAGGCGGCTACCCCACTGGCTGCAGCCGCTGCCTGAGAGGTACCCGACATCAAGTAATATTCAAAACCATCGTGAAAATCCGGATGAACCTGAGTAACCGTTGAACCCGAGGGCACAACTCCCATCATGTGGCCACCGGGCGCGACCATTTCCGGTTTAATGAATCCCTCTAGGGTTGGTCCAACGGAGGAAAAGGTCGCCACGTAATCATCACTGTGATCATCCAATGTATAATGATCAGTCACCGCACCCACAGTAATCACGTAAGGGACGTTACCAGGCGCACCGATGGTCATAGCGTTTGGACCAGAGTTTCCAGCAGAGACGACAACTGTGATGCCTGCATCCCAAGCAGCCATAACCGCTTGATTGATCGGATCCTGCCAGTAATGTGCGACCGCATCGCCCTGAAAGGCGAGATTTAACACTTTGATATTAAAACGATCTCGATTCTTCACAACATACGCGATGGCATTAACAACATCGAGATAGGTACTTTTGCTCTCATCGTTAAATGCTTTCACGATGAGCAGATCCACATCGGGCGCTATACCATGAAAACTGCCCGTAAACTGTCCCTGTGTATCGTAAGTCCGCTCTGAGGAAGCCAAGACGCTGGTGATATGCGAACCATGTCCATTTTCGTCTGCTAATGTCGGCTGCTCCGTGTTGCTCACCGCATCAAAAAAGCCAACAACCCGCGCCTTACCTTGAGTATCATTTTCTAGAGCTGGATGTGCCCAAGCCCCGGTATCGATCACTGCGACACCAATACCGTCGCCCGTGATGCCTGCTCGATGGAGTTCATCTGCACGGATTAGCGTCGGGTAGAAGGCATCCCGATGCTCAGATTGCAGCGGTAAATTCCGTTTCGGAGCAAACGCTACGGTTTGTCCGTTTTCAAACACCATCGAAAATGCGTATTCACTTTCTTCATCGATGCCTCCTTCAGTGAAATGCGCGCTGACCGTCAAAGTTTCTCCTGGCGCGATTTCTCCTGTTATGTTCAACGCCTCAGCCGCACCTAGGCGATCTGTTAACTGGACAGTACCCGTACTTAATGCCACATCAGAAACCAGGCTCCCTCCTGGACCACTGGCCGCCAATGACTTAAGGGTTAAACTTTTCTGACCCTGATTTTTAACCGACCACAGCACTCTGTTATCGATGAATTTCAGCACTGCGTCGCTTCGAGCTGAATAGTCAAGGCCCGCCAATACCACTGTTGATGCAGCGCCAAAATGGGACCCAGAGCCGTTCGATGAGGCGACCTGTAACTCAGAATTGCGTTCGAGCAGATGATTCTTGCCACCCAAATAAGATTTCAGCGGCTTATCTTCCTCTATAACTTGGACTGGACGATTAAAGTCTTGCCAGAGATACCCTGCAGTTCGCCGATCAAGATCGCTGATTGCGGATGTAAATTTTGCCCCTGGAGCTTGGGGCAATGCACTGCGCTCATCCCAGAGATAGCGGGCAATGGCAACTCCTGGCTGGGTAGCCTCATCCCAAAGATAGCGGTTCGTGGTGGGTACTGACTGACTCGAATCATCCCACAAGTATCGCGCGACGGTCCCAGCTGGTGCAGCAGGCTCGTCCCAAAGAAAACGTTCTGGAGGAGGATTCAATTTTTTCGCTTCATCCCAAAGATATCGCGCTAACGAGGTCGTTTCGCCGAGAAACGCTTCATCCCAAAGGTAACGCCCATGAACAGGCTGAGTTGAAATCGCGTCGAAGAGTCCAGCGTCCACACCGTTGAAGAAAATTGCTCCCCCTTCCTGGTAACGCAGATCTGTTTCGAGGGAAATGATTTGGACCGATGCCGAAGCAACAATCTGAGGCGCGATCACCAGATTCTGTCCAAAAGCAGTGGGCGAGACCCCAAGAATAATGAGCAACCACCCCGAACTCGCAAAACCGTTCCAAAGCTTCCATCGCAATGCATTCAATAACGTCATAAAACTGCTCCAATGTTGGTTCACGTGGCTCCGGAATCAACTCAATCCGTAGGCCACTGAGACTCTGTTATCAGCACAAGCCGTGCCAAACATTGGATTTATTTAAGCTATTGTTTTATATATATTTTTAATTTGGGCTCGCAGAAAAAAACCATAAATTGCCAAAATATTGACGGACTCGGCAAGCTTTGCCGGAGCCGCCAACTGACAACAAGGAGACCAGATCCTCTGCCCGCCGGGTAAGATCAACTAAAGGACTTTTCCGGATCAAACAGGACACTCGCTAAGATCAAGCCGCTCAAGCCGCCACGCCATACAACAGAGTTACCGCTTCAGATCTCAGTTCACAGTTGACCTGAAAACCGTGCCTCACAAGGCGATGGAGGAGATTATATAAAACCCCCTCGTGGTAAAAGTTGGATATGGATATTACTCGGATAAACCGCTGTTAGGCTCAAGAGTGCCCGTCGAACGTCGGCAAGCAGCGCAATAGAAGGCGATTTCGCCATCATCTGGGTACAGCAAACGTCGCACACACCGCCCTTTTATCTAAATGCCAGGGCCTCGCTGTTCAGTCAGGCCTCCTGTAAGAGTCGCAACGAAACGCTGGTTAAACGGCGTATTTCAGTTTTGCTTCTCTGCGTCTGGCGTGAAGCACAGGTTCGGTATAGCCGCTGGGCTGATCAACGCCAGCGAATATGAGATCACAGGCAGCCTGGAATGCAACCGATGCCTCAAAGTTTGGGGCCATCGGCCGGTAGAGCGGATCGCCCTCGTTTTGCGCGTCAACGATTGCTGCCATTTTTTCCAAAATTCCTTGCACCTCTGCTTGCTGACACAAGCCATGACGCAGCCAATTCGCGATATGCTGAGAGGAAATTCTCAACGTCGCTCGGTCCTCCATGAGTCCGACATCGTGAATGTCCGGAACTTTCGAGCAACCAATCCCCTGATCCACCCAGCGCACAACGTAGCCGAGGATGCCCTGAACGTTGTTTTCAAGTTCTTCTCTAATCTCCGCACTTGAAAGATTCTCGCCACGAAGCAGCGGCAGGGTCATTAAGTCTTCTAGAGTCGCTCGGCTGGCTTGAGATAACTCGGTCTGCCTATCCGCCACATTAATCTCGTGATAATGCATGGCATGCAGCGTTGCAGCCGTTGGCGACGGCACCCAAGCGCAATTTGCCCCCGCCTCTGGGTGAGCGGCTTTCGTTGACATCATCTGCGCCATCTCATCCGGCATGGCCCACATGCCTTTTCCGATTTGAGCTCGACCGGAGAACCCAGCTTCAAGCCCTCGATCAACGTTCCAATCCTCATACGCCACAATCCAGGGCTGTTGTCTCATCAAGGTCTTTCTAACAACCGGCCCAGCCTCCATACTCGTGTGAATCTCATCGCCCGTGCGATCCAAAAACCCCGTATTGATAAAGATCACCCGCTCGCGCGCCTCAAAAATGCAGGCCTTCAAATTCAGGCTCGTTCTCCGTTCTTCATCCATGATCCCTATTTTAAGCGTGTTTGGCGGCAGTCCAAGACAGTCTTCAACGGCTGCAAATAGGTCCACCGTAAACCTGACTTCCTCGGGCCCATGCATTTTTGGCTTGACGATATAAACGCTGCCACAGCGAGAATTCTGGACACGACTCTTCCCCAGCAAATCAAACATCGCGATAGCGCTGGTGACGTAGGCATCCAAAATTCCTTCCGGCACCTCAAAACCTGAGGCATCGAGCACCGCATCCGACGTCATCAGATGTCCAACGTTGCGAATTAAAAGCAAACTTCTCCCCGGCAGTATCAGCGTATCGCCGTTCAGGCCTTGATACTCTCGGTCGGAGGTCAGAGTTCTTTTGAGGGTCTGTCCTGATTTCTCAAAGGATTCTTCCAAGTCGCCCCTCATGAGCCCCAACCAATTCCGATAGACTAAGGTCTTGTCCTCGGCATCAACCGCGGCAACCGAGTCTTCACAGTCTTGAATTGTGGAAATCGCAGCCTCAAGCAAAACGTCTTTTACCCCAGCCTTATGCGTTTGCCCGACACTGTCCATTCGGTCTACCTGAATTTCCAAATGAAGACGGTGGTGCGCGAGAAGAATCGCGCTGGGCGCATTCGGCGAACCGTTAAAGCCCCGACATTGCGTACCGTCCACTAAAGCTGAGATACGATTGTCATCGCAGACCGCTACCAAATTGCCGTCTCGAATCTCGTAGGCCATAACATCGCTGTGGCTTGCTGACGCCAGTGGTGCCAGCCGATCCAGCACCCGAGAGGCATAGGCGATGACCTTCTCCCCACGTTTCGGATTGTAGCTCTGCCCCTTCTCATACCCAGAGGTTTCCTCGATCACATCGGTTCCGTAGAGCGCGTCGAACAGGCTACCCCACCGTGCATTGGCCGCGTTGAGCGCAAACCGCGCATTCATGATGGGCACCACCAGCTGAGGTCCAGCGATCTCCGCGATTTCGGGATCCACATTGCTGGTCTTAATTTCGAAATCATCAACCTCAGGCAACAAATAACCTATCTCGCGAAGAAAGGCTTCATAGGCAACCGCATCCAAAGCCTGCCCTGCATGCGCTTGATGCCATTGATCAATCTGTTCCTGTAGCCGATCACGTGTCAGCAGTAGCGCTTTGTTTCGAGGCGAATATTCATGAATGACGCGACTGAGTCCTTCCCAAAAAGCCTCATCCGACACAGGCAGCTCGGGCAAAACCTCCGTCCCGATAAACTCATAAAGCTCAGGCGCAATTTGTAATCCAGCCATATTAATTCGGTCACCCATTCGACATTCCACGCTCTTTTTTTCGATCACCAGTATACTATGACAGCAGTACCGTTAACATCAGCGTCCTGACGGACAGCCCACTGTTCCCTAAGACGACCTACTCGGAAGTCGATCATCTCTTCAAAGGAATACGTGATATTCTGAGTTTAGACGACAACAAGGAGGACTTTATGCCTCATCATCGACTTCGCCGCTGTCACTTGACCGTACCAGGCAGCAGCGCAAAAATGCTAGAGAAAAGCCTGACCATAGATGTTGATGTCATTGTCATTGATCTAGAAGACGCAGTTGCGCCTCAGGAAAAATCCACAGCCCGAACCTTGGTGGCGGACCATTTAGCGAACGCGACCTGGCAAGCCCCTACCCTCTCAGTCAGAATTAATGATGTCGGTTCTCATCACTGCTTTCAGGATGTGATTGCACTCATTGAAGCCGCTGGCAAAGGAGGACGATGCCCAGACACTTTGATTCTCCCCAAAACTCAGACAGTAACCGACATCAAATTTTTGGATCAGCTATTGGCTCAGGTCGAGTCCGCCTACGGAATCGGCGAGCCGACTGGTATTGAAGCGCTGATCGAAGATGCCAAAGGCATGATCAATATCAATGAAATCGCCGCCGGTAGCCCGCGCCTAGAAGCCTTAATTTTCGGGATGGGTGATTTTGCTGCCAGTCAGCAGATGCCAATGCTTGATATTGGCCATCAAGGCGCCTACCCAGGAGATCTATGGCACTACCCCCGTTCTCGACTGGTTATGGCGGCAAGGGCCCATGGCTTGGTGCCCATTGACGGTCCGTTTGCCGACTATAAAGATACCGACGGACTTATTGCCGATAGCCAAACCGGAAAATTGATGGGCCTTTCAGGAAAATGGGCGATTCACCCCAGCCAAGCACCGCTTATCTCCGAGTGCTTCTCACCAGATCAGGCAGATGTGGCGCGAGCAAGGGCACAAAAGGCTGCCTATCAAGCGGCTTTAAAAGCAGGCCAAGGTGCGGTGAGCGTTGATGGGGTGATGGTTGACCAAGCGACGATGAAACTCATCGAGCCACTTTTAACCCAGGCCGATTTGCTGAAGATCTGATCTCAATTTGTGCAATCGCGTAACTACATCACCTTACCAACGAGCCACCCGTGCCTGAAGGACCAGAAATAAGACGCGCTGCCGATCAATTGAGCCGGGCTGTTCAGGGACGGCCGCTCGAACACATTTACCTGCCGTATCCGAGCCTTCGCAGCTACGGTAAGAAAATAAAAGGCGCTACCGTCAGAGCATTTACGCCCCACGGCAAAGCACTGCTGACCCATTTCGACAATGGCTTATCGCTCTACTCTCACAACCAGCTTTATGGTGTGTGGGAAACCGCTCGACTGGACGACCCCTATTTGAAAGGTCGCCAGCTCAGGCTTGAGCTTGGTGCTGGCAGGAAAACCGTACGCCTTTATAGCGCCACTGATATCAAATTCTGGAAAACAACGTCGCTGCAGGATCATCCATTTCTGGTCAAGCTGGGACCCGATATTTTGGATCCAGCGTTGTCAGTGGCCAGCATCTCAGAGCGCTCTCTAGACCCACGCTTTAGTCAACAAACCCTTGGCTCACTGCTCCTCAACCAAGCCTTTCTGGCAGGGTTGGGCAATTACCTGAGAACAGAAATCTTGTTTGCGGCCAATCTGGATCCAGACTGGCGGCCTTTTCAGCTATCGCGCCAACAGCGATTGAAGCTCGCGAACGCTGCCCTGACGTTAAGCCGACAAAGTTATCAAACCGGCGGCATCACCCTTGACCTCAAACGGGCAACCAGGCTGAAGGCATCGGGTGCAACCTTTGAAGACCATCGCTTTTGGATTTTCGATCGCAGTGGCCTGCCGTGTTATCGCTGCACAACACCAATTGCTACGCGCACAGTCTTGGGCCGTCGCTTATATTACTGCGCATCATGCCAATCCAAGCCCCAGATCTAGCAAGCCCGCCCGGCGACGCTCTGTGGTTCCTGCCTCTTGGGGGTTGCGGCGAAATCGGCATGAATCTTAATCTTTTCGGTCACGACGGCGTCTGGCTCATGGTGGATTGTGGCATCACTTTTGAGAAAGCGGCCAACGGCCAAAACCGTGTCGAGATGCCCGACCCAGGACCGGCGTCCGCGGCATTGAGCCGTCTTGAGGCCATTGTTGCAACACACGCTCACGAGGATCATATTGGCGCCTTACCGTATTTGTATTCAAGGTTTCCCAAAACCATCTATACAACCCCCTTTACCGGTGGGGTCATTCAGGAAAAGTTTAAAGGTAAAGCCCTGCGACCCAACATCAACTGGGTCAACAGTTACGGATCGCGACAAATCGGTCCATTCCGTGTCACGTGGCTGCCTATCACCCATTCAACCCCAGAGACCCATGCATTACTGATCGAGACGCCCGCAGGCAACATTTTGCACACCGCTGACTGGAAAATAGACTCGACCCCGGTGGTGGGACCGGCATTTCAGAGTCAACAATTCAGTAGCAAAACGTTACCGCCGATCACCGCGCTAGTGATTGATTCCACCAATGCACTCAAACCTGGACATTCTAAATCGGAACAACTCATCAGTGAGGGGCTCAGGCGCCTCATTGAACAAACCCAAGGTCGCGTCATTATTGGATGCTTTGCAAGCAATATTGCCCGCCTGCAGTCTATCGGTTCTGCCGCCGTAAAAACGGATCGCCACCTTGCGTTGGCCGGACGCTCCATGACACGAATGACGCGGATTGCAAAGCAGGCGGGCTACCTTAAGCATGAATTTCCCGAGATCCCCTTGTCTGATTTGGGTTACCTGCCGAACGCCAACGCCCTCGTCATTGCGACCGGCAGTCAGGGCGAACAAGGCGCGGCGCTGTCACGGCTTGCCGTTGATGAGCATCCAGATTTCGCTCTGAGTCGTGACGATCTGGTTATCCTCAGCACCAAAACCATTCCCGGTAACGAAGCAGCAGTCACTCGAATGATTAAAGGGCTCAGAGCCCAAGGCGCACAAGTGATTGCCGCAGATGATCACGACGAACTAAACCTGCATGCGTCTGGACATCCATGCCAAGAAGAGCTCGATCACATCTACAACACGGTGCACCCTTACATCAGCGTGCCTGTCCACGGCGAGCCCGAGCATTTAAGTGCCAGCGCCGCACGCGCGCGACAACATCAAATACCCCACCAGCTGGTCGGGAAAAATGGCGATCTTTTTGTCCTTTCTGGCCACCCTTCGATAAAGCGTGGCTGTCTTAAAGCAGGAAGATTAAAGTATGATCCCAACAACAAAACGTTGATCCAGGTTTAGCTTCAGCCTCGAGCCAACGCCTCAAAACAGCGTTTTGACCGATCGTGATCGGGGGTCTGGCAGAGCGCGGGACCCTTTCATCAAGAGAATGCGACTCGATACTTGATGCGGACGAGCCTTCAGTCCCAATCGCTAAAGACTCCCCAGATGCGCTGCGTGCAAATTCCTCACACCGTCTAGCCGTTTAATCGCAACTGACGCTCGCTCCAACACCAACCTATCCAGACTATCTCAGCCATCAATGAACTTCGAATTAGGGTTCGGCAATCCCGATATTTCCCCCCATCGACTACTACCGGGCCCTATTCCCGGGCTATAGTGTTTAAAAACCATAGGCTTCAAGATGAACACGTCAGAACCTTGGCAGTGGAGTGCACAAGAAATCCGGACAGCCATCGCGGCCAAAGCTATTTCAGCTGTTGAAGTTACTCGAGCGCACCTCGAGCGCATCGATGCTGTAAACCCCCGCGTCAATGCCCTCGTCACATTGGTTCCAGATCGTGCCTTTACCCAAGCCAGGAATATCGATCGTATGGTCGCAAAGGGCGAAACTTTGCCCGCACTGGCAGGCATTCCAATTGCTCATAAAGATCTGACTCTGACCAAGGGTATTCGGACTACTTTTGGATCGAAACTCTATGCGGATTTTCTGCCCACTCAAGACGCAGAAATTATCAAACGAATGCGTGCGGCCGGCGCCATAACCCTTGGAAAAACCAATACTCCAGAATGGGGTGCGGGCTCACACACGTTTAATCCAATCTTTGGCGTGACTCGCAACCCTTATGATCTATCCAAAAGCGCTGGGGGCAGTTCTGGCGGAGCAGCTGCGGCGCTCGCAGCAAGAATGATCCCAATTGCGGACGGCAGTGATCTGGGAGGCTCACTTCGAAATCCAGCGAGTTTTTGTAATGTGGTCGGTTTTAGGACTACAGCGGGTCGAGTACCGCTGTTGCCAACAGACGCGCCCAATGATCCTTTGCCCATTGTCGGCCCTATGGCACGCACTGTCGATGATTGCGCCTTGTTGCTCAGTGTCATGGCCGGTCCCCACCCTGAGGCACCGTTATCAGAGATGAAACCGGAGGATTACGCGCCACCGATTGTACCGATCGGGGAACGAACGCGCATTGCACTCAGCCCCGATTTCAATCACCAAATTCCCATCGAAGCCGAAGTGAGTCAAGTCATCAACAGCGTCGCGGGCCTCTTGCGCGAACTCAAGGCGCATCATGAATTCGCCTGCCCAGACTTATCTGGCGCGGCCCACACCTTTCATGTCCTGCGAGCCGCAGCGTTTGCACGAAAACACGGGCCAGGCGTTAGGAAAAATCCTGCGGATTATAAAGCCACGGTGGTCTGGAATGTGGAACAAGGGCTTGCGCTGACCTCGCAACAGATTCATGCAGCGGAGCAAGCGCGGGAGTTGTTGACTCAGAGGGTACATGCTTTTTTTAACATCTACGACTTTCTTCTAACGCCCGTGGTGCAGGTGCTGCCCTTTGACGCATCCTTAGAGTTTGTCAAGCATATCAACGGTCAGGCCATGGAAACCTATATTCAATGGATGCAATCCTGCTCTTTAATTTCCGTGACGGGTCTACCCGCCCTGTCACTGCCGTGCGGCTTCAGCGAAACAGGCCTTCCCGTCGGACTTCAGATCATTGGACGCCCCGGATCTGATTTGTCGGTGCTTCGCCTAGCCCGGGCACTCGAAACACTCAATCCTGTATGGCAGGTCGAACCCAGCCTAGAAACAGATCCGTCCCAAGGAGCTCAGTAAGAGATGGATGCGCATTTATTAAAGCCTGATCTAGAGAACTACGTGACCCATCTTGAGTGTAGCGCAACCGGTCAGCATTATCCGGCCGATGCTGTTCAAACACTCTCCGACGACGGGAAACCATTGCTGGTTCGGTACGACCTCCCCTCGATCAAAAAAAACCTTTCCAAGCGAGCCCTCGCCGAGCGTCGACCAACGCTTTGGCGATACAAAGAACTACTTCCATTAAGGGCAGACCCTATCTCCCTTGGGGAGACCTTTACGCCGCTCATCGATAGCCGGGAACTCGCCCACACCCTAAATTTGGATCAGGTCCTGATCAAAGATGAGGGGCGCCTTCCTACAGGGTCGTTTAAAGCACGAGGGCTGGCACTTGCGGTAAATCTGGCGAAATCTCTTGGCATCTCCAAGATGGCAATTCCAACCAATGGCAATGCAGGCAGCGCGCTGGCCGCTTATTGCAGCGCTGCCAAAATTGAATCTCTGTGCTTCTGCCCAAGCGATACACCGGAGGTCAACCTGCAGGAAATGGCGTTTTACGGCGCTAAAACTTTTAAGGTAGAAGGTCTGATCAATGATTGCGGGAAGATCGCAAGGGCCGGGGCGGAGAGAGGCCTTTGGTTCGATACCGCAACCTTACGAGAGCCTTACAGAATTGAAGGCAAGAAGACGATGGGCTTCGAACTCGCCGACCAAATGAATTGGGAGTTACCTGACGTCATCCTTTACCCGACCGGCGGTGGAACTGGCTTAATCGGCATGTGGAAAGCTTTTGATGAACTTGAAGCCATCGGACTGATCGGAGAGGGACGACCTCAAATGATCGCCGTCCAGGCGGAACAATGCGCACCGATCGTTCGGGCTTTCGAGCAAGGGTTGGACCATGCTGAACCTTGGCTCAATGCCCAAACTGCTGCAGCCGGGATTCGAGTGCCCGTTGCTCTGGGCGATTTTCTAATTCTGAAGGCAGTCCGAGACAGTGGTGGCTTTGCTACCGCCGTATCCGATGCCGAAATATTGAGGACCCAAGCCTCGATTGCTAAATCCGAGGGCATCCTATTATGTCCGGAGGGCGCTGCAACAGCAGCTGCATTGATCCGAGAGTGCAGTCGTGGCCGAATACGACCTGGCGCTAAAGTGCTGCTTTTCAATTGCGCAACCGGACTCAAATATCCAATGCCAGCGCCGGTTCATTCATTTAACGACAATCAACCCCTCGAGACGCTTTAAGCCGACTGCTTCGCCATAAACAGTCATGCTAAAGCTGCAATTGTGCTTGCTTATCGCATTCGACCCAGTATCATTGCTTCCACCTTGGGGGTGGTCGTAAGACCTGAGATGCCAAACCGGCGAACCCTTGAACCTGATCCGGATCATACCGGCGTAGGAAAAGGATGCTCACATCTCCTCCCTTCGTTGTGTCCGGATTAATGACCTATGAAATGAGGCTGTTATGTTCCGAGCTGTTTTTTTCTACCTTCTGGTTTGCACACCCACCCTCTTCGCCAGCGACTCTGAACTGCCCGAAGTCGTTGTCAGCGCAGACTTCCACAACTCCGAAGAGCTCGACACAATCACCAGCATCACCGTGCTGGCAGAGACCGATAAGCTTGCCAGAGGCGCGACACACCTCGAAGAGCTACTGAATCTGGTTCCCAATCTAAATTATGCCATGGGTACTTCTCGAGCACGATTTTTTCAAATACGCGGGATCGGCGAGCGCAGTCAGTACGCCGAGCCACTAAACAGCTCTGTTGGACTCATGATCGATGGCATCGATTTCAGCGGGCTTGCAACCATTGCGAATTTAAATGACCTCCAACAAATAGAGGTTCTCCGCGGGCCTCAAGGCACGCGCTTCGGCGCCAACGGGCTAGCCGGTCTCATCGCGATCACAACCAAAGACCCAGAGCCCGATCCATCTGCTGAAGTGACAGCCAGTGCCGCATCTCACAATGGACGACAGGCAAGTATCACGCTTAATCAACCCCTCAACAGCAGAACTTCCGCGCGACTGAATATAGGGCGCCAAATTTCTCACGGCCATTATCAGAATCGGTTTTTGGGCCGTAGCGATACCAATGGTATTGATGAGAATCACTTCAAATTAAAGCTTGTCTCAAGGGGCGATCATTTATTGGCAAAATTCACAGCGCTTTACGCGGACATCGATAATGGGTTTGATGCCTTCACATTAGACAACACACGCAACACCTTGTCTGACGAGCCCGGATTTGACCGCCAGAAAACCAAAGCGATGGCGTTCATGCTGCAGCGTAATTTCAAGAATGCTTCGCTCGAATTTCTGGCTTCGACCAGTGATTCAGAATTAGGCTATGGCTATGACGAGGACTGGAGCTATGTAGGGATTCACCCCTACGGCTACCAATCAACCGATCATTACTTCCGAGATCAATCGCACCACAGCGCTGAATTGCGCCTTGTCTCCAAGCCTAGCCGCGAGCGGACCGGCGGCGAGCCGACTTGGGCCTTGGGCCTCTATCGAACCGAACTGCGCAGCGATCTTCTAAGGCGCTATACCTTTGCGGCCGCGCCTTATACCAGTGACTATTCAAACAAGGCCTCAGCACTCTTTGCCGAGACCACGCTGCCCATTACCAACCAGGTTACACTCAGCGCGGGGTTGAGGGCCGAGCGACGGCAACGCGCGTTCAATGACTCTCTGGCAGTGACATTTGATCCCTCAGAAACACTGTGGGGCGGACGGTTGGGTCTGCAATACGCACTAAATTCCGGCGGACAAATCTATCTCAGCGTGAGCAAAGGATTTAAGGCAGGCGGCTTTAACACTGACGGAACTCTCGATGAAGCACTGCGAGAGTTTGACTCAGAATCCTTGATCGAAACCGAGCTTGGATTTAAAGCCCAGACCCAGAGGTCAAGAATTAGATTGGCGCTGTTTCATGCAGACCGACGCGACCAGCAAGTCAAGAGCGCCTTGGTGCTGGCCCGCGCCGATGGCAGCACTGAATTCATCAATTTCTTAGGCAACGCCGCCGAAGGCCGGAATCAAGGCCTTGAGATTGAAGTTGAATCACAGCTATCTGAGTCTTGGCGAATCCGTTTTGCGGGCGGTTATCTAGACGCTAGCTTTGATCAATTCATCAATGAGTTTGGCGAGGACCTTAGTGGCCGCAAGCAGGCTCAGGCGCCGAATGTGAGCGCCAGCTCGACGTTGAGTTTCGATCAGGGCAACCGGTTCGCAAGTCTTGGTATTGATCACAAAGCGAGCTACTACTTCTCAGACCGACACGATACCCGGAGCAACGCCTTCACCACCGTGAACCTTGCTCTCGGATTGGATTGGCAGACCTGGCGAGTCTCGATATGGGGTCGCAACCTGACAAATGAGACGATTTACACCCGCGGCTTTGGCAGCTTTGGCAATGATCCGCGCAAGGACTATGTCACCGAATCCTACTTTCAATTCGGCGAGCCAAGAAGCATTGGTCTGACCGTCTCGTTTACAGGCCAGCGGAAATTGTGACTCCCACTTTCGAAGGAAACTTCTTCCTCTCGGGTGTCTTTAGAAGATCTCAGCTCATTCAGCGGGTCCTATCATCTGCCAGTTGTAGAGAGCCTGCTCGTTCGGCGCCGAATTGCCGTGAGACAATTGACGCAGCAGCGTAGCAAGTTCAATCTTCAACTGTATCCATACGCCGAGATTCACAATCCAATACCGATCCACCACCGACCTGATATGGCCTCTACAACAAACGAGTGACCCCCGTGAATGAAGCAATCGCAACAATCGTAGAAGGGTTACGTCAGACTTCGACAGTCGAACTCACTGCCGTAGTTCTCGCGTTGCTCTATCTGATTTTGGCTGTCAGAGAAAACCTTTGGTGCTGGGCAGCAGCAGCTGGATCAACACTCATCTATCTTTTCTTATTCTTTGAGGTCGGACTGTACGCAGAGAGTGCTTTACAAATTTACTATCTTGGCATGGCGGGATATGGCTTCTTACAATGGCGTTCGCCATCCAACTTGGATCATAACCCTGCTGCAAAATCCATTATCCGGTGGTCGGTACGCAGCCATGTTCTGGCGCTTTTGCTGATTGCCGCTGGGACCTGCGGCCTCGGATGGTTGCTTATCCAGACCGACAGTCAAGCGCCGTTTCTTGATGCATTTACTACGACCGCCGCGGTTCTAACCACCTACATGGTGACTCAAAAAGTATTGGAAAACTGGATTTACTGGCTCGTCATAGACTCAGCCTCGATTGTGCTCTATCTCGATCGAGGACTTTATTTTACTGCCCTGCTCTTTGGGCTCTATGTCTTGATTGTCATTGTAGGATTTTGGCAGTGGTTGAGAATTTTTCGAGGTTTATCTAGAGGAGATCAGCCATGACCCGCGATCTGATACAAGAAGCCATGTCCTTCACCACGCTTTGGCATGCCAAGCGAGCAAGCGTCGCCGTAATGACAACTTGTCGAATTTGCTTCTTCGCAGTGTTCGCAGCTTTCTCGGTCACGACCCACGCCGAACCCCTAAGCACGAATAATCCGATGACCCACTTTTCGCCATATATCAGCGACGGCTGGCAATCCAAAGAAACGGTGCAGATCTATCGTTGGGGACCTAATCAGAACAGTGTGTTTTCTGAATCGTTGAATGTTGGGAGCAGCCCATCTCAGCTCAAGGCAAGTGGACTCTGGTACTACGATCCCTCGTTAAACCAAATCAAAGGCATCTTCGTCGCCAAAGACATGCCTTTCGTTGTGCTGCACTACACCACACGATTTGAAGAAGGCCGAATGCTCAGTGAGATTATCAGCATTGATCAAAACGGGCGCACTCGAGCCTATCTTGAGCAGCAGCAGCTCAGTGCGGGCGGGGAGACCTATGATTGGACGCTAACCGATGCTCAGGATCAATCCTTGTCCATGTCGGCTCGGTTCGCCCGTGTTTCAGAGGAACCTTGACTCTTCGCTGACGCCTTGCAATATCAAATCGACGCTTCCTACCTACTGATTGTGCTTTAGCCCACGGGTTCACGGCCAAAAAAAAGGGCGCTAGAGCGCCCTTTTCACAGTCATCTAGTCATCTCGAATCAAAACCCTTTCCCGATCGAGAAAACAAGCGCCTCGGCTTCATCGCCGTCCTGATCACCCAACTCATCGGTCAGAATGTACGAGACCCCCACGTCAAATTCCCCGATCGACGTTCCGTACCCGACTTCGAAATAGTCTCCGTCAAAATCTTTTCCGAAAGAACCATAGGTTCCATAGAAGCCAGAGTCTGTTGCGAACCCAATTTCCAAGAAGTCATAATCCTCTTCGGCACCGAAGCCATCCCACTGACCACTGGAATAACCCAGGCTGAACATGCCATAGCCGAGACCCAAATTCACTTCCTGGTAGGTGTCATCAAATCAC
>Ga0213863_10001646_pt1 | contig 16113 bp, 20 predicted proteins | sample PICome_8_FD_160128 | JGI IMG/M metagenome (GOLD analysis project Ga0213863, IMG submission 160128) | Coastal seawater microbial communities near Pivers Island, North Carolina, United States - PICO497 | ecosystem: Environmental > Aquatic > Marine > Coastal | place: USA: North Carolina... | reverse complement strand
CTTCCTGAGCAAGTTGAGGTGGAAACACCATCTCAAACAGAAGTTGTTCTAAAAAGTCATGATAAGCAAATCTTAGGTCAAGTAGCTGCAGAAATTAGAGCTTTTAGACCTCCTGAGCCATACAAAGGAAAGGGTGTGAAATACGCTGATGAAAATATCAGAAGAAAAGAAGCTAAAAAAGCAGCAGGAGCATAACCAATGAATTCTAAATCAGACTCTAGAATAAGACGCGCAGCAAAAACTAGGATTAGAATATCTCAGCAAGATAAACCTAGATTATCTGTTTTTAAATCTTCTCAAAATCTCTATGCCCAAATATTTGATTCCAGCGGGTCTACTGTTTTAGCTTCAGCCTCGACAAATGAAAAAGCAGATAAGATGAGTTCAAACAATCTCAGCTCGGCAAAAGCTATTGGTCAAAAGATAGCAGAAAGAGCAATTGAAGCTGGTATTAAAAAAGTTGTGTTTGATCGATCGGGTTACAAATATCATGGCCGCATAAAAGCCATTGCAGAATCAGCTCGTGAAGCTGGATTGGAGTTTTAAAAAATGAGTCAACAAAATAATAGCTTGCAGCAACAAGATGCTCTTGAAGAAAAACTTGTTCAGGTAAACAGAGTTGCTAAAGTTGTAAAAGGTGGTCGTATCTTTGGGTTTACAGCTTTATGTGTTGTCGGTGATGGCAAGGGAAAAGTAGGATTTGGAAGAGGTAAAGCGAAAGAGGTTCCAATTGCAATTCAGAAAGCCATGGAGAATGCCAGAAGAAACATGGTAGATGTTAGCTTAAATGCATCAACCCTATGGTATCCAGTCAAAGCAAAGCATGGTGCAGCAAAAGTATATATGCAGCCAGCTGCAGAGGGAACAGGAATCATTGCCGGTGGAGCAATGAGAGCAGTATTAGAGCTTGTTGGTGTTCAAAATGTTCTTGCTAAATGTTATGGATCAACAAATCCAGTGAATGTTGTAAGAGCTACTATTAATGCATTGCGTTCAATGGAATCGCCAGAGGAAGTTGCTTTAAGAAGAGGCAAAAAGACAGCAGAAATATCATGAGTAATAAAACAATAGATATCAAACTTATCAAAAGCAGTATTGGTAGACTGCCCAATCATAAGAAATGTGTTAAAGGGCTTGGTTTCAGAAAGTTACAGCAAACTGTGACTGTTGAGGACACGCCAAGCAATCGCGGCATGATCAATAAAATTAGAGATATGCTGGAAGTCAAAGAGAGCTAATAATGGAAAATTCAGAAACAAACAATTCTTTAGGATTAAATACTCTGACTAGCACAGGTACTACTAAAAATAGAAAGCGTGTTGGAAGAGGTATTGGTTCTGGAACTGGTAAAACAGCTGGTAGAGGTCATAAAGGTCAGAAATCTAGATCAGGTGGTTCAATTGCCCGAGGTTTTGAGGGCGGTCAGATGCCATTACAGCAAAGAATTCCTAAATTTGGTTTTTCATCTAGAGTGAATAGAGGCTCTAAAGAAGTTAATTTAAAAAATATAGTTTCTATGGCTGAAGTTAATTTAGATACATTAAAGGCTAAAAGAATTATTTCTCAAGCAACTAAAAAGGTAAAAATTTTTGGTGTCTGTGAGGTCTCTCAACCAATGACTGTAACAGGGATTTTGGTGACTAAAGGCGCTAAGGAATCAATAGAAAAAGCTGGTGGAACAGTGGCATCTGTTGAAGTAAAACCAGTTAAAAAGAAGTTTGTTAAAACTTCGAAGAAAACAGATACAAAAACTCCTAAAAATGCAGAGGAGTCTTCTGACTAATTTATATGGCTGATCAAAACAAAGGAATGAGTGACTTATGGAGAAGACTGAGATTTGTCTTTATGGCCATTATTGTCTATCGCCTTGGAACTCACATACCCATTCCCGGTATAGACCCAGCTAGACTTGCAGCTTTATTTGATCAAAATCAAGGAACCATCCTTGAGATGTTTAATTTATTTTCTGGTGGCGCTCTAGAAAGAATGAGTATCTTTGCTCTTAACGTAGTGCCCTATATTTCTGCTGCAATTATCATGCAGTTATTCTCAAACTCTATCCCATACTTACAAGAACTTAAAAAAGATGGTCAAGCCGGACGAAATCAAATTACTCAATATACAAGATATGGAACCGTTGTACTTGCATTTGTTCAAGCTTCAGCCCTGGCGGTAACATTAGGAGCAAGTGGTCTAGCATATGAGCCAGGAACTTCTTTTTTTATCTCTGCAGTATTTAGTGTGGTTGCCGGAACAATTTTTTTAATGTGGCTTGGAGAGCAAATTTCAGAGCGAGGAATCGGTAATGGAATTTCTATTATCATCGCCACTAGTATTTTGACTGGAATTCCTGGCGCTATTGGTCAAGCTTTAGAGCAGGCTCGTCAAGGTGATTTAAATATTTTATTACTCTTAGGCATTGGTGTTTTAGCCATGCTGGTTATTGCCATTGTTGTGTTCATAGAAAGAGGTCAAAGAAGAATTACAGTTAACTATGCACAAAGACAGCAAGGCAGAAAGCTGATGCAAGCTCAAGCCAGTCATTTGCCTTTTAAAGTAAATATGGCAGGTGTGATTCCAGCAATTTTTGCAAGCACTTTTTTATTATTCCCAGCCTCACTATCTACTTGGTTTGGTCAGGCTGAATCTTTTGGGTTTTTACAAACAATTTCATTGGCATTAAACCCAGGACAGCCCTTATATATTCTTACATTCTCAGCACTCATCATTTCATTTTGTTTTATTTGGCTGGCCTTAACCTTTGATACAAAAGAGGTGACAGATAATTTAAAAAAATCAGGGGCATTTGTTCCTGGAATTAGACCGGGGGAGCAGACTGCAGCCTATGTTGATAGTGTTTTAGCAAGGCTTACAGTATTTGGCAGCATTTATTTAACTTTAATATGCTTACTTCCATTGGCTTTAATTAATTTTGCAGGAGTTTCTTTCTACTTAGGAGGAACATCTGTACTAATTATTGTAGTCGTACTGATGGATTTCATGTCTCAAGTTCAATCACATATGATGTCCAGCCAGTACTCATCGTTGTTAAAGAAAGCTAATTTAAAAAACTATAATAGATAAATATGAAAGTTAGAGCATCAGTAAAAAAAATCTGTAGAAATTGTAAAACAGTTAGGCGTAAAGGAGTTTTGTACGTGATATGCAAAACAGATCCCAAACATAAACAAAAGCAAGGGTAATAGAATATGGCTAGAATCGCAGGCGTAAACATACCGGAAAACAAGCATCTTGAGATTGCTCTAACCCATATATATGGGATAGGAAAAAAGACTGCTCAAGATATCTGTACCAGTGTTAAATTGGACTATTCTAAAAAGGTTTCAGATCTTTCTGAGGAACAGGTAGAAACCATTAGAACGGCTGTCGCAGAATATACAGTGGAAGGCGATCTACGAAGATCAGTCAGCACAAATATTAAAAGACTTATGGACCTTGGATGTTACAGAGGTATCAGACACAGAAGAAAACTTCCTGTTAATGGTCAAAGAACTAAAACTAATGCAAGGACTCGCAAGGGCCCTAAAAAACCAATGAGGGCTTAACTGATGGCAGCTGGCAAAAAAGTTAAAAAGGTTATTTCTGATGGCATCGCTCACATACATGCTTCATTTAATAATACGATTATTACAATCACAGATAAACAAGGAAACGCTGTTTGCTGGGCCACATCGGGCGGCTCCGGTTTTCGTGGTTCAAGAAAAAGCACACCATTTGCTGCCCAGATAGCTGCTGAAAAAGCAGGAAATGCAGCAAAGGAGTTTGGAATGATTAATTTAGATGTAAAGGTTAGGGGCCCAGGAGGTGGAAGAGAATCTGCAATCAGGTCCTTGAATTCATGCGGCCTAAAAATTAAAAGTATTACGGATGTAACACCATTGCCTCACAATGGCTGCCGTCCTTCAAAGAAACGTAGGGTATAGGGGAATCAAATGGCAAGATATAGAGGTCCATCACTAAGATTATCTAGAAGAGAAGGCACAGATCTTTTTCTAAAGAGTGGCGCAAGATCAATCGAATCAAAATGTAACATGGAGACTGCTCCAGGTGTTCATGGTTTAAGAAGAGGCAGGCTATCTGATTATGGTGTTCAGCTTCGTGAAAAACAAAAAGTTAGAAGAATGTATGGCGTGCTTGAAAAACAATTTAGGAATTATTATAAAAAAGCATCAAAATCAAAAGGTAATACAGGTGAAAATCTTCTCAGCTATCTTGAGCAGAGACTAGATAATGTTGTTTATCGTATGGGGTTTGCTGCAACCAGAGCTGAAGCGAGACAATTGGTATCACATAAAGCTTTTCATTTAAATGGAGCAACAGTTAATATTCCCTCATATCAAGTCCAACCAGGCGACGAATTAGAGGTAAGAGAAAAATCTAAAGCGCAATTAAGAATCAAAAGCGCGCTAGATCTTGCTAGTCAAAGAGAAGCATGTGAGTGGCTTGAAGTAGATTCTAAAACTCTCAAGGGTGTATTCAAATCTGTGCCTGATAGAACAGATTTAAGTGCTGAAATTAATGAAAATCTCATTGTCGAGCTTTATTCAAAATAATACTTAAAAAACGGAAGGAAATTATGGAAACATCAGTAATAGATCTTTTAGTCCCAACTGACATTCAAGTTGATGACATAGATAACAATACATCTAAAATTACATTAGAGCCTTTAGAAAGAGGTTTTGGTCATACCCTAGGAAATGCATTAAGGAGAATTCTTTTATCTTCAATGCCAGGCGCTGCAATAACTGATGTCACCATTGATGGTATTTCTCATGAATACTCAACGATTGAAGGCGTGAGAGAGGATGTTATTGATATATTATTAAATCTTAAAGACATGCCTATCAGCTTAATAGAAGGAACTAGTGCTGTGATTAAGCTAGATGTCTCTGGTCCATGCGAAGTCACATCTAACTCTTTTGAGGTTCCAGGTAACGTTGAATTACCTGATGCTGAGCATCATGTTGCATCATTGGTCGATAAAGTTAGTTTGTCTTTAACAGCAACTGTAAAAACTGGAAGGGGATATGAACCCGCAGATTCAAGAGGAGAAGAAGAGACTGCTGTTGGAGCTTTAAAGGTGGATGCTTCTTTTAGCCCAGTTCGAAGAGTTGCTTATACAGTTGAAAATGCAAGATTTGAAAAAAGAACTGACTTAGATAAGTTGATTGTTGAATTAGAAACTGATGGAACGCTGGATCCTAAGAAGGCAATAGAGCATGCTGCGACCATTATGCAACAACAACTAGCTGCATTTGTTGATCTTGATGCTATAGCAGAACAAGAGGCTAAGAAAGATCAAAATGACTTTGATCCATTCTTAATGCGATCAATTGAGGAGTTAGAACTTACAGTTAGATCAACAAACTGTTTGAAAGCTGAAAGCATTTTCTTAATTGGTGACTTACTTCAAAGAACTGAGTTTGATTTATTGAAAACTCCTAATTTAGGTAAAAAATCTTTAAATGAAATTAAGGATGTTCTAGCATCTAAAGGCTTTTCTCTTGGTTCGACGCTAGAGAATTGGCCTCCAATGGGTTAATAACAATGAGACATAGAAAATCAGGTAGAAAATTAAATAGAAACTCTTCTCATCGCAAAGCACTGATGAAGAATCTTGCTATTGCTTTCATTGAAAGGGAGTTAATTAAAACAACAGTTCCTAAGGCTAAGGAACTAAGGTCTTTTATAGAGCCTTTAATTACTATGGCCAAGGATGATTCTGTTGCAAATCGACGAAGAGCGTTTAATAAGCTCAGACTTGACTCGGTTGTTAATAAGCTTTTTACTGAAATTGCTGTTAAATCAAAAGACAGACCTGGTGGCTATTTAAGAATTATCAAAGCTGGCTTTAGACCAGGCGATAAAGCGGACATGGCATACGTTGAGTGGGTGGATAGAGATTTAGATGGCTCTTCTGAAATAGCTGAGCCTGAGCTTAAAGAGGGTTCAGCTGCTTAACTTTTAAGAACCTCTTTTAGATATTTAGCTGTATAAGATTTTTTAGACTCAGAAACTTTGCTGGGTGGTCCCTCAGCTATTATTAGACCTCCATCACTCCCTCCCTCTGGACCAAGATCTATTATCCAGTCACTTGATTTAATAACATCCAGATTGTGCTCAATTACCACCACAGTATTGCCTTGATCAGAGAGTCTTTTTAAGACTCCTAGCAACAATTCAATATCATAAAAATGCAGGCCTGTAGTCGGCTCATCTAATATAAATAATGTTTTACCGGTGCTTCTTTTAGAAAGTTCTTTAGCAAGCTTAATTCTTTGAGCCTCTCCTCCAGATAAGGTAGTGGCAGACTGCCCAAGAGTTATATAGGTAAGACCTACATCTGCAAGAGTCTGAAGCTTATTTTTAATTGCTGGAATTGCTTCGAAAAACTCTAGAGCCTCTTCAACGGTCATACTCAAAACCTCAGCAATATTTTTTCCTTTGTATTTAACTTCAAGCGTTTGTTCGTTGTATCTTTTACCATCGCAAATATCACATTTGACATAAATATCTGCTAGAAAATGCATCTCAACCTTTATCATTCCATCTCCTTGGCATGCCTCGCATCTTCCTCCCTTTACATTAAAACTAAATCTACCCGGTTTATATCCCCTTGTTCTTGCTTCTTCAGATTGAGAAAATAAATCCCTGATATGTGAGAAGAGGCCTGTATAGGTTGCTGGATTGGATCTTGGAGTTCGACCAATAGGGGATTGATCTATTCCTATGACCTTGTCTAAATACTCCAAACCTTTAATTTGTTTGCATTTGATTTCTTTATTTAGATTTGCTTTATTGAGCAAAAAGCTACTCATAGGCATCAAAGTTTGATTGATGAGAGAGGATTTACCTGAGCCGGAAACACCAGTAATACAAGTAAAGACTCCCACTGGAATTTTTGCAGTTACGTGCTGTAAATTATTTTCATACGCTTCAATAATTTCAATAAATTTATCAGGTTTCTTGGTGCTCTTGGGAAATTCAATCTTTCTTTTACCAGAGAGATAGGCCGCAGTCATTGACTCCTTGCTTTTTAAGATATCTGTTAATTTTCCTTGGGCACAGATCTCTCCACCATGCTTGCCAGCCCCTGGGCCAATATCAATAATATGATCAGCACATCTAATTGCTTCCTCATCATGCTCAACAACTATTACTGTATTTCCAAGGCTTTTTAGGTGATATAGGGTTTTAATTAGCTTCTCATTATCTCTTTGATGAAGCCCTATCGAGGGCTCATCAAGAACATAAGTAACGCCAACTAGACCAGATCCAATTTGACTAGCCAGCCTAATTCTTTGAGCTTCTCCCCCGGAAAGAGTTCCAGCACCTCTATCTAAAGTTAGATAATTAAGCCCAACGTCTTCGAGAAATGAAAGACGCTCCTTGATTTCTTTTAAAATCTTTTCAGCGATCATTGCCTTAGCTCCATCAAGTTCAATATTATGGAAAAAGGATAATGCATCGGAAATTTTTTGATTTGTAATTTTTTGAATTGGAGTGGCATCAATAAAAATATTTCTTGATTCTTTTCTCAACCTAGATCCTCCACAAGCATTACAGTGGCTATCTGATAGCATCTTTGCTAATTCATTTCTAATAAATTCTGAATCTGTTTCTTTGAATCTTCTCTCAGTATTAGGAATAATGCCTTCAAAACGATGTTGCCGCACTATTTTGCTTCCACTCCTAAAACTTTTAGAGAAGTTGATTTTATCCTTCGATCCCCATAACAGAATATTTTGGATTTCTTCTGAGTAGGATTCCCAAGGGGTATCTAAATTAAAATCATAGTGTTTAGCTAAACATTTTAATTGGTGGAAATAGAATCTATTTCTTCTATTCCATCCCTTAATAGCCCCCTCATTAATTGTTGCAGAATTATCTGCGATTAATTTCTTTTGATCAAAGTATTGAATAACCCCCAAACCATCGCATTTTTCACATGCTCCAAAAGGATTATTAAAAGAAAACATCCTTGGCTCTAACTCAGTTACAGAATAACCGCACTGAGAACAAGAAAAATTTGAAGAAAAAAGTAGTGCTTCTGACTCATCATCAAGCACGTCTATTTGAATTAGACCCTCTGACAGACTGAGAGCTGTATCAATTGATTCAGATAGCCTAGACCGGTTGTCATCATCTTTCTGCAATTTTAACCTATCCACAATGGCTGATATATCATGTTTTTGATTTTTATTTAACGATGGAAATTCATCCAGCGGATATACCACGCCATTAATTTTCACTCTTACAAAGCCTTGAGCTTTGAGGTCTTCATAAATACCAAGATGCTCCCCTTTCTTGCCTCTTACTACAGGAGCCAGAACCATGATTTTTTTTTCATACCCCAGTGAATAAATCTCGTCACAAATCTCACTGACGGTTTTGGCAGAAAGTTCTTCGTTATGATCTGGGCAAATTGGAATCCCAATTCTTGCATACAATAACCTTAGATAATCATATATTTCTGTAACAGTTCCTACAGTCGATCTTGGGTTATGTGAAGTGGATTTTTGCTCAATAGATATTGCTGGGGAGAGACCATCAATTTGATCAACATCTGGTTTTTCCATCATAGATAAAAATTGTCTTGCATATGCCGAAAGAGACTCTACATAACGTCTCTGACCCTCAGCATAAATTGTGTCGAAAGCTAGCGATGATTTTCCAGAACCAGATAATCCAGTGATAACAATCAATTCTCCTCGAGGGATTTCTAGAGAAATATTTTTAAGATTATGCGTTCGTGCACCTTTTATAGAAATTTTATCCATTTATTTAAAGAATTTTTATCCAGCTGATTTGTTTCGAGTTAAACTTAAGTAATTATAAGAGGTAATTATGGCTAGAGGAGTAAATAAAGTAATTTTGGTAGGTAATTTAGGGCAAAAGCCTGAAATGCGTTACACCCAGACAAATACAGCAGTCGCTACACTTTCGATTGCAACATCAGAATCTTGGAAGGATAAAGATTCTGGAGAGCAAAGAGAAAAAACTGAATGGCATAGAGTGGTCTTTTTTGGAAAATTGGCAGAAATTGCAGAACAATATCTTGATAAAGGCTCTCAACTTTATATTGAAGGCAAGTTACAAACAAGAAAGTGGCAAGATAAAGAGGGGAATGATAGATACACAACTGAAATACTTGGTAATGAAATGAATATGCTTGGTGGCAGGCAATCCTCTGGTGATGGCGGAGCCTATGATCAATCCCAGCCTGCTTCTCAATCTGCTCCGTCTCAAGCATCTCAAATCTCAGAGGAAGATATTCCTTTCTAGATTTTAGTGACTTTCAAAACAATCACACTTGAACAGCATGAAAATCTTGCTGTTCTTTTATTGAATAGGCCAGAAAAATTAAACGCTTTTACATTCCTAATGATGGAGGAGTTAATAAGCGCTTTAGATTCAATAGAAGCAGATGACAATCTAAAAGCAGTCATTATTTCAGGATCAGGGAGAGCATTTTGCGCAGGCGCTGATTTAAGTAGCGGCAAAGATACATTTAATCCATCTTTTGATAATTTTGCAGTAAAAGAGGATGATTTCAGAAGAGATTCTGGCGGAATTCTTACTTTGAGAATGTATAAATTTTTAAAGCCAATTATATTTGCTTGTAATGGTCCTGCCGTGGGTATTGGAGCATCTATGCAGCTTCCTGGGGACATTCGTATTGCATCAGAAGATGCTAGATTTGGATTCGTTTTTAATAATAGAGGGATTGTGCCTGATGCATGTAGCAGCTGGTTTCTTCCAAAAATTGTTGGAATTTCTAAAGCTTTAGATTTAACATTTTCTGGCAGAATTATAGATTCTCAGGAGGCATTAGATATCTCATTAATTTCAAGTATTCATAAACCAGAAAACTTAATTCACGATGCCATAAATATTGCTCAGGCGCTTGTAGAGAAATCTGCACCAATTTCAATAGCAATTACTAGACAAATGCTTTGGAGGTCTTTCGGTCAAACCGATCCATACGATGCTCATGTCATCGAAAGCAAGGCTATTGATTCCAGAGGAGCATCAGATGATGCAAAAGAGGGCGTGAACTCATTTCTAGAGAAGCGTCCAGCAAAGTTTAAAAATCTTATCTCCTCAGATATGCCTGACTTTTTTCCTTGGTGGGACGAAAGAGACTGAATGTGAGTGTTTGGAATTTAGACCAAGCATTTAGTTGGTACAACAAGCAAGGCTGGCTAGTTGGGTGTAATTTTCTTCCAAGCTCTTGCATCAATCAAATTGAAATGTTCCAAGAAGACACATTTAAACTTGATGAGATTGCAAAGGAGATTTCTTGGGCAAAGGACCTTGGTTTTAATTCCCTCAGAGTTTACTTGCATGATCTTTTGTGGGATGAGAAAGATCAATTTTTAATAAGGTTTAATGATTTTTTAGATTGTTGTCAGAGCTTTAAAATGAAGCCCATTATTGTTTTATTTGATGATTGTCATTATCCATTCCCTCAGCTTGGCCCTCAGCCACTTCCAGTGAGAGGAATTCATAATTCTGGATGGAAGCAAAGTCCTGGACATCAAATTGTTACAGAGATCTTTGAATTAAATGCACAAAAGCATTTAAAAAGATTGCAAACATACACTCAAGAGCTTCTTGAGTTATACAAAGAGGATGAAAGAATCTTAATGTGGGATTTATACAATGAGCCAGGGCAGTTTGGTATAGGAGAGAAATCATATACATTGCTTGATTATATTTGGAATTGGGCTCATGAGATCAGACCTTCCCAACCTTTGACTTCTTGCTTAGATGGATCAATCGGCAACTCAATCATTTCCTTAAATCAGAGCAAATCTGACATTATTACTTTTCATACGTATGAGGCTGAAAAGCTTGAACCGACTATAAAAAAATTGAGAAAAACTGGCAGGCCTTTAATGTGCACTGAATATATGGCAAGAGAATATGGGACTACTTTTGAATTCTGCCTCCCAATTTTTAAAAAATATAACATTGCTTGTTATAACTGGGGTTTGGTTGCTGGACGCAGTCAAACGAATTTCAACTGGGAAACAATTTTGTATTTAAATGAAGAGAGAGATAAAGGCAATTTAGTGAAGGAGGGTGATAGCTTAATCGAACCAGATCAGTGGTTTCATGATATTTTCCGTCGAGATGGATCACCATACAGCATTGAAGAAACTACTTTCATAAAAAAAATATTACACAATAAGGAATCACAATGAATGACTTGGCTTGGAAAGAATTTGATAGGGTGGATATCCGTGTTGGAACTATTATATCTGCCGAGGAGTTTAAAGAGGCCATTAAGCCAGCAATTAAAATGACAATAGATTTCGGAAAAGAGATAGGCATTAAAAAATCATCGGCACAAATCACACATCATTATAGCCCTAAGTCTTTAATAGGCATGCAGATTACAGCAGTAATTAATTTTCCTAAAAAACAGATAGGACCATTTATGTCAGAGTGTCTTGTAACCGGCTTCACTCAACCTGATGGAAGTATTATTTTAGCTGTTCCCCAAAAAGGAGCCGCTAATGGATCTCGCTTGGCTTAATTTATTTGCTAAAAATGAGGCTTGCATTGGTTCCACCAAAGCCAAATGAATTACTCATTACAGCATTTATTTTTTGCTCTACCATTGATTGAGAAATTTTCAGCCCTTCCGCTTCTTCAACTAAGGTATCTATATTGATTGATGGAGCAATAAAATCATGTTGCATCATTAGGATAGAATAAATTGCCTCTTGAGCGCCAGTTGCTCCTAGAGAGTGTCCTGTCATAGATTTGGTGGATCCAATGATAGGAGCATTTCCTCCAAATACTTTTTTTATTGCTCCTAGTTCGGCAAGATCTCCGACAGGAGTACTCGTACCATGAGCATTGATGTAATCTACATCTGATTTATAAGCCTCCATTGCCTCGTTCATACATCTTGTTGCCCCTTCGCCTGAGGGAGAGACCATGTCATATCCATCTGAGTTTGCGCAGTAACCCTTTAATCTTGCAATTATGGGAGCATTCCTTTTGATTGCATGCTCTTCTTCTTCAAGGATAAGCATTCCGGCACCACCAGCAATTACAAAACCATCTCTATCAATGTCAAAAGGTCTAGAGGCTTTCTCAGGCGAATGATTGTATTGTGAAGATAGAGCCCCCATTGCATCAAACATGGAGGACGAGGTCCAGTGCTCTTGTTCGGCACCACCTGCAATAATTATGTCTTGTTTGCCTAATTGAATCAGTTCTGCTGCATGACCAATGCAATGAGCACTGGTTGAGCATGCGGATGATATAGAATAATTCACTCCTTTTAGCTTAAGAGTAGTCCCTAAAATAGCAGAAACGGTGCTCCCCATTGTTTTCGTAACAGCATAAGGCCCAATTCTTTTGGGTCCTCGCTCTCTTGCAACATCAGACGCTTCTATTTGAGAAGCCGACGAGGCTCCTCCAGAGCCAGCCACTATTCCAATTCTTGAGGCATTCATCTCCTCGAGATTTAACGATGCATTGAGCAGTGCCTCTTGAGCAGCAATGTATCCAAATCCTGAGGCCTCACTCATGAAGCGAAGAGTCTTTCTATCAATCAGCTCAGATAAATTTATATTTACTGCTCCAGAAACATGGCTTCTAAAACCCATTTCCTCATATGTTAAGTTTTTTGTTATACCAGATTTTCCATTCTTAAGACTGCTTAATACTTCTTGAATATCGGAGCCTATGCAAGAGACTATACCCATTCCGGTTACAACTACATTCTTCATTAGAATTCGCTAGTGTCCTTGAATAGACCAACCCTTAAGCCCTCTGCTGAATAGACATGACGATCATCTACAAACATATCCCCATCAGCAAATCCAACAACCGCTCCTCTATTAATAACTCGTTTTATATCAATTTCATACCTAACTATTTTTGCATTGGGAGTCACTTGACCAAAAAACTTAACTTTATCTGAGCCTAGCGCTCTTCCATAGCCGGGTAATTCAAGCCAGCACAAGTAGAAGCCTAACAATTGCCACATGGCATCTAAGCCCAGACATCCTGGCATTACTGGATCTGATTTAAAATGAACTTTAAAAAACCATAAAGTCTCATCTATATTTAGATGAGCAATAATTTTTCCTTTGGAATATTTACCTGAAACTTTGTCTATTTGGTCAATAGAGTCAAACATCAGCATCTCGTCTGCTGGTAGACGACCATTATTTGGACCAAATAGATCTCCATTTCCACAAGCAATTAAATCTTCTTTTGTATATCTTGATTCAGGTATGAATGTCATATTTTCCTTAAATGCGAGAAGTTTATTAAGTTTAGCATCTCATTGTAGCAGGGGTGATGCTTTAATTTATTCAAGTGCTTTAGAGTTTCTTTAGCATATTTGTCCAATAAGGCATTTATTTCTTTTTGCGTTTTATCATCTCGTATTAATTGATAGATTGTATTTTGATCTTTTTTTAATAATTTAGATTGACCTAATCTATCTAAAAGAAACCTTCTATTTTTTTTATCAATATTTTGCAAAGCAAAATATAGCGGAAAAGTAATTTTTCCCTCCCTGAAATCTTTGAAAGCGGGCTTTCCTATATCAAGTTTAAAGGCCTCATAATCCAAAATATCATCTTGAATTTGAAACGCAGTCCCCAGAGCCTTGCCCAGTTGTCCAAATATTTTGATTTCTTCTTTTGATTTGCATGCAAGCATCGCTCCAGTTTTTGCTGATGCCTCAAAAAGCCTACCTGTTTTTAGATAACTAACTTTTAGCAAGTCATCAAGCGTAATGGGTTGCTTATTTTCAAAAAGTTCTAATTGAATAATTTCACCCCTGGCAATATCATTTGTGGCTTTTGCCAATTCATCTAAGATAGATGAGATGCCTAGTTTTACCATCAAAATAAAGGCTTTTGAATAAATGAAATCGCCCATCAAGACGCTGTAGGAGTTTGTCCAGACTTGATTGACTGATTCTGTGCCTCGTCTTCGTTCTGACTCATCTACCACATCATCATGAACTAATGTTGCTGTATGCAAAAGCTCAATAATACTTGCTAAAGCTATTCTATTTTTAGGCTTGATATCTGATGATTTAGAAGCAAGCAAACACAATAATGCTCTAGTTTTTTTCCCCTTCACATTAAAAATATATTCATAAATTTCCTGAATAATTTTTTCGTTAGAAAGCTCTTTTGCAATAGTAGCTTGCACTCTATTGAGTTCAGTTTCGGTGGTTTTTGTGAGTAAGTACATCTTAAATAATTAGAAGCCTAAAATTATACATAAGTATTGATAATTTCCTTCAGAAAGCGTATATTTTGCCACCTTTAGAGAGAACTATGTACGCAGTAATAGAAGCAGGTGGAAAACAACATAAAGTCGAGCTAGGACAGGTCCTAGAAATCGACCTTATGCAAGAAGAATCAGGCACTGATCATGCTTTTGAAACTGTTATGCTTTATGTTGATGGTGATGATGTAAAGATTGGACAGCCTTATATAGAAAATGCAAAAGTGGTTGCAGAGGTCGTTGAAGAAGTAAAAGGTGAAAAGGTTTCAATCCTTAGATTTCGTAGAAGAAAACATAGTATGAGGAAAATTGGACATAGGCAAAGATATACGCAGATCAAAATTAAAGAAATCAACGTAGGCAAATAGAAATGGCACATAAAAAAGCAGGTGGTTCCAGTAAAAACGGCAGAGATTCCAATTCCAAAAGACTTGGTGTAAAACGTTTTGGTGGCCAATCTGTCAAACCAGGTGAAATTATCATACGCCAACGTGGTACTAATACCCATCCAGGTGAAAATGTTGGTATGGGCAAAGATCACACTCTATTCGCTACATCAGCCGGTCAAGTGCAATTCACTTATAAAGGCATTAAGCAAAAGAAGACAGTCAACGTCATTTCCCAGTAAATCATGAACTTCATCGATGAAGCTCTGCTAGAAGCAAGGGCTGGAAACGGTGGTGCAGGATGTACAAGTTTTAGAAGGGAAAAATTTATTCCTCGGGGTGGTCCAGATGGTGGCGATGGCGGCAAGGGTGGTGATGTCATTTTTCGTGTCGATCCCAATCTTAATACCCTGGTAAATTTTCGAAATCAAAAATACTTGATTGCCAAAAACGGCCAGTCTGGTGCAGGTAATAAAAAAACAGGACAAGATGCCGAAGATCTTATTGTAATGGTCCCAAAAGGTACTGTGATTTTCGACTCTATATCCAATAAGCTTATTTATGACTGTTGCGACGAAGGAATAGACTACCTTGTGGCTAAAGGGGGTGATGGAGGGGCTGGAAATTTTAGATTTAAATCCAGCACTAATCAGGCGCCCAGGCGCCATACAGCCGGCTGGCCTGGAGACGAGTTTTCTATCAGGCTGGAATTACGTTCCTTGGCAGATGTTGGTTTGGTCGGATTCCCAAATGCCGGAAAATCTACTTTTTTAAATAGCGTTTCTGCAGCACGCCCAAAGATTGGCGATTATCCTTTTACAACTCTCCGCCCCAATTTAGGCACTGTTCAAATTTATGATACCTCATTTATTATTGCCGATATTCCAGGTTTAATTGAAGGCGCATCTGAAGGAGCAGGCCTAGGATTAAACTTTTTAAAACATATTTCTAGGACCGGACATTTACTGATCTTATTGGACCCGCAAAATTCCGAAAGATTAATTGAAGAGCAGCTTACAATCCTTGTTAATGAGCTGAAAACTTATGATCCAAGCTTACTAGAAAAAAGCATATGGATTGCTATCAATAAAAAAGATACCCTAGAAGAGGAAATGCAAAAGCAGCTTATTGAACTCATCCAAAACAAGATGAGTTCAATAGATCTTAATAATGAAGGGGTAGTTACGATTTCCGGGTTTACGGGAGATGAAACTGGAACGTTGTTGGGCATGATTGCCAACAAGATGTTAGAAACTCAGAATTAACTTAGTTCTTTTACTGCTTTCACTAAGCGGCTTTTTGTTCTAGCAGCAGCATTCTTATGGATTACTTTTTTTGCAGCCGTAGAATCTAATACTTTCTGTGCAGTTTTTAGTAATTCTGCTGCTGACTCTTTGTTATTTTCAGCTATAGCATTTCGAACAGCCTTAAC
>Ga0213863_10001643_pt1 | contig 16130 bp, 10 predicted proteins | sample PICome_8_FD_160128 | JGI IMG/M metagenome (GOLD analysis project Ga0213863, IMG submission 160128) | Coastal seawater microbial communities near Pivers Island, North Carolina, United States - PICO497 | ecosystem: Environmental > Aquatic > Marine > Coastal | place: USA: North Carolina... | reverse complement strand
ACTTTCCATCCCAGTAGGTATCCGCAAACGGCACCTTAAGCTTTGTAGCCTCCTTTTTAAGATAAGTGGTCACTTGTTTTTTATCCGAAATACCCTCGGCTGGAAGCATCGGCAAAATTCCCTGAATAGGGACAGAAGTATCGAAAGCATCTCCTATCGCCAACTTCATTTCTCCGCGCACCGAGCGATAGCTTTCGCCAGTCAACGCTACTCGAGAATACTTCCATTGATGCGGATAAAGAGCAAATAAGGTGTCCTTTCCACTCCCCTCCATGGCCTCAATTTCAAAGCGATATTTAGTCGTTAATTGGCCGTTCATTGGCTTCGATGAAAAATGAGTATCGACCACATGATTGTGAGCACACTCTGCGAAGCGGGCGAGCGTGGCCTCTTTAGCATCGGGCAAAAGCGCCACTGTAAAATATCCCTTTGAAGATTTATTAATAAAGATATCAGTCTTACTTCCAGTCCAGCTCGATCCATTTGCTCCAAAAACCCCGTAATGATTTCCCCTGACCGTAATTCCAAAAATGGAATCACCTTCCTCACCGCTCCAGACAATTGGTTTATGCGCAAATTTGAGAACCGGATTCCCACCACCAATACGATTGAAAACGTATGGGCTCCCGTGCCCAAAGGTGGAACGTAAAAATGATTCTTCTTTTCGAAACTCAGCGGTGATGAACCAATCGGAATAATCAGCTAGGCGAGTATCGGGAAATTTCGCCACATTCGAATGCAGGACTAAAAAATCACCAGTTTCACCAATTCCACCACCCATGATATGTCCGCCGGCACCTACGATCCCGGAACCCGGATAGGCGAGGGCAAGTCCGCGTTGATTACAGTTGATTGCTAGCGGATGAGGAAAAAGGTTCTGCGAATATTTCTCCCAGACAAGAGAGCTCCACCATTGATTGGTCGGGGTTGCTCCTTTAATAAAAGATGTCGAAAAAATTGTCTCAGGAAGAGGATCGCAATCGGGCGGCCGAACGAGAGAGTAGCTACCAATCCCTACCTTCACACTATCAGCTTTCAGCGAAGGCTTTAAGCAGACCGTCAGACTAAGCGTGATAAATAAAGAAGACAAAATGATCTGAAGAGCTTGCTGAACCATAATCTTAAAATGAGTATTTCTTACCAAGCGTGGCACAAAGAGTCTCTGCCCTCAAACAAACATAGGTCAAATTTATTTGCCTGATATTGCACATTCAATCATCCGAAATCATTCTGATTCTTGCTATCCAGCGTAGGGATGATCATGCTTTTCCTGTCGCCCGGTGGAGATCAAAACTATTGTCATGCCCAAAGTGAACCAAAAAGCCATTGCCGATCAGCTCGGGATTTCCCGAGCCACCGTATCACGATGCTTTACCAATCATGCGGGTATAAATGCCACAACACGCGCCAAGGTCTTTCAACTAGCTGCCGAAATGGGCTACACCCACCTTGAACCCCGAAGTCCAGCTGTTAAGAAAGCGAGGAAGAAGGTTAGTTTTAACATTTTAATCTGTAGCGACACCGAAGAATACTTTCGGGACGACTATAAAAGTCCGGGCGAACAGATTCTTGTTGGCGTGTCTGAGTTTGCGCAGGCTCATCAGATAGATGTCAATATCGACTTCATATCACCCTCGGTAACCAGCTTTGACGACCCGGCTTTCACCAAGATCAAAAGTCTTAAATCGCGAAAGAATCGTGGGCTGCTTCTTATCTATCCCTTCGCGGACTCAATCATTAAAGAGCTCTCCTACCAATTTCCTCTCGTCTCACTTGTTGACCAACTTGAGCATCAATCGATTGATTGCGCAGATGTGGATCACAGCTCAGGAATCTCTATGTTAATCGATCGCCTGACTTCTAAAGGACATCGAAGGATTGGATTTTATACCAGAGAATACACCATTGCTGCCAGCTGGTCGTTTCGACGCTACAGTGCCTTTGTTGAAAAAATGGCTCGGACAAAACTCAAGGTCTCGAACCGCGACATCATCGGGGTTTTCCCCCGGAAATTTAACTCGGTCATCAGTGGTATCGACGAAGCAATCAAGAGAACTAAAGAAGGTGTGACCGCTTGGGTTTGCGCAGCCGACCACCAGGCTTACGATCTCATCGATGGATTTAAACGCCAGGGACTTCAAATCCCGAACGACGTCTCAATCACTGGCTTTGATGGAATTCAGAAGAGTGACGATAGACCCGCCCTTACCACAATTGATATCCCCTTTCGAGCGATCGGGATGACAGGCGCAGACAGACTCGCTTCACGAATTCGCAAACGCTTCGGTGGGAGCCAAAGCATTTACATAAGCGGAACACTCATCGAGGGCGAGACCGTAGCAAGGCCAAAGAGCTAGGCTTCGCTGCGACGCTTCTCGAGTTCCAATGCTATTTTTTCAACCTCATCATCATCCAAATTATACCAAAACAGGGCCACTCCTGATAGGATAGTGAGGACACCAGGAATAATTGAAAACATCAGCAAAATTCCATGGGCCGACTCAGACGATTGTTCCACATTGGCAACATACCCAAAGTAAGCGAGGAGCATTCCAACAGCCCACCCCCCGAGAGCCAACCCAGCCTTCTGAACTAACATCGCAGCAGCAAAAGTGAGCGCCGTGATTCGACGTCCAAACTTCCACTCGCCATAGTCAACGACATCGGTATAGATGGCCCAAACTAATGCAGGCATTGGCCCCGCAAAAAACGCACTAACAAGATTCAGCCAAAAAATTTGCTCAAAGTTTTTTGCCTGAACAAAGTAAAACGCGATCACCGAAAATGCGTTAATCATTGTCAATCCAATCAAGGCGTTTCTCTTTCCGAACCGCCTAGAAAGCGGCTTGGTTAGCAAAAGCCCAAAAACAAGAGCGATAGGCGCAGAAGCGTAAAAAATTGACATCCGATCCAAATACCAAAAATATTTCTCATCTCCAAGATCTGCTAAATACTTGAGATAAGGGTAGGTAATTCCCCATCTCAATCCCGAGAACGCCAAAGTAACGAATGCCACGATTAACATGACGATCAGAGGTCTGTTACTCGTCAGGTATTTCAGGTCTTTTCCGAGATCGACCCTTTCGTCTTTGGATGGGGCAATCCGCTCACGAGTTGTGAAAAAGGTATAGAGAAAAAGAAAGGTCGCTAGTATCGAAAAGACGATCATAGCAGTCCTCCACGCTTCCGGGCTATTGCGTCCTCCGAAGCTGTTAATGATAGGAAACAAAGCGAGGCCAATAATCACCTGGGCAGAAAAAGCACCTGCAAACCTAAAATTTGAGAGCGATGCACGCTCTGCCGGATCTCCGGTCATCGTGCCCATCAGGGCTGAATACGGAACATTGATTGCTGTATAAACCGTCATCAGCGCAATGTATGTTACGTAGGCATACACCAATTTCCAAGTGGGGTCCAAGTCTGGTCCAAGGAAGGCCAAAAAACCGATTAATCCATAGGGAACAGCGATCCACAGAAGATAAGGACGATACTTTCCGAATTTTGTCTGTGTCCGATCGGCGAGTCCCCCCATCAACGGATCAGAAATGGCATCCCACAAACGGGCGACAGCGTAAAGAGTACCGACCGCTGCTGGATTGAGGCCCATAACATCGGTATAGTAGGTAATTAGGAAGGCATTAACGATATGGAAGACAAAGTTCGAAGCAGTATCGCCGAGACCATAGCCGACTTTTTCTTTAGTCGAGAGTGTTTGAGAAGTTTCAGAAGACATAAGAAATTAAGATTAGAAAATAAGCCAATTAGAGGGAATTTGAACGATGACTTTGGCGATCGTTCCCCGGTTGAAAAGAATGCTCGAACTGGTCTCGATGTCGAGAACCCCGTTTGAAAAAACTCGTTCCTGACCATCATTTATAAAGACGGTGGCCTTAGGCTTTTCTAGGTCTTCACATATCTCGTATTGCAGGGGAGTCCGGGCGTGGGTAAAGGAGAGCACACCATCAACGAACTCTGCAGCTCGAAGGAGATAAGGACGGAAGCTCAGCTGCCCGTCTTCAAAGTCGATTCCCAACTCTCCCAGACGGCAGAGCAAACCTTCCTTCACTTGTCCAGTCAAACCCGGTTGTTGGGCCCCTCTCTCGCCCTGACTGTGAGAATAAGGTTCAGCCGGAAACGCTCCATAGCTTTGCGGAGTTTGACGGAAACCTAAACCTCGCTGGACTGCATAATAGGCAGCGACGGACCGAGACCTCAGTTCATCACTCGATTTTCCGCTCTTGCAAACCGCCAAAGCAACTTCCTGTGCGGCTAGCATTAATTTGGAAACCATATGCCAATAGACGCATCCCAAACCCTCATAACCAAACATAGAACCACTGCGACCAGTAAAGGAGTGATGGGAGAAAACCTTTTCGTATATTTTCTCGATCTCCGTTCGATTTTCGAGAGAAAGATTATCGATCTGAGTTAAGCAGTCCGTCAACGCATATCCATTAACCAGAGTCTCATTAAATCTCCAGGCTCCCGTTTCATCCTCGTAAACCAGACGCTCATCTCCTTTTTCCACCATCAAAGCGAGGAGCTGATTACCTCTCAAGTCGGCATCCGGGATACGATTGAGTTTATCAAACTCAGCGAGCTCGCGATCGGGATATAATAGATAGGTTGGATGACGTTTCGAACGAAGATCACTCTTGGCCAAATTCTCTAATAGCTCCACTGCAGTCTCATTTTCGAGTAACCCCGAGCTGAGAATCGCAACCTGACCTTCCAACATCAGCTGAAGGCTTTGAACTTTCATTTCCGGATTTCCAGGGCGCGCGTCTAGCACGTTGTAAGCATGCCAAAGCCCGTCCGGTCTGCGATTGGACTGCAAGACTCCCTCCACCGCTTCAATCGCATGAGATAAGAAGCTAAGAATATGAGGAGCCGTAAGACTCCCCACATGACAAATCTCTTCCCTGACCGAATCTCGATAATCTTGCATCACGAGGCCATTTGCTTGACCCAACTCAAACCGATCATTACTCGATACCTGAACATCCTGCTTCCAACGAGGATCAGCGAGGACTTCAGCCAATCGCTGAACGGCTTGTTGGGCCGATTTGGAAACTGCAAACTCAGTGAGCCTACATGTTTGAACCGAACGCTGTAAGAACCGCAGATAGCGGAGCAGATATCCCGTCGTTACGACCGAAAGGCCATTCCCAGCCAAGGCATTATTAGCGTCATTCCACTCGGGCTTTTGGGCGTTCATCCAGATCCCACCATCTGGAATCAATTGTCCGAGCTTAGCCATTGCGGGGATGAGTAATTTTTCGATCAACCCTACTCGGATGAGCTCGCCACCCTCGTCACGAAGGAGTAATCCATCTCCCCCAATCTCTTCTTTCCTAGCCAAAAGTTGATCATGACGCTCCTGATCAAACTCTACTGTATCGCGAGGATCAGCGAGGGTCTTCTCCCAACTCGCAAGTCGATACGGCACATCTGAAAAAACGAAATGAGACTCACTCCACGAATCAAGAAATTCGGGCTCAATCTTTGCTTTGAGTTCCAAAAATTTCAGAAGATAGATGATCTGATGATCGCCCCAGTAACCGATAGAAACCCAAGGATCTTCTGGATCAGGAACTTCCCAATCGACTCCCGATGAAGTCACACGGTAGGGATTAAAACCATCCACCGTGGAAGCATTGAGAAATCTGGAAATAAAACCGTCGAGAAAGACCGGATAACTCCATGCGAGTGCCTCCCAGTTTTGAAAAATATCCCGCCAATTTCCTTCGTAATGGTGGACTGGTCGCCCCTCTTCATCATGAAGTCGAATGTTAAACTTATTCCAAGGACGGCTTGGATCGCCATGCCGCCGACCCAGAATAAGAGGCAGGTATTCCGTCGTGAGGCGGATCAAATCTGAATCTCCCTGACCTCGAGCTTCTGCCAAGATCCAGTCTCGCTCGAATGATTCAGGCAGACTCGAAAACCAGTCCTCAAATCGTTCAGCTAACTCCCGATTATTTTGAATGATAAAGTGCTTAAACTGAGCCGAAGAAAGAAGCGATCCATTTTCAGGAAGACCACCACGCAATAAGTTACAAAGAGTATTATGATAGTGGTAATGGGAGGCATCGAGATCAGCACTTTTCTGAAACCCATCCACCGATTCGACAAGCTCACGCAGCCTCTTCCGTCCTTCCTCCAAGTCCTCTTCAACAGCTGTGGGCAAATTGGCTTCATCACGGAGTGCTCCGACCAAGCTTCCGACTTCACGATGAGTTTGCTCAATCTCCGCAACCATCATCCACTCTTTAGATGTTCCTGCCGGCAGGGACAAATCTGCCCCCAATAAAAAGGCCCCGCGCTTTCCTCGTGATTTAGTTTGATCATCGACGGAAGATTCACCCTTTAAAAACTGCTCGGCATCACGACGAGACAAAAAGGGCTCAGCCTCTGGAAAACCGGTAGTCCAAACGGTTGTAGCCTTGAGGCTTTCCAGAGGAATTGGAGCATCAACTATTCCAGAAGCCAATCGATGGATCATCAAACGACCTTCGCAGCAGACCTCGCTCATTTTGTAGGCATCAGCAAGGCAACTTAAATCTAGATGCAAGCGCTGGCTCACTCCAGGCACCTGCAAATCCTGAAGACCATCCACGATCCTAAAATTCTTCGTCTCATTTCCTCCATTCGTGATTTTGACTTTCCTCACAAAACCAAACTTTTCAGAGAGCTGCCAGTGATAGCTAAAACGAAGCTTTGAGGTTTCATTCCACTCTTCAAAAATTAATTCTTCGCCCAGAAAACTCTTTAAGAGACGTCTCCGAATTGGAGTGGTGTGAATCGCAGTCGGCCAGAAGGGATGCCAAATTTTGCCTTCGCATTCGATCGCAGTGAATGGGCCTGTTTCGTTCCAATTCCCCAGAATTTTATCAACCGTCAGATAAGGGAAAAGCGCTTTTTCCGGATTCTCCCGTCCAGCGCTCAAGGGACCATTACTACTGCAAAATAACCACTGGTTCGTAACCGTCGCGATACTGAGAAAGAAGGGATCAAATGCCTCGAGATGGTCAATCACCGCAAAATCCCTCCCGTCACGAATTTCCCATTTATTAACCTGATCAAATTCGATGGTTCTGCTCATTACTTCTGATCCAGGGGCAAAAGTCAAAGGTGTCATTGGTAATTCTTTCACTTCGTGATCTCAATAAAACCGCTCTAAACCACGGGGGTTGAAACGATGTAACTTTATGCAACATATTTTAAAAATAGCACCGAACAAGGGAAAATTTTTATTTTGCAACTTGATGCAAAATCCTCTGAGGGAAACCTAAGATGGCTGCCTGAAGAACGAGCCAAAACAACCTAACTTGAAAACTACTGAAGGACGTCTGGTGCTTCTTTTAAATTCTCAAACTCATCCCGATTAAGGATCAAGACGCTTCCATTTGGTTACCATCGATACCGTCCACTGGAACTTGCGCGCAGTCTCTCGAATTAAAAAAGGTTCATCGGCCACTGCCATTAATTCGAAGTCATTCGCGAGTTCTTTTTTAAGCCAGTCAAGGGTCCGACCTTTAGGCCAATTTTCCTTCTGTGTGAATTCCTCTAACCAGGTACAAGGAGTCGCCAATACTAACTCACCACCATTTCGCACCAAGCTAGCGAGTTTTGACAAAAATCGACGGGGCTCGGGAAGACGGCAAACAAGATTTGCAGCATGCACTCGATCAAACTTGCCAAGCTCGTCCCGCAAATTCATCGCGTCGCCCACTTCGAAAGTGACCCCGTCTCCATTCGTCCCACCGGGCCGCTCAATATTCACCGTCGTGACTTCCCCAGCCTCCTCTAATCTCTGGCACGAAAGCGTTTGTCCCGCACCGATCTTATCGGCCGCTGTAATAAATGCCCTTGAAAAATCGATCCCGATCACCTCACCACTGGTCCTACCGAGCTCAAACGACGACCTTCCCACCGCGCAACCCACGTCTAGAGAACGCTCGACACTACCTTTAGAAAAATGTCCCACCGTCCGAACCGGAAAATCTAGCGCCGCGGCTGGACCATCCTCCCAAGGCAAAATCTCCTCCGGCTTTCCGTAATGAAAAAGAAGATACTCTCCAACATATCGGTCTGTCTCGTAAACGTCTGACATCGGATGCCAATCAAGCCTCTAGAACGAAAATGTCCAGACCAGACACCTAACAAACGAAAATGACAAAAGTATCCTATTAAATTTAGGACCACATGAAATTGAGGTGATCTCGCTCACACATGGCACGCTCCTCTTTCGTTCTAAAACCAAAACTACACTTCTAATCTTTCCCCTTCTCACGGTTTTCTTAGTCCTCTGAAAATCGCAACTACCAAATAAAACTTTACCTTAAGATGAGTTGGGGGTTTTCACTACCGCGATCCTGCGGTAAAGCCTCCTCATCATGCTCAAGGCCGGAATTGTCGGAATGCCCAATGTTGGGAAATCCACCCTCTTTAATGCCCTCACTCGGACCCGCAACGCCGAGGCCGCAAACTACCCTTTTTGCACCATCGACCCCAACGTAGGCATGGTCAGCGTCCCTGACTCACGTCTCGACACGCTGTCAAAAATGTCAAAATCGACTAAAGTCGTCGCCACCGCTATCGAGTTCGTCGATATCGCCGGACTTGTCGAAGGAGCCTCAGAGGGAGCTGGGCTCGGAAACAAATTCCTCGCTAACATCCGAGAAGTCGATGCTATTGTTCAAGTCGTCAGATGCTTCGAGAACGATGATATTATTCATGAACTCGGTACTGTAGACCCCACTCGCGATATCGAAATCATTAACTCCGAGCTCATCTTGGCCGATATTGCAGCACTTGAGAAACGGAAACAGTCACGCGAAAAGAAAGCCAAGTCGGGTGACAAGGAATCCAAGGCTGAAGTCGAGCTCATTTCCAAACTCTTGCCCCACCTTGATGCCGGCAAACCTTCCCTCACCGCCGATCTTAATAATGACGAGAAAAAATTGATGAAAGAGTTTTTCCTCCTCTCGTCGAAGCCCACTATTTTCGCCTGCAACGTAAACGAAGATGAACTTGCTAGTGCGATTGAAAACCCTGATTCACACCCCCTCGTCTCGAAGGTGAAGGCTTATGCTGCTGAATCACACGGTGCTGAGATCATTGTCATCTCCGCCCGTATCGAAGAAGAATTGGTAGAACTCACTCCGGAGGAAGCTACAGAATTTCTTGGTGATATGGGAGTGAGTGACTCAGGGGTCTCAGACCTCATCCGAGCAGTTTACCACCTCCTTGGTCTTCGAACTTACATTACGACCGGAGTTCAGGAGACACGAGCATGGACTATAACTTCGGGAGATAAGGCTCCAGCCGCCGCAGGAGTCATCCATGGAGATTTTGAACGCGGATTTATCGCGGCCGAGGTCGTTCATTATGATGACTTCGTCGCACTCGGAGGTAAGGCAGCTGCACGCGACGCCGGAAAGCTTCGCATCGAAGGAAAGGAATACATCGTTTCCGATGGTGACGTCATTGAGTTCCGCTTCAATGTTTAGAAAAAAGAGACCTCACTCGGAAATCAAAGCCTCATTCTTCCTGAGGTGATCACCGATTAGGAGCCGCCAGTCCCTCACAATTTGATCCGGGGTTATCCCGATGTCTTGGCGTAACTGCTGCTCCATCGCGGCCCGTTGTAATGGCAATAATTTCGGCTCTTCCAAAAGCCGAACGATTCCTGGCAACTGAAGCGCGGGTGACATCAGGCTACTCATCTCGAGATACTCCGAAACCAAATTTGCTGGATCCTCTGAATTAAGGTCAGCGATCACCAACTCCACAGCAATATCGTGCTCATTATTGGGGAGGTCTAACAAGATGTCAGAAAAAGAATTTCGTCTCTCTTGGTGATCTGAAATTTTTTTTAACTCCGATAAAAAACGAGCGACCCTCGCCTGTCCTGATTTACTCCGCTCACTTCCCCCCGATAAGACCCGACTCCTCGATGAAGCTTCGACCTTCCCGCCTTCCTCTATCTTGTCTGCCCTATCGTCTTCTGACAACTCAGCTTTCCGGCAGGAGCTCAAAGCAAAGAGGCATGTCATGACAACACCCAAATTTTTAGAGGTTTTCATTTAAATAATGAAGACCCTGCACTCGCAGAGTCTTCAAAGTCATTGTGATTAAAGGTAGTCCAACCCTACCCATTAGAATCGCCGTCACCATCATCTCTGTCTTCACCGTCGTCACCATCATCACCATCATCACCATCATCACCATCATCACCATCATCACCATCATCTCCATCATCTCCATCATCTCCATTTTCTGGAGACCTTTCTGGAATAACCTCGCCTACGATATGAAGCACTCCGTTGGAGGCATCCAAATCTGCTTCGAGAAGAGGAGCACCATTAAATGTGGCACCGGAGTCGGAGATATCAACGGCCAGACGACCACCGATCGTCCGAACCACTGCACCGTCAGACAAGTCAGCAGACGTGATCTTTCCGTAGGCAATATGGCGAAGTAAGACTCCACGAAGAGCCCGCTTATCATCTAATAGGGCAGCGAGAGCATCTGTCGGAATTGCAGCAAATGCATCGTTGTTCGGGGCGAAGAAAGTCCACCTCCAATAACGGGATTTTTGATCGAAGAAGCGAGTGTAACCCGCTGCGTCTAGAGCGACCTTGAATGTCGCAAGGTCATCCCGGGAATCAATGACTCCGACCAAAGTTTCAACAATTTCAGGAACTAAGACCTCATCAATCACGTGCACAATCCCATTCGCAGCCATAACATCAGGCGCAATTACAGACGCCGGCCCCACTGAAACCCCATCCTCGCCAACGACAATATCCAGATCACTTCTTCCAACAGTCCGAATCGTGCCAGTCTCGAGCCCAGTGCTTTCAACTGCGCCGCGGACAATATGGTTTTTCAAAACAAATCGAAGAAGCTCTCGATCATTCTGAACGGCTTCAAGCAGTTCGGCTGGGAGTTTTTCAAAAGCTTCATTGGTCGGGGCAAAAACAGTCAACTCGAGGCGGTGGCTGTCGAGAGCTTTGGCGAGTCCGGCCGACTCCACTAAGCTAGCGAGAGTCGAAAGATCTTCGTTTCCAGCAGCGAGCTCCAAAATCGTCTTCGGTGCCATAAACTCGGGATCAAGCACGGTATCGATCCCATGAATTATTCCATTAGTAGCCCTGATGTTTGTCTTCACGACCTTGGAATCATTAACTTTTATTGCCGATGAAAACCACCAAAACGATCGATAACGGGTTGTCTTAACTGCAAGGGTCCCCTCGTTCAATGCCGTAAGGGAGCGACTCCCTAGCCGGTAGGACGATATGCGCTTACCAGGCACAACATGGTAAGTGAGCAAATTTGTCAGCGCAGCCTTATCAGCGAGAAGCGCGGAAAGACTATCCGCTGGGATTTTCTCAAAAGCTGCGTTGGTTGGAGCGAAGATCGTAGCTCGGTCAATGTCAGCGAGAGCATCGGCAAGACCAGCTTCGGTCACCGCTGTTACCAAAGTAGAATAATTCTCTAGGCCAGCGAGCCGTTCAACAAGATTCTGTGTCCGGGAAGGACTCTTACGCCCCCTAGACTGAGCTTCAGATTTTTGAGGAATCGCCAAACCAAGGCCAATAGTGAGGCAGGCAAGGCCTGTGAAGTTTTGGAGTAATTTCATAATTTGATCGTGTGACACCCTAGGAACCCTGGGCATTTGTAAAGATGCATCACTTCTCAAAGGGTGCAAACTGTTTTTGACAAATGGATTACACACCAAAAGTCAGGGAGAATTGCTTTAAATGTTCAGGCTCCGAAAACTAAGCCGAAAAACGCCTTAGCTCCTACGAGTAGAATTACAGAATAAAATTTCCTTCTTTTAAATCTAAAGAGCACCCGTAGCGTCATAGAAATGAAGCGACCAATCACGCGGATCTTTCTGCCTTTAGTTCTCTGTAACACTCTCCTGGCACAGCTTACTGACCCTCCAGTCTCTCAACTCATACCACAACCAACACTTTACGACTCGGTTGTGAAAATCGAAGTTGCGACCCAGGTCCCGGACTACCGGACACCTTGGAATAGCGGCCGCTTCAGCGGAGGAACCGGAACAGGATTCATCATCGGACCAAATCAGATCCTGACTAACGCCCACGTCGTCTCCGATAATCGACGCCTTCTTGTGACTCGCCGAGGCTCCTCACGTAAACACGTAGCCCGGGTGCGTCACATCGCACACGATTGTGATCTTGCACTTATCGAACTCCAAGATTTTAAACCATTTGAAAGACTTCCGTACTTAGATATCGGAGGCATGCCTACACTTGAAAGCCGTGTCAGTGCTATCGGATACCCGGTTGGCGGAGAGAGACTCTCAGTCACACAAGGTGTGGTCTCACGAATCGATTTCAGCAATTACAGTCATTCCCGTGCCGACTCCCATCTTGTGATTCAAATCGATGCTGCAATCAATCCAGGCAACTCGGGTGGCCCTGTCGTTCAGGACGGAAAGGTCGTCGGTGTCGCTTTTCAGGGGAATACGCAAGCTGACAATGTTGGATACATCATTCCTACCCCGGTGGTGAAGAGATTCCTCAAAGATATTTCGGACGGGAGCTACGATCAATACATGGACCTTGGGATCTCACCATTCCCTTTATTCAATCCTGCGATGCGCAAAGCATATCAACTCCCTGCTGACGGAAAAGGCGTCCTCGTCGCAAATGTTGTTCCAGGCGGGCCAGCCGACGGCGTCTTAGAGCGCGGCGATGTTCTTCTCAGCATTGACAACAACGCCATCGACAGCGCTGGCAATATCCAAATCGGTGGGGAATTCGTAGATATGAACGAGATCGTGGAACGGAAATTTTCAGGCGATACGGTCAAACTCACGCTAATTCGAGAAGGCAAAAATCTTGATAAAGAGCTCACTCTTAAGGCATTTCCCTATTCGCGTATATACTCGATCCAATACGAGAAAGTCCCCCGCTATTCCTTTTTTGCGGGTTTAGTTTTTCAACCCCTCGATCTTAATCTTTTTGCCTCCTTCAAGTTTAATGATCGCCGCCTTCGCCAGATCTTCGCCGACTATGTCTCGCGTGGACTATTCAAGAAAATGGAGGACGTTGTCGTCCTAACTCGAGTTGAAAACGATCGTCTCACCACACGGATGTCCGGCTTTACCGGGATGGTCGTATCCAAGGTCAACGGGCAGGAAATTAAAACTCTTCGGCAGTTACATGAAATTTTGAACGCTTCGAATCCACCTCAATACCATACCGTTGAATTCAATGGCGGCAATCGACCACTAGTCATCCCAAGCTCGGAGGTTCTCGCTGCCCAAAAACGGATCATGGCTCAGGTCGGCATCACAAAATCCTCCCAACTCGACTAAATCATTTTGCCAGCTTCAACAGATGAAATCTATGAAAAACCTTCTCTTGATTCTTCTTTTTCTCCAGCCACTTCAGGCCGCTCCGGAGGATTCACTTGTCCGGATCAATTCGACGATCCAGACATACAGTGCTTCTCAACCTTGGGAAAAAACACCGCCGCGTTCGCGCCGTGGACTCGGAGTTCTTCTTCCGGGTAATCAAATTCTCACCACCGCAGCTATGGCGGCAGACTCGATTTACATCGAGCTGCAATCAGCCGATAGTACGAAGACCGTTCCAGCAAAGGTTAAGGCTATTGATTATGAAGCCAACCTAGCGCTTCTCGCTCCCGACGCAGAACAGGGTTTTATTACTGAACTGAAGCCAACCACAATCGCACCACCCGCAAAACCAGCTGATGAAATTGAACTTCTCCAACTAGAAACAAATGGAGAACCACTTTCCACGATCGGAAAAATTCGTTCGATGGAATTACTCAGTACCTTCGTCAGCGGGCGCTACTTTCTTGGCTATGTTGTAAAAGCATCGATGCAAACTTCTGGTAATTCGTTCACCCTCCCCGCCTTCCAAAGTCAAAAGCTCATCGGGATCCTCACAAGCTACGATTCAAAGGACCAGATTTGCGACGTAATCTCGGTAGACATTATCTCAGCTTTCCTGAAGGATGCCGAAAATGGGAGTTACGAAGGATTCCCAAGTCTCGGGATCGCAACAACAACGACGGAAGACCCACACTTTCGCGGTTGGCTAAAGCTACCCGAGAATAAGGGCGGTCTTTATGTGACCCGAGTTTTACCGAAAGGGTCTGCCGCCAAAGCTGGGATGAAAAAAGGTGACGTTATCCTAAATGTTAGTGGCTTTGCCATTGATCGCAGGGGGTATTTTGAGCACCCAGTTTACGGAAAACTCTTCTGGCCACACCTCGTGCGGGGAGGCCCCGTCATGGGTTCCAAAATCTCAATAGAGGTTCTGCGGAATGGCAAAGAACAGACCATCGAAGCAACCCTCCAAAAGCCGCCCTCACCTCTGGTCCCGGGATATCTTTACGACGAAGCCCCTCCTTTTCTTATTAAAGGGGGATTAGTATTTCAGGAGTTGTCGCGACCTTACCTTGAGGCCTTTGGTAAAGACTGGGCGACTCGAGCTCCGCTCAACCTGTTAGACGTACTAAGTAGCCCCGAAGACTACGAAAAAGGCCGGCGGCGCGTCGTCGTCTTGACCCGCGTTGTCGCAACGGAAGCAACAATCGGTTATGACAGCCTCGCCAGCCAGATTATCAAGTCAGCAAATGGAAAGCCTGTAAAGGGACTTCCCGAATTAGCAATGGCCCTTGAAGACCCTCCAGAAAACGGGATCCACACAATCGAAACAGACAAGGAACCCTACCAAATCTTCCTTGATCAATCCCTCTCTGACCGCGTCGATCAAGACTTTGTCACACGGGGCCTTCCGACTCTTAAGAGACTCTACAAAGCGGAGTAAATCTAATCCTACCTTATCTTATTGGGTTGGAACCTTGAGAACCTGATTAATCCGTAAATCGTCGGATTCAAATCCATTGGCTTCTTTGATGGCGGCTATTGAAACCTTATAACGGCGAGAAATACCACTGAGGGTGTCACCACGAACGACTTTATAGCTGATAAAATTTGCAGGCGTAGCCGTCTCTAATTCACCATTCACTGCTGGGGGTGTCGGTCCCGGATCAACCTCGGTATCTTCTTCCGGCTCCAATATAACTTCATCGTCTTCGACGATGACAGCGCGAGGTGGTGCCTCAAGGTCGGGTTTTTTATTGGCAAGTTCGACGACAGGCTCAGGTGTCTCAAGTTCACCGATCGCTGCACCCACCTCTTTGGAAGCTTCCTCCACAGCGGCTGTTACTGGGTTCGGAGAGTCCAAAACCTCAGATTCAGGTGGAATTTGCGAAGGAGTCGCAGGTTGTGGTTCTAACACCCCCGAAGAGACTCCCTCTGTGGAAAGATCAGTCACATCACTAAAGGAATCAGCTGAATCCGGTTCGGAGATCGTTTCAGCAGACTGAATTTGGGAGGTCTGCAATCCTGATGGCGGAGTTCGAGGTGTCCCACTCTCAAGAATCGGCTCAGGAATTGTTGAAATAACCTCATCTTCGACCGCCGCCACATTAGGGCTATCGGATTCTTCCATTCGTGCTCCAGCCGGCAGAACCATGATGAGCTGATGAATTGCCTTGCCAGTGGTATCGGTGAAGACGTGGCTCTTACTTCTCTCCATACCTTTTCGCAAGCGGGCGATCTCGTATTGGCACAGTGGGCCTGCTTCCATCCCCCAAATCGCCTCCGCGCGTAAAATTTCATCAGTATTGAGTGTTTTCGTTATTGCCCGGTATTGATTTTCTCCTTTGATAACCCTGCCTTCAATCTCCGCAAAATAATCCTCAGGGGCAAGCTGCTCTTGAGCGAACATCAGCCCAGCATTGCTCATCCATGGGCCAAAATCAATATCCCGCGCCTGCTCTTCGGTGGTGCGCTTTTTCTGAGTTGTGCCTTCAGGCGTTTTTGAATCCTCGCAAGAGACCAGATGGGCCAGTAAAGCGATGGCTATGAAAGATTTTACAGCGAAAGGAATTTTCATGGAGACGAGATTAGGGATTAACTTCAAAAAAGAACGGCGCTTTTCTAACTCTCTGGATATCATCGATCATAACAACTGAGAAGCTTCGATTACTTTTACCATAAAAAATTCCTCCACGCTTAGGATAGCGTGCTAAAAAAACAAAAATCT
>Ga0213863_10001632_pt1 | contig 16184 bp, 7 predicted proteins | sample PICome_8_FD_160128 | JGI IMG/M metagenome (GOLD analysis project Ga0213863, IMG submission 160128) | Coastal seawater microbial communities near Pivers Island, North Carolina, United States - PICO497 | ecosystem: Environmental > Aquatic > Marine > Coastal | place: USA: North Carolina | collected... | reverse complement strand
GAGACGAGAGGAAGAAAGTCGACCCGCTTAAACGTTTTGCGGTTGTTGGTGGAGAAATAAAGACGAAAGAAAAGAAGAGAGGCCTGAAGAATGTTGCTGAAGAAGGGCATCCAAATCATCGTCGTCGTTTGGAAGATGTTGTTGAGAAAAAATTGAAGAGTGCACACAATCAGAATAAGCAAACGAACATTTCGTTCGCGCGGATCGATCGGAAAGAACACTTCGAAACGATTAAAAAGGCGACGAGAGTTGAGACGATTGAATTATCGGAGTGCGATTTAGTGGAGGAGGAGGAGGAGGACGACGACGACGATGAGGTGAAGATTGTGAGTGAAAATAGAGGGGAAATTGCCTCGTCGTCGTCTCAAGACGACGCTTTTTTGCAGTTGCCGAAAGCGCTGAGACAGAAACCGGCGTTTATCGACGCGTTGTCGACGAGAGATGCGACGCGGGAAGATGTTCTGAGGGAGGTGGAGGAGTATGAAAATAAAGCGAAAAAGTTGAGCGAGGAATGTAGCAGAGCTGCATATAAACTCTGCGTTCGTATCCGCGGGCGGGAATACCAGGCGAGCGAAGTGAAGACAAAGTTGCCGAAGGACGGCGCGAAAGTTTACATTGAGAGAGATATGGAGAACGTGTTTGACGCGACTGGGGCTATGCAAATTTTAGACGACGAGAAACGGGTGTTAGGATACGTGCCGAGGAGAGTTGCAGGAGAATTCGCCGGTCTCGTAGATTTGGGAGTCGTGGAGGTTTCGGGGACGCTGAGATACGCGAGAGAGGAAGGAACGGACGAAAACGAATCGTCGGCGTGGGTGGAAATCGAGATCAAAGTGTTGACGAATATAACGAACGTTTTCGGTATTCAAATAGATACGCCGAGTATATTAAACGGACGATTTGAAAGCGCAACTCGAGCAAACGCGGAAGAGTTCGAGAGCGAGTCCTGGGCTTGGCTGCGAACGAAAGACAAAATCGTAGAGGCGATAGCGGGATTGACGAACGCCGAATTTTTGCTTTCTGAAAAAGAAAAGGAAATCCGGCAAAAGTTTATCGATGTTGTGGTGGAGGAAAGCGGTGGCAATGATGCGGCTTTGCTAGCAACGAGGCTTTTAGCGAGGGGACACGCTTGGATTTCGGATTGTGAGAAAAAAGAATACGTGGCTAAAACGAACGATGCGATGAGGAAACTTGTACAGCACTCTTTTGCTTACGATTTATCGAGTAATGAGAGTCATGGAACAGACAAAGGGCTCGCGTATGTTTTCGACCGCGATTTTTGTCTCAATAATCTCACGGTAGAAGAGATGAAGCACATGATGTCGTCGTTTCAAAATGAAGGAAGTCTCCTAAATGAACATTTGAGGAATTGGCGACAGGAATATAAAACGAAGGATAGATTAATGATCCCACTGCGTGCGCTCTATTCTATCGATGAGAACAAAGAAGTCTGGATGCAAAAATGGAAGGAATCAAAGGAGTCGACGCATCCGAATTGGATCGTACTTTCGCCGACGTTTATGACGCTCGTACGAATCGCGATATGCGTGGCGTACCGCAAAAGACTTAGCGTCTCCTGCATTTACGACGCCATATCGGGTGTGCGACGGTATCCAATGGTTTCTTCAAACAGGAATAGCTCCGAGGTACTCGAGTCACCATGGAAATCGAGAGTAGATATGCTCGCATATTTTGAGGCCATGGAAGTTTTGAGGGATTTGGAACGTTTCAACGAGGCAAACGTGTACGGATTTACATTGAGTGTCGAAAATGCACCGAAACTCATAGAAAGAGGAAAATGCGTCGAAACGAGCATGCTCGAAGCGTGGCGAAAAGGATCTGGGATGAGTTACGATGCAGATTTGCTCGATCCAAAGAAAGATATGGAACGGTTCAGTCATCACGCCGTCGAGTGCAGAATTTGCTACATCTTGGTCATTGCGCTGGAAAAGTTGGCAATGGCGAGTATAAAGTTGGTGAATAACGTACCAAACGAGATTCAAGGGCGCGCACATCGTAGATGCGCTGTAGGATATCTTACACGCGCTATAAATCTACTCCGTGCTTTGTTAGCGCAACCGTTTGATGCGCGCCGTCGAGGTAAATGGTACGATAGATTATACGTCGACCTCGGACATTTAAAGGAATATCAGAAACAATTTGACGTGTGCAAAGCGGCTTTAGAGGATAGCTGGGTTGTCTGGGACGATCTCGCCAACATGCGCGATAAAATTTGCAGCATAGCATCGTCGAAAAACAAAGGAGTTAAGGTGCCTTCACGTTATCAATTGCCAGCAAAGTTCTCGATGGCGGAAGATAAACTTCACGGCGTGCCGTTGCCGCAAGAGTTCGTCGACAGGAAGAAAAGAGAGCAAGGTAACGCAGAATGGAAAGGGACACGTAAATTTTACGATATACGAGATTTGAGCGCAGTAGATACAAATGGCAAACCTACAGATGCGATAGATTTGACGGAAGAACTGGTTGTTCCAGCGGAGATCTGGTCCGTGGAAGCGTATTCGTTGGTCTTCTATGAGCAAAAATTTGGCTGGAAAGGCATCCATACTGAACTTTCGCTTTGGTACACGTTACTACCTTTACTAAATCTCGACGTCTTCTTTCACAACGAGTTCAGCGATATAGGATTCAATCCTTGGCCGTTAGAGTTTCAGTCTTTACCGCTCGATTATTCGGAACCGGAATGGATCTTACGACGCGAACGCGTAACGCAAGTCACGTTGGAGAAAATTAGGAAAGGCCACGGCACGCGTTTATTAGTTGAAAATTGGGCGAAATGGTACGGCACTGAAAGCCATACCGTGCGTTGGACGACCGTGAAGGAGGGGTATACCGGTACTGTGGCAGTTACAGAGCAAAAAAGACGATTGCTGAGTCTCACGGAACTCTGTGAAGTCGTGCGATGTTTCGACAACGAGCAGTTGTACAAAATTTGTGCGAGGTGGATTCTAGACCCAGTCGGTACGATAGCTCAAGGAGGGATGCCAGATTTGTTCTTATGGAATCCGGAAAAATCGGAAGCGATGTGTGTTGAGGTCAAGTCTACGGGGGATCAGATCCAAAATAATCAAAAAGCTTGCATTAATATGTTGAAAGAAGCAAACTTTTCGGTGAAGTGCTTAAAAGTTAACGATTTCGTTTGCGAGTACGATTGGGATTCGGGAAAGAAGAAAAAGAAGTGAGAGGAAGAGAGACGATGGGAATGATAATGCAGAAATGTAAAAGCAATAATACTGATTTATAGTAGTAGTAAAAAGAAATACTGTACACGTGTCTGATGTTAAACTAAATTTGATATACTTTTCGCAGAGCAAAAGTTTGTTCACGCCGCGATTCGGTCGGGTGTCGTTTGCGCGCCAATTCTAGCCTCCAACTCCGGTCTAAAATGTCTAATCAAACCTTGCACCGGCCACGCCGCCGCATCACCCAACGCACAAATCGTATGTCCTTCGATTTGTTTCGTCAATTCTTGCAACATGTCAATCTCTTCCAACTTTGCGTCTCCTTTCTTCATGCGTTCCATGACGTTATACAACCATCCGGTACCTTCTCTGCACGGCGTGCACTGACCGCACGATTCGTGCTTGTAAAAGTACGATAATCTCGCAATAGCGTCCACAACATCCGTACTCTTATCCATGACAATAACCGCTGCGGTTCCTAATCCACTTTGCGCCGCTTTCAAGGAATCGAAATCCATCAACACCTCCTCGCAGACTTTCTTCGGAATCAACGGCACGGACGAGCCGCCCGGAATAATCGCCAACAAGTTATCCCATCCACCTCTCACGCCTCCGCAGTGTTTCTCTATTAACTCTTGCAACGGGATACTCATCTCTTCTTCGACCGTGCACGGGTTGTTCACGTGGCCACTGATGCAAAAAAGTTTCGTTCCCGTGTTGTTCTTCCTCCCAAAACCGGCGAACCAATCGCTTCCTCTTCTCAAAATTGTCGGCGCGACCGCGACAGTTTCTACGTTTGTCACCGTCGTTGGGCACCCGTACAACCCGATGTTCGCCGGAAAAGGAGGCTTTAACCTCGGTTTCCCTTGCTTCCCTTCCAAACTTTCAATCAACGCCGTCTCTTCGCCGCAAATATACGCGCCGGCGCCGTAGTGAATGTTCACGTCAAAATCAATCCCGGTCCCGCACGCGTTCTTCCCCAAATACCCAGCCGCGTACGCTTCATCTCTTGCACGTTCTAACGCCAATCTCTCGTTCACGTACTCTCCTCGGATATAAATGTAACACGCTCTCGCTCGCATCCCGACCCCGGCCAACAAACACCCCTCCAACAACTTGTGCGGGTCGTGTCGCATAATCTCTCGATCTTTACACGTTCCAGGTTCACTCTCGTCCGCGTTCACCACTAAATAATTCGGTCTCCCATCCGCGCTCACTTTCGGCATGAACGACCACTTCAACCCGGACGGGAACCCGGCGCCGCCGCGGCCGCGCAACCCAGAGGCTTTGATTTCGTTGATGATCCAATCCGCCCCCATCAACACGAGTTCTTTCGTGTTATACCAATCCCCGCGCTTCATCGCGCCTTTAATGAACGGATCGTGCTTGCCGTATAAGTTCGTAAAAATACGATCTTGATCGGTCAGACCTCCGTGAGTGCGCGGGAGATGCGGTGAGTCGGTGTTTCGCGTCGAAGACGTGGTCGAGATGGATTTTGCTCGAAATGTCGTCGTCGTCATCGACGGATCCGGTTGGTTTTGGTGTCGCTTCGTCGTCGTTACGGTGGTGTCGTTCGAAGACCAATTGGTCAACTGACACAACAGAGACGAAGATCGGACGTAAGTGGAGGAGGAGGAGGAGGAGACTCTTCGAAAAAGCGCGACGGAGGAGGAGGACATCTTCGGGTCGAGCTTTGTAGCGGTTTATGTGAGGTTTTCGACCCTAAGGAGGAGTACAAAAAATACAAAAATGCTTGAAAAAGAGTGAAAAATACGTGCGGTGCGGAAGGAAAGTCGTTTACGAACAAGAGAGAGTAAAAAGGCTTTACGCGCACGTACGAATGATACATCGATCGAGCTCTTTTAAGTAAAGTGGTTCTATCTAATCATAATAAAGCATTGTTTGTATTAAAAGGACAGTTGTCGTTTTTTCTCGCTCGGGTGGTCAACGTCTTTTTTCGCCACTCTTGAACTTTAACGTTTCGTAAATGATCATCCTCCACAGCTTTAAGACGAAGCTCTCGGCTTCTTCGTCGAGAAAGACGGAGAGTTCTTCGAGCAAAACGGACGCGTCGACGCGTTCGCGAAGTTTTTCGAGGACAAAATCGACGACGGCATCTTCTTCTTCTCCGAGAAGTTCGACGGTTTTTTTGGTGACCCATTTTCGGCACAGCGATTCGGCGCCGGAGGTTTTGAACGCGGACCAATCGATGTCGTAGTTGAAGACGTCGGCTTTTTTGGTTGGGATTTTGTCGATGAGTGACGCTTCGAGCGCGGCTTTACGTTTCTTTTCTTCTTCGAGGAGACGTTTTTGGTCTTGGTCGTCGGAGTCTTTGTGATCGACGGTGAGACCGGCGGCGACGATGCGTTTTTCAGCTTCGGTGTATTCAATTGGTACGAATTGTCGACGTCTTTTTTTGTTGAGTTTGGTTGTTTCATCGTCATCGTCGTCGTCGTCGTCGTCGTCGTCGTCGTCGTTTCCGTCCGCCTCCGCACCTGCCCCGTCTTCGCTGGATTTTGTTTTCTTTCGCTTGGAGAATCCCGCGATGGTGGTTTCCTTCACCGTTTTCTCCTTCTTCGCCTTTTCTAAATTGAGCTTCTTCTTTCTCTCTTCTTCCAATCGTTTCTCCTCGTCTCGTTTTGCCTCTTCGATCTCGTCTTTTTCGTTCTGTCTATCTTTCTCTTCGGCTTCTAATTCGCGTTCTCGGAATCGCTTTCGGCGATCCAAATCTCTCTCGTCTCTTTCCCAAACGTTCAACTGTCGATCGTCGTCGTCGCGTTTGCGTCGAGACGCTCGCGTGCGGTCTAAGTTACTCTTTTCTTCTCGTTGTCGTCGCATTCTCTTGTTCCTTTCGTTTAAAATAAACCTCTCTTCGTCCAACCACTCTCGCTCTCTCCTTCCGAATTCTCTCTGTTCGTTTCTTCGTTTTTCATCCTCTCTTCGTTTCTCTTCGCGTTGGCGTTTGGTCAGAGGTTTCGCCGGGATATTATTATCCCCTTGGTTCGGATATTGTCCACCACTCGCTCGACCGACTTCTCCGTCTTCGTGTTGCATCGCTCCGGCTGTTTTGGGGCCGGTGGTTTCCGTTTTCGTCCCTCCGGCGCTCGTGCTCTTATTCGTAGAAATTTGGTTCGTGAGCATAGACGCCGTTCGCAGTTTCTCTTGCGAAGACTTCGTTGTCGTCGTCGTGGTCGTCGTCGCTCTTTTCGCGCCACTTTGAATATCCTCCTCGTCCTTATCTTCTAACTCTTTTTCCTCCGAGAATTCACCCGCGTCGACGTCTTCGTCCTCCGCCGGATCCATCATCTCGCCTTTCATGATCTTCTCAATCTTCCTCTTCCTCTCGTAATCCTCCTCCCCATCCTTCTCGCCTAATCCTTTCTCTCGCCTTTCCTCGTTAAACTTCTCCGCCGCTATCTTCGTCGCTTGATTCACGTTCAATAACAACGTCTCCGTCCTCGCTTTCAACTGCTCGTCCACGTTCTCGTACAATTGCATCCCGTCCAAAACTCGCATCGCCGCTAAAACACCCTCTAACGTTTCAAACGTCGCGAACCCGAACGGTTTATACTTATAATCGGGTGGTTCGATATCTCGCGTCCGTTTCCATTCCGAGAGGTTCCCGCACGTTTTCAGTATCGACGTAATCTGTTGGTTCGTGATTTCCGATGGGATTTTCCCCACGTACACCGTCGTTTCTTTTCCCGTCGTCGTTTCTTTCCCTCTCGTCGATTCCATTCTTCTTTCTTCGCGCGCAAACGCAGACAAAGAGAGAGGAAAGCGCGCGGAGCACGCAGACTCTGGTATGCACCTACACAAAGGTACTCTCGCGCGATAAAAGTTTGCGTACAATCTTCACTTAAAATGAAGATTTCGACCGCCTTTTCCACGCCTGCGTTTCCTTCGTGCATCTCTTCCTCTCGAAGAAGAAGAAGAAGAACAAGAAGAAGAACAACGACGACGACGAAGAGCGTTTCATTCGATGACGACGACGACGATGCGCGTTATGATTTAGACGAACTCTTCGACGACGATCGACCGTCGAACAGGAAAACCTTGTTTGATGTGAGCAAGAAAGCGCGAAAGAACGTAAAGAAAGATGCGCGCGAGACGATGACGATGATGTCTGCGTCGTCGTCGACGAGGAGGAGTGCAGAGGTGGAAGTACCATCGGTGATGAAATCAAAAGCGGCGATTTTAGCGGAAGAGATGTACGAAGATTCAGAGGAGGAACGAATGAACGAGAGCAAAGAAGAAGACGAATATTTCGAAGAAGAAGAAGAAGAATCTGATTTGATGCGGAAAGTGGTCAAAGGGGTGGATGGCATTCTGGACGGCGTGGAGAAGGAAACGCGACAGAACTTTCTCGTGAAAGGAACGTGGGAGACGTTCAAGAGAGGCGAACGAATCGCGAACAATCCGAGCGTTCAAAAAGGGGCGAAGATTGTTCAGAAAGTGAGCGTGGAGACGGTGAAAGTGGCGACGCCGATTGTCGCCAAAGCCGCGGCGACCGGGATCAAGGAAGGCGGGAAACTCGCGTTTAAAGTCGCGCTCGGGGCGAAGAACATGGGGGACGAGCGGAGGCAGAAGAAACAGGCGAAGAAAATCGTGGAGAAGAATTCGAACGGGATCACGCCGACGTGGAAGAAAAATGAAGGCGTGTTCAAAAGCGGCAAAGTGCCGTTTTCCTCGTCGTTCGGGAGGAGAAACGAAAAGGAAGAAGAAGAGGAAGAAGAAGAGGAAGAGAACGAGAACAACGTGTTTAAAAGCTTGTTCGGCGGCGGGAAGAAAAAGGAGCAACCTCCTCCTCCGCCTAAGAAGAAAAGAACAGACATTTTCGGACGCGAGAGAGAGTAAATACACGGATAGATAGATTTAGACGAAGACAGACCGGGGGTGAAAACTATTATACGCTACGTAGCACGCAAAACGCTCATCATCAAAACTAGTTTCTACACTCAAACTTCTTCGCTTCTTTTTCCCACTCCTCGGTGGAACACGAACTAAATCCCCATCGACTTTTCCACGTGGATTCCATCAGGTCCATCTTTTGGAAGCACCCGTACTTGCCGTACGATAACAGTAAAACAACTCTCCCCCACGTGCTCGATAAATGGCCTAAAAAGTAATCCGCGTCTGCGGCTAAATACAAATTCACGAGCGCGTTGTGAATCTCATTCTCCGGATCTAATTTGCCTTCTTTCAACAATCGATTGATGTCATCGTTGTGTCTCGGCTGAATCGTGGTGTAATAAAAGTGAAACTCTTTCCCAAAGTTCTTGATGGCGTCGTCGATGACTTCCCCATCTTCCGTCATCAACAGAACCTTCTTACACTTCGGATCGAGTTTTCGCAAGCGCGCTAAAAACTGTTCAATTTGCAAGTTGGACCCTTGGTGGCCTCTCTGCGCGCGATCGCCGTGTCGCACGTGAATCGCCGCCACCGGTTCTCTTCTCTCCTCGGTTTCCCACCCCATCCGTTTCTTCTCCAATCGCAACACTCGATCTAATTTCTCGTTCGGGTGTAAAATGTAATACAAAAACTGCGACACGACCCAACATCCGCCTCTCCCGCTCGGCATCTCAAACCCGTTTAACGCCTTTTTCAAATCTTTCATCCACCCAATTCCAGCGTTGTGCTCCTTCTGAAACCCATCCAAACTCCCTCGCGTCCAAATCAACTCCTCGTCTTTCTCCTCTTCCTTCACCAGCGCCCCTTCGCCTCGGTACACCCCTTCCGGCGTCTCGTACTCCGTCCGCGCGCTCGTGATTTTCTGAAAGTAACAATCGTTCCCGCGACTCGCGCACTTACTATACGTCCACCGTCCAACTTTCGCGTACGCGAACGGTCGTCCAAAATGTACCGACGCGAAGAACGCCGAACACACTCGCAACACTCGGCTCCCAAACCCTGCGGTTGGATCGTCGTCCGCGTAGACCAGCGGTTTCGCATTCGTCGCTCGCATATCGTCAAACTTCGTCTTAAACTGGTGGTGACACAGAGCACTTTGGAACAGATTTTTCTCTCTCTCGTACTTTTCGAAATCCGTTCCGCTCAGGCGCGTTTTGTGTGGGTCTAAAAAGCTTAATCCGTCGTAGTGGAACCCTCGGTCTTCGCACACGTCCCCACGCGACATGGAGTTGTGCTCGTACGGGTCCTCACCCGGGTCTCGGATGAGGAATCTTTGCAAGTACGACAAAGTCTCCGTCCCTCGTTGGAGGAAAAAGACGAAGAGAAAGAGGAGGAAGAGAACGAAGAGAACGAGCAATCGACGTCTCCGCTTCATACGTTTGTTGTGCTGTTTCTTCAACGTCGTCATCTTTGCGTCGTCTTCTTCGTCTTCTTCTTTTTCGCTGCTTCTTTCTGCGCGCGAAAAGGCAGCAGAGAAGTGAAGTGATTTCGCTTCGATTTCCCCACAACGCAGACTATAAGAAGACTATGTCTCGGAAAGCGGAAGACCAAGAAGAAGGAAAGGACGACGACCAAGTGCAATCACAAGCACTCCTGACCGCCTCGGACGTCGCCACGTGCTTGAACAGCTGCCACGAAAGCTCCGTCGTCGCGTTACCTCCGTCGTTTTTTCTTCGTCATCAAAACCATCATTCTCGCCCGCTTCGTCCGAACGCGAAAAGCCATCCGCCGGATGAGAAGAACGACGATGAAAAGCGCGATGCGAATGATATTTGGATCGGCCGAGTGGACCAGTTAGCGAAAGCGTTAGGCGTCGTTCGGTTCTCAAAATGCGCCAGCCAAGAGGTCTTGACGTCGTCGAGGACGGTGACGACAAAACGAGGCGCTTTGTTAGGGAAGACTTTAGAAGGATTCGGAGAGGGAGGAAAAGGAGGAGAACAAAACAACAAAAGCGAGAGAACGGAAAAGAACACTCCGGAGGAGACGGAGGAGTCGAGAAACAACAACAGCGCGAGCAGCAGTCGGCGGTCGAGCATGGATCTGGCGTTCAGAAATTTAAGAATGACGCCGCCGCCGCTGACGACGACGAGCGCGACGACGGCGCCTTTGTCGTCGATGACGCATCAGTATTCGCATCAGTCGACGCCAAACTTGACGACGGCGCACAATCAGTCGTCTTCATCTTTGTCGCCGGTGAAAGCGAAAACGGCGACGATGACATCGCAGAGTCGACCGACGACGCCGACGCCCGGGGAGAACGAGCGGGACGAAGAGCTCGGGTCGAGGAGTTTGTATTCGTTTTACGTGGTGTTGAAGGCGATACACGAGGTGGTGACGAGTGCTCCTTCCGAGCCTATGACGACTTCTGCCTCGACGTCGTTCGCGGAGAACAACAACAACAACGATAGTTCAAATGGGGGTGGTGGTAATAAAGTAAGTAGTAATGTTGATAACAATAGAAGCAGCAGTAGCACGCATAGCAGCACGAACGAGACGAGTAGTGGCAACGGGACGACGACGACAGAAAATAAGGAATCCTCGGCGTTGAAATACATGGTAGTCATACCCGGTTCCGGAGGCGTAGCGGGAGACACGTTGAGGTACGTCAGAAGATTTGCAAGCATGGGACACGTGGTGATAGCACCAGACGATATGGCGTGGCCGATGCATTTGCGCTACCGCCCGAGGAAAGATCTTCGCGAGGACAGCGCCGCGGAAGAAGAGAATGAAATAACGAAGGAGGAAGATTCGTATTGGAACGATTTCGCTTTGTACGACGTTGCCACCGATGCGACGACCGGCGCGAAACAAAGCGCGAGTGGAAGTTTGGTATATAAATCGTCCGCGAAGTCCTTCATCGAAGACTCGTTTCTAAAGAAGCAATACGACGCGGCGTTGAAGTTGAAATCTGTCGTCGTCTCACACATTTTATTGACGTTACCTGACTTTATCAAAAACGCCGGCGTGGCCTTAGTTGGAAACTCGGAAGGCGCCGCAGTTCTCGGGATGCTGAACGATAAGACTTTCATGAATAACTACGCGACTGCATCGTCAAAATCAGTAGTGAAAGCACGAATTGCTATCGCGTATCCCTTCGAACCGAGCTACTTTACCGACGGTTTAAAAGGATGGTTCGCGGGAACGTTCGGTTCGAGTTGGAGTTCGAATTGCCCAGTTTTGTGCATCAACGGTTCCGAGGACGAATTCTTCGGCCCGTTATCGTCGGTGGCGAGCGATGTCGTTTCGGCCAAAAGATTGAGCATGGATGGGCAAGAGAAAGAAGTAATGGAGAAGAATTACTCCGGCGATGCCTCGATCGCTTTGGAAAAGTTAGCGGCGCAACATCGCGCGAAGAATCAAGGTCAATCCAATCTTCTTTCCGTCATTGTCGTCGGCGCCAAACACGGTATTTTGAAATCACACGATGCCATGGTCTCCAAACTTTTGCGTAAGTTTTTACGAGCGCCGCAAAAGTGTCTCAAATCCGTCGTTGATGCGTTTAGCGAAGAAGTCGTGGATTACACCATCACCTCCAACGGCTCGGTCGGCAAGTTAATCCTAGAAACGAAAAAGGTAAAAACGAATGCGCTGCGATCGTCTTTGTACGACGCGGCGGCTTGAAAGGGGAAAAGTATTCTATGCGTTTAGCTTATGCGAGCAGAAGTAGTAGCGTAGCAGCATCGTAGTAGTGGATAAATAAATAAGTATATATTAAAAGTTCACATCATAAAGCGTTTGATATTTTTTATTATTGTGTGGGTGATTATTGGATGATGCAGCACCCTTTCTCTTGCGCAATCTTGGACAATTCCTGCGCCTTCTTTTGTGCGGCTTCGTAGGCTTCCTTGCCTTTCTTCGCCGCGAAGTCCTTCGCCTCCAACGCTTTCGCCTTGGCTTGGTTCGCCGCTTCCATCGCCTTGTCCTTGTACTCCGAGTACTTGTCCTCCGCCTCTTTCTTTTCGGATTCGGCTCTCTTCAAGGCAGCTTCCTTCTTTTCGACTTCCTCGGTCGCCTTCTCCGCTTCTTTTACCTCCTTGGGCGACGCATTCGCAGCTGCGGACTTTTGTTTGGTCAACTGCGCGGACGCTTTCGCAGCTTCCAACTCTTCCGCCGCCTTCTTGGCTTTGGCAACCTTCTCCTCGGCTTCTTTCGCCGCCTTCGCTGCCGCCTTTTCTTCCTCTTCCGCCTTCTTCGCGGCTTCGTCGGCGATCTTTTGCGCTTCTGCGCGTAATTTCTCCATTTCCGCCTTTTCTGCCGCCTTCTTTGCTTCTTCTTCCGCGGCATTCTTGGCCAACCGTTCCTCCTCAGCTTTCGCCGCGGCGATGCGTTCTTTCTCTGCCTCCTCGGCCGCTTTTTGCTTCTCCAAAGCGGCTTGTTTCGCCGCTTCCGCCGCTTTTTCTTCGGCTTCCGCTTTTGCGGCGGCTTCCTCGGCTTCTTTCGCCGCCTTCTCTGCTGCCGCTTTCGCCTTGGCTTCCTCCTCGGCTTTCTTCGCGGCGGCGGCTTCCTCCTCCTTGGCCTTCTTCGCCGCCTCTTCCGCCGCCGTCGCTTCCGCCTTATCCTTTTCCGAAGCCTCTGGCGCCATGCTCTTTTGCTTGGTCAACGTCGCTTTCTTCTCGAGCTCCACCTGTACTCCTGCCGCCTCCTCGGCTTCCTTCTTCGCCTTCTCCTCCTTCGCCGCCGCTTCCGCCGCTTCCTTCGCCGCTTGCTTCTTCGCCTCGGCTTCAGCCTTCGCCTTCTTCTCCGCGATTTGTGCCGCAACTTTCGTTCTTTCCGCGTTTGCAATCGCAACCGCGTTCGCGACTTCCTTCTCCGCGTCCTTTCTCAAATTCTCGATCAATTCTTTCGCGACGCGTTTGCGTTCCGTTTTCGAAATCAAAATCTCCCTCATTTCCACCTTGAGCAGTTCGTGGCATTCGTTCAGAATTGCCAATCGTTGTTTCGCGAAGTGTTCCTTCTTCAACTTCTCCTTGTCGACGAAATCTTCGCCGGATTTAAAGAACCCACCCTCGGCGCCGGTATCTTCTTTGACTTCAAAATCTTTCGGTGCGGATGCCATCATTTCGTCCAGTTTGGTTTTGAACACTTGGGTGAACCACTCTTCGCCGGAGATGATCGAGGCGTCGATTATTTTTAATTCTTCGGATGACATTATTACTAATTTATGTGTTATATATAGTGATGCAAAAGATCTTCTTTAACAGTAAAATAGTAGTGCGTTATTCTTCTTCTTCTTCTTAAAGAGTTGGTTTAAATATATATATATAGTATATATATATTCGCGCGGAAAGAAGAGAGTAGTACGTAATGGAGAAATTGAATTGTTGCGTTGGATTGAATCGAATCGGCTGGCAAATATATGTTTAGGGTTACAATTGAAACCCTAACCTCTCTTGGAGGACTTCTCCAAAATTCTCCAGAACTGCCTTTGCTCCCTTTCTCTCTCTTCTCGAGAGAGAGAGAGAGAGAGAAACAGAGAGAGAGGGAGATGAGAAGAAAATGTTTCCACGACGATGATTTTGCTTCAAAGAAGAGGGATGTTTTACGACGGGGGCGGCGCTCGAACAGCCGTTTTTGTCGTCTTCTTCTTTGTCTTCTTTTTCTCCTCGTCGGCTTTGTTTCTGTTGAACAAAGCGGATTAGAAGGCGGACGCTGCGCGTGGTGGTTGTGTGGTGCTTTCGCCGAAGACGATCACTTTGGTGGACAACATAAACAAAAAACAAACAATCACGCGATTCTCGTGGATGCGTCGCGCTTTTGGTTCAACTACCGCCACGCCGCGAACACGTTGGCTATTTACAAAACGATTAAACGATTAGGTATTCCGGACGAGAATATTATCTTGATGGTGGCGGACGACTACGCGTGTAACAGCCGGAACGTTCGCGCCGGGGAAGTGTTCACAGACGATAGCGGGTACGAGAATAACGTGTATACGGAGGATATAGAGGTGGATTATCGAGGCGACGAGGTGACGCCAGCGAATGTATTGAGGGTATTGTTGGACGCGCACTACTATAACTCCGAGGAGGACGAGAGCGATGATGATGACGGTAGCGTACTACTCAATCTACCCAACTCGAAACGATTGCGGACGGACGAAAACTCGAACATTCTCTTCTACCTCACCGGTCACGGCGGTGACGAGTTTTTAAAGTTCCAGGACCAAAAAGAAATCACCTCGATGGATTTGCAAAACGCGTTTACGAAGATGCGCGAGATGAAACGGTACAACGAGTTGTTGTTCGTCGTGGACACGTGTCAAGCTGGGACGATGTTTAAAAGGTTTAACGGATTGAGGAATATTATCGCAGTCGCGTCTTCGATGAAAGGTGAAAACAGTTACGCGCACGGGACGAGAAATGATATCGGTCTGGCCGTTTCCGATCGGTTTACGAGGTTCCTGTACGAGTATTTGAAGAGGGACAACGCGGAGGAAATCACGTTGAGAGAAGTTTTCCAAAGAGCGCAGTCACCGCAGATTAGGAGTTATTTGATGAGTACCGTCCAAGTGGATTGGTCCAACTACGTTGACGGACGACAGTTGGGCGATGTGAAGGTTGGGGATTTCTTTGCCAACGCTCATAGTCGCCGCAAGAAGAGTCGTACTTTTAACGCTCAAAAATCCAACGAAAAGGACGAGGAAGCGTACGCGACCATTTTACCTGGATTTGCAACGGCATCAGCGTTTACATCAGCATAGCTTTTCTAGTATGCATTAAGTAGTGTTAGTATGATATTTAGTAATAATAGTAATAGTATTTCCGTGTGTATCTTTTCTTATATTGTACATTAATAGTAAGTCCTTCCATCGCGTTTACTTTTTCGCCGCCGTTGCGCTTACCCTCGGTTTGCGCAACTCCTCTCGAGCGAGAATCTCCTCGGCCTGTTTCGTATACTCTTTAATCTGTTTTATTTTTGCCGGGTTTACCGCGAAATGAAATTCACACGACGCCACGGTTAATTGCAATGCCGTGTTCGTGCTTCGATTTGTTAGTTCTTTAGCTTCGTCGAGTAACTTCTCCAATCGACTGGTGAGATCGATAGCCTCCGCGGCGTAACGCTTCTCGTCCTCCAAACAATCACGGTTAGCGTTCGTTTCGAGTGGTGGAACCTGCGCAGATGACTTTGGGGCGTTGGTACTCTCTTTCATCCCTTTCGTAGCTACGGCGGTCGCGGTATTAGTGGGGATGGGAAGATCCTCTGCAGATCTCGGTTTCGCCGCGTTTTCCTTACCGCCTTCGCCTCGGCGCTTCTTCTTCGACGGCGAAGTCATCGTCGGTGGTAACATCGAGCGTTGCTTCAAAAGCAAATTCGACGACGATGTTTTCGATTGTTCCTTCGTCATCGCGTTAACCTTTTCTGCACCTTCTACCGCCATTTCCACCGGCGTATTCCCCGGTGTCGGAGGTAAAACTTTCCTCTTGATGGCGTTTGTGCTCGCCGGATTCGTAAAATCTTCTTCGCCGCGCGCGACGACTTTCGTGAGCGCGATCTGTAAATTTCGCGGCTGTATCAATTCCGCGTTTCGAGGCGCAGAAGTCGTTGCCTCGCGCTGTTCTTTTTGTTGTTGTTCTTGTTCTTGTTCGTTAGCTTCTTTCGCCTCCTCGTTTACCTTTTCTTCTTTCTCTTCTTCTCTTTCCACCTCTTCTTCCTCGAGCTCTTCTGAGTGTTCCTCGACGTCGTCTTCGCCTGAACCCATCACCTCGTCCTCTTCATCGCTTCTTTCGAGCTTAAACTCGTCGTCCAAATCGTCCTCCAAATCGTCCTCCTCTTCGATCATCCTGTCGTTTGTTGCACAAAGGAGGTTCAGAGATACCAAAACAAAAGAAAACGTTCGCGCGAAGTAGAAGAAAAGAGACGTTTTTTTTTCCGTCCGTAAAACTCGTCGCACACGTAAACGCGCTAAAAAAAAAACACCGCGAGAAGAAGAAACTCCCCATAAAACCAACCTCGCTTTTTTAAACAAGTGCGCGTTGTTCGCTCTCGGTCGCACCACCATAATAGTGTTGGCGTTGTTGGTGTTGAACTTTGACGAAGACGTCGTCGTCGTCGTCGTCGCCGTGGTGTTCGTTT
>Ga0213863_10001631_pt1 | contig 16187 bp, 11 predicted proteins | sample PICome_8_FD_160128 | JGI IMG/M metagenome (GOLD analysis project Ga0213863, IMG submission 160128) | Coastal seawater microbial communities near Pivers Island, North Carolina, United States - PICO497 | ecosystem: Environmental > Aquatic > Marine > Coastal | place: USA: North Carolina... | reverse complement strand
CACCAGCGACCCAAGCTTTGTGCCTTGGTTCATTTCCGCCAATATCATTGGCGGCGCTCTGGCCCAGTACCCTATTGGCGTAGCATCAGATCGTATCGACCGCCGCTATGTGCTGACATTTCTGTGTATTGCCTGCTGTGGAACGGCACTGGCACTGTCACAAGCCGTCGAGCAAAGTACGTTACTTTGGTGTTCCGCCGCCTTTGGCGCAGCGGGTAATTCTCTATACGCCGTGTCGCTGGCTAAGGCTGCCGATAACTCTAAACGCGATGAGTTCGTTATGTTGGGCTCCTCCGCGCTTTTGCTAAACGCCTTGGGAGCCTCAGCGGGCGCTTTGCTCTTCGGTTTTGCGATTCGCTGGTTTGGCAACGAGTCACTCTTTATCGCAGTGGGATTCTCAAGCCTGTTGTTCGGTGTCTTTACGTCACTACAACCGCGAGGTAAGACCGCAGTCGCAACCGAGGAACAAAGCGAATTTGTGGGCACCACCTCGGCCATGGCCCCTATTGCTTTACAGCAAGATCCTCGCTCGAGCGAGTCGGAGACTAACCCATCAGCAGACGACTATGTGTCTGACAGCACCGCGCAAAATTCAGAATCCGGGTGCAGCATGACACTGGAGTCTTCAGAAAAGATTACGGCTTTTTGATCGGTCGGCTGCCACTGCGGCCAGACCATCAGATCAGGTCCGTTGGGATCGCCTTGGGAAATAAAGCGATGCCAATAACCCACCATCATTTCCGTGAGGGCGTTATCAACAGCCTCGGTGGGTAGCCAGGCATCGTGCCGATCAAAAACGTAGGGTAATTCCGCACCGTGGTAGGCACCAATGCTGTCAAAGTTTGGGCGAACCCGATCAAACCGGTAAACAAAAACACGACCACCCGCCGAACCCATCGCATCTGCCAGCATCAACGAGGGACACAGAAAGGTCACCGCGGTTCCCAATCGATCAAAAGTGGTGCGCTCATCGAGGCCATCCCCCGCAGCTGCAACGACTGCAGACCAACGGTGAGCTGGGATACGGTCCTGTAGATATGAAGCAACCGTTGCTTCGGGTTTGATATACATCAACGACTCATTGGCATTGGTCCCGATGATGATATTCAGAGGAGGTAAGTCACCGTCGGCAACCCGCTGCTGTAAGGTGCGCGGCAAACTTTCGGTATCTTCAATAGCGCCGAAACGCATGCCGCTATAAATATCGCCCGTGACGTCCATAAGTTTTTGCGCCGGTAGGTCCCGTAAACCTTCAAGGGAGCCTTCTGGACCCAACAGCACTTGCTGCAGTTGCTGGGCTCGAGATCGGGTTTCTTTGGGTGTTGGACCCCCGACTGCAGGCCAACCCCCACTCTGATGAATAACCCCATGTATTTTAGTCCCACTCAGTGGCGACAAAGCGAGATGTAGCGCGTTAGCAGCGCCTGCAGATTCCCCGGAAACGGTAATCCGCTCAGGATCCCCGCCAAACTTGGCAATGTGGGTATGTACCCAATCTAAGGCCAGAGATAGATCATGCAACGCCAGGTTTCTCGTGGTCATTTCGGGGTGGTTCATCCACCCAAATACACCCAGTCTGTAGGCAACGGTCACCACTACCGCACCTTTTCTAGCCAGCGGCCCGCCATGATAGTTGGGTTCATAACTCCAGCCCCCGGTATTTGAACCTCCGTGAATAAACATCAAAACCGGGCGCAGCTGCAGATCATCAGACCGTTGGCTGTGCAACGTCGCGTCATCAACATCAGTCCAGACGTTGAGGTACAAACAATCCTCCGAGTACTCGGGGCCTTCCATCAGCGCTGGATCTACCCCTACCCGCCGCATCATGCCGTGATACCAATTCAGTCCGCTACCTGACTGCATGCAGGCCGGGGCGAATTGTGTCGCATCGAGCCTCCCACCATCGAGAGCATAGGGTACCGGGCGCTGCCATCGGGCCTCCCCTACGGGGGGCTTAGCGAAGGGTATACCCAAGAAGCCTGCGGTTCCCTGTGCATCACGAGTTCCGATAAGCACCGTGTCTGCCAATGTAACCTGTGGCAGTAACGCACGGGTTATCCCTAGTTTTGGCTCCGGGGCTTCCCCACCCTTATCTGTGTTGTCACAGCCAGCAAGAAACAGACAAAGGCAAATCAGCTGGAACCACAACAGCGGATTATCGCGACGACCTAGGGTACTTTGACGACAACACATCCCTCAGTCCCTCCAGCCTCAATACACTCATGAGCTTGAACCATCGCTTCAAAAGGCAGTACAGCGCTCAGCCGATGTTTAAGTTTATCGGCACTCAGAGCTGCTTGAGTATCGGCAATCGCCTGCTGTTTTGCCGTCTCAGGCATGTCATACACAATAACTAGCCGCAGCGTGAGATCCATGAACATGAGGGTTCGAAAAGGCAGTGTCGGTTCGGGCACACGGGTACTTGCATAGGTGGCAATAACACCACCGGTAGCAATGCACTCAATGACCTCCGGAAGGTTAGCGCCAAACTCGACATCAACAACCCGTTGCACCCGCTCCCCTTGAAGCTGCTCACGAAGCTGCACTCCCCAACCCGGCTGGTGATGATCGACAACAACTTCAGCGCCTAAATCAAAACACAGCGCCCGATCACTGGGGTTCCCCGCTGTGGCTACAACCCGAGCACCAAAGTACCGAGCCCATTGAATGGCATAATACCCAACGCGACCTGCACCACCCGTCACCAGCAGCCACTGTCCTGTCACAGGCCCGTCTGCAGTGACGCAGCGGTGGGCCGTCATTATAGGAATACCGATACAGGCACCAACCTCAAAAGAAGCGCTGTCTGGCAGGGTCGGTGCGCGGTGACTGTCAATGCAGACCCACTGTGCAGCAGTACCACCTGAGCGACCATGCTGTGCCTGATAAACAAAAACCCGATCACCCACACGGGCCGGGGAAACGCCATCACCGACAGCTTCAATGACTCCGGCACCATCGCTGTGGGGAATCACAGGCCCAGTATCGAGTAAATCGGGAAATGCTCCCGCACGTTTCTTCACGTCGGAAGGGTTGACCGCAGTGGTGTGCATACGCACCAAGACTTCCCCCGCGGCGGGCTGCGGCATTGGCCGATCACCCTGCTCTAATACCGCTGCTGCCTGCCCAAACTGCTCAAACCAAAATGCCTGCATGGAACTTTTCCCTATGCCCAGTGACGCTTAACCCTCAAGGATCGAGCCAGTTTGCTAATGACTCTGTATGGCCGTCGATGGCTATCGCCTGACCAGATACCTGCTTACCCCCGGGACCCGCAAGAAAACACACCATCGCTGCAATATCCTCGGGATCAGTGAACTGGCGTAACGAACCCTGCCGCTGATACACCCGACGAATATCCTCCGGTGCCAGGCCCCTCGCCTCGGCGTCCCGATGAATAACCCCTTCAATTCTAGGGCCCGATACGCTCCCCGGGCACAGAGCATTCACCCGAATGTTCCAAGGGCCCAATTCCATTGCCCAGGTCTTAGCCAAACCAATAGCAGCCCATTTAGAGGCGGCATAAGGCGAACGCAATGGACAACCCGACAGGCCCGCATTAGACGACATATTGATGATAACGCCGCTGCGCTGTGCCTTCATGACAGGAATAGCATGTCGCGTCATATAAAAGAGACTATTGAGGTCGGTATCGATCGTCCCCTGCCAATCATCAACCGCAAGATCTTCAAGGGCACCTTGTGGACCGGCGATACCCGCGTTATTCACCAGCAAATCGAGGCGCTGATGCCGAGCGCGAAATGCGCCAAAAGCGCTGTCGACCTTCTGGGGGTCAGAGACATCACACACAGTAGCGCTACCCTCACCATAAACACGCTGAAACTCGGCGACATGATGAGGGTCAATATCAAGAACAAATAGACCGTAACCCAGCGCGTGGAGTGACTGGGCAATCGCTAGACCAATACCTGAGCCTCCCGCAGAAATAATCGCTACCGGTTGATCAGACGACATGGGAGTCCCCTCGCTGCTGGACCATGACTGATTGGGTGGCAAATAACACGGGCAACGCAGCCCGGCCGACCGGCTTCACCCGCCTCGCCAATAATGCATTCAACTGGCTGTAATCGTCGAGAAAACACGACTACCGTCCTTAAACTTCGCCGGAACGATCGGGAACACTTTGGCTCTGGCGGTCTGCCTGCAAGGATTTCAACAAACCATAACCCGCGGGCCACAGCGTCAACACCAGAGGCAGTGACACGACCAACACGGCCGTTTGAGCCTCGCGAATACCCCCGGCATACATCAACGCAATGGGTAATATCGCAAGCGCGATCGCCCAAAATAAGCGATGCCAGCGGGGCGGATCCTCAGAAGGATGTAATTGCTCGGTGGCGCTCGCGGCAAGTGTGTAAGACGCGCTGTCGTAGGTGGTTGCACAAAAAATCACCGAAACAAAACACAACAGTCCAATGATTAGCCCTGCGAGAGGCAGGGTGTCGAGTCCGGCAATAATGGCGGCATTGCCGCCGGAACTTTCCATGACGGCCATAACATCGAGCTCACCCTGAACCTGTAGACCAAGACTGTGGTTCCCCAGCAGCATATAAAACAACCAACAGCCCAGAGACCCAAGCACCAACATGCCCAGAACAACCTCTCGTATAGTTCGGCCTCGAGATATGCGACTGACAAACAGACCCACAAAGGGGCCATAGGACACCCACCACGCCCAGTAAAAAATGGTCCAATCTTCGACAAACCCGGAGCGTCCAATAGGGTCGGTCCAAAATGTCATGGCAATGGTGTTTTGCAGCATATGGCCCACAGAGTTAATAGCCATACGCAGCAGGAACAGGGTGTCCCCTGCAAATAAGATCGTCACCAAAAGCACCAAAGCCACAATCATATTGAGGTCGCTGAGCCTCCGAATTCCTCGGCCCAGCCCCAGAGCGACGCTGGTGGAAAAGATGACAACGCAGAGGACCACCACGGCCATCTCTAGACCAAAGCTCGCTGGCAAACCCGTGAGCCGGGATATTAATGCCGCAATTAACGGCGTAGAAAAACCCAGCGAGCTCCCTGCACCGCCAATTAATGCCACCATGAACATGCCGTCCATGAGTTTTGCCGCCCAACTGTTTTCCCGACCTTTCAGCCAGTAATCTGCCGCCGTGCTGTATTTCAAATAGGGCACCCGCCGAACATAAAACGGGTACGCAATCGCCAGTGTGGGCAGGCAATACAGCGCCCAAGCGACAATACCCCAATGGTGCATACCGTAGGACGCCGCCCACTGGAAGGCTTCAGGGGACTTAGGTTCAGCACCAAAGGGAGGCGCTGCGGCATAGTGCGCCCATTCGATACCGCTCCAGTACATAAGTCCCGCACCAATTCCCGCGGCAAATAGCATCGACGCCCAACTTGTGAAGCTGAATTCCGGTGGTCCGTCTCCCAGACGAATTCCCGAATGCGGTCCAAAGGCGAGGTATAGGGATACGCCCAGAGCTGTCGCGCCGGTAAGAATATAAAACCACCCAAAGGTCTGGCCAATCCAGCTATACGCAGTTTTTAACAACAGCGCGCTGTCTTCAGGTAGCAACAGTAGGGGTATGGAGATACCCAGTAGTACAGCAATCGTAAGCGTAAAATTGAAGCGGTCTACCCGAGGAGTCATAGCCATGGCGTCGTTTTTATTGTCTGTTACCTACTGAAGCTCGAGCTTAACACCTCCGGGTGATTTGACGACTGTTGGTATCTGCAAGTGGTACCCGTGGGGCATAAGCCCATACTCCAGCTCTGCACCCTCAGAAACGATTGCATTCTACCGATACACCCCGCATTGTTCCGTCACGCGCTAAGAATAAAACAGCATCTGGGGGAATGATGCCGCAACAAAATCCTGACCAAGTCGAAAAAGGACCTTCAAGTCTAGACGACTGCCATCCTCATCACCGCATCCTGTTTGATCCCATTAAGATCGGACCGGTCGTTGCACCCAACCGCTTTTATCAGGTTCCTCATGCCAGTGGCATGACCGAGTCCAACCCAAGAGTTCGAGCTGCTTTTCGAGGGACCAAAGCAGAGGGTGGCTGGGGCGTAGTTAGTACCGGGGCGGTATCGATTCATCCCAGCTCCGATGATTCACCCCTACCCTTCGCTAGGCTCTGGAACGACGCCGACATTGCCTCCCATGCGTTAACCACTGAAGCCGTCCACAAGCATGGAAGTCTGGCCGCGGTTGAACTGTGGCATGGCGGCGCTGTGGTCATGAATCGAACCTCGAGATTGCCGCCGCTGTCACCCTCGGGCGTGCCATGGGCGGCAACGCACATTGGGTTCATGGGACAGCAGCGACCCAAGCCTATGGACGGTCGGGATATTGATGCCGTGCTCAATTGGCAGCGTGCGGCGACGCGCAGGGCGCTCGATGCGGGCTTTGACATCATTTATGTCTACGCCGGTATGGGGTATCTCGGCTATGAGTTTTTGCTTCCCGAATACAACTGGCGCACCGATGGTTATGGCGGCAGCCTAGAAAATAGAACGCGCTTTGTTCGGGAGATGCTCGAAGTCACTCGGGATGAAGCCGGTGGCCAGGCCGCTGTCGCCTTGCGAATTAGCCTTGAAGAACTTCGGGCCAAACCCAGTGACCACTACGCAAGTGAAGCCCATGGCGTGGTCAGCCTGCTCTCTGATGTCCCTGATTTATGGGATGTCAAAATGGACTCCAGTCCCAACGATTGCGGCGCCTCACGGTTTCGCCCAGAGGGCGCCCACGAGCCTATCATTGACTTTGTCAGAACCGTAACCGATCGGCCGGTTGTGGGTGTCGGCCGATTTACCTCCCCTGACACCATGGTCTCGCAAATCAAACGGGGCGTTCTCGATTTGATTGGTGGCGCTCGGGCCAGCATCGCCGACCCCTTCCTGCCCGAGAAGATACGCAAAGGCGAAACCGATGCGATTCGTGAGTGTATCGGGTGCAATATGTGTATCGCGAGCTGGCATGACGGCGTACCGGTACGTTGCACGCAAAATGCGACCGCGGGTGAAGAGTGGCGTCGAGGCTGGCATCCCGAAAAGTTTCAACACACTAAAAAGCCGGAAACCGTGCTAGTGATTGGCGGCGGCCCTGCCGGCCTAGAAGCCGCACTAGTAGCAGCCCGCCAGGGTTATGAGGTCACCCTCGCAGAACAAAGTAGCGACTGGGGTGGGCGGGTACTTCAAGAAAGCCAACTCCCAGGCCTGGCGGTATGGCGCCGGGTCCGTGACTACCGAGTGTGGGCGCTGTCGCAACTGGGAAATGTGGGGATGTATACCGACAGCTCCATGGGCATCGATGAGATCAGCGACCTAGACTCCCAGCACATTGCCGTCGCCACGGGTGCCCACTGGACGAAGCATTTATATTCTCCCCTGGAAATTCCCTCGGTGCCGCTGTTGGGGCCTCAGGTATTCACCCCCGAGGATGTTTTCGCGGGTCGAGTAACTGGTGAACGTATTCTGGTCTTCGACTACGACAACTACTACCTTGGAGGCGTCATCGCCGAACATTTTGGGCGAGAGGGCGCGCAAGTTGTGTATGCAACGCCGGCGGGTCATGCCTCTGCCTGGACGTTTATGACTAACGAGCTACCCTATGTTTACAAAGCCCTTGGCGAACAAGGCGTGGAAATTCTGACGACAACAAACCTTGACCACTTTGATGGACGTCAAGCTCAACTCAGCAATCTATTTAACCAGCAGCCCCTGGAGCGCACTATTGATGCCGTTGTGATCGTTGGGCTACGCCAGCCCAACCTCGATCTGTACCAGTCGTTACAGCGGGCGCGCACGGGCGGCGACAAGCCAAGGGGCAACACTACTATCACTTTGATTGGAGATGCCCTAGCACCCGGGGCTATCGCGCATGCGGTTCACAGTGGCCATGATTTCGCTCGATCGCTTCTCGGTGGCGACGACATCTATTTGCGGGATGAGCCTATTACTTTGACCGAACCGCAGCCTGTATTTATCGAGAGCTAAAACTATGGCCTCAAAACACGATGGGATGAAATAGAAAACAGTCAATGGCAGGCGTAACGCTAGACACATTAGAGAAAACATTGCCTCGGGAGCATTATCTCGACGCTGCTTGTTATCTGAGGGAATATGCCGCTGTCTTTCATGCTGGTTGGGTTTGCATTGGCAGAACTGAGGCGCTCTCTGATGCCGGAGACTATCAAGCGGTTCGCTTTGGCGAACAATCTGTAGTCGTACTTCGCGGTGAAGACCAAGAATTAAAGGCCTTTTACAATGTGTGCCGCCATCGGGGTGCTGAACTGATTCCCATGCCCGACGCACAGACACGAACGGGTCACTTTGACCGACGCATTACTTGCCCGTATCACGCCTGGAGCTATCAACTCGATGGCACTCTACGCGGGACACCGCATTTAGCCATTGAACCCGGAGGCAAGGCGCTACACTCGGTGTCGGTAGCCGATTGGGGCGGCTTTATCTTTATCCGTCTTAATGATCGCCGCGGCGACTCTCTCGTCGATGCTTTGGGAGCCGGCACTGAGGGCATCAAAAATTATCCGTTAACAGACCTTCGTCTTGGACACAGCATTGACTATCGCGTTCACGCCAACTGGAAAGTTATTCTTGAGAATTACAACGAGTGCTATCACTGCGGCCCTGTCCATCCCGAACTGTGTAAAGTTGTGCCCGCATTCCGCCAGGGTGGGGGTGACCAGCTGGACTGGGACCTTGGCGTGCCTCACCGAGAGGGTGCCAATACGTTTACCGCCAGCGGCGATACGCTTCGAGCACCGTTTCCCGGGCTTAGTGATACTGAGAAAACCCATCATAAGGGTGAGTTGTTTTACCCCAATCTAATGCTCAGTTTGGCTATGGACCATGTGGCAGCTTTTTACCTCTGGCCAGAGTCTGCAGAGGTCACAAACATACGCTGCGACTTTTTATTTCACCCTAGCGAAATCAACAAACCCAGTTTCGACCCTATGGATGCCGTCGACTTCTGGGGCCTTATCAACAAACAAGACTGGTCAATCTGCGAGAGCGTGCAAAGGGGTATGCACAACGCCGTCTTTAAACACGGTTATTACGCACCGATGGAAGATTACAGCTTAGACATACGCCGCTATGTTACGGCCTGCCTCAATGAAGACAGCGCATCTCCCCATGAACCCCAGAACACCATCGGTACCCCCTGAATGAGTAAACACCCATCGAACCGCCGGGCAGTGCGACAATGAATTGGCGGCAGATACCCGTGCGCTGGCGTTTGTTCGGTGTGTTGTTTTTACTCAGCTTTCTCTCCTACCTGATGCGGCAAAATATTCAGGTTGCTGGTGAACTCATGATGCCCGAGCTGCAGCTGAGCGAGCTGGAGATGGGATGGATTTATGCCAGCTTCATTTGGGGCTATGCCCTGTTTCAGTTGCCGGGCGGTATTGCTGGCAATCGATTTGGCCCGCGGCGAACCTTATTGGTTGTCGGTTTGCTGGGCGTATTGGCCTCAGGATTAACCGGGCTATTACCCGGGCTGCTTTTTCAATCGACAACCGGTGTTATCGCGGTATTAATGTTGGTGCGATTTATCATGGGCATAGCCCATGCGCCCATGTATCCCATTCAGGCCGCAGTCGTTGAACGCTGGTTTCCCGTGGGTCAGTGGGCGCTTCCCAATGCGGTATCGAGCACCGGCCTGACCCTAGGTGCGGCTGCGGCGCAGCCTCTGGTCGCTTTGGTGATGGTCTATTGGGGCTGGCGCACCTCTTTTTACGTTTTCATTCCGCTGGGGTTAGGGCTTTTCGGTCTATGGTGGTGGTACGCACGTGACAACCCGATCGAGCATCCAGCGATGAGTGACGAGGAGCTCCATGTCATTCAGGCCAACCGTGACAACCTGACTCAAGCGGCTGGATTTGATGCCTGGAAAACGTTGATTCGAAATCGTGAAACGCTGCTGCTTACCTTTTCTTACTTCGCCCTGAACTACGTTTTCTACCTATTCTTTACCTGGTTTTTCCATTACTTAGTAACAGAATTGGGATTTAGTATTCTCGAAACCGGATTTCTAGCGGCCTTACCCTGGGTCACTGGCGCCTTCGTAGCCACCCTGGGAGGCCTCACCTGCGATGCTTTGTGCCGACGCCTTGGACCCAGCTTGGGCTGCCGTATCCCGGCCATGGTAGGGCTGATAAGCGCAGCCTGCTTTCTCTATGCAGGGCTTTATTCAACCTCGCCCTACGTGGCGGTCGCACTGCTGTCACTGTGTTTCGCATCGACACAGTTTGCAGAGGGCGCCTTCTGGTCGGCACAAACTTTCGTTGCCGGACCCTATACCGCGCCCGCCTGCGGCTTGATGAATACGGGGGGTAATGCAGCGGGTATTGTCGTGGCACCCCTAATGCCGTTTCTGGCGCAGCACGTGGGCTGGGTCGTGGCGCTATCAACCGGCAGTGGCATTGCGCTTATTGGCGCTTTACTTTGGCTATTTATTCGGGTCGATCACCCGTTTCAGCCCCAGCCTCGAACCGTGCAACCATGACCCCGACTTTAAGGATTCACTACCAGCCCACGCCATTAACAACCGCCGTCACCAATTGACTTGTGAGCTGCCGACACCCTGTTTACCATGATCTGACCGGAGGCCATGGGTTGCCTCAACTCACGGTCGTTGGGCGCACCAGTCAATCGGCAAGGAGCCACTATGATTCCAAGATTTAAAGCGGGTCAGGACGAACATCAGTGGGCCAATGCTCTGCTTGAAGTGGGGGCTATTATCATTGAGCAAGCGGCAACAGAAGCCACTATCGACGCCTTTAACCGAGACCTGCAACCTGAATACGAACGCGTCGGCGCCGAATTTCAGAACGACTTTAATGGCTATCGGACGCGCCGTGTCGGTGGTATTGCGCAGCATTCTGCCGAATTTCAGACCCTATTTGCTCATCCTTATGCTATGGCTCTCGCCGATGCAGTTTTGGGATCTCGCTGCGAAGTGATTCGAGTAGGCAGTACCACCGCCATTGAAATATTGCCCGGAGAAGATGCCCAGGTGCTTCATGCCGACGATACGATTTACCCCAAGGAGTACCTACCCTTTGAGGTCCAAATTTCGGTGCTGTGGGCCCTTGATGATTTCACTGAAGAAAATGGCGCTACCCGGGTGATTCCCGGATCACACCTTAACGGCCCCCATTCCAACGACCCTAAGCAACCCAGTTATCCTGCCGCAATGCCGCGGGGCTCTATGGTGGTATACCTCGGATCAACACTTCACGGTGGCGGTGCGAATCACAGCGACAAACCCCGCAAAGCGCTGGTCAATACCTACACCCTGGGTTGGCTGCGCCAAGAGGAGAATCAGTACCTAACGCTGCCCAGTGAAGCCGTTGCCGTGCAGCCTGAGAATGTCCGTCGGCTGTTGGGCTTTCAGGCCCACGGTCCAAACCTGGGCGTGTGGCCCGAAGATCCTGACGGTAAATGGTTTGAGTCCTAACCCTTCGGTGGAATCATCACCCTCTACATGCTCACCCTCTGGTGAAACCGTAAGCTGGCAGTCGCGGTACCAGCGTTATTTGAAGTGGCCCATCTATGGCCTGCTTTTTATCAACTTTCTGCTTTATGTTTTAGAGGATTCACAGACTCTAGCCAGGCAGGGCTATGAGTCTATTTGGGACATTACTTCAGCCTATGCCAACTCACTCGATGTGGCGGCTTGGTTTGGCTTACTGCTCGTGTTCGAAGTCGAAACCTACTGGCAGCACATCTATGCGATTCGCCGAGTACGCTGGCCCCTTAACCTCATGCGCATGGCTTGCTTTGGCGTCTTAGCCCACACTCTGGTGGTTTACACCGGCGAGTTACTGAGTGCTGCTGAACCGACGAAAGACTTTCAGATAGAGGCGTTCTGTGGTCAACCTGATACCACGCTTTATCAGCTACACAACCAGGTATACACGCCGTTATCGCCTCAGGATTGCCACGAACGTGTAGCCGCCGAGAATTTAACGCTTTTGCTTAACGCCACAACAGCGGTGACCGATGAGGGTTGGCGCATTGCACTTACCCAAGCCTTCGTCTCGTTTATCGAGTGCGCCTCGTGGCTGGCTGCGGGTTTAGCATTAGCAGGATCAGCCTTTCTTAGGCGCCGACAAACCTATACCGGCAGAGCCGCGGCTTTAGTACGGCGCGCACCCCATATTAGCTACTGCCTTATTATTTGCTGCGCATTAACCTGGGGCTGGTACGGAAAATTTCTGTATACCTACGACAGCCTACTGTGGCTCGGTGGTTTTGCGATGATTGAAGCGAATCTTTCGACCTGGCGGCAGCGCCTTCAGCAACTAATGGGACGGCAGAAGCGCCACCCCCATAACTGACAAAAAGTGGGGGTTAAACCACCTCAGATAACGTATGCAAATACCAGTGAATAAACTGTTGCAGCGTCTCTTCGAACTCAGAATGATAAGGGCCAGGCTCAAAAAAGCGCGAATTCACGCCCAAACTATTGCGCGTGATGATGTATTCGTCTTCCAAGGTCGTGTGGTGCCACAGCCAGGTCAACTTTTCTAGATCGTAGTCTTTACCCTCAACTGCATCCCCTCTTACGAACCAAACGAGCTCCATATCAGACTCGGTCAGTGAGCGCGGTAAAAACCGGTAGAGCACGCAGTGATCAGGATAATTCAGCATAAAGCTGAGGGGGCCCATCTGAAAGTCGCCGGCCCCGCCGTCGTAATCCTGAAACTGCCCCATGAGTGGCGCTACGGGCTGGCCGTCTTGACTACCGGTTACAAAGCCCTCGTACAAACCGTAACGCATGGTATGAGCGCAAGTACCAAAGTTATCAGCGTCGAGATAAATTTGGGTATGGGTTTGGGAGATACCGTCGATACCTGTCTTAGCATCGGAATTTTCCAGTATTTTGGCCACAACCGGCGCCGACTTCTCTTCTAGGTCTTTTAAGGTGTGCAGCCGCGCGTATGCCCTATGGGAGGTTGCACAGTGGTAGCACTCTAAATAATTTTCAATGGCAAGCTTCCAGTTGGCCTGAACACGATAAGTCTGCCGATGAGCCACCTTGGCATTGGCTAAGTCGTAAGCGCCTAGGGGAATACGCATTTTATCGAGGGAGGCAACAAGGTCAGCAGCATTAGGGTCGCAATTGATAAAAACCATGCCCATGTACTCGACACAGCGAACCGCCTTAAGACCAAGCGTCGTTTTGTCGAAGTCGGGCATGATGTGGGTTTCGCGTGCGGCTTTAAGCGAACCGTCTAAGTCGTAAACCCACCCGTGATAGGGGCAGACAAACGTTTTTCGGTTGCCCGTTGTCGCCTCACAAACCCGCGAACCACGGTGGCGACAAATATTGTGCATGGCTTTGATCGAGCCATCTGTGGTGCGCACGACGATAATGGCATCCTCGCCAATCTCTAGCAGCTGGTAGTCACCGACATTGGGAATTTCGCTGGCGTGTAATGCGTAAATCCAGCTTTTAAAGATCAGGTGCTCTAACTCGAGCTCATGAACAAGGTGCGAGCGATAAAAATAGGGGTCAATGGCGTAGTCGGGACGCAATTGCTCGGCAGCGAGCTTCTCACGCAGCTGATCGGTTGAGTCATCGACATGTGTGGCAATAACAGACATAACAGTTACCCAGGCACTCCTGTAGGAGTCGCTATTTAAAAAGGAGGGGCCGGTGTTTGCCGCCTTCGCTTGGGGTTAAACAAGGGACCGTCAATAACGCGACACGGTGCGAGCATTCGCGTCCAATGAAGTTCCCGCTGGTAATAGATTTCGGCGACCAACTCATCCCCAACCGCGCCATGGGGCATCTCAAGCTGGGCGTAAGCGATATTAGATTTCACTGTAGGACACCAAGCGGCTGAAGTTACCGTACCCACCACCTTGTCGCCCTTCATAATGAAAGAGTGTTCTGCAGGCTTGTTTCCCTCGATGTCGAGCATGGCAAAGCGATAGCGGGAGCCTTGAGCTTTTTCGGCAAGCAGCGCCGAGCGGCCATTAAACAGGGGTTTAGAGAAATCGACCAACCACTCGAGACCCAGCTCAAAAGGGCTTCGCGTGCGTCCGTTACGAACCACTTCCTCGGCAGGAACAAAATCGACGTGGGCCTGAATAAATCCCGCTTCAATTCGAGCCATATCTAAGGCATAGGAACCAATAGGCTTAATTAAGTATTCACGCCCATGTTCAAATAGCTGATCCCATAAGGCCTCGGCCTGAGCCGGGGCTACCCAAACTTCATAGCCCAAATCTCCGGTGAAACCGGTGCGGCTCACCATCATGGGTGCACCTTCGAAGGTAAAGTGCGCAATACCAAAGGGCTTCAACTGATCAAGCCCGGTGCAACCCAGCAACGTAAGAACCGTGCAGGAGGTTGGGCCCTGCACGGCCAGCCCCGCCAGGTCTTCGCTTTCGTTAGTAATGGTGACGTCGAAACCGAGCGTGCACCAAGCTAACCAGTCATCAGCACGCTGATAGGAACACAGCCTGAAATCCTGCTCACCCAGGCGAAAGATGGTGCCATCGTCCATGACCTGACCGGCATCATTGCACCACACTGCGTAGCCCACACGATTGATACCGAGCTTGCTAACGTTACGGGTGACCATGCGATTGAGATACGCCTCGGCATCGGGACCGGTAATGCGGTATTTATTCATGGGTGATAAATCGAATACCCCCGTCGTGCTGCGAATCGCGAAGTATTCAAGTTCGACATCAAAGTAGGCATTGGGGGTTGTGTAACCCATCCAATTGCCCCAGTCATTCATGTCGCACATCGCCTCGACCCGTGAGTGGAACGGGGTAGGCAGGAGCATAATGTCTCGGCTTGAGGTAATCATGCGAAGGCTCCTTGCTTAATCATTTCCTTAGCGGCGTTACGACCCGGCAAGCCCATAAGGCTGCCCCCCGGATGAGCGCCAGCACCGCATAAAAACAAGCCATCAATCGTAGTTTTGTATTGGGTAGAACCCGGGAATGGACGCATCATGAGTGCTTGGTCAATCGACAGCTCACCGTGATGCCAATTGCCTCCGGTCATACCGTAGGCCGCCTCAAAATCGGGTGGTACGAGTAATTCGGAAGCGACAATCTGCCCTTTGATACCCGGCGCATAAGCTTCGAGTTGCTCAATAAGGTTATCGAGCACCGCCTGGCGATGAGCTTCCCAGCCGCCTTTGGGTGCGTAAGGCAAATAGTGCACCAATGCGGTTAAAACATGCTGCCCATTCGGTGCCAGACTCGCGTCTTCGATACTGGGAATACTGATATCAAAGACCTGCTTAAGACCGCATTCAGCGTACTTCATAGGGTTGAAGGCACTCTCGATAGCGTCCATGGTCGGCGCGATAACAAGGCGCTGGGACAAGGCTGCGGTATCAAGCCCCGAAAACGCCGGCAAATCTGACAACGCAAGGTGGAGCTTGGCCGTGCCGCTTCGCGTCCGGTATTGGGCCGCGCGACGGGCTGTGCCCGTTTCAAGGCGCTGGTAGCCCAATAGATCACGAAAGGTCGTAGTCGGATCGGCGCTAGAGATCACCGCCTTGGCCCGCAGCGTCGTGCCATCAGACAAAGTGACCCCGCAAACACGATCGCCCTCTTTCACGATCGCCTGCACGGTGCTGCCTAAGCGAACGGTCGCGCCGTGGGTCTCCGCAACCTTTTGCAGCGCATCGCCAAGAGCACCCATACCGCCCATGACCTGAACAACACCCTTGGATTGCAGCTGGTTGCCCAGCGCGCGATGCAGATAGGTGTAAACGGTGTTGGGCGAACGTGGCCCCATGTTGGTGCCGGTAATCGCATCTAAAGCCAAGGCTGCCTTGAGACCTTCATGATCGAAGTTTTCATTCATCACATCGTAGATATTGATCAACACAATGCGCATGAGGTCCTGCATGTTGGTCTTGCCCATGAGCTTGAGACCCAGGCCCAGCTTCATTAGGGTCAGGCGGTCAGGCCAGTTGGCGTCTACCAGCTTGGGCGCGCGGCCGCGATATAGTTTCAGCATGAGCTTGCCAAAAACATCCATCTGCTTACGAAAGGCCTGAAAAGCAGCCTGGTCTTTGGTACCAATACCGGCACCCCGAAGGAAGTCGCCATCGATACTCAAATGATCTCCATCGGCCTGCAGCGCCACGGTGCGTTTTTGAGCGCCCACCTTCAAGCCTGCG
>Ga0213863_10001627_pt1 | contig 16209 bp, 8 predicted proteins | sample PICome_8_FD_160128 | JGI IMG/M metagenome (GOLD analysis project Ga0213863, IMG submission 160128) | Coastal seawater microbial communities near Pivers Island, North Carolina, United States - PICO497 | ecosystem: Environmental > Aquatic > Marine > Coastal | place: USA: North Carolina | collected... | reverse complement strand
CGCCAGCTCTCGCCTCGCAGTAGGAGGAGGTCCCGGTGGAGTTCCTCGCGAGGCATGGCACCACGAGCCATGCGGGCGCGGAAGAAGCTCGGGGCGGTCCGTGACCAGCGCGCGTCATCACCGTTGGACCCCGGAAGGACTCGGCGGATCCGGCGGGCTGTCTCCCCTCCGAAACGCGCCCTTGCCGGACCCGGATCGCAGGGGCACCGACACACGCTCGACATCGCCTCCTGCCCGCCCTGGCGCCCCAGAGACTCCGGGCCACGGGCCAGAGGACGGCCGGGTCACAGGACGGCCGGGCCACAGGCACGGCAGAGCCAAGAGGGAGCGCGAGACGGTCCAGCCCAGGGGCGCCCCAGCCCCCCATGAGCTCGGAGATTCGAAAAGCCCCCTTCAGGTCATTGCTCGGCATTTCGATAGCGAACACTAGATGAAGCCCTCCAAGGAGCCAACCAGCCGACTCTTCGACATCGGCCCCGTCTCGCTGGTCCGTTGGGAAGAAGCGGAAGGCAGGGAGATCCTGGAGTCCTCGGGCAACCTGGCCAGGCAGCTCGAGGCCCTGGGCGTCGAGCGCCTCGATGAGGTCCTCGGAGTGGAGGACCGCGAGAGGCTCCAGGACGCCATTTGTGACCTCCTCCATGACCGTGGCGGCTCCGACCTCGGGCCCGTCGAGCTCCATCTCGGCGAGGGGCAGGCCGCTTGGTTCCACCTCACCGCGCTCGCCAGCGAGCCCAGCGGCCAGCGAGACCAGGTGGTCGCCACCTTCGTTGATATCAACGGACTCATCGACTCCCAGCGGGCGCTGAAGGAGAAGTCCGACCGGCTCGAACTCGTGATCGAGGGCACCCGCCTGGGGACCTGGGACTGGAACCCCCAGTCGGGTGACGTCTGCTTCAACGAGCGCTGGGCGCAGATGCTCGGATACTCACTCAGCGAGATCGAGTTCCGCCTCGAGGAGTGGGAGGAGCGGGTTCACCCGGATGACCTCGCGCCCTGCTTCGAGGCGATCGAGGCGCACCTGAGCGGCGAGACCCCCTTCTACGAGAACGTCCACCGGATGCGGCACAAGGACGGTCACTGGGTCCACATTCTCGACCGAGGCCGGGTCGTGGAGCGTGACGCCAGCGGGCAGCCCATCCGCTTCACCGGAACCCACACCGACATCTCCGCACAGCGAGAGGCCGAGCTCGCGGCGCAGGCCGCGAGCAGGATCAAGTCGGAGTTCCTCGCCACCATGAGTCACGAGATCCGCACCCCTCTGTGCGGAATCATGGGCCTGGTCGAGGTCCTCGAGTCCACGGGGATGTCCGCGGCTCAGCGAGACCATACTGAGCTGATCAAGCGCTGCGGTGATCACCTGCGCGTCGTGCTGGACGAGGTCCTTCAGGTCACACGGCTGGAGTCGAGCAATCTGGAGCTCCGCGAAGAGGCATTTGATCTCGACGTGCTCGCCCAAGACCTCCACAGCCTCTTCCAGGGTGAAGCCTCGTCCAAGGGAGTGACGCTTCGAAGGGCCGCTCGCGCCGGCCAGTCGACGCGGCTGATCGGAGACCCCCACCGTCTCCTTCAGGTCTTCAGCAACCTGCTCTCCAACGCGGTCAAGTTCACCGAAGAGGGCCACGTCGAGTTTGACATGTGGACCGACGAGTCGCCCCTGCGCCTGCGCGCCTCCGTCAAGGACACCGGACGGGGCATGAGCCACCCCGAGCGGATCTGGGAGGTGTTTCAGCAGGAGGACTCGACGATCGCCGCCAACTACGGGGGGAGCGGGCTGGGCCTCACGATCACGCAGAAGCTCGTCCACCTCATGGGCGGCACGATCGAGGTCCAGAGCGTGCGTGGGGAGGGCAGCCGCTTCGACGTGTGCATTCCGGTGGCCCGCGAAGAGCCGGCCCCTGAACAGAGGCCCAGCGAGAGGCCCAGCGAGAGGCCCAGCGAGGGGTCCAGCGAGGAACCCGGCGAGGGATCCGGCGAAGGGACGCACTGCCACGCCGCCCCTCCGGTGGACTCCGAGCTCAACCCCTCAGATTCCGAGGTCAGCCCAATGGAGTCTGCGTCCGGCGACCCCTCGGCGGGCCGTGGAGACAGCCCTGCCCTGAAGGTCCTCGCCGCAGATGACAACGCCGTCAATCGGCGGATCCTCGCTCACTTCCTGAAGGAGCTCGGAGTGGACTTCGAGCTGGTCGAGGACGGGCGGGCAGCCGTCGACGCGGCCTGCCGTGACTCCTTCGACCTGATCCTGCTCGACCTGCAGATGCCGAAGTGCTGCGGCGCCTCCGCCGCCGAAGAGATCAAGGCTCGACCCAGCGCCGTGAATACGCGTATCGTCGCCGTGACCGCTGATGTCCTCAACGCTCTGCCGCTAGAGGAAGGTGACTCAGCCTTCGATGCTGTGGTGACCAAACCGTTCTGCCTCGACGACATCCGAACCCAGGTGCTTGCGGCCGCCACGCAGCTCCCCTGACCCGCTTAGGCCCACCGATATGTCCAACGCTCGCCGCTCCGCCATCCTCCTGGTTGGCTTCCAGAACGACTACTTCTCTCCTGACGGGGCCATGCACGCCGTCATCGAGGAGAACGCCCGCCAGAACAACGTGCTCGCCAACACGCAGCGCGTGCTGAGCGCGGTCATGGGTGGAGAGACCCCGATCATCAATCTCCCCATTCACTTCAGCCCGGGCTATGAGGAGCTGGGGCAACCGACCGGTCTCCTGGCGGCGATCCGGGACGCCGGCGCCTTCCGCCGCGACACCAAAGGCGGGCGGACGATCCCCGAGCTCCTTGAGTACGGTGACCGGATCCAGCACCTCACCGGCAAGACGAGCTTCAACGCGTTCCTGGGCACAGACCTGGAGGAACATCTCCGCGGCGCAGGCGTGGAGCACGTCATCATCATGGGTGTCGTGACTCCCATCTGCATCGACTCGACGGCGCGCGCCGCCACGGAGCGAGGATTCGCAGTCACCATCGTGAGCGACGCCTCCGCTGGCCGAAACGAGACCGAGCAGGACTTCTACTGCGAGAGTATCTTCCCTCTCTACGCCGAGGTCGTTGACACCGAAACCCTGCTGGGCCATGCAGCCGATCCCCAGATCTCCCGCTGAGGAGCGAGAGCAACTCCTCCAGGAGATCAGCTCACTCCAGACCCGCCTCGGCGCTCTCGAGTCGATGCTCGCGGAGGAGATCACCGCCAAGGCGTCGCTCTTCCGGACCATTTCCGAGCACCAGGGCCGCTACGTCGATCTCGTGGAGTCGGCCCCCTGGATCGTGGCGCGGGTGGACGATCAAGGGAGCTATATCGACGCCAACTCGTACTTCGTCTCCAGCCTGAGCAGGAGCGTCGACCAGGTCCTCGATCAACCCGTTGGTTCCCTGGGCGAGGGACCCGACTGGACCGCAGCCGTCTCCGACTTCGCCGGGTCCGCCCAGTACCGCTCCGACCCCTGCTCGATACCTGTCCAAGTCCGCGGGGAGGCACGCTCCTTCCTGCTGTTGATGCACCGCCCCAAGGCGGGCCCGAGCTTCACGATCCTCGCCCTCGACCAGACCGAGCGCGACCAGGCCCTCGCCCGCGCCGAGTCGTCCGCCGAGGACAAGGCCATGTTCCTCGCGGTCATGAGTCATGAACTCCGCACCCCGATGAACGGGGTCCTCGGGCTGGCGGCGCTGCTCAAGGACACCCAGCTCGACGAGGAGCAGTCGAACTTCGTCTCGACGATCGAGAACACCGGGGAGACGCTCGTGAGGATCATCAACGACGTCCTCGACCTCAGCAAGGCCGAGAACGGCGCCGTGGAGTTTGAGAGCGTCCCCTTCTCCGTCCAGCAGACCGTGCGGGGCGTGATCGCCACCCTCGGTGCCGCCGCCAGGCAGTCCTCCGCGCGCCTTGAGGCCGAGCTGCCCGACGAGCTTCCGGACCTCGTGCTGGGGGATCACCACCGCATCCAGCAGGTGCTCACGAACCTGGCCGGGAACGCCCTGAAGTTCACCCCCGGCGGGCTCGTCCGGATCCAGGTCCGCTGCAGCGACGATGAGGAGGACCACGCCGTCCTCAGCTTCCAGGTCATCGACAACGGGATCGGCATCGAGGCCTCCGAGCTCGAGCGCCTCTTCGAGGCTTTCACGCAGGCCGACTCGAGCGTCAGCCGACGCTATGGCGGCACGGGGCTCGGGCTGACGATCTCAAAGCTGCTCGTCGAAGGCATGGGCGGCAGAATCTCGGCCTCAAGCACGCCCGGTGAGGGGTCCAGCTTCGAGTTCACGCTCCGCCTCCAACGGACGAGCCAGGCGGCCCTCCCCCCCACCCCGGACGCCCCTCAGCCCGTGGTCGCTAGCCCCTCCATGAGAGTGCTCGTGGCGGAGGACAACATCGTCAATCAGAGGGTGGCGCAGGGCCTGCTCGAGAAGCTCGGCCACGAGGTCACTATGGTCTCCAACGGTCTGGAAGCCATCGAGGCCGTGGAGCGAGGCGGGGCCGATATCGTCCTCATGGACGTCAACATGCCTGTCCTCGACGGCCTCGAGGCGACCCGCCGCATCAGGGCGACCCCAGGCCCCGGGAGCCAACTCCCCATCGTGGCCCTCACGGCGAACGCCATCGAGGGGGACCAGCAGGTCTGCCTGGATGCTGGGATGAGCTTCTACCTCTCCAAGCCCTTCTCGAAGGACGAGCTGGAGCGCGCCATCCGCGCCGTCACCGCTCGCCGCTCCGCGCTCTAGCTCACCTGGCCAGCCTCCAGCGATTCAGCGATCCAGCCTCGAACGGGCGGAACGCCCGGTCGGGTCATCAAGGCACCCGGCTGAGAGGGGCGGCTGCCGCCGAGGACACGGCCGCTGAGGACACGGCCGCCGAGGACACGGCCGTCGGGGAGACTGCGGCTGGCAGGCCTAAAGCTGGGCCTTCTACAGCTAAGAACACTGCGGCTGACAATGTCGCCGCTGGAAGCACCGCCGCTGGCTCTGCCTTGGGTAAGGCCGCGGGGAATCGGCGACCACGCGTTCGGCCGCCCAGGTTTCGTCGAAGCCGCTGCCTGACCGCCGGACGCCAACTCCGTCCAGGACACGTCCTGGGCCCTCGACCTCGGAGCCCCCAGCCGCCGATCCGAGTGTCTCGACCCTGGACAACCCTCTAAATGGTCCCTCCATACCTTCAGCACCCCGCGCCTGAGGTACACTCTGACGGTTGTCGTGGCGCCGGCCCGCGGCGGTGATTTCCTGATAGGGAAGTCCCGCAGTGGCCTGTGCGGTTCTACCCGCTCGGCTCGCCCCTCACTGCCCTTTTATTTCCTCAGCCACCGAGAGCAAAATGCTCAAGACTGCATCCCTCCTGATCGGAGCGGTCGCCCTCGCCCAGGGTGCGCCCGGTCAATCCACTGCCCAGCTCCACCGGATTCCTGCCAGGGCTCCGATCCACGCGGGAACATTCCACGCGGCCTCGGGACAGTTCATCCCCGCGGATCCGACTCAACAGTCGGCCATGGGTGCCGGTGGCGACGTCTACACGAACAACCACTACGGTGCGGTGTTCCTCGACATCAACGGCTCGAGCCTCGTGGTCGACGAGGGCCGGATCCCGAGTACGACGTCCCCGGTCTCCTCGAGCCCGGTGAGCGTCACGGGAACGGCCGACAGCTACCGCATCGACGACATCCAGCTGGGCTACGCCACCGACTCGATCGGTGACGGTAACGCGAGGCTCACGATCCTCGCCCAGTACGACTCGTGCACCAACCCGCTCGGGAGCTCCGCTCCGCTGCTAGACCTGACGATCTCCGGACTCCCTGGAACGATCACCCCCGGGCAGATCACGCCGTACACCTTCGACATCGACATGACCGGCTTCGAGTTCTGCATGCTTGCAGACGGGGACGGCAAGTACGACGACGGCGACGTGGATCGGTTCGGATTCGGGCTGCTGATGTCCGCCGACCCCGGCTCGATGATGGGCCCGCTGATCGGCGCGCGTCCCGGTCCTCTCGCCCCCACTGGGGACGGCACGGTCTTCCAGAACCCCGGCAGCGTCGGCTCCGGACTCGGCACGCTGGACCAGTGGTTCGAGCTCACCCTGGGCACCGGGAGCACCGATTGCTTCAACGAGGGCGGGTATGACCCGGCCACGAACAACCCCGCGTTCGGTTCCTTCTGGCTCGTCCTCGGCGCCGACCTTGGCTTTGATTGCTCTGGCTGCCTGGCCCGCCTCGACGATGTGTTCGAGGACAACGACGACTGCTTCTCCGCGGCGCCCCTTGCTGTTCCGAGCTTCAACTCTGGACTCGTGGTCACCAAGACCGACCGGGACTTCTACTCGTTCGATATCCCCGCAGGGATGACGCTCACTGCGAACGTGCTGTTCTCCCACGCCCAGGCCGACGTGGACATCATTCTCTTCAACGAGGGCTGCACGGGCGTCTACGACGGGGGCTTCTCCATCACCGACAACGAGACCGTCTCCTACACGAACTGCACCTCAAGCCCCCTTCCGGTGAAGCTTGATGTCTCGGTCTTCTCTGGAAGCGTTGGCGACTGCGGTGACTACGACCTCGAGTTGTCCGTCGCCGCGCCGTGCCCGGACGACCCCCTGGCTGGCAACGTCTCCTGCGCCACGGCGTTCCCGCTCTCCACGGGTCAGACGATCAACCTGGTCGTCAACTGCTTGGTGCCGGCGGACTTCTTCCGGCTCAGCCTGATCCCCGGCGAGACGATCAACGTCTCGATGACCCTCAACCCGGCCGAGGCGGACCTCGACCTGCTCCTGTTCACGGACGACGCGAACTGTGACTCCAACGCCGGGTTCATCACCGGTTCGTTCAACACCGGTGCGACCGAGACCATCACCTACACGAACAAGTCGGGCCAGCCCCAGACGTACGTGCTCAAGGTCGACACCTTCGCATTCCAGCCCGGCGAGAGCTGCGCCAACTACGTGCTGGACTACGGCATCGGCGCATCGACTGAGGTCGGATCGAACTTCTGCTCGGCCGTGCTCAACTCGTCTGGCTTCGGCGCCCACATGTTCGGCACCGGCAGCGACCTGGTCGTGGACAACGCCTTCATGCTCAACGCGGAGTGCCTGCCCAACAACTCGAGCGGTTACTTCTTCGTCTCACAGGGGTCGGTTTTCGTCCCCAACGTGGGCGCCTCGGTCGGCAACCTCTGCATCGGCGGCGGCCCGGTAGGCCGGTTCATCGCCAACGTGGTCAACACGGGCTCGGGCACCACGGTGTCTGTCCCCACGGACCTCAACATGTGGCCGCAGCCGACGGGCTTCATCGCCGTGCTCCCCGGTGACTCCTACAACTTCCAGTACTGGTTCCGGGACGTCGGCAGTACCAGCAACTTCTCCGACGCCCTGTCGGTGACGTTCCAGTGAGTTGAGTCCCGGTTCGGCTCACCCGTGAGCCCGAGCGACCAGAAGGAGCGCGCCCCTGGCATGGCCGGGGGCGCGCTCCTTCCTAATCGGACTTCCTTGCGAGTTGAATCCCTCTCCGCTGAAGCGCGAGGTGCCGTTTCGTCCCCATCTGGAACGCGGATAGGATTCACGCGCGGCACCTTCAAGAGCCGATAGACAGGCGACGGGGTGTGCTCCCGATCGACTCCAACCGCAGGGCGCGCGCCCTGCGCTGGACCTGCGCTCTACCAGCCTCAAGTCCGTCGCGCCCGTGATCTGCACCGCTCCCCGGCCTCCCCACTGCCCCCATGACACCGCGTCCTGACCACGCAACCGCCCAGCGCCGTGGCAGCAAGCCGGCACCGGCGCCGAGGATCGACCAGGTCATCGAGGCGCTGATCCTCGGCCTGCTCCTCTACCTGCCGCTCGCCTTCGGCGGTGTCATGCCGGTGAGCCGGGTCGTCATGGGCTGCATGGGAGCCCTGATCGGCGCCTGCTTCGCGGTTCGCTGCCTCTCCGAGACCGACCAGGCGGTCTGTACGCCTCGAGCGTTGCTGCCCATCTTCGGGCTGGTCGCCCTCGCCCTGGCCCAGATCATCGAGCTCCCAGCTGCACTGGTCCGACAAGTCTCCCCGGCGGCGGGCCAGGCCTGGGCGGAGGCCAACAGGGCCGCGGGCACCGAACCGGCTTCCATGACGCTGAGCGTCTACCCCAACGGGACGGGAATCCGCGTGGACCTCTTGATCATGGGCGCGCTGCTCCTGCTGGTGTCCTCGACGGTCTATCGCCATCCCGCGGCCTTCAGGAGGCTCATCCTGGGTGTCTCCTTGATCGGGTCCGTCGTGACCCTCGTAGGCCTCGGGCACTTCGCGCTGGGAGAGCCCCTCATCTACGGAGTCTTCGACGGCGGAGGCTTCGCGACCCTGAGCGCGCCCTTCGCCTCATACAGCCACTACGCCGAGTTCTTGAACCTCGCATTGGGGTGCGCCCTCGGATATCTGCTCATCGAAGCTGGCGGGCGCGCACGGGGCCGCCCCGTGGACGTCCGGGACCTCACCGGGGGCCCAGGGCGCCGCGCGTCGAGGAGCGAGAAGACCCTACGACTGTTCCTCGTGCTAGGCACCGTCGCCATCGTCCTGTCGACGTCCCGCAACGGCCTCATGTCCATGGTCTTCGCGGCCTCGGTCACAGCGGGGGTCATGCAGTACTCCAGAAGGATCGACGGCGTGGGCTGGTCCATGGCCGCCGCCGGCCTCGCCGCCACGGCGATGCTTCTGTTCCTCGGGGTCGACCCGGTCATCGAGAAGTTCGAGGCCGTGAACGCTGACGAGGGGAGCAACATGACCACTCGACTCGAGCTGATCCGCGACTCTGCGAGCATGGGGGCAACCTTCGTTGCAACCGGGGCGGGGCTCGGGGCCTTCGCGCTGGCCTTCCCTGGATTCGATACCGCCGTCCGCCGGGGCACCGCAGAGCACGCCGAGAATATCTACGCCGAACTCTTCGCCGAGATGGGTCTGACCGGTGCCCTGCTCGGCTTCGCCTTCCTCGCCCTGCTCACCCTGGCGATCCTTCGGGGAGCCCGGTCCAACCGGAGCGCGCTGGGGGCCTTCGGGGTCTTGTTCGGGCTCTCCGCGTTGGGGTTCCATTCATTGACTGACTTCGGCCTCTTGATCCCGGCGGTCGGCCTCACTGCCGCGACGCTCGCTGGCGCTGCCCTGGCCTGCTCTGGGCAGAGCGCCTCGGCCAGCCTGCCGCGGCGACTTTACGCTCTGGGATCGGCCGCCGTGGCCCTCGTGTTCCTCGCGGCGAGTGTCCCGGGAGCAGCCCGGGAGACCAGCGCATGGGACCACTTCTCGTACACGGAGCGGCTCCGGGCTGAGATGGAACAGAGCGGCGGGATAGGCACCGCCGAGCAGCACGCAGATCTCGTGCTGCACGCGGCGCTCGCGGTCGAGGGCGAGCCCGGCAACGCTGAGTACCGGTTCCAATCCGCCCTCGCGGGCTGGAACCAGGCCGTCGCTGAGGCCGGCAGCTTCGACTCCGCGGGGCCGCCGGTGAATCCCCTCGACCACCCGGCACTGGCCGGAAAGGCACGCATCATGCTCGAGGAGCTCAAGGAGCTTCTCCTCGTCGCTCCGACCCATGGACCCTCGTGGTCCGTCGCAGGCCAGCTGCGCCGCGTCTGGCTGGACGATCAGAGCGACGAGGCCGGTGAGTGGATCATCCGTGGGCGCGAGCTGGCCCCCCACCATCCCAAGACGTGCCTCGCGTCGGCCTTCGAGCTCATGCGGAAGAACCGTGAAGCCGAGGGCGTCGCCGAGATCGAACGGGCCGTGAGCATCGGAGCTGGCGCGAGCTCCGCCGTGGACCTGCTCGCCGTCAGCCTGGACCGGCCCGAGCTGGCCCTCCCATTCGTCGAGGGCAACCTGGTCCTCACCGACCGCCTGCTCTCCGTGGTCGAAGGCGACGAGGCGCGCGGCGAGCTCAAAGTGCGGCTGCAGGAAGCCTACGAGGAGCTCCTCGTCGCCGCCTGCGCCCGCCCGAGCGCTGCCGCCAGCGACCTGCAGCGCCTCGCCGCTATCGAGGCGTCTCGCGACAACCTCGAGGAGGCTGCCGCGCTGCTCCGCCGGGTCCTGGGCCTGGATCCCTCGTCCAAGACTCGGCTCAGCTACGCGAGGCTCCTCGTCCAGATGGGAGACCCCCGTGGCGCCCGGCGAGAGCTCAAGGACCTCCTCAACTTCCACCCCGGGATGACCGCCGCAAGCCGCCTCCTCGAGCAACTCGAGTCCGACGGGGCGAGATGAGCGGAGAGCTGCCCGGCCCGTCCTGAATTACAGCTCTGTAGCCCGCGCCTTCAATCGATAGAGTGAACCCATGAGCACCCTGCCCCGCTCCAGCAACCGTCGATCGATCCCGATATGCCTCGCCATCGTCACGGCACTCGCCGGTGCGTCGTGTAGTGCACCCCGCTACCACCCCGACGCCGAGGGCCTCGCGCGGTTCAACGCGGCGGGCCCGATCCAGCCGGAATTCGACGAGCAGAGACTCATTGACTCCATTCAGCCCCCGGGTGTCTACACGGTGGTCCCCGGCGACCTGCTGGTAATCCGGGTGCCGCCGTCCATGGCCACCTCTGTCGTGGAGGGTCTGCCGCAGACCAGCCTCGAGCACTTCGCCCGCGTCTCGAAGGAAGGCTCCGTCGAGGTCCCTCTCGCCGGGACCACCCAAGTCGCCGGGCTCTCCGTCCAGGAGGTCGAGGCCCGGATCGCCGACAAGGTCTACCCCGAGCTCCTGAGCGAACGCCCGTCCATCGTGGTCTCTGTCCAGGAGGCGACCCTGAGCTCGATCACGATATACGGGGCGGTGGGTAGCGCGGGCGTCCATCGGCTGCGAAGCGACGAGCTGACGCTCTCCGCGGCGCTCTCTGCGGCAGGCGGCATCTTGGTGGGCGAAGGCGGCGGCGCCCGGCGAATTACCGTCTACCGTCCAGGCCGAGGCGACGGGCCGGAGGTGGTCGGCCTCCCCGTCCGAGGCCTCAACGTCCCTTTCTATGACATGCCCCTGGAAGGCGGCGAGCGTATCGAGGTGGAGCGCTGGGAGCCGTTCAGCTTCACCGTGCTCGGCCTTGTCGCAGGCCAGGGCGCCTTCCCAATACCCCCCGAACAGGAACTGAACCTCCTGGAAGCCATCGCGGTGGCCGGCGGGCCTGACCCCGTAGCCGCCCCTCCCTACGCGACGATCTTCCGCAAGGATTATGAGACTGGCGAGATCCTGGCCTCGACGTTCGAGATCAAGGGCGAAGCGCTTCGCACCGCGATCACGATCCCCATCAAGCCCGGTGATGTGATCTCGCTCGGCCACACCGCAGGGACCTGGACGCGGAAGTTCGCGTCAGAGGTCTTCACGCTCCAGATCGGTTACTTCTTCACGCCTGGGGTCAACAACCGCTGACCGCCATCCTGGTCGAGCGTCCTGGGTCTCGACTCGGGCCATTGGAAGGGGCCCGCATCGACGGTCAGGTGTGAGGACGGTTGGTCTGCTCCGTTCGCTTGCCGCAACGAAGCGTCCTAGGAATGCGGCGTCCGCGCTGCCGCCGCCGATGGTCACCCAAAGGCGTTCAGAATCCTGGTCCATCCCCATCCGGCCCGACCTCGAAGGCCGACGGAGCCCCTTCGGGACTGCTGAACGAAACATGGAGCTCGAGGACGAGTGCTGCAGCTGCAGGCCAGACCTTCTGAGCCCGCATGGAACGGTCCATATGGAAGACAGCGCAGCCTATGGCTGCTCTGGGGTCGGAGCATCGTGCCCGCCAGGGCCGTGACTCTTCATTCGCCGGCGCCAGCGAAATGAGAGCGCCCCCGTCGGGGCGCAGGCTCGCGCCTCCGGGGGTGTACCACTCCCCCGACGCCGATCTCGCCTTCCATCAGCTTGACCCAAACACCCCACTTCGAGCCGCACCATTCTTCGGACCGCCCCTCTAAACCAAGCCTAGCGGCTCGCCAAGCTCGGAGCAGGACCCGCGGGCCTGGCCGGGCCCTCTGGTTCTGGCAGACGCTCCAGCCCATTGAACGAGAGGAAGGGGTGGAAGAGCGCGAGCCTTCGACCCAGCGTCGCCGTCTCCGAGTCATGGGAGACCGCAGCCTTGAGAACCAGACAAGACCCTTCGCGTCGATCATTGACCGGGATCTGGATCCTCGTCACAAATCCCTGAGGGGCAGACTCGATGTCCTCGCCCTCCCGCTCCCAGAGGAGCGCGAAAGGACTTCCGTCGCGGCGCTCCCCCTCCATGGCCAGCTCTGCGAAGCCGAGCACGTCAGCCGCCGCGGTCACCACGCCCCACCACTCCTCGAGAGACTTCGTCTCCTTGAAGGCGAGCGCCAGCTCGTCCAGCGCCTGCTTCTCGTCATTGACGGACCTCGCCGACGACGCGACCTGGCGGAACGCCTCCAGCGACTCCTTGATCCTGATTGCCCCAGCCTTACTGAACAGGACTCCCAGGATCAGGAGGGAGACCGCGAGCGAAGCCAGTTCAAGCTCGGGCCCAAGGAGCGGACTGAGGACAACGACGGAGATCGCGAGGAGGGAGGTGCCGCAGATGGTCGCCACCGCCCTGCGCTGCCCGTGCCCGATCTTGATCAGCCGGTGGTGAATGTGATTGCGGTCAGCCGACATCATCGAGCGCCCTTCGATGAAGCGCCGGGACATGGCGAAGCTCGTATCCATGATCGGAATCCCGAGGGCCACGAGCGGGACGGAGAAGCCCGTAAGGCTCGTCGCCCTGGAGGCAACGAGCGCCGCTGTCGCCGACAAGAGGAACCCGATTGAGAGGCTCCCGGCGTCTCCAAGGAAGACCCGGGCGGGATGGAGGTTGTGGGGTATGAACCCGCCAATCGCCCCCATCAGGGCCACGGCCATGAGCCCGGCCGCGACCTGCCCCTGCTGGAAGGCGACCCACGAGATGGCGGCGCAGGCGAGGACGCTAAGGCCGCTCGAGAGGCTGTCCAGCCCATCGATGATGTTGACGGCGTTGGTGGCCCCCACGATCCAGACCACCGTCAGCGCCATGCCGAAAACCCCGAAGTCCAGACGCGTCGACTCGGTGAGCCAGATCCCGTCGATGGAGACGCCGCTGAGGAGCACGAGGCCCGCTGCCGCCAACTGAGCCGCGAGCTTCGTCAAAGCGCCGAGGCCCTGGATGTCGTCCCGCAGGCCGACCGCGAACATGATCAGGCCACCAAGGAGGATCGCGAGCAGCTGACGGTCCACCGTGATCTCGAGACGGTCGAGGCCCGGTAGCCAGGGCGCCGCGGCCAGCGTCAAGAGGAAGCCCCCCATGACCGCGGCTCCACCGAGGTACGCCACCGGTTCATGGTGGATCTTCCTCAACCCCGGGTGATCGACCCAGCCGTACCGACGCGCGACCAGACTCGTCACCGGCGTCAACAGGAGCGCCGCGATGAAGGCGAAGACCGGGAGGGCAAGGAAGAGCGACATGATTGGCAGGAGGCAGCTGCGGGTGGGTCAGCGGAGGGGGAACCGTATCAGCGGGAACACATCGCTCGGGGGGAGATCATGACGGTCCGCCCTTCGATCCTCGACGCCGGGTCGAGGGGGCAACGTCAACTCTTCGGGGCCCATCCGGCTTGCCCTCTTCGGTCGGCCCGGAATCGGTGGCGTCTTCCGCTGGGGAGCCGCCCTCCCGGCCCTCTGATACGAGGCCGCTCACGAACCTCCCCGCTCCATCCGAGGCCTGCCACGCCTGGAGGGGCTGCTCGGCGCTTGGTTGTGCCTCCTCTCCGTACCCATACCCATAGCCATAGCCATAGCCGTAGCCGTAGCCGTAGCCGTAGCCGTAGCCGATGCCCGCGGGCATCGCATTCATCACCACGCCAAGCAGGCGGGCTCCGACGGACTGGAGGCTCTCAGCCGCCGCGGAGATGACGTCACGCTTCGACTTGTCCACCCGGGCCACGAGGACCGTGGCGTCACAACGTGCGGCGACGATCCTGGCGTCCGTCACTGCCAGCGCCGGCGGCGAGTCCACGATGACCCGGTCGTACTCCTCCGCCAGGACCGCCAGGATCTCCTCGAAACGGCGGCTGTTGAGCATCTCCGCAGGCGAAGAAGGGATCGGCCCCGTCGTGATGATCTCCAGCCCCCCCAGCTCGGTCTTCTGGATCAGGCCAGGGAGGAGCGCTCGGGCGTCAGAGAGCAGATCCGAGAGCCCCACCTTGTTGCTGAGCCCGAACACTTGCTGCTGACTGGGCGAGCGGAGGTCTGCGTCCACCAGAATGACCGACTGTCCAGCCTTGGCCATGGCGATGGCCAGGTACGCCGACGTGGTGGACTTGCCGTCCCCCTTCTCCGGCGAGGTGACATGAATCACCTTGCCCGCCTCCGGGGGCAGCCGGAAGTAGACCGCTGTCCGGAGGCCGCGGGCGCCCTCGGCGAGCGGCCCGTGCTCGGACCAGGAGCGGATCGCGTCCAGGGAATCATGGTCGATCCGGGTCCTCGGGAGGACCCCGAGAAGCGGCGCACGGACCGCCTGGGCGAGGTCGGCCTCGGAGCGCAAACGCTGGTCCAGGACCTCTCGCAGCCACGTCAGGCCGGCGCCAGCCAGCAGGCCTAGGAGAATATATTGGGCCAGCAGCGTGGTCTTGGAGCTGATTAGCGTCGCGGTGGCGGGCAGAGCTGGATCGAGTACCTCCACGGAGAGCTCTGCGAGCCGCTCGTTCTGTGCCGCCGCGACATCGATGCTGCGGATCGCCTGGGACTTCTCATCCACCATTCCTTGGATCCGCTGAACCTCACCCTCTAGCCTGCGGAACTCTGCCTGCAGGTCGCCGGCCGTCGCAGCCACCGAGCGCTGAGCATCCACCCGCCTCTGCTCCTCAACGACCTGTCCCTCTGCCGCCTTCGCCTGCGCCCGCAGAACACCAAAGATCTTCTCGACACGCTCATTGCTGTTGACCGAAGAGGAGGTCGACCCGTCCCTCTCGCCGACATACCGGGCCAGACGCTCCGCGACCTCAGCGATGCGTCCGTCCAGTTCGACGATCGCCTCATGCCGGGGCGTCATCTTCATGACCCGAATGGCCTCACGTCGCTGATCCCTCAGACGCTCCAAATCCGCCTCTGCTGCGCCAATATCCTCAAGGAGCTTCACGAACTCTGGCTCGACGGGAGCCCCCGAAGTGGCGCCCGACCCGCCGCCGGCGAAGGCACGAAGCAGTTGGAGGTCTCCGCGCAAGAGCTCCGCCTCCTCGACCCGGGCAGCCAGCTCTGAGGCTCTCCGCTCGGCGACATCTAGCGCAGTCCTGAATTGGTTGAGCCGCTCGATCTCGAACTGCCCCACGCTCTCCGGGTCCAGCGCCACCATCGAATTGGCCGCGAGGAACTCATCCCGCTCGAGGCGCGCCTGCTTGAGGTCCGACATCAGGATCGTACGCTGCTCCTCGTAGACCTCGAGCGTGCCGCTGATTGATGACGCGACCTGGCGATCGACCTGCAGCCGATACTCCTCCACCACCGTGTTGACCACGACGCAGGCCTCGTCCAAATCCGTTGAGCGCATGGAGACGGTCATGATGTCGGTGCCGGTCCCCGGGTTCACCGAGACCCCCTTGCGAAGGAATGCCACCTTGTTGCTGGCACGACTCACCGTTGCGCCCAAGGCAACCTCTGGGCGTGCTGCGACCGCCTGGAGGAGGCTGGTCGACTTCAGCACCTGCGCCTGAGTGTTCATGAACGCGCTCTCGCCTCCGATGAACCCATCCACGTATTCCGAGGACCGGTTCCCGTTCAAGATCACCACGGTGGCCTGAGCTCTCCAGACGTCAACCGCCTTCTCAACCTGCTTGATGCCGGCGGCGAGCCCAAGCCCCGTCGCGATGAGCAGGATCCACCGCCCCCTCCAGGCGGTGACAAAGAGGCCGCGAAGGGAGAGGTCCGACTCTTCGAACTGTCCATCACCGCCGGATTCTCCGGGGGCGTCGAAGCTGGAGGCCTGAACGTCTTGGTTCGTCATGGCAGTGGGTCGTGCGGTCGCACGCGCGTCGAGCGTTGGCCTTCGGTGGCCAAACTGGCATCAGTGTTTCGGGTCGGGACTCAAGGGCGCGGATGAGATCCCCGGTGGCAGATTCAAAGCTAACACGCTGTGGAGCTCCGGGCGCCGCTCGCCGCGGACGCCCGCGCCGCTCGTCGGAGCGTATCGAAGGTGGGCACGGTCCCCGCCCGCGTCCGAGCCGTAGTAGCAGAGGCGATCAGGCGATGGAGGCCACCAGCGCCAGGTTGTCTTCGCCGCCCTGATGGCCGCGACC
>Ga0213863_10001622_pt1 | contig 16245 bp, 16 predicted proteins | sample PICome_8_FD_160128 | JGI IMG/M metagenome (GOLD analysis project Ga0213863, IMG submission 160128) | Coastal seawater microbial communities near Pivers Island, North Carolina, United States - PICO497 | ecosystem: Environmental > Aquatic > Marine > Coastal | place: USA: North Carolina... | reverse complement strand
ACAAGGAAGTAAAAAGTTATTTGGTATTTGCCTTAGCATCTTGTTCAGGACACTTAGGTATTGCTGGAGGCCAGTTTTTGGATTTGTCTTTTGAAGGAAAAGCACAGGATGAAAAAACTATTATTCATATGCAAAATAAAAAAACTGGCGAGCTAATGGGGTTTTGCACAGAGGCAGCGGCTATCGTAGCAAAAAAAAATAATGATAGAGAAGAATTAAAAAAAATTGGATTAGATATTGGATTGTTATTTCAAATTGCAGATGATCTATTGGATGTCTATGGAGATCAGGACAAATTAGGCAAGCCTTCTAAACAAGATGATAAAAAAGGCAAGGCTACTTTAATAGCTACTGTTGGACTGGATAAAACAAACGCTTTAGCAAATGAATTGCACGATAAGATAAAGCAATCTCTAGAAAAATATGGAACCAAAGCAAATAGACTGTTATCTTCAGCAGAGTTTATTTTAAAAAGAGATCATTAATGCCAAATACACCTCTATTAGATACCATTCATTACCCGGCAGATTTAAGAAAGTTAGAAAAAAAACAACTTACTCAATTAGCTTTAGAATTAAGAGAAGAGCTGGTGGATGCTGTTTCTTTTACTGGAGGTCATTTGGGAGCAGGTTTAGGAGTGGTCGAATTAACTATCGCTATTCATTATTTATTTAACACACCTGATGACAGATTAATTTGGGATGTGGGACATCAAGCATATCCACACAAAATTTTAACTGGAAGAAGAAATAAAATTAGAACTTTAAGACAAGGAGGCGGATTGTCTGGTTTTACGAAAAGAGCGGAGAGCCAGTATGATCCTTTCGGAACAGCACATAGTTCCACTTCTATTTCTGCAGGATTGGGAATGGCAGTTGCTAGAGATTTGGAAGGAAAAAATAATAGTATCATTAGTGTCATTGGAGATGGAGCTATGAGTGCTGGAATGGCTTATGAAGCAATGAATAATGCTGGAGCTATGGATTCTAGATTAATAGTTATTTTAAATGATAATGACATGTCGATTGCGCCACCGGTTGGAGCTATGAGTTCTTATCTTGCAAAATTATTATCGGGGAAAAAATATATAGGTTTTAGAAATTTCTTTAAAAAAATATCAGATAAGTTTCCTGGAAAATTAAAACAAAGAATAGGACAAGCTGAAGAGTATTTAAGAGGAATGGCAGTAGGGGGAACTTTATTTGAAGAGATGGGTTTCTTTTATGTAGGATCAGTTGATGGACACAGTTTTGATCAGTTATTACCGGTGCTCGAGAATGTTAAAAATTCTACGCATGAAGGTCCTTTTTTAATTCATGCTATCACTCAAAAAGGAAAAGGATATCAGCCTGCAGAAGATTCTAAAGACAAGTACCATGGAGTTACAAAATTTAATGTAGCAACCGGAGAGCAGTCCAAAAGCTCTTCGAACAAACCTTCTTACACCAATGTATTTGGAGAAACCTTAGCTGCCCATGCACAGCAAGATAATAAAATTGTAGCTGTGACAGGGGCTATGCCTTCTGGAACAGGGATTAATATTTTTCAAAAACAATTTCCTAAAAGAACTTTTGATGTGGGAATTGCAGAACAACATGCAGTAACTTTTGCTGCAGGATTAGCAACAGAAGGATACAAGCCTTATGCTGCTATTTACTCTACTTTTTTACAACGTGCCTACGACCAGGTAGTACACGATGTGGCTATTCAAAGTTTACCGGTACGATTTGCTATTGATAGAGCAGGTTTAGTCGGAGCGGATGGACCCACACATGCAGGATCTTTTGATATTACGTATCTTGCAACTCTTCCTAACTTTGTTGTCATGGCTGCTAGTGATGAGGCGGAACTGGTTCGAATGATTAATACTTCTATTGATATTAACGACAGACCTTGCGCTTTTAGATACCCAAGAGGAAATGGAATAGGAATAGAGCTTCCATCTATAGATGAAAAATTAAAAATTGGAAAAGGAAGAGTTGTTCAAGAGGGAACTAACGTTTGTATTTTGAGTTTGGGAACTAGATTGGAAGAATGTAAAATTGCAGCAAAAGAATTAAAAAACAAAGGAATTAGCACTACTATCGTAGATGCTAGATTTGCAAAACCCCTTGATGAAGAATTGATCATTCGATGCGCTCGAGAACACGAAATGATGATTACTATAGAAGAAGGTTCGATCGGTGGATTTGGGTCGCATGTAGCAAATCTATTAGCAGAAAAAGGAATTTTTGATAAAGGATTAAAGTTTAGGTCGTTGATGTTGCCAGATGTTTTTATCGATCAAGACACACCAGAAAAAATGTACGATGTGGCAGGTTTAAACGCTAAGCAAATTACAGAAAAAATACTAGACATTTTTTTTAATAAAGAGACAATTAAAGTAATCAAATAAATATAATGAAACATTTAATATTTTTTATATTTTTTTTATATTCCTCCATGTCTTTTGCTGAAATAAAAAGATTTTACCCTGAAGGAAAAATTAGATATGCCTCAACTTTAGTTGATGATTTGGGAAAAAACTATGACAATACAAGACCAGGAGTGATTTTTGATTTACATTTTACTTATCTATTAAATAAGAATTTTGCTTTACGCAGCCTGAATTACATTGTTCCTTATGATGATACCAACAATGATGGAACAACCCAAAATTATGAATTTAATCAAAGATTAGGACTTATAATAAAAGAAAAAAATTTTACACTAATTCCATATGGAAAAATTGTACATCATGATAAAAATGGACCTAAGCAAAATGACAATTCTCATTTCGGTATTGTAGGTCAGATAGAGATAGCAAAAGATTTAACTTTTTCTTATGACTATCGAGAAGAAAATACCAATGGCGCTAAACTAGCAGGTACAGTTTATGGAGATGTTGTAACAGACATGAGGTTAGTGAAAAAAAATGTATTTTTTATTAATAGCATGCCTGTTCATTTTAAGTTGGGGCAAGCAGACGGGAAAAACTTTAGAAGATCTACCGTAGTTAAGGCAACAATGGATATTACTAAGAAAATAGACTTGTCAATCAAACATGTAGACAATCAAGGTAAAGGTTTATTTAAAAATAATGTTGCGCAAAATAGAAACTATTTAGTTATGGACATAGGATATAAGTTTTAAAAAAAATCCTTAATTTAAATCATCAATTTAAGGAATATTTCAAGATTAATGTAGACTAGGCAGCAATTTTTAATTATGCATAAATATTTTAATTTAGAAAATATAAAAATAATTTCGGGGGGTATTATTTTTAATGACTGATATTTATAAGCAAGTTAACGATGATCTAAAGGACGATCAAACCACAAGTCAATTATCACAAAATCAAATTGCAGAGTCTTCTTATGGATGGATTGCTACTATTATAAGCTTTTACTCTCGCGCAAGAGATTTTTATAAAATAGATTTCGATTCGTTTATGATTATCTTAGTAGTTTTGAGTCATATTAATTACGTAACAAAAAAAGAAAAATCTAAAAAAGTAGCGGAAGGCATTGATAGTTTTTTGGAAGACATGTATTCATCATCAATAAATAAAGAACCTTTATCAGTAACAGGTCGAGGATTAGGATCTACTAGTATCGCGCATGTTTTGGGTTTGCCAGAAGAGACATGTAGAAGAAAAATTCAACAATTAATTAAAAAGAATTTACTTATAAGGTCAACTAAGCAAGGAATTACTGTGCACCAAAATCTTGTAAAAAAGCACAAGAAGTTTGGATTGCAAACATTGAAAGATGTTAAATTTCTAATGAGAATCTTTACTAAACATAATCTCATCAAAGGTTTGACCCTACCTTTCGAAGTCTTTGGTTCAAAAACTAAGCTGTGAATAAGAAATACAGTTATGGATTGTTTGATGTAGGTAACTCAGCTTACTTAATAGTCACTTTAAGTTTTATTTTTGGTCCTTATTTTGCAAAAGAGATAGTTGGTGATATTCAATTAGGATCAGCATATTGGCAGTGGACCTCTGGTGCAGTCGGAATTTTAGTTGCTCTTACAGCCCCTTTTATTGGTTCCTATGCAGATCATGTGGCAAATGGAAGAATTAAAGTATTAATCGTCTCCACTGTTCTGACAGTATTGATAAATGCTTTATTCTGGTTTTCTGAAGCTAGAGATTCATTTATTGTATATACTTTAATAATTTTCTTTTTAAGTAGCTATTTTTTTGAAATTTCTAATGCTTCTTATAATTCTTTATTAAGAGATAGCTCTAATAAAAAAGATGAAATCGGTAGAACTTCAGGATTAGGATATGCCTTAGGCTACATTGGAATAGTTCCTTTCTTATTATTTATTTTACTCTTTATAATCAAGACTGATGAGCCAATACTGAACTTACAAAAGGAAAATTTTGAACATGTTAGATTTATAGCAATTTTAGTAAGTTTTTGGTTTTTTATCTTTGCAATACCAATGATGACATTTTTTTCGAAAGGTAAAAAAAGTAAGAAAGAAAAATATACTTCTATAAAAGATATTAAAAAAATTATTTGGAATAAAAAATTAACTGCTACGGGAAAATTTTTGATTGCGAGAATGTTTTATGCAGATGCTGTAATTGCGATGCAGACGGGCGGCGGTGTTTATGCAGTTGGAGTTCATGGTTTTAACTTTAAGGAATTAATCTCTGTTCTTATCGTAGGTAATCTAGTCGCTGGAGTTTTTACCTATCTTGGAGGATACTTAAATGATAAATTTAATAGCAAGATGATTATTATGTGGTCAATTGCTGTACTGGTGTTAGCTGTTTTTGCTGTTGTTTTTTCACCATCAAAGGAATTTTTTTTCTTTTCATTACTACTAGTTGCTGCCCTTATTGGACCTTTGCAAAGTGCTAGTCGAACATTAATGTCTAGAATTAGCCCACAAAATACGCAAGGTAAATCCTTTGGTCTTTATGCATTGTCTAGCAAAGCAACTGCATTTGTTGGTCCGTTGATGGCAGGTACTATTACTTATTTTGTATCTCAGCAGGCAGGATTTGCCTCGATATCTATCTTGTTTTTATTAAGCTTGTTTATGTTATCGAAATTGGAACTGAATGATAAAAATTAAGATTTTTATTCATAGGATAATTTAGAATTAAATATAAAAAATGAAGAAAAGTAGAAGATGAGAATTAATTATAATAATTAAAACCAGGTGTAATTGGGACTACCACCTGGTTTTAATATTTTTTTAAAGGTCCTTTAAAAAAATCTGTGATTATCAGAAAGTTGGTCTGAGTTTTCGCTACCATGACCAGCTATAAGTCTTACTTTAATTCTTAGTTTTGATTGTTTCTCTGAAATTTGTGTTTTAATTCTTTCTATTTCTTTAGAAATATTTTTTATTGCGCTGCCACCATCATCTTTTTTATTGAGCAAATCTTTTTTTTTTATACTTAGATCTTCTAGTTCAAAAAATAAGGAATCCATATTTTCTAAATATTCCATCCAGAGAAGTTTTTGCACTCCCGTTTTATTGTGAATAAATAAAGCAATATTCTGACCGCAATTATCGCAATTAAATCTTTTTTTGACTGTGTAATCTTGCATATTTTTAAAATTATTTTCGTAAGTAATACCATTCGTTTTAATAAATAAAACTTTGCTACAGCATGGACAGCGTTTAATTATTGGAAATATCATAAATTTGATTGAACTATAATTATTTTAATTTTTCAATCTAATGAGCACCCAAAATGGGGGGGTGGGGGTAGAGAAATTATTTGTTTGTCTCCTCATCATCATCAGGGCCTTTTCTCTCAATGGGTGTTTCATCACTTGGCTGATCAGAAGGTTCTTCTTCACGATTGTTTTTTAAATCATCTGATACTGTTTCAATTTCAGCTAATAAGCGAGTGCCATCAGTCTCAACTTCCTCCTCCCGAACAGGAGTGTCCTCAGATTCAGGGCTTAAAATTTCTTTTTCTTGTTCTGATTGTAATTCTTCAGTTCTAATATTTAATTCTGGTGAAATTTCTTCAATTTTTTCGTCTGTATTAATTATACTTTTGTCATTTTTCTCTTCTGAAGTCGTGTTGATCTGTTTTAAAATATTTTCAATATATTCTGAATGTGGAATGTTATTTTTATCTATATTTTCCTTTACTTGTTTAGTTTGTTTATTTTTTTTTATTTTAGTCTTGGATTTAATAATACTCTTCTTTGATTTATTTTTAACTTTTTTAATTGATTTAGGTTTTTTATTTTTTAAAATTTTCTTTGCTATAATTTTGGATGTTTTTTTCTTTACCTTTTTTTTAGGTTTTAAAACTTTTTTAATAGATTTAGGTTTTTTATTTTTTATAATTTTCTTTACTTTGATTTTGGATGTTTTTTTCTTTACCTTTTTTTTTGGTTTTAAAACTTTTTTTAATTTTTTCTTTTTTTTAACTATTTTCTTCTTTTTTTTCTTAGTCATAAAGATTATATTTGAACAAATTTTTTTTAATCATTCAATAAAGGCATAGATATTTTTCACTCATATTGGGTGTAAATTTCTGAATAAAGCTTATATACCTTAATTATGGATACTTCTAAAAATTACAACTATGACACGATAATAGTTGGTGCTGGAAGTGCCGGCTGCTTATTAGCAAACAGACTGTCGGCCAATCCAAATCATAAAGTCCTTTTAATTGAGGCGGGCGGTCAAGATGATTGGATTTGGATTAAAATCCCTGTGGGATACTTATTTACTATTAACAATCCTAGAACTGACTGGTGCTTTAAGACTGAACCCGACCCTGGATTGAATGGAAGATCTATTCATTATGCCAGAGGCAAAGTGATCGGAGGGTCTTCTTCTATCAACGCTATGATTTATATGCGTGGCCAAGAAAGTGATTATCAACAATGGAGTAAGCTTACAGGAGATACTATTTGGGATTGGAATAATTCCTTATCTACTTTTAAATCGATAGAAAACTATTTTGCAGGAGAGAATGAATGGCATGGCAGTAAAGGAGAAATGAGAGTGGAAGAGCCTAGAGTGCAATGGCCTATTTTAGATTCTTGGAGAAAAGCTGCAAGCGAACAAGGCATTCCTAGTATCGAAGAATTTAATAGAGGAGACAACGAAGGTTGTGCTTATTTTCACCAAACTCAAAAAAAAGGAATTCGCTGGTCTATGGCAGATGCTTTTTTAAAACCTATTAAGCACAGAAAAAACTTAACCATCATGATTAATACTCAAGTATTAAAAATATTAACCAAACCCATTACTAACGAAACAAATAATCAATCTAAATATTCAGAATATGCTTGGGCTAATTCTAAATTGGAAACATATGGACTGGAAATTTTAAACAAAGGAGAAAAACAAATAGTCACTGCATCGGATCAAGTTATTTTATCCGCAGGTGCAGTAAGTTCTCCACACTTGTTGCAAGTCTCAGGAATAGGACCAGCTTCTTTATTAAATAGTATTGGAATAAGCTCTACACATGATTTACCAGGGGTAGGGGAGAATTTACAAGATCATTTGCAAATTAGAACTGTTTACAAAGTTACAAATTGCACAACAGTAAACACTTTATATCACAATTTGTTTTCGAGAATGATGATGGGAATTCAATATGCTTTATTTAGAAAGGGCCCTATGACTATGCCACCTTCGACACTGGGAGCCTTTGCTAAAAGTGATCCAAGTCAGAAAAGTGCTAATTTAGAATGGCATGTTCAGCCCTTATCTCTTGATAAGTTTGGTGAACCACTCCATACTTTTAATGCTATTACTCCAAGTGTACTTAATCTTAGGCCAAGTTCTAGAGGATGGATACGTGCAGTTAGTTCCGATCCATTGGAGTACCCAAAAATTTTATGCAATTATTTATCTACCAAAGAAGATTTAGATGTAGCAGTTGCAGGAATGAAAATAACTCGTAATATTATGAGCAGTAAGGCTTTAGAATCTTTTCAACCAGAAGAAATATTGCCTGGAACAAGTGTAAAAACAGATAAAGATTTAGAAAATGAAGCAAAAAATTTGGGAACTACTATTTTTCATCCCATAGGAACTTGCGCTATGGGCAAAGTAGATGGTCAAGGAGTTGCGGAAGACCCTATGACTGTTCTTGATTCAGAATGTAGGCTAAGGGGAGTATCTAAATTACGAGTCATCGATGCTTCTGCTATGCCGAGCATTCCTTCTGGAAATACTAATGCGCCTGTAATGTTGATTGCAGAGACTATTGCTAAGAAAATAATAAGATCTAACTAACTATCAATACACTCTTTTAGGTTGCATTTTTGATTCAAAATAGAATCAAAACGGAATCAAAGCGAGAACATCGGGCAATTTATCCATACAAATTGTGGATAAATGTTCTACATGGATTGGATGGCACTCCATACTAGCCTGATAGCTGCAAATATTAAGAAGAGGTTAAGAACGGTTTTAAAGTAGTATTGTCCTTTGCTAATAAGGAATTTTTTTCCAATGTAAGTTCCAAAAAATCCACCAATAATCATAGCTACAACTAAAGGCGCATAAGAGGCAAATGAAAATCCAAAAATTCCAAATACAATGGATTTAATCAAGTGTTGAAAAGTCATCATGGCTCCATGAGTTGCCACATGATTAACAGGTGGAAGTTTCATACTCTTAACTACCGCTACCATAATAAAACCAGAGGCACCAAACAACATGGAGATTAAGGAAACTAAAAAACCAATTGGAAGTAATAATTTACTTTTAATAGCTGGAACCTTTCCAAACACAGACCATAAAATAAAAAAAGCAATTCCAAATTTTAAATAATTGGTAGGAAGGCTGGTAAAGATAAAGCCTCCCATGGTAGAACCAATAAGACAACCTATTACAAACGGAATAACCGCCTGTTTGTTAATTTCTTTAAAAGAAAGAGTAGCCCTAAAAAAGTTAGAACCAAATTGTATGATTCCATGAATGGGAACCAAATACATAGGTGGAAGTAAGGCTGATAAAAATGCCAGCATCATTAATCCTCCTCCAATTCCAGCAGCGGCAGAGATAAAAGAACATAGTAAGCTAACTGTAATCATTAACACTGCAGTTAGGTTGCTAATTTCTTCTGGGAGATAAAAAAACTCCATTAAGAGCTCCATGGATTATTAGGTTTTTTTTTACTGCTTGTTTTAACAATTCTTGTTTTTGCTTTTCGGTTAAAAAATAAAATAGCAATAACCCCAAATATAAATCCTCCTATGTGAGCACCATAAGCAACTCCACCACCTGTGGAAGAGGAAAAATAAGAGCTAATAAATTGTAAAACAAACCAAAAACCCAAAACATAGATAGCAGGAATTCTTACAATCTGTGAAAAAAAACCAAGAGGTATTAATACTAAAACTTTAGCCTTAGGATGATTCACAATATAAGCTCCCAGCACTCCACCAATAGCACCACTAGCCCCCACCATAGGAATGGTAGATTCTGTATTCATATACACTTGCGTTAAGGCTGCAGCTATTCCCGCTAAAATATAAAAAGCAATAAATTTAACAGGACCTAATTCATCCTCAATATTGTCAGCAAAAATCCACATATACAGCATATTACCTGCGAGGTGCATAAATCCACCATGCATAAACATAGAGGTAATAAGTGTAAGTTCGGTTGGAACCGCCCAAAGCTCCATGGGAAGTTCTGCTTTTCCAGTGAATACTGCCGGGATTATGCCGTACGAATAAAAAATTCTTCCATTACTGTAAGACGCTGATGTAATTTCTAAAATAAATACAAGAACGCAAATTCCAATTAACACATAGGTTATGATTGGCTTGTTATGTGTGGGATTATCGTCTTTTAATGGTATCAATTTTTTTCAGATTAACCGCACTGTCCACGATTAAGAAGAAAATGATCCAGCAGAACGCATGCTAGCATAGCCTCCCCAATAGGTACTGCTCGAATACCAACGCAAGGATCATGTCTACCATGAACGGAAATTTTTGTATTCTTTCCAGATTTGTCAATTGTCTCCCTAGTATTTAAGATGGAAGAAGTTGGTTTCACGGAAAAAGAACAGATAATATCTTGTCCAGAAGAGATGCCACCTAAAATTCCACCGGCATTATTAGTTTTAAAATTTACTTTTCCATTTTTATTTCTAATTTCATCAGAATTTGTTTCACCAGTTAAACTAGCAGCATCCATTCCAGCTCCAATATTGACAGCCTTAACTGCATTGATACTCATCAAGGCTGACGCGATATCTGAATCTAATTTAGAATAAATGGGAGCGCCCAATCCAACAGGAATACCTTTGGCTCTAAGTTCAATTAACGCACCACAAGAACTTCCTTGTTTTCGAATATCTAATAAATAATCTTCATAAACTTCTACAATATCTTTATCTGCTGAAAAAAAAGGATTTTTTCGAATTTGTTTTTCATCCCAATTATCAGGGTTGCTCATGATAGGGCCTATTTGAGTTACCGCACCTATAACTCCAAATTTTTTACCTAACAACTGAGACAATGCTTTTTTAGCAATAGCACCTGCTGCTACACGAGAGGCTGTTTCTCTTGCAGAAGATCTTCCACCACCTCGGTAATCTCGAATACCGTATTTTTTAAAGTAAGTATAATCGGCGTGACCAGGACGAAATTTATTTTTAATATTTCCATAATCTTTAGACTTCATATCCTCATTATAAATAATCATAGATATAGGAGTCCCTGTTGTTTTTCCTTCAAAGACACCTGATAAAATTTGAACTAAATCACGTTCTTTCCTTTGGGTAGTAAATTTTGACTGTCCTGGCTTTCTTCGATTTAAGTCGCCCTGTATATCTTTTTCAGACAAAGGAATGTTAGGAGGACAACCATCCACTACACAGCCTATGGCAGGACCGTGAGATTCCCCCCAAGTAGTAAATCTAAAAACTTTTCCAAATGTATTAAATGACATATAGGTTATTATATAAGTTAATTTGACTGAATTATGAACGAAAAATTAGGATTAGACGCAGCTTTTTTAAATGAAGAGAATCCATACAATCTCTTTAAGATTTGGATGAAAGAAGCAGAGAAGTCTGAAATCAACGACCCTAACGCATTGTCTGTTGCAACAGTTGATAGCGCTGGTCAGCCAGATAATAGAATGGTGTTACTTAAAGGTTTAACAGAAGAGGGTTTTGTTTTTTACACCAATTTAGAGAGCAAAAAAGGTAAGGATTTAAAAGCTAATCCTAAAGCTTCCATGTGTTTTCATTGGAAATCTCTTCAAAGGCAGGTGAGAATTCAAGGATCAGTTACATTAGTAGACAATCAAACTGCAGATGAATATTACAATTCTAGAGCTTATGAAAGTAGGATAGGAGCGTGGGCTTCTACTCAGTCAGAAGTGATGCAAACTAGAAATGAGTTTGAAAAAAAAGTGGAAGAATTTAAAAAGAAATATCCTGACCCAAACAATGTACCAAGACCATCGTATTGGTCTGGTTGGTTGCTTAGCCCTTACAAAATAGAATTTTGGATGGATGTGAAAAATCGTCTGCACCAAAGATTATGTTACTCTAAAATTGGTAACGCTTGGCACCAAGAAATTTTATATCCTTAATTTTTTTTCAAAATAGTTTTTGCGTACACTTTTGACATAGGATGGGTAATCTTGTTTAATTTTTTAGAACGAATACTGAGCCAAGGATTAGGACAACCCCACTTTGCAAAGGTAGGAATAAGTTGATGCTCCCAATTTAAATATCCTTTGGCATCTTGTTTATTTCCCTTATGACGTTTTGGAAAAAAATAAGTAGGATCGTTAAAATCTTTTTTATTAAACGTTCTAGTTAAATTTTTTCTAGGAGGGTTCTTGTGCCAAATAGCTGGGTAGCCTAATCGGCGCAACCACAGCACAGTAAAAATTGCCGAAGTAGCAATTTCAGAAAATATATAAATAGGCGTGTTGGTTGCTGCAATAAACTTGTCTCCACTTTGTATAAGAGTTGTTGCATTTACTTTTTTCCAAACAGTTGGAGTGGTATTTTTTTTAATTTCTGATTCTATAATAAAAGAATAGCAATTTTGAATGCTCCTAGCTTGATTTACAGAAGGTAGTTGAAATTTTTTCTGAATTTTAGAAGCTAATTTTTTATCTCTAGTTAAGTCAATTTTTTTTTGGTGAATTTTTGATTTTTGTTTGTAATCTCTTTGAAAACCATTTAATTCCCAGTTTTGGGTGCCACCATTTAAAACATATTTTTTATTAGAAAAATTGAAATCTGTTAATGTTTGGTAAGCTATAATACTTCTAGTCCTTCCCGCGCAGTGGACAACGAACGTTTGGGAGTTATATTTTTTATCATTTAAATACACGGGCAGTTCACCTCCGGAACACTGCTTTGAAAAAGGAAGAGTAAATTTTTCATACTCTGCTTTAGGACGAGCATCTATCTGAGCCACAGAGCTCATATCTTTTTGATGTAACTCTTTTAGCTGTTTTGGATATATATTATTAATATTCCCAGAGACTTCTATCCATTCCCCAAAAGCCTTACAGAAAGTATGTTCACCAGCCCACATGGGTAATTTGGCCTTCGACCACGCCTTGTAGCCATCTCTAATGTAATGAAAATTGGAAAACCTCTTCTTTTTTAAGATAGAACTGGTCTTGATTCTTTCATTTTTTGAAGCTCCAATAATTAGAAGATAAGTAGATGGATCCGGTACTAAATCTTGAATAATGAAATGAAATCGGTTCACAGGGCAATTAATAGCGCCAAATGCAAATTGCTGTACATACGTTTTACGTTTACGCACATCAATAAACGCAACATTATTTTTTTTATTTTTTAAAATGGCGATTGCATCTGGGCAATTTATAAAAGATAGATCGGACAAATCACTTTACTAACTACCAAGATCTAAAATGAATGCAATGATTTTTAAGGATCGTAATTAATAACATTCGGTACGAAGAAATTTTATATACTCAAAACAAAAAAAGGCCCCGATGAAGGGGCCCTTTTTAATTCAATTTAAAAGAACTAGATTGCCTTCGAAGACATTTGTTTAGCAATGTAATCCGCCTGTCGGATTGCTAATGCTACAATGGTCAATGTAGGATTCTCTGCTGCTCCTGTTGTAAACTGACTACCATCGGATACAAATAAATTTTTAACATCCCACGATTGGCCATGTTTATTCACTACACCATCTTTTGCTTTAGCACTCATTCGGTTGGTACCTAAGTTGTGCGTAGATGGATATGGAGGTGTTTCGATAACTCTCGTTGCACCAACAGCATTGTACATTTTTCTCGCTTGTTTGAATGCATGGTTTCTCATTGCAATGTCATTCGGATGATCACTATAGTGAACATTCGGAGCTCGCATTCCGTACTGATCTTTTTGATCTGATAAGGTTACGCGATTTGAAGATTGAGGCATGTCTTCTCCTACAATCCACAATCCTGCCATGTGATCGTATTTTTCCATTGCACCTGCAAATTCTCTTCCCCATTGTCCTGGATCCAAGAACGCTGCCATAAACGGAAGTCCAAGAGATAATGTTTCTAACTCATAGCCACCTACGAAACCTCGCTTAGGGTTATGAACAGATTCATCTTGAACAATTCCTGCCATAGTAGTTCCACGATACATATAGACTGGTTTTTCAAAGATAGAATAAACACTACCCGTCATGTGACGCATATAGTTTTTTCCCACCTCACCAGAAGAGTTTCCTAGACCGTTTTTAAACATATTTGATTCAGAGTTTAAAAGAATCCTAGGGGACTCAATGGAGTTACCAGCAACAGCAACTACTCTTGCCTTTTGCACTTGGGTATTTCCATCCTTATCTTTGTAAACAACCCCAGTAACTTTGCCCGACTTGTCATGTTCAATTCGTAACACATGACTATTCGGTCTTACTTCTAAGTTACCAGTCTTTTCTCCTTTTGGAATTGATGAATAAAGAGTAGACCATTTTGCACCAGATTTACATCCTTGGAAACAAAAACCAATTTGTTGGCACGCTATTCTTCCATCTCTTGGCTTGGAGTTTATAGACATATTCCCAGTATGTACTTTTTTATACCCAATTTTTTTAGCCACCGCTTCAAAGACTTTATAATTGTTATTACCAGGCAATCTTTCAATACCATTAGTACCCGTGGTTCCCATTTCATTTTCTGCTTTTGCATAGTAAGGGGCCATTTCTTTTCCATTAATTGGCCAGTCTAATAAGGATGCGCCTTTAACGTTTCCATAATTAGATTTTGCTTTCCATTCATGATCTTGGAAACGTAATGATGCTCCAGCCCAGTGAACGGTAGAGCCACCCACAGCTTTAACAATCCACGATGGTAGACCACCAAAGTCAGTTGCTACTCTCCAGTCACCAGATGTGGTTCGTTTATCTAGCCAAGAAATTTGACCAAACATTCCCCATTCATCATTACTAAAATCTTTAATCTCATGTCTTGCACCAGCTTCTAAGATTACAGACTTAACTCCTTTTTTTGCTAGTTCGTATCCTAGTGTTCCACCACCAGCACCCGATCCAATGATTACTACTAAACTATCGTCATTTTTATTAAATTTTGCCATTGATTTCTCCTATGCTTTTTCTAACCAGTTGATATCGTTGTACCCTCTGTTGATATAACCACCCTTATCAGCAGAAGCTCCTTCATAACCAAACTTAGGCCAGACTTCTTGATTATTATACAAACCCGTTACTAGGTCACCTCGCAATTTTGAAAACAGAGGTGAAGAAGTGTTGGCTTTTAAAATATTTACTCGCTCAAGCTCTCGGTTAATATTTTTATAATCTCTTCCATATTTTGATTTAGAAGCAGCATTAATTTTTTTCAATTCAGATTGAATCATTTTTTTTAATCCTGCATCTTTTTTAGCTGCAGCATTGTAGCCTTCAATGACTTTGGCATAATATTTATCCGCTAAATGATCATGTGGAAATATATCTCTTGCCATCTGAACAAGAGTTGCTCCATCATCTCCTCCTATATTATTAAATGATGCCGCCCACGCAGAGCTTTTTCCTAATACTAAATTTCCGACAATACTAAGTCCAAGTGCTGTAGCCGTTCCTCCTTTTAAAAAAGAACGTCTAGATACAGATTTTTTATCTAAGATTCTCATAACTCTCCCCCTTATGTTATTTGAATATAAAACATAACTTGAATTAAAAAAATTGAAAGAAAAAAAAATTTAATAAAAAAAAAATTTAATAAAAGTGATCTTAAAATTCTCTTGGTAGTAGAACTTAAGAACGATTCTTAAATAGTGCCTAATTCTTTGGCAATTGTAGCTGTCTCTTCTGCACCCATAATTTCAATCCAATAACCATCAGGGTCTTTAATAAAAGCAAGTGGCTTCATAGATCCATCATCTGCTTTTTTTATAAATTCAACTCCATGTTTTTCAAAACGATTACATGCAGCATGTACATCAGGAACTGAAAAAGCTATGTGACCAAAGCCTTTTGGTTCTGTATTCCCATCATGAAATTTAACGGAATCATCATTTTCGGCCCCCCAATTGTGAGTTAGTTCTAGTAAACCCTTTTCTCTAAAGGTCCACACGGTTCTCTCGAAGCTATCTGTTGGAATTTCTTTAATTTCTTTGTCATTATATTTTCCTAAAAAATAAAGAGAAAATTTCATAGAAGGAAAATCAAGTTTTTTTACAAGTCTCATACCCATAATTTTTGAATAAAAATCTAAAGATCTTTTAGGGTCTTTAATTCTAAGCATCAGGTGGTTAAAAACATAACCATCCGTCTCTTTGTCGATAGAATTTGCTAGTCCTTCTGCTTTTTCTGCGTGAGTCATAGAATGCACATAATCTATTTTAAAAAGAGTACTTTCGTCAAGTTTTTATTTAACTTGTCTTCTTAAAAAAAGAAAAGAGTTAGCGTTGTAGAAAAAATAAATTATTGTTTACCTGCACTGTTTGCAACGTAAAATGACACAATATCAATTTCAGTTTTATTCAACATTCCTAATTTTCCAAATGCCGGCATTATTCCCTTGCCATTAGTAACAGAGAGGAGGACTTTTTTTATATCTGGTTTTAGCTCATCTAGGTTTGGTCCGACCTGTCCTTGAGAATCGGCTGCTTTTAAAACATGACAGCTTGCGCACATTCCTTTACCTGTAAAAATTTCTTTACCCGCATTCATTTTAGCAGCATCAGCAAAAGACGATGATGCAAAGATGATATTTAAAATCAGTACAAATATTATTTTCTTCATTATTAAATTAATTAACCAAAATTTAAATTAACAG
>Ga0213863_10001621_pt1 | contig 16249 bp, 7 predicted proteins | sample PICome_8_FD_160128 | JGI IMG/M metagenome (GOLD analysis project Ga0213863, IMG submission 160128) | Coastal seawater microbial communities near Pivers Island, North Carolina, United States - PICO497 | ecosystem: Environmental > Aquatic > Marine > Coastal | place: USA: North Carolina | collected... | reverse complement strand
GAAAGAGGAGCTGACGAAGAGTCCGTCAAAGGCGTCGACGACGACGCAGGCGGGAACGAGCTCGCACGGGAAGGCGACGGAGGATGCGCTGCGATTGTGTGAGGTCGATGGGTGCGAAGAGCGAAGGAGCTCGCACCGCGGCGCGGGACTGTGCGATAAACATCGACACGCAGAGTCGTTCGTCGTGCGAGGGGCAAACGGAGGGAAACCGATGCGGTGGTGCTTTTATTGTCATCGCGCGCACGATTTGGGAAAGTTTACCTCGGCGAGTCGGTCGATTTGCTATGAGAAATTCACGCTGAGACAGGGACGGAGGGCGGAGAAGAAGCATCAGGAGGCGCGAAAGGCGGCGGCGGCGTCGGCGGTGCTGGGAGCGTTCGGCGCGCCGGGCACGAACAGTGGCGGGGATAGCGGAGAGACATCGGCGATTGATACTTCGCTGTCGAAAGATCTTAGTCAGGTGCCGCTCGTGGATGCGATTGTGATGAAGCATCGCTCGCAAGTCGTCCCTCAGGGCTACGACACAAAGTTTTGGGTCGCGCATCCGCGTGAGCTTCAGGAACGCATGGACATGTGGGATCTCGTGCGTCGATTGAACTCCACGGAAGAGCCGGTGGGAATGTACGGGACTATCGTTCCAGGGTGCGTGCGTTTCACCGTTCGCGGTTGGCAAGGCACGGAAGCGACGCTCGCGATGCAACCGTTGGATCGACGCGGCGTGTTCGCCCTCGGCGACGAGCGCTCCGTCTCCGTGAGCGAGATGGCGGCGTTGGACATGAAGCCGAGACGCGTCTTCATCAATAAACGCGGGAGCGTCACGCGAGGCGCCGTCGGTGCGTGCGGAGAGGCGATCATCGACGCCGTCTTCGCGAGCGCTCGAGAAAAGCTGTACGTTCGAACACCGCGAGATCCACGCGTGAACAAAATCCCCGTGCGCTTCTTCTCCGAATACGTCGATCGTGAGGTGTCGTGCGTGGACACAGAGGAGTTTGTTTCAATCTGTCCGTTGTCCGATGCCGGAACGCGTGGCGCAGTGATAGATCACGTGCTGTCGATTCAGTGCGGCGGTTATGGCGCGCCTTACGAGCACGTCGCCGTCATCGAAGACGAAGACATCGCGCGCGAACTCGTCGAGTTAGACGCATCTACGACAGGTATCGAGGCGAGAAAAGCGTTGCGTAGGTTTGCTTTAGATTACGTATGGCTTTCGAGTAGCATCGAGACGGCGATGTTTTACGAGGAAGACGTCAAACGCGCGATGTACATCATCGAATCGGCGCGAAATATTTTCGGCGCATGGGGACGGGCGCCGAGCGCGCTCGCTCGAGTGGAGACGCTGCGAACAGAAATCGTAGAGTTTGGCACGTCGATTTCGGATGAATCACGGTGTCGTCCGAGGGTTACCTCGTTTCTGGAGACGAAGAAAATAAGAGCGCGGCCACCGATTTTTTACGGCGCGACAACTTTGCTGCTCCGCAAAGAAAACTCATCGATATAACATTACTTAGACCTGACTGTAGAGTTGGATATAACATCAGTACTAGTGATCATTTTCTTCTGCTACTTCTACTGTCTAACTCTATTTAAGAGACGCATCTCCTGCAGCCGCACGAGTTTTGCCGCTTGTCGACCGACGACGCCTCCGCCTGCGGGAGGCCGACCGCCTTCGTCGATCGTGTCTTCCGCCTCCGCACCGTAACGCGCCAGACGAGCGTCGATAATTGCTTCGAATACGTCATTTGTTTCAACTTTTTTGTTCTCCACCTCGACCAAGGCATCTTTGATCTTCTCCACGAGCGCGAAAAATTCGTCTTCGACGCCGTTCGCTCCCGTGATTTCGTAATACTTGCCCGCTTCAAAAAAATCGAGAAGCGATTGCTTTCGCTCTTCTTCTGCGGATTGCAAAGATACTTTCATCGCATCATACACCGCGTGCATCTTCTCTCTCCCGTACACGTCTTCGAAAAGGCTCACGTCCAAGTTTACCGTGACGTTGTCCTCGTTGTGAAACTCGCAAAATCCATACTTGTGCAGCAAGCTCGCGTTACTCTGCTCGCCGAACGTGTTAAACAGCTCCTCCCCAGCCTTAGCTTCAGCCACAGCCTTGATTACCAACGTATCACCGCTATCTCCACCATCACTATCGTCACTATCGTCGTCGTCCTCGACGCCGTAAACCGCCACTGAATTCGTCCCCGTGCGGTGGTTGAACAAATCCGCACACGGCACGAGACACTCCCCATACTCCCCACCTACGTAAAACGCCCTCGATGCCGCGATCGACGCCGCCGCCTTGAAGGTTTCCAGCGTTAGCCCCATCGCATTCGCCGTTTCCTCCCCTAAAGCGTCGCGACACGTCTCAAAATCTTCATCAAACGCCTCGTCGTCCTCGCTCAAGTGCGCCGCGAGCTCCGTCCCGCGCAATTCGTCCCGAAGCTCCGCGTCCCAAAACATCGGCAAACTCCGCTCGCCACGGCGCGGCAATATCGCCCTAAACCCATCCCAAAACCCTTTCGCCTCCCGTGCCGTCTCGTCGTCGCCAAACAACTCGCCGACGGCGACGACGTTGAGCGCCAAGCCGCCGCCCAGCCGCGCGCCTTCCACCGCTTCCCCGTGCGCGCGCGAGTTCTTCCCGCACAGCACGCACGATTTCGGTATTTCAAATAACGTTTCTCCGATCTCGATCGCTCGCTTCGCGAACACGGCGTAGTGTCGACGGTCATCCGCGAACTCGTCGTCGCTCTTCAGACTACGAATTTCCAACGCGTCGTCGTTCGTCACGATTCCCACGTCCTCGCACCACGCGCGGAAGCGTTCGAGGTTTTCATCGATCGCGATCGCGTCGCGCTTACGTTTGCGCGCGTCGTCGCGCATGTCGACGCACCGCGCGACGCGCAGTGCGGCGTTGAAGGCGCTTCCGCGCGGTTTCGCGAACCGAACGCCGTTCGAATTATCAACGAATTCCGCACACGCGCGCGCGCGCACGCGCGATGAGCGCGCGCACGCCCGGGAATCCGCTGTGGGATAAACTCAGGCGTCACGTCAACGCGCCCGGGTCGGCGGAATCGTACAGGTCGCGACAAACGAGCGGACGAAGCGAACGATTTCGCGACGATTACATCGAAGAGGAAGATTATCGACGCTCGGCGTCGTACGCGCGCGGACGAGACGACCAAAGGACGTACGATCGATCGTATTCCTCGCCACGGTCGCGTGGACGGTCGCCGTTGCACGATGATCGAGACGAACGACGATCGGGACGACGGGACGAGTTCGATCGGCGCGCGCGGTCGCCGCTGGGCGAACGGGACGAGCGGTACGAGCGTGAACGCCGGCGAGGGTACGACGAGCGAGACGAAGATAGGACGGCGATGAGAGCGACGCCCGAGCGACAGAGGTCGTTTGCGAATCGAGGGGAGGAACGACCGGTGTTGGGTGGCGGAGCGACGGGGAGCGCGGCGGCGCGCGAGGAGCCGTTCGACGCGGCGTATTATAAGACGAGAATCGCGAGGTTGGAGGAGAAACTCGCGAAGGAGAATCGAAAGGTGAAGTCGACGGTCAAGTATTACGAGGATCAGTTCGAAGTTCAGGCGAAGAAGCTGAGCGAAAAACACGAAGAGGAGAAAAAGGCGGCGGAGGAGGAGGCGACAAAACTGAAATCGCAGGTGGAGTGGCTGAAGCAGGCGCAAGAGTCGTTGAAGAGCGAACGCGCGGCGCGCGAGGACTTGGAAAAGGAACTCGCGGCGCTTCGAGAAGAGTATGCTGGGAAGGAAAAGATCGCCACCGACGTGAAGACGACAGATGCAAAATTGAAGAAGGAGATCAAGGAGCTCAAGGAGGCGGTTGAAATGGCCAAGCGAGAAGCCGCTGAGGCTGAAGAGAGGACGAAGAGCGCGCCGCCAAAGCAACCCGAAGCTGACCCTGCAGAAATTGCCATCTTACAAAAGCAATTGGATGAAGAAAAGGCGCAACGCGACACCATCGAGAAGAAGTTTGCCGCATTGAAGGCGGAATCCATGGATCCATCTGAAGTCGGTTTGCTGCAAAAGAAAGTGTACACCGCGGAGTCCGAACTCGCGACCGTTCGTGGAGAACTTGATCGCGCGATGGAGGATAAGCAAGAAGCCACTGTGATTAAGGCGAGGTTGGACGTCGCTGAGAAGCTGGTGTATGAGCTCAAGACAAAGGCGCAACGCGTCGACGAACTCGAACGCTTTTACGCCGACGCTTCGAAGGACAAAGAGCATTTGCGCCAGGCGTACGACAAGATTCAAGAAATCACGGACAAGTTGCTCGCGGTGACGAACGAAAAGGAGGTCCTCGTTCGCCACAGCGCGCAGCAAGCGCACGTTGAGGCTCAACTTGAGCAGACGCGAAGTGAACTCAATCGAATCAAAAATGAAGTGCACACGGCGCAGGTGGATAAATCAAACAGCGAGATGAACTTCAAGTACGTCGTTGACGATATTTCCCGCACCCTTCGCGAACATGCCATGACGTCGATGCGCTGGGAAGCCCGCATGGCGAGTGAGATAAGTGAAGCAAGCGAGGAACACGCGGAGATTCGCCGTCAAACGATGAATCTCGTATCCACCGCCGAGTCCGAAGCCCAACGAGTAATGCGAGACTCCATCACCGTCGTCAACGATGCTCGACGCATGTTACAGGATAATCACAAAAAGTCCGAAGATATCATTGAGGACGTCATTCGCGCTGAGCGTCATCGTATGTCGGACGAAACAAAGACGATGAAGAGCCAGCTTGTAGAGGCTGAACGTAGAGCGCTACAGGCAAATGCGCAGATTGATGACTTATCTGAGCAACTGCGCCAAATGCGCATCGATTTGCATCTAGCAAAGGATGCACACGCGGCTTTAACAGCGACGAGATCAGAAGCGCCTTCTATCGTGGACACGGCGAGAGATTTCGGGAGCGACGGCGTGGCTTCGCCGAGTGGCGAAAAGGTTGATTCGCTTCGACAAAAGTTGCGCACAGCTCAGTTCCAGCTGCTCGCATTGAAAGCTCGACGTAAGTTTGAGATCGACCCGGATCGTGAGGAACTCGAGGAGAAACTACAGTTCATGCGTGAAGAGCGCGAGCAGCTTCTGGCGAATCGCCCTGCCGCCGCGTTTGAAGAAACCGCCGAAGTATTGGGGCTTCAAGACGAACTTCAATGGTGCCGTTCCAAGATTGCAAAGCTCGAGGGAGATCGACGAGAACAAAGCCGTGGCTCGTCAGAACGAGAAAAAAGTCTCGAGGATCAGCTCGAGCGCACTCGGTCGGAGCTGGAAGAGGTTGAGAAGACGATGAGGCAGCTCAAGAAGCAGCAGCTCGACGCATTTGAAGACGTCGCGGAAGACATGGAATCACATTTGCGAATCAAGCTGACTGAAATGCGCGAAGAGCTCATGCTCGCGAATGCACAACGTGAGAAGTCACGTAATGAGATGAATCACGCGCAAGATGAGCTGATCGTGCTTCGAAGCGAGCGCGATAACGCCATCACAAGTGTGAAGACAATGCGCGAAGAGCTCGCCGAGTTGCGCCAGACAATCTCAGAAATGTCAGCGTCAAGAGCGGAAATCATGACGGCGGGTCGGGAAGAAGTTCGTGCGCGAGAGGACGAATTAAACGCCGTGCGCAGAGAGTTGAGTAATATTCGCGGTCAGAAAGAAAGTGCCTTACTTACTATGGAGGAGTTGAAGTCGCGACTGCTCGATACTGAGGCGCGGCTCAGTGAGGCGTCCGAGCAGCGTCAGCAATTGGAGCTCGCGCGTAACGACGAAACGAGATCGTCGTCTGAGCGAAATAGATTAGAAAACAAGGTGCTGGTATTACAGACAGAGCGCGATGAGATGCAAACGAAGCTTGAGCAGGTGATCATCTCGCGAGAGGAATTGGAAGAGGAACTCAAAGTGTTGCTCACAAAGTTGAACCAGTCCGAGGAACAAACAACGGCAACGGTGGCGCAGAGCCGCTCTGAGGTATTTATGGCGAACCAAACCATTTCATCACTTCGTGCACAGCTTGACGAGGTTGAATCGGAGTTCGCCTCGGCGAGCAAGTCGTTCGAGCGCGTTCGCGTCGACAGGGATGTCGCCACTAAGGCGCTTGAGGAAGTTCGCGAAGACCTCGGTCAATGCGAAGTCGAGCTTAAGCTATCTCAGAGGGAGACCGAAATCAAAGAACGCGAACGTCAAGAGGCGATCGCGATGATGCAACGGGCGCAAGATGCTCTTCAAGAGACGCGACAGGAGCTCGAAAAGACTGAAGCTGAGCTCGTGAATTTGGTGGAAGTTGTCGAGCAAGGCGAAGAGACGTTACAACGCACCAAGGTCCAAGTCACGCAAAAGACTCACGATTTATCTACGGCGGAAGCACGATTGAGTGATTTGATACGCCAAGCGGATGCATATGAAGCCGAGAGGGACGTCGCAAATGAATTGTTGAGTGAGTCTCGCGGCAAACTCTCTGAACTTCAAGCGCTATCGCAGATCCGCGAAAACGACCTTCTCAACTTGCGAGTGCAACGCGATAAACTCGCTGAAAAGTATGACGAAACGGTGAACGAGTTGAAGCTGACTGAGGCGTACTTGCAAAAAGCGAGCGTGGCGGTTGAGAAACATCGCGCGGAGCGAGACGGTTTGAGCCAAGCGCTCGAAGCGGCCAACGACACGTTGAGCGCGACAGAAAGCCAGCTTCAAACAGTTTCAGCGCAACTCGCGGAACTATACGAAGAAGTGGAAGAGTATAGAACGCAAGGAGGTAGCGAAGACGAAGAGCTGATCGAAACTCAAAAAGCTTTGGACGCCGTCATTGACAAGTTCAAGATTTTGCGGGACGCGCACGAAGAGGCTTTGGGTAACTTGGAAGCTGAAATCGCCGCGCGACAACGCGAGCAACGCGAGCACAAGCAAGCTATTGAAGCTGCAAGAGTCGAATACGAAGAACACGTGCGAATATTGAAGCGTGCGGTGAATGCGAATTCGGATCAAGGTGCACTCGCGAGCGAGCTCTTTGCCATCTTGAAAGATTTCCAGCAAGCTCGCGCAGACGCCGAGGTCGCCGGAGATGAAAGTGAGAAGAGAACCGCGGCGCAGTACTCAAGACAGATGGTCACATCCCCTAATGAGGCCGCGTTTGAGTCTTTGATGCGAATCAAGACGACTCTCGACGACCTCAAGCAACGACTGCAAAGCGCCGCCGTCCGCTCGGGCGACGGAGCCGACGTCGAAACCGAAGCCCTTCGAACCAACCTCCGACTTCGCGTCTTGGTATTCGAAACCTTTATCGATCTTGTCTCCCAGCGTTCTCGCGTCGGCGCTTACAAAGGCCAAGTCGAGGTCGACGCTCGCGACCGCGCCGCCGAAGAAGACGTTCGATACGAGGGCGTCCCGAAACCCGCCCTCGTGCGCAAGCGCAGCATCGCCGGTTTCGCCCCGAACATCAACTTTGGCATCAAGCTCTTCGGCAACAACGATCGCGATTGATTCGGCCTGTAATTCATTTCACTTCAAGCGCACGCGCCGTCGTCCGAGTCGAGTTCGCGTCTCGCCGCCTCGCCTGAAATAAATTCTCGAATGAATCCAGCCGCCGCCGCCACGAAAAGTGACATTTTCGCGCACCGCACTTTTCCGCGCGCCGCACACGCGTCGACGCGCTCGACGACGCGCGAAAGCGATACACAACTCCCCGAACACGCCTCTCACCGCACGCTCGACGCGCGATGCCGAAGAGCAAGCGCGCCAAGGTGGTGTCCCTGACGCAAACCAAGAAGAAGGACCGCGAGTGGAAGTCATCGCTCATCGAACGCGTGCGCGACGCGCTGAGCGAAAGATCGTCCGTGTACGTGTTTAAATACGAAAACATGCGGAACGGAACGTTCAAAGAGATGCGGGCGGCGACGGAGGCGACGACGACGTTCTTCGTGGGGTCGAATAAAGTACTGCGAGTGGCGCTGGGGCGAGACGCGGAGAGCGAGGCGAGTGAGGGCGCGGCGACGCTTGGAGCGCGCGTGAAGGGCGATTGCGGCGTGATGTTTACTGATTTATCCCGAGAAGACGTTGAGAGCGTGTTTGAAAGGTTTGCGGTGAAGGATTACGCGAGAACCGGGGCGGTGGCTAGAGAGACGGTGACGGTGGAGGCGGGACCGGTGCACGGTCCGAGCGGGGCGCTCATGGAACACACACTCGAGCCGACGCTGCGCAAGAATGGGATGCCGACGAAACTGAATCGTGGAGTATTGAGTTGGAGGCCAATCACACGCTTTGTAAGGAAGGACAACACATCTCTCCGCAAGGGGCGATTTTGTTGCGATTGTTTGGGCACGAGTTGGCCGAATTCAGGTGTCGTCTGACGTGTGGCTTGGTGAACGGCGAGCTCGAGGTGTACGAGGAAGATGATGAAGGCGACGACGGCGATGATGGACCCATCGACCGATTCGCGCACGACGGCATCACGGATTCCATGATGCTTCCTCCGGGAGTCAAGTAGACTGACGCGTACCTTCGTAATAAACACAACGTAGTTCAAATCGACAAACGACGTTCATCTCTACAAGGCATCACTGCCGCTATCGCTATAGTACTTTTCAACAACCTCACGCACAAACCAGTCCAGCGAGAGTTGCATGTGTCTCGCGGCCGGCACGAGTCGCGCCTCCAGTCGACCGTCGGCGTCGAGCGCCGCCAAGCCAAGACTCTCGTACACGACGTCGTTCCTATCGTACGGGATTATTTCCGATCTGTTAGTTCCGCCGACCACTCGCGATCCAAACCACGAACTTTCTTTCGGGAACACCATGTCATCGAATTCGAACATGAACATTACGAATCGCTCCAACGACGTCAACGCCTCGCGCCGAGACGCTCCGTCTCTCTCGTTCGCGGTCCCCTCGTTGTTCACCCACGGCAAGAACGCGTTCGTCTCCAAATAGCGCTGGTATTTTGCGTTCGTGGACGTATCCCGAAAGTACTGCGCCTGCACGATGCGTCGCCGCGCGAAATCGCTCGCCGATAACGCGCTCGCCATCGCGTTCATCGCTCGACACGCGCGCGAAATCGTCGCCCAATCCCCTCCGCATCCCGGCAACGCATCCACGCCCAAATGCTGCGCCCCAAACGTCACCAACGTCGTAAACTTTACCCCGTCGCACGTCTCCACGAGCGCTCTCGCGAACTGCCCTCCCTGCGAGAACCCGAGCGCGTGCGTTCGCGTCGTCCCGCTCGCTCGCCGCGTCTCGTCCCCGACCACCGCCTCGCACACCGCGCTCACCTGCGCCGCGACGTCGCCGACGTACGAGCTGTATCGATCCCCACCGCCACCATCGATTCGCACGCTTCGCGCGCACGCGCTCGGGCGTCGCGCGAGCGCCAGCGCGAGTTCGTCCAAGCCTTCGCCCGTGTCTCCCATCCCGTGCCAGAGGTAAAACCAATCGCGCGTCGTCTCGTCGCACGCGCCGCGCGAGACGAAGCTCGCGCGCGGCGTCGTCGACGCGAGCGCGCCGAGCGCGAGCGCGCCGAGCGCGCGCATGGACGCGCGCGCGGCGGTTTGTGGCGACGCCGGCGCTGCATCTAACCGTCCGGGACGTGCGGCGACACAGCGTCGCGCGCGAGCGGAGCGCGCGCGCGCGGAGGGCGTCGAGCGGAGCATGGGGTGCGCGTCGTCGCGCGACGACGTCGCGCGAGGCGAAAGCGACGGAGGGACGACGCGGCGGGGTCAAGATGATGACGATGATGTCGTCCTAGAAATCGTCCCGACGACGACGACGGCGAACGAAGACGACGCGAGCGAGCGAGAGGGCGGTGACGATCGCGCGATGGTGGCGGCGCGGCGCGCATCCGCGGATGAGGAGGAGCGGAGAGGACTGGTGGAGGTTGAACTGGGAGCGACGACGACGACGGCGGACGACGACGAGAAGGAAACGATTTTGCGACGACTGCGGGCGATGGAAAGTCTGGTGCAAGTGTTACCGCGAAAGTGTGAGGCGTTGGAGATGGAAAACGCGGCGCTGAGAGAGCTGCTGGACGACGCGAGACGGGATGCGAGACGGTTTTGCGGAGAGTGCGAGATTGAAACGGAAGTCGCGATGGAACGCGCGAGGACGGCGATTTCGGACGCGCGAAGGGTCATGCACGAGCAGCGCGTGCGGTATGAAGATACGATGGCGGAATCTGAACGCGAGGGGCGGCATCGACTCGCGATGGCGACGTTAAAGTCAAAATCAGAATACGCACGAGCAAAGTTACGCGCGAGCGAAGCCGTCGAGGAATGCGAAAGATATCGAGCAGAGATTGAGAGATTGAGGGACGAGTTGGAACGATTGAGAGACGAGCGTGTGAGAGATGCAGCACTTCCATCGACGACGAATCGAGAGGATGATTTGTCGACTGTGTCTGATTTTGGTCGCGATAGCGTCGTCCATCAGATGCGCTGGCGACTTTGGGCGTCAGAACTCACTCGAAATGACGAGCGAAGCTTGGTGCGCGACGCGGAGGATAGCTTAGAAATGTTTGCTCATTTGCAGGTGCAGCTGGATGAACTAAAGCGCGAGAAGCGAAGTGCGACATCCGCTTTGGAGGAGATGAATTCGCTGTTGATTGAATCTCGAGACGAGGTTTACGATTTGAAGCACGCGCTGAAGCTCGACCTAGAAGAGGACCTGTGAACTAAGGACTAAGGATCGCAAGATACACTAATTGTAATGTACGGATTACACGCACCAATCACCGCGGCGGTTGTCGACTCACCTTGACTGGGCTGAATGGTTCGCTGAATCGCCGGTCGCTATAGTACGTGCTCTTAGTTTGCTCCAATAGAGAAACAGAAGCCGACGTCGCTCGAGCAAACGTGGCGCGCAAGGCTTCATCGCGCGCGAGAAGGTCAAATTGGTCTTGCAAGCTTTCTCGAACCGTCGACAGGGCTTCGACCTCAGCTTCCATGGTTTGAACGTCGCTCATCACGGCACGATATTGCTTTTCGTACGAATCTGGTTCGACGACCGTCGGCATCGTTCGAGGCGATGCTGTCGGAGTTGAATATCGAGAGCCATACGCGAATTCCTTCGACGCCACCCGATTGCGTCCGAGAAGACGAATATTTTCTTCGTAAGACTTGTCAAAATCCCAACCTGTCGAAATCGTCGGGCGTTCATATTTGGTGAGCGAATACGTCTCCTGCGCGCCGCTGGGTGATCGAGCGTTCATTTTCCATTCGCTAAAAATCTTGCGAACGACTCGTTTCTGCCTATGCTCGGTTTTCAATCGATGGTACTTCATCACTTCCGTGAACTGTCGCCACGAGCGCAAAAACTTTCGTCGAGCTCTGTCTGCAAGAATATCGTGCATCTTCTTCACCGTGCGATTTCTGTGCTCAGAAATTCTTTGCGAGTACCGCACCCAGGCCATGAACATTGGGTTTCTGTAGATGCGCTCGTTACGAGCGAGCCCCCAGCGCATGGCTACGTTGACTCGGACCATGTCTGAAACCGAGGAATGAGTCACGTGCAGTGGCGCTATGGCGCGCTCGACATTTTGCAGTCGCCGTTCGACGACACGGAAGGAACGTATTTGCTTCATGTATCCCGACCAACTATTAAACGCTTTGACGAGAGCCCGACGGCGCATGCGTTGCAGGCTGGTAGAAACGAGCTCTTTTTGTCTGCGTATCATCAGCACGTGCGTGGACCAACCATCAAAGGCCTGCGCCAGCGTTTTATTGCGCGCGCGGTGCAAAGACTTTGAAACGAGCGTCCTGTGACGCTTTTGTTCGATCATCTTGTAGTTCCACGCGTTGAAAGCTCGAGAAAGCGTTCGATTCAGCACTTTTGTCAAAGACATCTTCACTGCGCGTTCGATGCGACGTTCGTACGCACGAGACGCGCGAGCTTCGTCCACGCTTTCAATCCAAGAGTAAAACGCCCTGACTGTGATTCTGTACCTCATTTTCCTCAAACTGTTCGCGACGAGTAGTCGATTTCGCTTCTTTTTGTGCACGGCGTCTAACCAACCGTCAAAGGCATACGCTAAGTGACGCTGCTTCACTCGAAGAATCACCATGTGAGCGGCGTCCATGACGCGTCGTCGTTCATCGATGAAAAATACCCAGCGGTTGAACGCACGGGCTACCGCGCGCATTCGCGCTCGCGCCAGCACACCGCGTGCTTTGCTTTCATTTACTTTCATTTGCTTGATTTCCTGTACATGATCGCGCCACTGCATGAATGCGTAACCGAGAGATTGCCGCTTCACGCTTCCTAAGATTTGCGCCAACTTGTTCGATCGAAGTTGCTCTTGTTTCATGTCAGCCATCCTACGCATTTTCGCCTCCTGCGTGGCGTGAACCCACGTTTTAAACGTTCCTCGCAAAGATCTGTCTCTAAATCTCTCGTAGAACCTGCCGATGATTGCTTGATAACGTTTCTTTGTTTGAACGTGGTCGAGCCAAGTATTGAAAGCTGTGAAAATGACTCGTTGCGTGAGACGTGTGAGAGCCCGATCCATCTTCCATCGATCGATTCGCTGCTCGCTCGCTCGTTGCTTCCACTGCTCAAACGCACCTGCCAAGAGTCTGTTCCTGATCCTTGACACGACTCTCTCGATCACTTGTCGTTGATGTCGCAGCGCCGCGGCGGTGCTCGCCCAGTCGTAAAACGCCACGTGCAAACGTCTTCCTCTGAATCGAGAAACGGCGCGGTTAAGCAACGCGCGTTGGGTCTTCTTTTCGCCGACGCGCGCAACCCATCCTGAAAACGCGTAATAGAGCTTGCACTGCGACATCTTTTGAATCGCTTTCTGGAAAATGACTCGATGCACCTTGGCTTCGTCGACACGTTCTGCCCAGGTATCAAACGCCATACGAAGATTGTTTCGTTGCATCTTTTGCGTCACACGAACGAGCGTTCTTCGCTGCTGCGCAAATATTTTTGCCGACGCTCTCCATCGTGCGAAAGCTTTAGCTTGCGCCTGCTTTCGCATGGAAGTGATAGCCTTTGCCACCACCCGCCGCTGACGCCGCGTGTGGACGGCGTAGTCTTTCCACTGCAAAAACGTTCTCTTCAGTCGTTCTTTCGCGGCATTCTTCGCTTGAAGGTTGACGATATTTTCAATATTTTTCAAATGAATTTTTGCCGCGATCGAATCCGCGGTGACTTCGCGCCAAGCGTTGAAAGCGCATGAGATGAGACGATTCGATGCGCGCATCAAAACGGTTCGCATGAGCTCACGTTGACGCTTCCTGTCCTCAACCACTTGCACCCACGTGTTGAATGCAGTGAACTGGAGTCTAGACGTCATACGATTCAGTGCGAGAGTCAATTTCAATCGTTGATCTCGCTGGCTCATGGCATACTTGTACCAATACACGAAAGCTGCTCTCGCCTTGCGAGTCGCATGAATCTTGCAGAAAATGTCCAAACGCTGCTCCAAGAGTTCGTTCGCCAACTGCTCCGTCACGCGCACGTTGCGCGATTCTTGGGCGATAGAAAGCCATCCCCAGAAGCACATTGATAGTGCCGCTGTCGAGGAATTTATTCGCATTTTTTCAGCCATTTTGTGAGCTTGCACGCGCACGTACTTTTTGTGCTCCACGACTTCGCTCCATTGCGCAAATGCCTTGGCGAGACGTCGCTGTTGCCAACGTCTGATTGCTTTTTCCATCGCAACCTTGTACACAGAACTTCGGTGTAGCATCTCTTTCCACTCATAAAATGCGTTGCACAGCTGTAAGGATGTTCGCCGGGTGATAAATCTCGCCGCCATTCGCTGTAAGCGCTTACTTTCTCGCGCGACGCCGACCCACTGCGTGAAGACTCTTCTTTGCGTCGAGCACAAAAACCACGTGATGGCCTTTTTACCTTCCATCGCTTCCGCGCGCGCAGTGTCTACGACTAAGCGCCACTCGACGAATGCCTTAAATATCAGTCTAGTCGACAGTTTCGCGACGCTCTGACGTGCCTTGGCATCGTTCATGCGACTCTGCGTCACGGCGTCTCGCCAACTGTAAAATGCCGAGTACAGCTTGTGGTTCATCATTTCCAGCATCATACGCTCGGCTCTTCGTTTCTTTTCTCGATCGACCTTTGATTTATCAACATCGCTTTTCCACACACTCAAAACCGCGAGTTTCATTTGTCTTTCGGACTTTTTCAAGCATCGTTGCACGGCTAATCGACACCACTTGTCGCGAGACAGACGGTTTTTCCACTCAAAAAAGTACTCGCGCAAAAATCTAATTCTAATTTTCTGATATCGCTCATCAGCCTTTAGCACCATGCGTTTTTTGCGATCGCATCGCTCCCTCCACTCATCGAAGACGTTCCGCACCGTCATGACGATGCGTTCGCCGAGAAAAGCACCGGCCCTTCGAACCGAGATGTTGTACGACTTTGATTTCATCGTCGAGTTACGCCACGCGAAAAAGACTCTGTACGCAATCTTATGATCTCTCTTTTGACGCATCGCGCGAATAATAACATTATTCAAATGCGTCAACTCGTCCTCGTGTCCGTCTCGCGCCTTTTGAAACGTGCGAACGAGATTTTCCATGGCGCCAAAGCCGTGTGTCACAGCCTTCTCCGTCGCCGCGTGCCAGTGCTCTTGAACCGATTCCTTTCGCGCGCTCACTTCGGCCGGAGTCTCCAAAGCCTTCAAAATCACCTCCCACGCCCCGAAGCACCGCCGATTGATCAACTTCAAGCTCCCGCGCTCGCCCTCGGTCGCATCAAACTGTTCGTTGACGCCAAACTTTGTGGAACAAAACACCAACTTTCTCGATCCGCGCTGTCGGCGCTGCAACAGCAATCCACTCTCCGCGTGTTCAAATCCGTAATAAGTCTTCATCACCTCTCCATTCGCGTCGTCGCTCGCCTTTTCCACGATCCTTCGCTCTCGCACGCGAAATCTCGTCCGAGGATCATGGCGTCCGCTCGTCGACGCCGCGTCGCTCGACGCCGTCTCCAACCACCCGCGCACAGTCCCGCCATCCTCCTCGTTCGCCGCGAACACCAGCGCCGTCCCGGACGCGGCGTCGACGAGCTGAACGTACGATTGACTTCGCAGCGCGTCCAGGGACGCGTTCGCCGTCGCCATCGCGTCGAGATCGAGCGTTTCGCGTCCCTCGTCGAATCACGACCGTTCCCCTTCTGCGCCAATCGACACCGCGCGCGGTCGCGATGCGCGCTCGAGGGCGACGCGCGCGCGTTCGGCAGCGTCTACTCGAAGTTTTCTACGCGTGCGCGGTCGCGTGGCATGTCGAACGCGCGCGTTCGTGTGCGGGCGCGCGATCGAGTCGCGACGACGGCGATGCTTCGGGACAGCTCTAGAGGCTAAAATTTCAAGTCAAAGGCGCGGAGCGCGGCGGCGAAGTGCGGGGGAGGCTCGGCGACGACGCGCGTCGAAACGCCCGATTCGGGATGAACGAATTGTAACGCGCGAGCGTGGAGGTGGAGAGGGATCTTGGAGACGCCGCGGAGGGATGCGCGACGAAGCTTGCGCCAGAAGTCGGATTCTTTTTCGGATTCGACATCGGCAGATTCGATGTCAGTGAAACGACTCTTCCACGGCGCTCGCCGATCGTTGAAGCCGTACTTGTAATCGCCGATGATTGGGGACGATAGGGCTTTGGCCAAGTGCACGCGAAGTTGGTGCTTGCGACCAGTGATCGGAGTAAGTTCTAGGAGCGTCGGCCCGTCCTCGCCGGCGCTGGCGAGCACCTTGAAGTGCGTCATCGCCGCCTTGGACGCGGGTGAGCCCGCGTCGTTGGATTTGTCTCTCATGGATTCTCCCGTGCCGACGACGACGCCGCCGCCTTTCGCATCGTACACTCGCCAGCCGCCGACGAGACGCGCCGTGGAGTAGCCGTCGCCGTCGCCCACCTCGGTGAGAGGCGCCTCGATCCATCCCGAGCGCGCGCCTCTCGGCGGCGGATTCGACGTCAGCGCCCAGTACGTCTTCACCACCGGATCGTTCGACAGCGAAGGCGCGTCTCCGCGCTCCATGTCCGCCCGCATTATCTCCGTAAAATCCATCCTCGATTTTTTGGCAAACATCGCGTTGAGCCTGTTCGCCGCAAACGCGGTCCGCGCCAGCACCAACACCCCCGACGTGTCTCGATCTAATCTGTGCACGACGTACTCCGAATCCAACGCGTGTCTCAAATCGTACACCGACACGTCCACGCCGTTCCCTCGCGTCGTCGCCAGTCCCGGCGGTTTATCGACCACCGTCACGTGTTCGTCCGCGTGCAGCACGCG
>Ga0213863_10001620_pt1 | contig 16250 bp, 15 predicted proteins | sample PICome_8_FD_160128 | JGI IMG/M metagenome (GOLD analysis project Ga0213863, IMG submission 160128) | Coastal seawater microbial communities near Pivers Island, North Carolina, United States - PICO497 | ecosystem: Environmental > Aquatic > Marine > Coastal | place: USA: North Carolina... | reverse complement strand
GCCACCAGAATATCGCGGAGTGGCAAAAAGCTGGATGAAAGGCCATGACCATGATCCATAATTAGCGTGCCGCCAGAGTAGAACATATCTCGGTGAGCCATCCGCACTGAGCCCGAGGCCGGCGCTACCACAATCGCGCCAGTTGGGCCTGCATAGTCGACACCATAATGGGGGTTTTTAGGGACACCGTTGTAAACACGCTGACTACCATAGACCCCAGTAATAGGTCCGGATAATGGCGCCTGAAAGCCACCGAGAAAGTCGGTGCTTGAGCTTATAATGCGACGAGCCTTTTTAACCAGTGCTGAGTCACTGCGAATACGGGCAAGATCTGCCGCCGCCGGGGTCACGGTTTTTGACGGTACACCATTAACCCTCTGTATTTGGTATTGCCGCTGATCGATAGAGTAAGTCTGTATTTTCTGCATCTCGTCTGCATCCAATATCCGCAAACTAATACTCTCGGGGGCATCTCGGCTCAGCCCCAAAATAAAGTAACCATCGTCAGTAAGCTGTAAGGGCTTATCCAGATAATAGACATCCGAGCCTTCGACAACCTTGCCCAGCAACAGACCACCCTGCTGAAAATTGCCCCTAAGCATAACGGAGTCAGCCTGCAGATAGCCTGATACAAAGGCAATCATGGTAGCCAAATAAATACTCACTAGCCTCATTTGCGCTTCGCCTTTTTAGGTTTTACTTCTTCAACAGGGATATAAGGCTCAAGTGACTGTACCTCGCAAACACGCTCAGCACGCACTAATTTGAGACGATCAAAACGCTCACAGAGTTGGCTGCCTCGCACCTGATAAATAAAACCCTGGGTCCGGATGCCTGGGCATTCTCGAACTAGGCGCAACAATACCTGTTTGCGACCACTAACATCGATAATGGCCGATTGATCGTCTTTGAACGAAATGCTGCGGATTCTGTTTATGCTGATGCAACCGTTGCGAATACCCCACTTAGTTGTGTCGAGCTCACCAATAGTATTCATACGGTCAATGACTGTGTTGGGCTCAGGGTTATTATCAGGTTCTGCAACCTGCGCACCGTCTCCCCAATCAGCATTCGTAGCAAAAGCCGGTTTGCCGATTAACAGTAACATTAGCAACAGCATTAACGATCTAAACTTCATCCCAAACCTCAGGGCAACATTGTCATATGCCTATGAAAAGCCAAAACCTGAGATGGAAGCAAGAAAAACTACTGTTTTAGTCGGATTTTTCCTGCTCAGCTGGATCCTCTAACTCTATATAGGGTTCGATTGAGCCAATTCTGCAAGAGAATGTATCACCCAATACAGTGAAGCTACTGGACTTCGTGCACAGCCTTCTGCCAACGCTAATTTGCGCAAAACCCCGACGCTTGATGCCCGGACAATTTGAACTCAAGCGCATGATCGCTTTTTTCTTGCCAAACATGCTAATCATTGCCGTGCGGTCATCTAATAACTTTATACGCTTGATGCGGCCGGTATTGATGCAGCCATTGCGAATATTATACTTTTTGGGGTTCACTTGCTGAATGGCCCTCACTTGATCAATAAGGGATGGAGCTGCCACTGCAACCTCTAAGGGTTTTTCCTCTGGGACTCTCTCTGCACTGGTATCGACTTTGGCTTAACTGCCAAATGTCTGTTGGGGCATAGCAATAATTGACAGAAATACAGCGCATAACTTCAGTATCTTAATCATCCTGATCTCCTTGATACTATACTTTCCTGAATAGACAATTTCCTTGGTCTTAATGTTCGACCGCAGTTATGATGTGCGGTTCGCGGGACAATGTGAAAAATAAATAATCAACCAGCCTTATATATGACTGTTAAACACCTATTTACCCCACCCCGATTGTTAAGAAATCCTCATATACAGAGTGCGCTTAATAGTGTCGGACCTCGCAAGAAACGGGCTATGCGTCTGGCCAAGGCGTTGGATTCAGAGCAACATATTCTCACGACAGACAAAGGTGTGCGCCTAGCGGCCGAATATGATCGCGCCACAGGTAGAAAAGCCCAGGTCAAGAACGCGCTGGTGGTTATGATTCATGGCTGGGAGGGATCCAGCCAATCGGCCTATCAGGTAACCACGGCAAAATATTTAATGGATTATGGCTTCGATGTGCTGAGGCTAAACCTGCGCGACCATGGGGATACTCAGCATCTAAACAAAGCTATTTTTAACTCCACAATGACCGAAGAAGTGGCAGACGCGATTAGCTTTTTTTTGGCTGGCCACAGTTATCCGGCCGTATTCCTTGCGGGCTTCTCTCTGGGAGGCAACTTTACTCTGCGGATTGCTGCCGACCGGGGCCTGCAGTTAAACCTGAAGGCCGCAGTGGCCATATCGCCTCCAGTGGACCCAGTTAATGCACTAGTGGCTCTTAACGAAGGCGCATTTATCTATCGCAAATACTTTATGCACCGCTGGACAACCTCTCTGCGTAAAAAGCTCGCGCACTTTCCAGAATACGAGTTTGGACCGGAGCTAGATGGCGCCAAGACATTTGATGAATTGAATGCATTCTTTGTGCCCAGATATACAGGGTTCAGAGATGTAGAGAGCTACTTCCGCTCCTACGGGTTGATCGGCGATCGTCTGAACAAGCTGGCTATTCCGGCCCACCTAATCACTGCTAAGGATGACCCCATTATACCTATTGAGGACATTGCCAAGATCCATTGCCCAGCCAATCTCAATATTGAGGTTCACCCCCACGGTGGCCATTGTGGCTTTATCATCAATCTAAAAGGCCATAGTTATATGGAACCCAGGCTGGTAGAAATATTTGACGGCCATCTTGATATAGACGGCTAGAGGTCGTCCAGGTCAGTATTGTTTAGCGCATATTTAATCTGATCAAAGTTAAAGCCACGATACTGCAAAAAGCGCATGCGCTTGGCTTTATCTTTTTGCTCTAGGGCCGGACTGGAGCCGAATTTGCGCTGCGCCACCTCCCGAGCCAAGGCAAACCAGTCGGTATCAGACGCCTGAATTGCTTCGTCAAACAGATCATCCTTAATGCCTTTCTGGCGAATATCCATACGTATACGTGCCAGACCGTGCCCACGATAAACTCTGGAGCGCACAAATGCCTCGGCAAATCGCTGATCAGACTGCAGGCCTTCTTCCTGCAACCGATCCAACACAGCTGCAATCGCCGAGTTACCCTCAAACCGCTTTTCTAATTTAGTGGATAGTTCCGCGCGAGAAAACTCTCGCCCAGTGAGCATATCCATGGCGGCACTGCGAATTTTGGCTGGCGTAATCGGTTCCTGTTTGTCGCTGATACCCATAAGACTCTTTTCCCTTGGCATGCAGGATAATTAGGTTACAAAAAAAGCGCCACAGGGGCGCTTTTCTTTTTAAATGGCATCTGCGACAACTTACTCTTCAGACAGGCCTTGTTCTGGTTCGGCAGACTCTGGTGACGCAGGTTTTAAATCACCCATCTCTTTTGCCCGAATCTTCGCTTCAATCTCAGCGGCAATATCTGGGTTCTCAGTGAGGAAGATTCCCACATTGGCTTTACCCTGACCAATTTTGTTTCCCTGATAGGCGTACCAGGCACCAGACTTGTCTACCAAGCCATGTTTAACACCGAGATCAACCAGCTCACCGTTACGGTTGATACCGCGGCCATAGAGAATCTGGAATTCAGTCTGCTTAAAGGGGGGAGCGACTTTGTTCTTAACCACCTTGACGCGAGTTTCGTTACCCACAATCTCGTCGCCATCTTTTACCGCACCTATGCGGCGGATGTCCAAACGAACCGAGGAGTAGAACTTCAGCGCATTACCACCAGTTGTGGTCTCTGGGTTACCAAACATCACGCCGATCTTCATACGAATCTGGTTAATAAAGATCACCAAGCAGTTGGCTGTTTTGATGTTGCCCGTCAGCTTGCGCAGAGCCTGAGACATCAACCTTGCTTGCAAACCAACGTGATGGTCGCCCATCTCGCCTTCAATCTCTGCGCGTGGGGTCAGTGCTGCAACCGAGTCAATAACCAGCACATCACAGGCACCAGAGCGAACCAGCATATCGGTGACTTCAAGGGCCTGCTCACCAGTGTCTGGCTGAGAGACAATCAGATCATCAACGCTAACGCCGAGTTTCTCCGCATAAACCGGGTCCAGAGCATGCTCTGCATCAATAAAGGCACAGGTGCCGCCCGCTTTTTGGGCTTCGGCAATCACTTGCAATGTCAATGTTGTCTTACCGCTGGACTCAGGGCCATAAATCTCGACAACTCGCCCCTTGGGCAGGCCGCCAATACCAAGTGCAATATCCAGCCCCAATGAGCCGGTAGAGATAGCGGGCACTGCAACACGATTGCCCTCACCCATGCGCATAACTGTCCCTTTACCAAACTGACGTTCGATTTGACCCAGCGCTGCCTCTAGTGCTTTTGATTTGTTGGCATCCATAATTTTGTCCTCGGTGTAAATTTTGCGAATTTGTAAATACTGTTTACTTAATCAGTAGCTGTATGGTTGTACAGTATTACATTCAGTAATGCGATGCAACAGTTCTTGCAAAGAAATTGTGATTGCCTGCTCACGAATCTCGGAACGATTCCCCGCCAACAGATAGTCTTGTGCTCTGACCCCGTCGGGGCCGGCCCAAGCAAACCACACTGTGCCCACAGGTTTATCCAAGGTCCCGCCACCTGGGCCGGCGATACCGCTAATGGCCACAGCAAAATCTGCGGATGCAATTTTTACGGCACCAGACGCCATCTGTACCACCACAGCTTCACTCACCGCACCATGGCTTTGCAATATCTGTTCGGAGACACCTAATAACTGATGTTTGGCGCTGTTGGCATAGGTTACGAACCCATAACCAAACCAGCCAGAGCTGCCGGGGACGGCTGTAATTGCCTGGGCAACCCCACCGCCGGTGCAGGATTCAGCCAAGGTCAGCCTAGCACCGCGCTCTTTAAGCGCAGCACCCACTTGAACAGAAAGTTGGTAGTGATCGACATTCATCGGGAAAGTGTAGCGCCCTTTGATAAGGGCGGATAGTTGTTTCGCCCAAGACCATCTGGGACCCGACAATTATTTAACCTATGGGGCAGAAGGCAGAACCAAATCAGTTTTAATGCATTGATCCAACAACTCAAGAAACGCCTTGCGCGACTTATTTTTGGTGCCATTGAAGGCGTTCATATCCAGCTTGCCAAACATCTCAGCAGCCATAGCCGCCGCGGCATCAAGGTGCTCCGCAGGCGCTGTGCGATCATAGAAGCCCGCAGAGATTGCATCGTCTGGGCTCCAGATCTCTGCATTAATCACCGCGCGGCTGAAGTACGCCAGAGGGATCCGATAGCGAGCTAACTCAATACCAAAGTTATGCATGGTCATGCCAATCATGGTTTCATTGAGCCCAACCTTATACTCACCAGCTGCACCAATACGGTAGTCACAGGCCAGCATCAAAAACGCACCCATAGCAATACAGTGGCCGGTTGAGACACCGATCACTGGTGTTGGAAAAGACAGTATCCGGCGAGCCATCTTTGAGCCCCTAGAAGTAAGATCTAGTGCGGCCTGAGGGCCTTTGCTCATCTCTTTAAGGTCAAAACCTCCTGAGAATATGCCGTCTCTACCCCTAAGAACTACAACAGCACCGGCCTGTTCAGCCTGATCAAATGCCGCTTCCAGCTGGTCCCACATGTCGTAGCCCAAGACATTGACTTTGCCATCGTCCATCAGGATATTGGCGACGCCATTTTCAATTGAAACTGTCACTGTACCGCTCATTGCTTTCCCCTGATTTTGCGTAATTTTATGTTCTGCTTTCTATAGCAGTTTACCTCTTTTCGACATGAGAGAAACCCCAGCGACGGAATTCGTCAAAGATTTGGCGACCAACAGGTTTTGCATCCAAAGCAGGCGTTAAAGGCATGGCATTTAACTCTATTTCAATAGTCTACAGCCGTCACAATGTACTAAACTGTCCAACGAATTGAGCCATTAACAGTAAGCCCAGACATTATGACCGCCAAAGCAGAATCTAGCCCACACACACCAATGATGCAGCAGTACCTGCGCATCAAAGCTGAACACCCCACTGATATTGTTTTCTATCGTATGGGTGATTTTTATGAGCTGTTTTTTGACGACGCCAAACAGGCCAGTCAACTTCTGGACATCACCTTGACGGCAAGGGGTAAAGCCAATGGCAACCCCATACCTATGTGTGGTGTGCCCTACCACGCCGCCGAAGGCTACCTTGGCAAGTTAGTAAAACAGGGCATCTCTGTAGCTATCTGCGAGCAGGTGGGCGACCCGGAAACCAGTAAAGGCCCTGTAGAGCGTAAGGTGATGCGCGTGCTCACACCAGGCACCTTGACCGACGAAGCTCTGCTGGACGATCGCAGTGACAGCCTGCTAGCCGCGATCAATAGTCGCGACAACCAATTTGGGATAGCCACATTGGATATGAGCACCGGCCGATTTCTGCTTTTGCAGCTGGACAGTGAAGAGGAACTCCACGGAGAACTCCAGCGGCTTAACCCGGTGGAAGTGTTAATCAGCGAAGACCTGCCCGATCTGGAATTTTTAGGTGATCGCAAGGGCCTGCGCCGCCGACCACCCTGGGAGTTTGACATCGACAGCGCTGAGCGTCTGTTAAACAAACAGTTTGGCACCAAAGATTTAAGCGGTTTTGGCTGCGACCACCTGCCGATTGGCCTCAGCGCCGCAGGCTGCCTGTTGCAGTACGCCATTGACACCCAGCGTAACAGCCTGCCCCATATTCGCAGTGTTAGCGCAGAGAATCGCGAGGATAGCGTCGCCCTAGATGCCGCTAGTCGCCGCAATCTAGAACTGGACATCAACCTTGGTGGTGGTTATGAAAACACCTTATTTGATGTGCTGGACAACACCGCTACCAGCATGGCTAGCCGATTGCTGAGGCGCTGGCTGAATCGGCCATTACAGGATTTAGCCGCCTTGCAAGCGCGCCAGCAAACCATCGCAGCACTGCAACAAAACTATCAGTACGAAACCCTTAACGGCCATCTGAAACAGGTGGGGGATATGGAGCGCATTCTCACCCGAGTTGCTCTGCGCTCGGCCCGTCCTAGAGATTTAACCAGACTGCTCGATTCATTGGCAGCACTGCCCCCGATTGCCAATGAGCTAAAAAATACGGAGCTTGAGCATGTGCAAAAGATTGCCAAAGGGGCAAAGCCGCTGCCCCATCTGGTGGACTTACTGGCCACCGCCGTTAAAGAAAATCCACCAGTCGTCATTCGCGATGGCGGTGTGATTGCCGATGGTTATGATAGCGAGCTCGATGAGTTGCGGGCCCTGAATACTAACGCGGGCGAATTTTTGCTTGCCATGGAAGAACGAGAAAAAGCCAACACAGGCATTTCAACGTTAAAAGTCGGCTACAACCGGGTGCATGGTTACTATATCGAAATATCTCGAGGCCAGAGCGACAAGGCACCGGTGGAATATATTCGCCGCCAGACATTAAAAAATGCCGAGCGTTTTATTACGCCAGAACTCAAAGAGTTCGAAGACAAAGCTCTGAGCGCGAAGAGCAGAGCCCTAAGCCGAGAGAAACATCTCTACGATGAATTGTTGGAAATACTCAATCAGGACCTGACAGCACTCCAGGTTTGCGCCGCCGCAGTTGCGGAACTAGATGTGCTGGCCACATTAGCCGAGCGCGCCCACAGCCTCAACTTCTGCATGCCTACTCTAAAACAGGCACCCGGCATTAGCATCGAAGGGGGTCGACACCCAGTCGTCGAGCAAGTCTCCAACGAGCCCTTTGTCGCCAACGATTTACAAATGAACACTGAGCGCAAAATGCTGATTATCACCGGCCCCAATATGGGCGGTAAATCTACCTATATGCGCCAGGCCGCGCTGATTGTACTGCTGGCCCAAATTGGCAGTTTTGTGCCGGCCACCAGCGCCAGCATTGGTCTCGTTGATCGCATCTTTACCCGAATCGGCTCCTCAGACGATCTTGCCGGCGGTCGCTCAACCTTTATGGTCGAGATGACCGAGACAGCCAATATTTTGCACAATGCCAGCGACCGCAGCCTAGTATTAATGGATGAGGTGGGGCGCGGCACCAGCACCTTCGATGGCCTGTCACTGGCCTGGGCCTGTGCCTTCCACTTGGCAGAGAAGGTTAAAGCCTTTACCCTGTTTGCTACCCATTATTTTGAACTGACTGCGCTGCCAGAAAAAGTCGCAGGCACAGTCAACGTGCATCTAGACGCTACAGAGTACAACGACAGTATTGTATTTTTGCATGCGGTTCAGGATGGCCCTGCCAGTCAGAGCTATGGTATCCAAGTAGCCAAACTCGCGGGCATACCAGCAGATGTGATTGCCCTAGCCCGGCAAGAACTCGCACTACTGGAAGCTGGAAGCTCCGGAGTGATCAGTCCAGAAACTCAAGCCCAGCCAAGCCAGACAGAACTATTTTTGCCACCGGTCAATCCAGAACTGCAAAGGCGTCTGGAATCACTGAGCCCGGACGAACTGTCACCCAAGCAGGCATTAGATCTGGTCTATGAGCTAAAAAAACTGCTCTAACGTAAGCCATAGCAATGGTTTATAAGATAGAACCAAATAACCTCAGCAAGGCATTCACAGGAGAATTCTTCCTGCTATAATGCCGCGCTCAGAATGACCTCAACCAGATAAGAGTGGTAATCCATGACCTTTATTGTTGGCGACAACTGCATTAAGTGCAAACACACAGACTGTGTAGAAGTCTGCCCTGTAGACTGCTTTTATGAAGGCCCTAACTTTTTGGTTATTCACCCCGACGAATGCATTGACTGCGCCCTTTGCGAGCCTGAGTGCCCAGTAGATGCCATCTTCGCTGAAGACGAAATTCCCGCAGGCCAAGAGGTATTCCTTGAGTTGAATGCCGAACTGGCTGATGTGTGGCCCAACATTACCGTTCAGAAAGATCCACCCCCAGATGCGGCGGAATGGAATGGTGTTCCAGACAAGCTGCAATACCTGGAACGTTAAATTAAGCTACACTGCACTAATCACCGCACCCGTAGCTCAGCTGGATAGAGTAGGTGGCTTCGAACCACTTGGTCGGGGGTTCGAATCCCTCCGGGTGCACCAAACCAAAAAACCCCAGCCATCTGGCTGGGGTTTTTTATTGGATAACTGGCAGAGCGTTAGCCCAGCCAGTTGGAAATGCTAGAACCTATCCCTTCTCTTGAGAAAAAGCACCATCTCTATCGGGGCGACTTCTCACTGAAGTAAACGTCGTGCAAGTGCTTTTGTTCCGATCAAATGTAAAGGCAACAACCGTAGGTTTGCTGTCAGCAAAGGCTCTGCACTTCTCAACACTTCTATACTTTCGGATCGTTTTAACCTCGTGAATTTTCCCGCTTAGCGCTTTGCCTTCTTCCACAGGCTTCCAGCTGGAAGCGAAGCTCATCGCGGGCAATACCATCATCACAATCAAACTAGCTTTAATCACATTCTTCATAGTCACAGGCTCTAAAATTAAGTTAATTCACTATAGTATAGACGCTATATGACAGCTTTGTGACAAATTGACTTTATTGCTTAAAATTTAGCTAAGGCTTGATCAATATAATCTAGCTACCTGGTCAAACTTATCTTTATTGCCCTCCAAAATCAGCCCTCCACCCTGAAAGAGCCCGTCCCAGGTTGCTAATCCCTCACACAACCGAGCCAAATTTTTATGGGTTATGGCAATCGTAAAATCCACATCGCCATCACCGCCCTCGGAGGTCATTAGCACGCCCCGATCTATATCCACAAGGTAAACCCTATTGCGATCTGACAACTCAATTTTAAACCGTAGGTTGGTATCTCGTGCCGCCTCAACATTTAAGCGGGCACCAAGGGTATGCAAAAACCCAATCGGCTCTGCCGCCTGATAATAGTCCGGTAAGCCCCGTAGAGCACTGGCTTTAGCTATCGCCGCTAGAGATAAATGGCCATCCAGCATCATTGCTTGGGTTAAAAAGTAGTTGCGCTCGTTAGCGCTCTCACTGGCATAAGCCAGGGCTTTTAAAGACCAGGACTTTAGCTGTCTAGCCTCGGCGTTGGGCGGGTCTTCCGAAAGGATATAGCTGGCGAGTTCCATGACCCAACCAAAGTCATCAGCCCTATAGGCAGCCCGTAACTTCTCCACTGCGCCCTCTACACCACCAAATCCTGAAACAATCCGGGATGCTCGGGCCTTGGGTGCAATCGGTGACAGACTGGTGGCGTCACCCCCAAACCAGCCCATAAATTGCGCGTAGACACCACGGGTTATCCAGCTAATCCTGTGGTAATAGTCGCCGCGCCCTTCCCCCTCTATAAACCAGTCCGGATAAGCAAAGGCACTCTGTACATACTCACCAGAGCGGTTTTGCCGTATCAGACGCACCACCTCATCAATCATAAATTGCGCCGAGCGACGGTCATTGCGCACTAGTTCCCGCACTGCAGCTTTGCCCTCAACCACATCACCATGACCACCAATTAACACCTCTGCATTAAGCGATTCAATGCGAGTCATGCTGTCCACAAACGCCTGGGCATCTCGACCTGGCTCATGTCTCGGCGTGGATAAAATGGCATGCACATGGCTGTCGGTCACTGTATCCCCTGTCAACACTGCGCTGTTGTCGGGAAACCACAATGACAGCCCATCGTCTAAATCACCAGGCGTATGCATAGCTTGAAATTTGAGCCCAGCATATTCAAGCCATTGGCCGTCAGCAACGGTGAGGGTTGGTGTTACATAGGATAGGGTTCCATTGGCGCGCAGCACAGGGCCACCTCCAGATCCTACAGTGCCGTGCAGGCCTTCAGGCAGCACAAGCCCCAACTGTGCGAAGGCGCGCAGCGTAAATACTGGCCGCACGCCACTGGAAATATAATTGATATTGCGCCGCCAATTGGAATGGGCAATAAACTCTGCGTCCGGTGCGGCCGCTTTAAATGCCGCTGAGCCGCCCACATGGTCGGCGTGACCGTGGGAGTAGATCACCGCTTTAATTGGCTTTTCACTGATTTTCCGAATAGCGGCAATAGCACTGTTGGCTTTCTCAACTCTAAAGCCCGTATCCATCACCACAAGCCCAGATGGGCCCTCGATAAATATAATGTTGCTCATATCAAAGCCATAAGCCACATATATATTGTCCTGGACCTGAATAAGTTGGGCATTGGAAAATTGAGCTTGATGCTTTAACAGAGATGGATTAGCTGCGGGCAGTGGCGCTGTTAATTCAGCCGTTTTATCAGCGAGCGATTTTTCACTCGGGGCAAAAATGCCAATAATCAGCATTAGAATTAGGATACGCAAGTTCGGTAGACCTCATTTTTTTAATCACCATAGCATTCATCAACCCAGCAAAATATCTGATCAATAGGCCTTTGCGGGCATAAACGCTAAAACCATCCATCTTTCCCCAACGGTTCAGAACGGCTTGCGTGCTACTTAATTATGATTGTCTCTCCCACACCTCTAAATAACGTACCGTCCGGCTTATAGCCAATATGGGTTATACGGTATTCACCCGGGACAGTTACTTTGGGCACCTGCCAGTATAGTTGGGCGACCATGGCGCCCTCTTTGATACGCCATCTCACCTTAGTAGTCCAATCGCTGTCTGTTGCTAGGATTAGCCAGTCCTCTGATGCACGCATTTCAACCAGCATATGGTTATTACCTGTTCTGTAGTTGGCACTAGGGTTGGTAGACCAGAACTCAGTCACAACAGTTTCACCAGCGGAGTACTCAGCCCGCTGCCGGGCAAGCTGGTCGCCATAGCTAAAACCCTGCGGAGGCGATTGAGCCCCATTGATTTGCAGCGCAGTTTCCGGCGACTTGCCACGCCAATCATCATAGGTGGCAGACTCAACTTCTGCGCCAGCCTCAAGAGCAGCCGCTAAATAACTGGCGACTTGCTGGTAGGCCGGGAGCGTCCAGCGGCCATGCAAGGTGTGCCCCGCCTCGTACTGTTGCAGCTGGTATTCTTCCGGGGTGGTGATATAGCCTGCATAGCCATTTGAGTATCCCGCCAGAACAATATGTTCGGCCCAATCGCCAAGCTGGCTCATCACTGTGTTACGCAAACGCCGGCCCGACATTGTTGTGACTTCAGTGGGCATAGCCAGAATCACCAACTGCCCAATTCGGGCAATAGTCACGGAGCGTATTTGCGATTGCATTGGTGGCGCGCCAGAGCCAGTTTCAAACAAAATAGGCTTGGGAGCCTGACATGTTTTAACTGCCTCAGTCCACTTGGGTGCACCGGTTAACCAGCGAATTAAAAAATCCAGGAATACACTTTGCTCTATCATGCCCTCCTCGAACAGAAAATGTCCGCCGCCATCTTCACTGGATCCACCGGCAAACGAATAACCATAGGCCGAGGGGCAAGTTTTTTGTGGGCCGGCCTGGGTGAAGCGGCTCTGCACATTGAAGCCGGCTAAATCAATATAGACTTGACGGGTTTCAATAGGGCCGCTCAACGCTGTATTGGCGTGATCAAAAAGCGTTCTGGCCATATGCAACTGCCGATCACCCATAATCTGAGTGGTTTCCACATCTGTTGCACCAGGCCCGGTATTGTTCAAGTTTGTATTAGGGGTAACATCCCCTGGATCCGCTTGAGCAAAGGCGGCAACAAAATCATTTTTATCGCTGTAGCTGACGCCACGCAATTGCTCCATTTTGAATGCCGCGTAGCCTTTGTGATCTCCAGAAATTAGACGATTATAGAAGTTCATAGCGGTGGGATGCAGGGCATACCAGTTGAGCATGCCAATTTCTCCGGAATCATCGACAAACTTCAGCAGTGTCATATCGGTGGGCGTGTTTCTCGAGTACTGGTCTCTTTCTGCTTGCGGGTTTTCTAAATAGGCGGACAGAGATCGGTTGGCCCCGGCATTGTCCAAAGTACCTTTGGCCAGATAAATATTTCCTGCCTGAAGATCATCATGAGCACGGACAATTGATTCAGTAATACCCGCAACAATGGCCTTAAAGTGTGCTGGGTAAAACCCACCATCCAGACCAAGATCGGAGCGTGAATGCCAATAGCCACCCGGGCCCGCATGAGTATGAGTGGCACTGACAATCACATTGTCAATGCTGTAGGTATTGCCGTAGAGCAGCTGTAATTTATCTATAACAGACAGGGTTATATGATGTTCTACACTGCCTAGATCCGCACTGACAAACACCAGCCGCTGGGCAGGGTTATCCGCCTCGGCTATAACAAAGGCGCGGGAGCGCTGGCGAATATGCAGACCCTCGGTGATCTGGTCTTCGCGACCAAAACCCCACATCTGAACCCCATAAGTTGGCCCGGTGATATCAGACATACCGCGACCAATCAGATAAGGCTGTGAGCTTTCAGCGCCAGATAGACCAGTGGAAAGAAGTAAAAGGAAACAACAAAACCCATTGCGAAAATGGGTTTTTATTACAGAAGCCACAGGCTCAAAATAAAGATTGTTCACTTAGTCAGCCTTTTTAAAGTTCGCCAGCCATTTGCAGCTGACCGAGCTAAGTTTTGGCGCGCCCAAACTCCAGCTCTCTATCTCTCATTGCACCAAACCGCAGGCTGACAATATCCAACAAATAGTTCTGGTACAGCCGCCAAGGAGCCTTGGCACCCTGCTTGGGAAAGTTGTCGATTGAGCGATCCACATAGCCAGAGGCCAGGTCCAAAAATGCTACCCGCTCCATGTCCGGATCTTGATTGCGGGCAACACAGTACTGGTAGCCTGAGCTGTCCATATGATTGAGCATACGACATACATATGCGCTGGTCAGATCACACTTTAATGTCCAGGACGCATTGGTATAGCCAGCGGCCAAAAAAAAGTTGGGCACATCGCTCAGCATCATACCTCGGTAACCCAAAATGTCCGGGAGAGACACTGTTTTGCTATCAACCACAATCTCCATGCCCCCCATCGCCAGCAGCTCAAGGCCAGTGGCGGTGACCACAATATCTGCCTGTAAAAGCTCTCCAGATTCCAACTTTATGCCGGTCTTGGTAAAGGTCTTGATATGGTCGGTTACAACAGTGGAAGTGCCTTTGCGCAGAGATACAAAAAGGTCTCGATCAGGCACCAAACACAGGCGCTGGTCCCAGGGGTTATATTTAGGATTAAAGTGGGTGTCTACATCAACTTTGCCACCCAGTTCCATACGGGTCCACTTAATCAGATTAGCTTTCATTTTTTCAGGCCAGCGCCGGCTAAACTGATATATCAATGCCTGAGCAGAGACGTTTTTCCATCTGGTAATCAAATAAGCCAGCGACGACGGCAAATATTTATCCAGCGCTAACGCAAACTTATCACGAGAGGGGCGAGACACCACATAGGTGGGTGAGCGCTGCAGCATAGTGACATGGGCAGCGGTTTTGGCCATTGATGGTACCAAGGTGATTGCGGTAGCACCACTGCCAATAACAACCACTTTTTTGCCTGCATAGTCTAAGTCTTCAGGCCATTGCTGAGGGTGCACCAGCTGCCCTTTGAACTGGTCGGAGCCGGGAAACTCTGGGGTGTAACCTTTATCGTAGCGGTAATAGCCAGTGCAGCTGTAAATAAAGTTACAGGTGATTTTACTGGCCCGCTTGCCTTCCTGCTCAATACGCAAGGTCCAGGTCGCAGTCCCAGAATCCCAAGCTATTTTGGTCACCCGTTGATTGTAGCGGATATGTTGCTCCACATCGTACTCTTGAGCGGTTTCGCGGATATAGGTCAAAATCGCTTGCCCGTCGGCAATAGCGCTCTGGTGCTTCCAGGGTTTAAAACTGTAGCCTAGGGTGTGCATGTCCGAATCAGACCTAACGCCGGGATAGCGGAACAGATCCCAGGTGCCACCCATGGCCCCGCGGCTTTCTAGAATAGCGTAGCTTTTACTTGGACTATTGCGCTCTAAATGACAAGCAGCGCCAATGCCAGACAGGCCGGCCCCGATGATCACAACATCAACATGGTTCTTGGACATGGTTTCTCACAATTACAAATTTATTATTATCGTCTACGCATCGAAACTTTATTTCGATGCCTGCGGCTTGGCAGGGTTAAAACAGCCAGCCCTTTGTTGCTCTATCCAACTTGCCACTGCACTTCTTAAGCTGAGAGCCATATATTCCAGCCTGGCGCTGAACCTTTTTTGCCACCTTCAGCAGCTGCGGTTTTTTATTGAATGAGCCCCGTGAGTACCCACCCCAGCCTTCGTGGTAGGCCAAGTATTGCTTGTAAGGGTCCCATTTGGAAATCCCCAATCGCTTGCTGGAAGTATTGGTATACCAGCCTACAAAATTGATGGCGTCGCCAAAATCGTCCCGGTCATGACTCCAGTTGCCGGTGTCATCACGGTAGTCATTCCAAGCCGGATCCTGAGCCTGAGCATAGCCATATGCCGAAGACTTGCGTGGCAAGGGAATAAAAAAGAACTTGGGTCGTTCGGGCCGCACATCGGCACGGAAGGTAGACTCTTGTTTGATAATCGCCATCATCACACCAATGGGTGTGCCCCAGCGTTTATTAGCTTTGCGTGCGTCTTTATACCAATCTGTCTCGCCGTAGAATATCTTGCAAACATCCTCTACCTGAGTCGGCTGGTAGGTGCTACATGACGTCAATACAAAGGCAAAAAGACAAATTATTGGGGTTTTTATTTTCATAGCCGAATAATGCGGTTTTTAGCGGCGAATATCCAGATAGTTTAGACATAACAGATTGGGCGCCAAGCGCCTTGGCTCTAATGGCATAAAAGCAGCTGAGGCCATTTTTTCCGCAATTGATGGGCCTGCTACCCACCGTTAGATCACCAAAATACCATAATAAGCAGATCTACCAGCGGCCAGTAAACTTGCTAACTACGATCAACGTATATTGACCGGTTAGAGTTAATCCATACACTAATTGGAGTACAGGGAAGGTCATGGGAGGCTCGGGCAGTCTGCAAAGTAGAACACCCAGACCCATGGAGTCGAACGGGGTTTGAATTAAGCCAGAGCCCATTTAAAGCTGATGACAAGCAAAATAGTGAGGGGACTATGCCTTTTGGGCTTCTTAAATATGGCCTTAGCAGCCAGTACCCGGCGGAGCATCATTTTACGCCGGCCACAGAGCTTAAAAAACACTACGACGTAGTGATTATCGGTGCTGGTGGCCATGGCACTGCAATCGCCTACAATCTGGCTAAGTACCATGGCATCACCAATGTCGCAGTGCAGGAAAA
>Ga0213863_10001616_pt1 | contig 16261 bp, 8 predicted proteins | sample PICome_8_FD_160128 | JGI IMG/M metagenome (GOLD analysis project Ga0213863, IMG submission 160128) | Coastal seawater microbial communities near Pivers Island, North Carolina, United States - PICO497 | ecosystem: Environmental > Aquatic > Marine > Coastal | place: USA: North Carolina | collected... | reverse complement strand
CACCACCTCTCTCCCAGAGAAAACACCCCCCCCCCTCACCACTTTTGAACCGAAACCCAAATGGACCCTGTGGTACTTTGGCGCACTACACGCGTTTTGGGTGTCAAGCCGAAAAAGCACCATTGGAACTTTGATAGGGGCATCCAACCAAATTAATTGAAGATTCTATTTTATTAGGATTCTGATAGGGTCGGAGCAAAAATTTAATTGGAAACATTCAACCCAAGATATTAGCACGACAAAGTACGTTGACTCGGTTTTCGAAATGGGTTATGGAGATTCAGAACTGGACGGGGCGTGCGCGAGTAGTACATTACAGCATGACAATAAATCACAATACATGTAAGTGCCTAGAACGAAGTGTGTATCTGCGGAACAGTCCAGTACGAGGAGGGGACAAAGAGTATGAGTTGGGATTCCTTTCTGTTGGTGGGAGACGCGTACGCGCGCGGCAGCCTGCTCGGCGCGCGCGGGTTCGACGCGGCGTGGGCGTTTCTGTTCTCGGAAGAGACGACGGCGTGGATGCGAGGCTGCGCGTCGCCGGGTGAGCTTGACGAGATTGCGCGCCAGTGGGGAGACGTGTGGTGGCGCTACCTGTGCGCTCGCGTCGGCGCGCCGCACGACGGTCTAACGAACGTGGAGGCGGCGTGCGTGGTGCACTTGGGCTGCGAGGCTTTGCGCACGTCGGCGCGCGCGCGCAGCGTGTTCCTCGCCGTCATGTTTCAGCTCGTCGTGTCCGAGAGGCACGACCAGATGCTGTGTTCCATTCGTGGCGACCCGAAGTGTCCGCCTTTCTACGCGGACTACGTCAGTCGGTCGAAAGTAGGCAGCACTTTCTCGCTGCGCTCTCTGTTGCGCTGCGAGGACCAGTACGACTGTGCAAAGCGCACGGTCGATCGGTTTCGCGGCGTCAAGGGTCGCGTGGTCGCCGAAGTCTACGCCCCAGGAGGCGCCGAGCTTATCCGCCTCGGGCGTACTAAACTGAAGAGGTTCATGTGCGCGCGCTGCAGCGCCAAGCGGCCGCGCCCGGGCTGCAAAAGGTGCACGCGCTTGCAGGAGCGCAATCCCGGCGGCATCGTGAGCTACTTTGGGCAGCATCGCGCCTACACGCCGGTCGAGGACGTGCAGACGGTGTGCGGAGACGCGGTGTTCGTGGCCGTGGAGAAATTAAAAGAGGGGGACGTGGTGCTCCAGCACACGAAAACGGGATCCCGCAGGTTTCGCGTGACTACGGTCGCGCGCGCTGCTGGCAACACGGTCGCTTTTCACCTGTGCGACGCGGCGTCGGGCGCGGTGATGCGTTGGCAGCGCGCCGTGAAGTCCGTGGTGCCCGTGCTGCCGTGCCGGCCGGACGCCGCCGAAATGATGCTCGAGCGCCCTGAAGTGGTGCACGGCATGGGCATGTCCGTCCACCCGGACAAAATCAGCGAGAAGTGGACTCGCGAAGAAACCACGGGGGTTCCCGCCACGACTCCCCTGCGACTGACAAGTCTGAAAGGCAAACATTTGACGGAGTACGCCATGTGGCGCAGCCTGGCCGCAATTGTACAACACTTGCTCCCGGAGCACACCCCAAAACGCGTGAAAGACGCGATACGCACGGCGGACACGCACTGCCTTCACCACGAGAACTGCACTTTTGCTGAAAGGTAAAATTGCAGAACGCAAGCGAAGATCAAAAAAAACAACCGCGTATAAAATGTCTTCTTCTGTAGACAAAGATATTGCCTACGTGGACTACATTGTGAGAGAGGCACGGCGATTTTCTCACATGTTCGAACCCGGCAACGAGCCTTTGTCCTCCACGCCACCGCGTTCGGGCGCCGACGAATACGCGTCCGACTACGACTATGGGTTTGGCGACGACTACGACGACTACGGCTTCGACGACTACGACTACGACGACGACGACTCCTCGGCTGCCGCCGCGCCACAAGAAAAGAAGAAGAAGAAGAAAAAGAAAAAGAAAAAGAAAAAGAAGAGGAAGGACGAGAGCGCAGCGAGCAACGCTCCGAAGCGGTCAAAGACGTCAGGCGGCGCTGCGGCGTCAGCGGCGGCGGCGGCCGATTACAAGGATATGAGTACGTGGAAGAAAGCCACGCACAATCCGAACGCGAGAAAGTTCCGTTCAAGAAGGGTAGTGGGCCCGCTGTTTGTGAACAAGGTGAAACGGCCGGAGACAGGAAGCGCAACCGTGTGGGGGCGTCAGTTCTTGCGTTTTGGGGGTATGACCATCGAAGAGGTATTTGAGGACGAGATGGGCGAGTACATTCATCTGTACGATCATCCCGTGTACGGGGAGGGCAAAGAAAAGTTACGCCCGAGCACGGAACCGGACTGCGACGCGGACGTGGACGCCGCTAAAGCGCTGCACGACAAAAGGATGGCCGACGAGCGGAAAACAGAGGAAGAGGAACGACGTTTGCAGAGCGAGAGAGGGAAGAGACGCAGGGCGCAATTGCAAGCCGACGGGCAAGCGGCCGCAGCCGCGCGTGCGGGCAATGAGGAGACGCTGCACGTCGGCGACTTTGTCAAGTACGAAAACCCGATAAAACGTGAGGGGTCGCTCCTGGAAGCCCAAATCGTCGCCATGCAGGATCCGACCGGGCGCGTGCCGTGGTCGCACAAAACAAAATGGCAGTTTGGGGGTCCTTTTAGCGCGGAGCTGGAACCGGACACTCCCGTGATTATTTCGCGCAGGAAAGGGCAACCGCCAAGCGCGGGAGCGGGCGTGGGAGGATGGCTTCATCCGCTCAAAACGTACAAGCTTCCAAAGATTTATGAACCCGAACTGGAAGTGTCCGACTGGCAGAAAAACGCGCGCCAATTCTTTGCGCAAGGTAACGCGAACATTGATAAAGCGTTCAAGGAGTACAACACTAGCGGCAATAGAGACGCGGAGCCCCCCGACGACGATGCGGAGGAGTCAGCGGGCGCCTCGAGCTCGTCCGCTTCTGCGATCGTGGATTTGTACCCAAATCTACGATTGTAAAATGTAAAGGAAAAAGAAAAAAAAAGAAAAACGGAGTTGTGATTATATAGCAGTTGCACGGCGCCGTACGTACGCAACAGCCTGCGACGCTCTTTTCTTTTGCGATGACGCCGCTGTCGCTTCTGTTTTCCTACTTTACTATAGGCTTCTGCACGGTGTTCCCGAGTCTCGCGGCCAGCTACATCATGGTGAACACGCTGGACTTTTCGGCGTCGGACGTGGCCACCACCGGGCTGCTGTGCAGCATTCCCTGGTGCCTTAAACCCTTGTGGGCGTACATTTCCGACACGTTTGCGTGCTGCGGGTACCGCCGTCGGCCGTACGTGTCCGTGTTCTCCCTACTCACTGCCGTGCTCCTCGTGGCCACGCCGCAGCGCGCGTCCGTGGGCTTCGAAAGAGATTTTGTGGCTCTGCTGGCGCTGACGAGCTTCTGCCTGTGCTTCGTAGACGTGGCCGTGGACGGCAGCGTAATGGTCATCGTGTCCCGGGAGACGGAGGGCGTGGACGAGGGCAAGGCGCAGACGCACAGCTGGATTGCGCGCGTCGGTGGGGGCACGCTGGCAGCCGGGTGGTCGGGATACGTGTACGAGACGATGGGGTTCACCTCAATGATGGCCGGGTGCGCCGCGCTGCCTCTTGTGCTGTCTCTCGTGGCCCTCGACATCCCCGACACGCCCGTGGCTCGGCTGAAACGTTCAAGGGCTGCGCGCGAGTCGGCGCTGTGCGCCACGCCGCGCGAGGTGCTGCGCAGCCTTCTGCAGAGCCGGTACGTGCTCGCCGCGGCCGTGATCGTTTCGCTCGTGCCCGAAATCAACACGTCTCTCTTCTTCTACTTGCTGAGCGCGCACGCCACGCCGAGAGAGATGAGCCTGGTAGACGTGTCGGGGTCCATGGCGAGCCTGCTGACGCTGCTGCTGTACAACACGTGCCGGCCCTCGCACAGGCGATCTTTCTTCGCGGGCGTGGTTCTCAACGCGCTGGCCGCGCTCATGGGGTGTTTCATGGCCGACGACGCCGTGCCGTGGCTGCTGCAAGGGGCCGCTTTTGAGGCGGCGCTGTCGGCCGTGGGAGGCGCGTTAGTGCTCATGCCGACCATCACGGTCTTGGGCAAGACTGCGGCGAGCTCCGAGCACGAAGCCACCGTGTACAGCCTGGCGCTCTCCGTGCTCAACCTGGCGTCCGTCGGATCGGAGAGCGTAGCCGCGGCCGCGATGCGCCAGCTGCACGTCACCAAGGGAGACGTCAACAACGTACGCGTGTTCGTCGGCGCCGTGGCCGTCATCACGCTGCTCACGGCGCCGGCGGCGTGGCTGTTTCCGAAAAAGGGGTCGCACGACGACGCTCCGGAGGAGGAGCACGAGCTGCTGCCCAGAAAAAAGCGCCGGCGTGCCGCGGACAGCGTCTTCACTATCGAGGAAGCGTTGAGCTCAGAAAGCAGCAGCGCGGCAGAGAAAGAAACCGACGTGGAACCCCTTTCAGAATCCGACGCGTCCGACTTGGACCACGATCTCACCGCTGTTCCTCGGCCACTTCCTGTAGTATAAATGCGGAAGCCTTGACGTTCAAGACCAGAAGAGGTGACGACGCACGCACGACATGTCCACGCCCGCAAAGTGCTGCGGCTCGAAGGAGGACGCAGGCAGATCGACTCTGGCCGGCGTCGTGCTGCTCGGCGGAGCAGGGGCGCTCTTCTACGCCATGATGGAGATGTCCAGTCGCGTTGTGCTGGACTCGGACGCTCGTGACGGGCCGGGGATGCTGCTGTGGGGGGACGTCGTCGCCGCCTCCGTCATCGTCTTCGTGTCGGTGCTGCTGTTCCTGCCCGACTGCTGCCGCATGGACGGGGCGCGGTCCAGAAAAACGCTGCGCAGAGAAAGAAACATGATTGCCTTTCTGCTGCTCGTCGTAGCCATCATCACCTCCATTACGTCGCGGGTCAGGCATCTCAACATGAGCACCGCGCACGACGAGTCGTACGTCTGCGGTCGAAGAGACGCCGCGGACGCGTGCCCGTCTCAGCGGATTAAACTCAGCGACCCCTACAACCTGTGGCTGCGCAACAACGAGGAGGAGCTGGTGTGCTGGTTCAACACGACCGCGGTGACGCCGGACGCGTTTCTGTGGGGCGAAGAGTTCGAGTACGCGGAGACTTTCCCGACGGCCGACTTTGGCGATCCAGAGACGTACGAGAAGTACCCGCAGTACGCCCCGTGCTTCTACTACGGGTGCAGCAAAGACTGCTTGCCGGACGTGCGCGCGCACAACGACAGCCTGCTGCGGCTGGAGGTGGCCGCCACAGTGTTTTCCGTGGCCGGCATTTTGCTGAGCCTGTGCGGCAGGACAAGAAGCGACTACGGGGCGCTGCCAAAGTACGACAAGTGAAACAGACGCGGCAGAGTAAAATATACGCACGCGTACAAAACAAAACAAAATATAATATAAGTTTTCTTCTCTATACTTTGACAGCAGTAGAGTTGTTGTACTCGCCGAGAGCGGCGTGCCCGGGCGGCAGCATCAGAGGGTAAGCCTCCCACGGGCCGCCCTTGCGGTCTGCTTTCAACCATCTTGACATGGTGAACGGAAACGCTTGCGATCCGTCTTGAAAAAAATTGAGCTTATGATTCTGTTTGGGCGAGCACCACACGTACTCCGCCTTGGCTTCCACGGGCACGCACTGCACTTTGCCGTTGACCCTCGTTTTGACGCATTTTAGCCTGCGCAGCATAGTGCATAAAAAATGCCGCGGCTCCAAAGACTCGCCGCCAAATTTCAGCCCGATACGCAGTGTGTGCAAAGCCAGGGCGCCTTTCCCCAGCGACGCCGACATCTCGGCCGGCGCGCCGGCGAACCAACGTTCGAAAATTTCGCCTAGATCTGTAGACTCGTGCACCCAACTGGGTACCTCGAACTCGCTCACGTACACGAGCGTGTACTCGTTCATCTCCACGTGCGGTCGTCCCTGGCTCGACTCCCACACGGAAAAGGGCACGCCCACCGGCATGTACAGCGGCACCTCGGCCCTGCCCAAAGTGGACATCGTCACCCACACGCCGTCGCGCTTCGCCCTCCTGCGCACCGGGTAGTGTGCCACGCGTTGGCGCAGCAGCTGCTGCCGGTGGTACACGTCGTGCAAGCACTGGCGGATTGCCTCCGTCTCCTTGCCGGCGTCCAGCGCTCGCAGGGTGTGCACCAACTCGGTCACGGAGCACATGGTCGAAAATCAAAGGTGAATGCACAAACCACCCTGTCGTGGACGATATTCTTCCTATACTTTTAAAATACATAGTCTTAAGTACTGCGGAACAGTGCGCAAGTCAAAGCAGCCACCCCAGTGTGGTTCTCCGCCTTCCATTCGTCTTCATTGCGGGTGGTGTGTGCTGCCCCGAATGCTGCAAAGCCCCGACTTCCTGTCTCACGGACCCCGTCACACGTGGTTCTGCCACCGCATTCAGACGCTGCTGGTCGACACGCGGTACACTTGTAGTCCGCAGGATTCATGGGACCGGCAGCCCTGTTTGCCGCACACGGCGCCGCTTTTGCCGCGCCGCTCGGCGAAGCAGGAGCCTACGGCCCTGTTTCAGGGCTACTATCGTACCTGCTGCCCTCCCAGGTGGCGCTTGTCTGGCTTGTGACCGGATTCACGGCCGGCGTGGCCGTCGGGTGCTTCGGGGCCACGGCGCTGCGGCCCTGCGCCGCTTTGCACGCGCTCCCGGTGTTGTTTGCGGTCGCCGCGCTCTACGCGGTCGCCTATTTAAGCTAGGTTGGAGCGCAACCGGGCGGCACGCCCGCGCCTCTTTTTGCACACTTAAAATGAGTGGGTTGGCGGCGGCAAGAGCGCGCGCGCCCATGCAGTTGTTTTTCCCCCTCGGCGCGGTGCTCGTGTACGGCAAATACGACGTGCGCCCCGCGATCGACCCGGAGTGCTGCCACGGCGCGTGCAAGTGCTGCCTGAGAGTCGAGAGCGCGCGCGGGTGGGGCGCGTTCGTGCAGAAAGCCAGTCTGCTTGTCAAGGAAACCCTGCCGGACCCGAAAACGCCGGCAAAAACGCCGACGCTGCGCGTGGTCTGCGAGCAGCACGCTCAGGTGCAGCTGCTGACGATGGCACGAGACAGGTTCGGCAACACGACGGTGCGGGACATGTTCACGCTACAATAAATTACAATAAATTACAATAAATTATAATAAACCAGATGAATGAAAAGACTATTAATTTTTGATTTTTTTATACGTAGATTTGTAGAAGTTGTGTACTCTAGTACATTTTATAAGGGGCGACTCTCAAAAGTCGCTGGGGGCAAACCTGTTGCGGTTGAACAGCGGCTGGCGGTCCGAGAACCCTCCGGCGACGGTGCTGAAGCTGCTGCCGGCGCCGCGGGCGTCTTTGCGCGAGGCGCAGCCGACGAAGAACGCGACGGCGATGGCGGCGACGGAGCCGATCCCGCCGAACACGATGCCGAGCACGGCCAGGGTGTGGTCCTCGCCGGTCTTCTCCTGCTCCACGGTCGTGCGCTCGATCACGGTGGCGTCTCCGTCAGCCGTGCCGTTAGCAGCCAGTTTCTGATCCGTGATCTGCTCCTTGGTGGTGACCGCGGAGACGCCGTCGGAGTCGCGCACGGCGGGAAGCACGCCGAACGACGTGGACTTGGACACCGAGCCGTCGGCGCCGAGCGTGTAGGCGACGTGCTGCACCGCGCGCAGTCTGCGAGACAAAGGAGTTGCCTCGCGCTCAATTCTCCAGCCGACGGCTACGTTGCTGGCACCCGCAAGCTCTTTCACGGCCAGAGTCACTACGCGGTGAGGCTGAGAATCTCCTTCAATGTCGTCGGCTGGTCCCACAAGAGCCACGAGATTCCCGGTTCCAATGTTTGCTCCAAACTCTGAAGCGGTCAGTCCGCTGACCAATCCGCACTTTGCTTGGCAGACAGTGTCTGGATCGGCGGTGCTTGCATCGTAAATAGCAGAATCACAGTCCACAGCCTGAAGTTCAGTGTTCGTATGATCTTTGTCTCCCACTATTAAGTCTTTGAAAAGCCCGCATTTGTCGTCATCTCCCTTCTTAATCGTCGGATCAAAGAATGTGTGGTGGAACGCGGTATCCTCAGTGCTGGTGACGCCCACGGTCATTCGCACGTTGTACGTGGCCGGGAGATTGTAAATTGTTTCTCCTTCAACTACCTCTTGCTGTTCACAGTCACCAGTCGGAATAGCTCCGCCGCTGTCTGCGCAGTTCACGGAGCTTGTGGTATCGTCGGAGTCAAACGTAAGTGTTACGTCGGCCAACTCGGGCGCGGCCAGCTGAATGCTGACGGACGCCGCGGAGTAGTGCACGTCGCCACTTTCCGTTTCAACCTTCATGTTGAAAGTGATGGTTTTTTCGGAGGCGTCAAAAGCTGCGTCGTCAACTTTGGCGCACACACCGTGCATCACCATGGTGTGACCACTGTCCTCAGTGCGACCAAGATCGTCAGCCAGATTGTTGTGCTTGTAGAAGTCAAAGTATTCACTGCCGTCGCCTTTGTTGGGACCGTCGCGGAAGTAACTTTCGATGTTACTAGGGTCGCCGGCGTAGCTAACTGCGGACTCCTCCGCGCCTCCTAGCCAAGCACCATCGTCCCCGAGTTTACGTTTCATCTGCACCTCTGCCTCAAGGCGGTACTCGTTTTGGTTGGGGCAGGCACCGGTCCACTGCTCATTATTCATATCGCAGTCCGTGTATGTTGTGTATTGGGCGTCACTGCAGACGCCGTCCATAAAGCCCGTCCACTTCAACTCGGTCACCTGCACGTCGAACGACATGTCATCTGCCTGCGTGACGGAGATTGCAATGTAGCGATCGTGCGATTTCACGATGCTGATGTCTAATCCCGTCTCTCCGCAGAACACAGAATCGCCAAACGTAGTGTCCCCGCCCGTGTACACGTAGCGGCGCGCCACCATCGCAGACGCCCTGATAATCTGATCGTCAGCGCCGCTGGTACCCCAGTTCACACTGCCGCCGCACGATGCCAACTTGAGCAAACCGGTTTCGCCACCAGTAAATTCGTTTATCTCGCCGGGTGCATTTGGATTTTTTAATTCGCATTCGGTTTCCAAAGTAAGGCTTTTGTCAGCAGCGCACGAACCCAGTCCTGCTGTACTCGACAACCCGGTAATATCAGGATCTTGGTCCAACTCAATGTCCATAAACTCTTGGCTGTAAGTGAAGGTGTTGATGCCGTAGTCAAGGCTCAGCGAATCCGTGGCCGCGTCGGCGCTGCTCTGGCGCGGGCACTTGACCAAAAACTTAAACTGTTTGGGCACCGAAAGTTGGGTTCCGGTTTTCACAGTGTACGAAGACAGTTCCAGCTCGATGGTATTGCATCGAATTTTCGTCACAGCTCCATCTCCGTCGTTCCGTGTGCCGGGTTCAATCTTAAACAGCACAGGCTTTGCCTGCTGGTAGTATAGATTTACGTCGTCACCAGTGAAAAGTTTCTGCACGGTGGCCAAATCCGCCTGCGCCTTTTCGGGAATGGCGTACAGCGTCGCAGGTTCTTCGGCGTCAATCGTTTCGGCGACCAAATCGTCTCCGGTAGCGTCGTAGAACACAACTTGTTCGAGGTTGCCGTTGCCAGTGGATTTGCGCAGCGCAATCTTCTCGCCCCACAACCCGTAATCGCGACCGAGCATTTGCATGTTGAGCATGAAAATGTTCCCGAAACTGCCCGACGGCGTCACGAGCTGGCCGTCAAGTATATCCTTACTGTCCACCTCGATGTTGAACCTGTGCTGGGGGCACACCACGTCAAATTCCTTTATAATGCTTGTATCCCGCACCTTGGCCGTAATTCTGCCATCTGCACACCCACCGCCACTGCTGAAGTGCAGCGTCGGGGTCGCCATGCCTCGCTTGTCTCCGGTTTGAACCACTTGTGCCTCCGTGTGAAAACCGGAGTTTGCAGTCTGCGCCTGCAACGTGGTGCACTCTGCGTCGTTGGCGCATCCCTCTTCGATTTGAACCACGAGGGTTGGGTTGATGGTGCTGCCGGACACGACAATTTCGACGTCCTGCTGATTCCAACTGATGCCGTTGGCAAAGGGGTTTGGCGAGTCATCGGTAGACGTGCGCACGGCGAGCGTGGGCGTCTCTGTTGCGGTGTGACACTGCACGTTGAGCTGGTACCTGTGGAAAATGGAATTTGCACCGTTATCCTCGGCCACCTCGAACTCAATGCCGTTTGCTCCGTACGCCATCTCGTCCAAAAACTTATTCTGGCACGGATCCACGTCGTCCGTGTTACCGTCCGCGTCCGCCGCATCAATGCGGAAATAGTAAACCGCCTGTTCATTTGATTTTATAGTAGTACTCAACACTCCACCATTAATCGTGATGACGTCCTTGCCTTGGAAATTACCAAAGCCATCTTGTACGGTAGACAACTGAGCGTTGTACCGTTTAGAATCTCCGTCTGCGTCGCTGATCCCTTTGAATCGAATCAAGTAAACTTGGTCATCATCAGATCTACCATTGAGTGTAATTTCCAAACCGAGATTGGTCATGATCGCCGGCAGATTACTTGCCTGGTCGGTAAGCGCAGCTTTAGTAAAGTACTCGCCGTTGGCGCCAGTCGCTTTGGTAGCGTCGTCACCCGTTGGTGCAGCAATCGTCGCAAACTTGTTAGGGAACATGGCGTTTGACGAAGTGTCGAAGGCTTTGACTTCAATCAGCTCGTCGTGAATAATGGCCGAACCGTGCACCTTCGGGCGCAGCGTCGCCGTGCCGATCTCACGAGATTTCAGCTGAGCGCAGGTGTCGTCTACCATCTGTAAATCGCTTCCTGTGCAAGTTGAGTCATCCTTGTCAGTGCCGTCAGAACAGTGCTGCCCAGCGCCTCCCTGGAACGCGCCCTCCAAGCGTCCGGAACCAGCAGCAATATCGGCAGCGCTCAGTTTGGGCACGCCGAACCTCGCCTTCACGCTGACACCAATAGACGGGCACGCCACCTCCGTTGCTGAGTTAGTGACCGTGTTTACGCAGTTGCCGTCGTCGCCCAGTTTGTTGCCGGAATCGTAGGACGTAAGCTGGAACCCTTTGATGAGACACTTGAGCTTGGAACCTTCCACCACGCATCCCTCTGCGGTGTCGTCGGATACAACGCTCAGCGTTTTTGTGACGTCACCGGTCAGATCTACGGAAATGCCGCTCAAAGGAAGCGCAAAGGCAGCCTGAGCGCCTTCCACCTCGAACGTCAGATCCACACCGGTGTGCTGCAGCGTGTGCTCGACGATTTTTGTGCTTTCTCCAAGCCCCACGAGCGCCTCCTTCGTCTGCACCTGATCGTCAGTGTAAATGAACTGCGACTTCACGTTGTAAGTGATTTCGTGATTTTCATCTTTGTTGCACACCTTGGCGTATTTGGCCGTGTAGGCGTACACATCATATTCGTCAACAGCCGCGTTGCAGTTGAACGCGTCGGCGCCACTGCCAATAGCAGGCTTGGCAAACGTCAGCGTCGCGTCGCCCGTACCGAGCGCCCCACTTGAAGTAGCCGTAAGACTGGCAAACTGCGGCTCGAGCCCTGCACCGGCAAATCGGTAGTGTACGTCGACTTTGTCTGCAATCGTAGGCGGATCCGGAGCATCAGGTTTGGTTCTGCTGTAATATTTCGTAATGGATACATCATCCTGCTGCACGCGTGAATCGTCGGCGTCTTTGGCGACGTCCATTTCGTATGTCACCGACATGTCCGAGCACTGGTATGCGATCGTACTTCCGTCGGCGGAAAGGCACCAAGCATGGGTATCGCCGCTGCCGGTGCAAGCGCTGCTCGTGCCGGTCCAAACATCAGTGCTTGCGTCTTGGGTTGCGGCTTGAAACAGCGAGACGTCGTTGTCGCCGACACTGCCAAGTGCATTGTACAGCTGCCAAATGTATGGGTCCCCATTGGTACCATCGCCAGAGGGTTGTCCCAAAGTAGCCTTTACCGACGCCTCCACGCCAGTCTTGCAGAAGGCGCAAGTGCCGCTAACACTGGCACTGTAACCCTTAAATTCTTCGTCGTGTCCTGGGAAGTCAATAGGTGACCACGTTCCATAAGGGACTTCGCACTCCTCCTGTGATGTAGCCGAACCACCAGAGCATTGATCATTGTCAGAATCCCAAGTGTATTGACTCTCTTCGCAGTCCTCCTTTGTTGTCTTAGAGGAATCACTGCAGAAACCGGCGTTTGCGGCCGATCCAGCGTACTGCACCTGCCCGTCGCCTGCGGTCACGGCAGCCACGTCCAGACCAATGTCGTCCTTTTCGCGGCGGAACTCAACATCAGCTTCGGCTTGGCGCTTCACGTCCGTTGCACCTGCTTCCGTCAAATCGATTTCGTAGGAGTGGCGCGTCTGGCCGTACAGAGTGGGGCGCGCAATCGTCGAACCCTCGTAGCCTGTGATGCGGGTTCCAAGCGCAGTGTTGACTCCGGCAATATTATCACCTTCGAGTGCAATTTCTCGGTGGCCGTCGGTATCTGGCAAAATAGGGTTTGGCGTTACGAAATCATCGCTCGCGGACGCTTCAGCGGCCACATCGCTGTTTTTTAACTTGAGCGCCCACCGGTAGTCGAACTTTTCCGTGAGATCGGACCAGGCTGTTGCTTGTTTGGCTGCGATGGTGAACAAATCGTTTTCTCCGAACAGATTTTTCTCAGTCGCAGTGTTAAAGTAGGCTTCGCCCTTATCGTCGGCTTTTGTCAGTCCACCTAGTGCAACGTCAATACCCTTTGAGACATCACCGAGTGTTTCCCCAGCAGGAATAGTAGCATCCGTCGGAATACTAAGTGCTGCCTGGGTGTCAGTCAATGAGTACGTGGCCGTTTCGCCGTCCTGAATGTTTTTTGCGGTGCAACTCAGTGTGGGTTGAGTGGAGTAGTATTTTTGCAGCGGAATTTGGAACCCGAGTTTGTTTTGAGCATCTGGACTTTCCTGCGATGCAATCGTAGCCGTGTGCTGACGACCGCAGGAGACGCCAGCGGTTTCTCCTACTGCGCAGGCAATGTTACTGCCCTCGTTGAAGTCTGCAGAGAGTTCTTGAGTGGTGCCGCCGTACCATTTTGACTTAATGGCGGTGGACACCGTGTCCGAGTCCACGGTTCCTTTGACAAGCACGCAGTCAAGGTGCGCCGCTTCGTTAGTCCCAGTGGTCGATTCGTCGTCGGCGCTCACCGTGACTTCAACAAAGTCGTCCCATCCCACGGTGGGAAAGCGCACGGCGCCGTCTTCGGTGCGGAACACGGAGGACGCGGCGATTTTGACAACGCGCTCTGCGTGCAAGTCCGTGGCCCAATCGAGAGCTTTGGAGCCCACGGTGATGGGCGCGGCAGGATCGACGGGCACAAGACTGAGCTCTTGTCCGTCTTTCTCCGCGTACTTGTGGCGCACGGTCACGTGTTCATGGTTATTGTTGCCAGAAGCATCGTACGTCAAGTAAGCTGGCGCTCTTTCAGAGCCAGTGTTTGTCGTACTAGTCAACATATGCTTGTCGCACTCCACGACAATCTCGTACTGCACACCAAGATATCCAAGGGACGGATCGTCAATCGTGGGGTTCGGCACGCTGACTTCAAAATAACCCCTCCTTGCGTCTCCTGATTGCCCTGTATCTGTCCCTGGAGGCACGTACACATCGCTCTCGATTTTAGAAGCAACTGTTGCGTGACCCGTGGACGGGTTGAACGTTACCGACGTCATTTGGGTACTCAGACCAGTAAAATCTGCACCCTCCATAAAAGTGGGTGTGACTTCGAGTTTACAGCTATCAGAGTTATCCGTCATGACTGACGTGGTTTTTACGATAAGCTGACCATCTTCAATTCTGGCGGAAGTTACAAAAGCTGACTGAGCTTTCAAGAAGTGCCCGTTCATATCGAGTGTAACCTCAGTGGTTTGAAAATCACTGGTGATGTACCCAGTAGCGCCTTGTTTGCGCATTTTTGGGTTTCCGTGAGGTTGGGCCGAGGCGCTGGCGGCGGAGTCCCAGACCAGCAGCTTGCGCCCGCAGATGTCGTGGGTGCACGCGGTTGGCCCCGTGCTGAGCTTGCGCCCGCCGGACCCGGCCAGCGCGGCCATGGCGGCGCTGGCGAGCAGGGAGGGCATGATTTCGCGCGCCGCACGCTCGCCCCCTCCTTACCTGCGGTGCGACGACGTGCCTGTCTAACTGTTTAGGTGTGATTCGCCAAAAAAGTTTTTTGGGCGAAGAGAGTTGCCGGATCGAGAGAGGTGTCGGGCAACTTGCGTTTCGAGGACTCGTTTCGGGGTCTAAGATATACTCTGAAAAATTTCGGTCGGAATAAAAAGTGAACGCGCGTCACCTGTTGCGCCGACCCGTGAAACTCCGGCACTATTTATAGGTGTGCGCGGCTCGTCAAGAAAAGCTCGGTTTTGTGGTCGAAACTCAAATGAAGAGCTGGTCGTCGCCCGAAGATCGGCGGCCGCCCCGCAAGGACTACGGCAGCGTGGCGTCTTCTTCGGTGGGGCGCGCGAAGCGCAAGAGGGAGACGGCGTGTTTTACGTGGCTAGCCGTGTCGGGGTGTCTGTTCTTGGTGGTGAGTTTGGCGGCGCTGATTTTTTTCCTGTCCCAGTCGGATCTGGAGCTGACTTCCAGTGCGTCAGATGCCGGGGGCGGCGGAGGCGGCGACAGCACGGACCCCGTGCTGGGGAAGTTGCAGGAGTGCAAGGTGGACGCCGACTGCGACACGTGCTGCGCGGCGCTGCGCGGCGATCTCGCTTCGGCTTTGCCGTCTCTAAACCCGTGCCTGCTGCCGACCAACCGTTCCCACCCGCACGTGTGTGTGGACGAGTGCTGCGTGCCGGCGCCTCCTTTGTGGGCGCCCGACGACACTCCGTGCGACGACGGCAAGTGGTGCACGTACGGCGACCGGTGCGCCTCGGGGGAGTGCACGGGTGTGCCGCGAAACTGCCAGGACGCCGACTTCTGCACGGTCGAGGAGTGCTCCGAAACGTTGAAAACCTGCGTGAGCGGTCAAGCGAACGACTTTGAGGCGTGCGAGCACGCGTGCGGCGAGGACGAGGACTGCCGCACGGGGTACTACTGCCTGCCGTCAAAGCGATGCGGAAAGTTGCCGGACACGGACGCCACGCTAAGATTCACGCACTACGAGATCGAGGGGTGCCTCACGGGCAGCACCGGTAATCTATACTCTATGACGCAGCACTATGTCACTTACGAAAAAGCCTACGTGGGTCCACAGGGAAAGACGCGGTACAGAGTGGTGGACAAAGTTGAGCTGCCTCCGTCACCAGACTACAACGAGCACCAGCCTGTGTTTGATCCGGCCCCGGGAGGCGTGCCGCTCGTGGAAGCGCACGGCGTGTCCGAGACGCGCGTGGTGGAGCTGGGGAACGTCACTTACTCGCAGACGACGGTGACGCTGCGGACGGCGTGCCAAGAGATGAACCCGCTGGATCTCGAGTCTTGCTCATCGGTGTGGGCCGATCGGCAGTACGACTTTGAGATTGTGCACAAGGACTGCGTGGCGGGCGACGGCACGGGCGACGCCTTTCATGACTGCCTCCCCTCGGAGGTGCCTCGCGCCTACACGATGTTTTTGAGCGTCGTGGACTGCCCGCTGATTCCGCACACGGTGGAGATCGTGCCCGTGCCGTCGCTGTGGTTCGAGACGCCGTTTGCGGCCGGCGTGCCCGTCTCGGAGCTTGCCGAGGGAGGCAGGGCGCGCGCTCTGTTTCGCACGGATCAGTCAATGTGGTTGGATCCTTTTCTGGTGAACGTCACGGTGTGCGTGGTGGACTCAGAGCACCGTCTTGCCGGGTGTGCCACCAACGAGCAGCAGGAGGGGTGCCCGTTCCGCGGGTGCCACGGGTGGAGCCCGCACGACACGCCCGTGCTGCGCACGAGGAACTACATGGTGAGCTCGGAGTGGACTTCTGAGGCAGGACTCGACAACGTCATTTTCTGTCGGGATAGGCTCAAGTACGACGAGGGAGACTGCTCCGCGGGCGCATGCAACTGGGGCAACTTTACGGGCCAGGACATGGCCGCGTTAGGGGGGCGGGACGGATTTCAGTTTCACGTGCTCGAGTCGGCGGGCACGCTGTACGTGGTGGACGTCAGCGCGAGGCTCGAGGCGTGCCAAGCCTACGCCGACGGGCAAGCCGACGGGCAGCGCCGGTTGCAGAGCGAGAACGCTGGCAGAGAAAGGCTCATCGGCAGCCTGCGCATCGTACAGTAAATCTTTTTTTTTCTTTGAAAAAATGCCTTCCATC
>Ga0213863_10001614_pt1 | contig 16263 bp, 24 predicted proteins | sample PICome_8_FD_160128 | JGI IMG/M metagenome (GOLD analysis project Ga0213863, IMG submission 160128) | Coastal seawater microbial communities near Pivers Island, North Carolina, United States - PICO497 | ecosystem: Environmental > Aquatic > Marine > Coastal | place: USA: North Carolina... | reverse complement strand
TTGAAGATGGACGGCTTTTTACTGTCGGCAGCGTTAAGCTCCGAGACCTTACCCATCCAGGTCCCGATCTGGCCCAGGACGTCTTCTACCTCGCGGCCAGCCTCTACCAGTTTTTTGACCGTGTTAAAGGCCGCGGTGGCGGCCATGAAGAGGCTGACTGGATCCATGTGAGTTACCCCATCTTTGCCAGTATAGATACCAGCAAAATTAAGATCGTACCAGTAGCGCCAATCAGGATCGTCTCCAGACGCTTGACGCGACCGAATAAATCCTTGAACTGGATGCGGACTTCGGTCTTGATGGCGACGATTTCTTTCTCCAGGGCGTCAATGCGTGTGTGCGCTGACTCTACGGTACGATCCATTTGTCACTCCGGTGTGGCTTCTTCTTTTGCCTCGGTCAAAGACGTCGTCAGCATGTTCATAAAAGCATTACGCCCAACCTGCAGCTGATCGACGTTGAAGCGTGCAGATGCCAGCTTGCGGTCTAGGTCGGCTACATGATTTACAAGCATCTGCTGCTCTTGGGTCATGTCTTCAAATTGGTACTCGGTACCGTCGATTGTCACAGGCGTTGTTTTTTTCTCGGCCATTTTGACTTCCTTCTAATGTGCCGCCAGGATCGCGTGACGGCTTCGCGTTATTACCAAGGTGTGCCGACTGCCACTTTAGGCTCTTTGGCGTCAGCAATCTGAGCCGCCACAGCCGCTTCATGCGCCGCAACAGTTTCCTCACCCATTGCTGCCTTAACCCAGCCGATAACGACTTCTTCGGTCAAGTCCTCATAGGGAGTAACAAGCTCACCGTCAAAGCCGATGGAGCCATAGGTGGAGCCAGAGAACTCACCGTCAACATCGGAGCAAGTCCAGTGGGCGGTGGTTACAAATCCGTCAGCAGATTTGCGCTCAAGAGATACGATTTTCCATGTAGTCATTTTAGTTTCCTTTTAAATTGCGGCAATGATAAATGCCAAGAGTTCAGGGTAACGAACACCCAAGCGAGTACGCTCTGTTGCACCTTCTGGCGCTTCTTCTGCTGACTCATAGTGCTCAACAACGGTATGTTCAGCAACAGCTTCTGTTACTACGTTGCCTTCATCATCCAGCACTTCTTCCACCGCTGTTACAACACGTTCAGCTTCCCACCAAGTCGATGAGATAAACATGGCATAGCGTCCAGCGTCTAAGCCTTCAGCGGCAAATGCGTCTTGTAAGTCCTGTGCAATGATGCCAAAGTGGATACGGGCTTCATCACCCTTTTCAGCCACAGCATCTTTCCAACGGAACTTACGCAACAAGCCTTTACAAGCAACAGCAACTCGTGCCTCTGCTTCTGACAAGGCTTCAATGTCTTGCTTCTCGTTTCTGTCTGATGTTTGGATTGTGCCGTTGGTTGCGTATATGTCGTCAAATCTTGCACTAGCATATCCAAAACTAATAGCATTGTCTCTGTTTAAACCCGTAGAAGTAGACGGTGACACACGATTAGAACCAAGCTTTAAACCTGCGCCAGTTTCTCTTGATCCTACAATATAAACATAACTATCATTACACCCAATACTCCCCACCGTAGTGCCGTCTTTGCGGAATAGTGCAATGTCACCATCGCTGTTTGCCCTGTTTAAAAGCAAAGAAATTTCGTTACTAGTTACGCTTGAAATATAACTACCAGAGCGCAAAACTGTACCATTGGTTACATTATCATTAACGGTCTTCCCCACCAGCAAGTTGCCACTGGAGTCGATGCGAAGCCTATCGGTTCCGGAACTGTTCTGGAATACAAACTGACCATTAGTGCTTTGGTGCTGAAAAATAATGTCAGAGCTACTTGACAGAATAGTCATACCTGAAGCAATGCTATCATTCATATACAGGAAATTTCCTGCATTAGCTCTCTGAATGTGTAGCTTGCCAGAAGGCGAACTCGTGCCAATACCTACGTTGCCACTGGAGTCGATGCGGGCACGTTCTGTTGCTGCCGTGCTAAACGTAATGTAATTTGATACAGCGTTGATCTGCATATATTCGGTCAACGTAGTATCAGAGGCACCTTTTTTTAGCTTGATAGATAGTGTGCCAGTTCTGTGGTCTGCACCGTTGCCAACGCTTTCAAACGATATAAGTTCTCTTGTACCTAACCAAGACGAAGTATTTTCAGAGTTAAGAGTAATTGAACTGCCAAGCGTAGCTGCACTTGATAAGTACGTTGGATTAGAAACGGACAAGTTACCCGTAGGCGAACTCGTGCCAATACCTACGTTGCCACTGGAGTCGATGCGCAGGCGTTCTACATTGTTTGATGATGTAGTTGAGGTTGAAAAAGTTAAATAGTTGTCCCCAGCGGTGGAAGCAGAAAATGCACCGATTGTTGATTTAACACCTGCTCCTGCCCCGCCAGTGTCAGAGCCGTAAAACTCAATTTTTCCAATCGGCTGATTAATTCCTACGGCAGTGTCAGTGTCTGTAAAACGAAGTGTGTTATTAGACGCACCGCCATCATTGCTGGCTGCAATTTCAAGTTTTCCAGTTGGCAAACTCGTGCCAATACCTACTCTACCGTAGGAGTCGATGCGCATGGCTTCTGATAGAGTACCATTAAATACAGTTTCAAAAGCTAACTCACCTTTTGTATAAATATTGCCACGATAGCTTCTGATTGCTGCGTCAGAACTACCGTTGCCATCAGTAAATAATATTGCTCCCTGTGGAGCTGAATTAGTTGTGTTGTATCCTGCAAGAATTAGTCTATTAGTTGTTGAATAGTAAGTATTACCAATACCCAGCGATTCAGCACTAGCGTCCCAGAAGAATTGAGCCGTTGTGCCTGTGTCTTCGTAGAAGGAGATGTCGCCGTTGCCAGCAATTTTTATAGCGGTTCTATCTGTGGATGATGTCTGGTCGTTGTTCAGAACAAACTCATAGTCGCCAAGGGTTTGTGCGGCAACGCTTTGTAAAATCAATTTGTCTGAGTTTGCGCCAGCGGCAGAATCATCATCCAATATTAGTCTTGGGGCAAAAGAACGAATAGTTACGTTTGCAGTTGAAGCGTCAAATAACCCACTGCCTTCAACCGTCAACCCATCAGCAACCACCTCACCTGTTACGTCAATGCCTGTGTTGGTGGTGGCAAGTTTGGTGGCGTTGTTGTATTTAACTTCAACTGCGCCGCCATCAACCGCATAAAGATAAACACCAGTTCCAGCGGTGTTTCTTAACTCAATATTTGTAGCTTGAATCTTTAAATTGTTGGCTCCTGATTCGGCAATATAACTATGACCTGTTGCCCCGTCATGGTAAATCTGCAAGTCAGAGCCAGCACCAAAGATAGCCTTGGCGTTGTCGGCGAAGTTGGCGTTACCTCCAACAGTCAGCGTCTTGCCAGAGCCTACGTTCAGGCCAACAGATGTGCCGTTACCGGCCGCGGCAAATACCGCGTCCAATGAGTCGAGGTCGGTGTTGAGCTTGGTGCCCCATGTGTCGGTTGATGCGCCGACTTCGGGTTTCGTAAGACCAAGGTTTGTGGTGGTGGTATCTGCCATTTTTTACCTCAAGCGGCTAATTGCCAAATTTCTGATTGATCTGCGACCGGCGTCCAGTCGTCAGGCGTGTCGCTAATTTCTGACCAGGCCTTAGTGCCATCAGCCAGTGGTGACCAAGACTCGCTGACGTCTGGAATCGGTGTCCACGTCTCTGGTTGGTCTGTCGCCTGTTCCCATTTTAATCGAGCATATATTACAACGGTACAGCCGCCAGCGATAGCACATGCAAACGGCATCACGCGATTAGATTGCACCTGCACCGCAGAACTTGACGCAATCGTCAAGGCCTCGCTCACAATAACCTGCGAGCCGATAGAAACAATCGTGTCCGACGCAACAGTGGCCGACATGAACGCCACCCGCACGCCGTCTATTTGAGCCGTAGACGCGCTAGAAACCGCTGCGCTACCTACCGCGTACCTGACGCCGTTTGCGGCCGCTGTGGACCCGCTGGTGACCGCGGCAGAGCCAACGCCGATGCGCTCGCCTGCTGCCGATGCACTAGACGCCGACGACGCAGCTGCGGCTCCAATCGCTAGGCGCTCACCTGCTGCTGTAGACGCGCTGGACGCCGTTACATCAAACGCCGCAAACTTGACGACCACAGAGTCTGTGGCCACGCTCGACGCGGCGGTGACGGCAAAGGCGCCCGATACGTAACGAACGCCAGCGACCTGCGCGGTGCTGGCGCCCTGGACGGCAAACTCTCCGAGACTTACGCCGTAGGAGTAGTTCCCGCCGCCGTAGTAGCCGGAGCCGTAAGCAGCCATCTTATGTCAGCGTGATGGTCAGGCTTGATGCGGGGATGCGGAACACGTCGCCGTCATTGATGGTGCGTGACGTGGCCAATGGCGCCCAGGCGAGCATGTTGCCACCAGACAATGCGTCAAACACCGCGGCGTGTGTGATCGTGCCCCAGTTGCCGCCACTTGCTGCAGCAAACTCAATTGCGGCTGCGTTGGTTGCCGTGGTGGCCGTACCAGACACGGTGATGGTGCCGGTCGCCTTGCGCGCATACGCGCTGCCAGAGACCTCGGTGCCGCCGCCAGTGTCGCTGGGGGCTGCGGTAAACAGACCAACGTACCAGGCGGTGGGACGTGTCGCGCTGTCACCGGTAAACAGCCATGTCAGAACCAGGTTCTCGGTGTAATCGCTAAAACTTGCCATTTAATTGACTCCAAATGCTTGTGTGCGGGTTTTCAATGCGCCACCAGACGTCGCCGCGCGCTCGTCCGCTGTCTGGATCGCCTGGACCGCCGCCGCGTACAGCGTAGTCCAAACGGCCGTGCGCTCGTCGTCCTTCAGGTACGGCGCGGCCTGCAAAAGCGCGCCATACAGGTAGGCGTCTGGGCTTTGCGTCAGCAGCCAGTTGCTGCTCACAACATCAGACAGCTTACTCAGCTTGGCGTAGTACGCCAGCTCCGCCGTGTACGACGCGTCAGGCGTCGGGTGGACGCGTATCTGGTTGCCGACCATGGCGTAGTAAACCGGACGCCCTGGCGCCAGGTTCTTCGCGTCGCGGTCGTCTAGCGCGTCCATGGTCTCCGCGTACATCGGCTGCACGGGCGTCGTGCTTGTGATCTTGAGCGCCCTGGCCTCTAAAAAGTCAGCAGGCACCGCACTGTACTGAGTGTCAATCGTCGCGTTCGCTCGCGTCAGCATCGGACCGGTGCGCAGCACGCGCTCCATCCCCGCCTCTGCCAACGCAATAAACGTCGGGATTACCGACGTCAAGTCATCGCGATTAAGCCAGTCAGCGACTGCGCTTTTTAGCTCTGTGTATGTGCTTATTGCCATGGTCTAAATCATACCTGACCGGGCCGGGTGCGGAACACACGGTTGTCTGGATCGTTGAGCCATCTCTTCATGGCCGCCGGATCGTTCAGTATGCCTTTGCGTTGCAAGTCGTAAAAAATTGACATTGGTATGGACGCGACGCGGTGCATGTCACCCTTCCAGTTTGTTCGCTCATCAAACTGGTTGAAAACAGCCTTGTTGTCTTCAGCGACGGCGTCAACCGTCTGCACGGTCTCAATCGTCACCGACCCGTCGTCGTGGTCATGCCAATATTGCTTTTGGCCAATCTCTTTGTTTTCAGAGACGACCCGAGTGTTGATTACATCAGCCATATTGAAAGGGGCCGGGTTATTAGCCCAGCCCCATCCTCGATTAAGAGGTTGTCAAGTCAGCGGCAATGCCGTGAGCTTTTTCGGTGTGAACACGCAAGCCCCACTCAGCCAACATCAGGCGCTTGTCTGCGTCGCCTGTCTTGGCCATTTCCATGGTCTGCATGGGACGCAAGTAATCGATAGAGGCGTACTCAGGATCGAGAACAAAAGCGTCGCTTGCCTTTTGGAAGCGGTTGGGGACAACAGAAACGTTACCAAAGTCTGACACGTAAACGTCAGCGGCGGCAACGATTGTGCTGGGCTTGGCGCCGGTCACGTTAAAGCGTGATGCGGCGATACCTGCAAAAGCAGACACAGCTTGCTTGTTGAAAGAGCCAACCATCAACACCTTGGGAGTGCCGCCCTCGGTCCAAACCTGTTGAATAACGTCCTTCAGGATGGTCTCGGTGAATGCACGCGCGGTACCGTCTGTACGTGGATCGTCAGGGGTAGTCGTGTAAACGGGGTCCACACCGTCACCAGCCTTGTTGGTGTTGGTCTTCAAGAAAGCCTGCAAGGAAGCAGTCTGACGTGCGGTAGTAGTACCACCAGCAACAGCAGCCTGGTTGTTCAAGCATGCAAACTCTATATCGCGCTTCAATTCGCTGCCGCGCTTGGCGATTTGGTAGGCTAATTCCGACTTTCGGCCGGCAGTATTGACCTTGTTTTGGGTGCCTGAAACGATAACTGTCTTGCGGCTAATCTGCGCGTAGTTCTGCAAACGTGTGGTTGCAGTTACGGCGTCATACGCTGACTCATCACCTTCCAGTTGCGCGTTGGCTGCAGCTGCTGCCAATGCATCTGTTTGATAATCAAACGCGGTGTTGCTGATTGAACCCTTGCCGATGTTAGAAACAAAGGGGGTGTCTTCAGGACTGATGTTGTAAATTACATTGGACAAGTCCTCGCGGATGCCCTTTGCGCTGTACGTTGTAAACGTGTTGGTTGCGATAGCCATGATATTAACTCCAAAAAATTAAAGGAACTTTTCAAGAAGACTGGCTGCATCTTTGATGTTGCCCGTCTTCGCGAGACGCTGCTGCGACTTCTTAGCTGCACTACTTTTTTGGCTAACATTACTTGCGTTCCCAGGCCGCGTCGGCTTCGCCGAGCTTTGAACTGGCTTGATCTGGCTTCGCTTGGCAACAGCGCCGTTGTATTTGGCGATCCTGTCTAGTGCCAGCAAAATCCGATGGTCGGTAATGCCGTTCAATTCCTGGTCAGAGAACCCGATTGATTTACCTGCCTCAATCCACTGCGCCTTCTTCTGAGTCGCGACCTTGGGGTCACGTAACTCTGGCGCCAGATTGAGCAGTGCATCTTTCTGACTCTCCAAGTATTGTCGCATCGCCTGCTGCTGTTCAGCCTGCTGAGTCTGTGCCAGTCGTTGCTGCTCGAATTGGATCGCCTGCTGGCGTTCCTGTCTTTCGCGCATCAATTCCTTCTGGCGCATCCACTCGATTGGGTCGCTCTCATAAAGCGCATTCAAATCGACCGGAGCCTGTTCAGCTTGGGCTAACTGCTGCTGCAACGCACCTAAAAGTTGAGCATACTGTTGTCGCTCTGTACGCACCTGTGCAAGTTCTGCCTGAGCTGCTTTGCGCTCTTGGGCAAGGGCCTGCGTCTTGCGCGTGTAGTCCTCGGTACGGCTGTAGCCTTGTCTTAGTTCGTCTAGCGTCACCTCGACTTCTTTGCCGTCAACCTTGACGGTGAATCGCTGTGAAGCGTCGTCCTGAGACTCGTCTTCATCCTCTTCGGACTCTTCGTCATCTGAGTCGTCATTTGCCGCGTCTTCCTCTGCATCTGACTCTTCATCTGACTGTTCGGATTCATCCTCCAACTCTACGTCGTCAAACTCATCCTGCTGCGCCTCTTGGTTTTGCTGTTCCCCGGAGTCTCCGGACATCATCGCCTCGATGGCATCGGCGGCACTCTCTGCCGTCATTGGTTGAACACTGGACATTGCCGTGGTGTCGTTAGCCATATTTTCACCTCAAATTACAGTTTTGAATCACGCTCGATCTGTTTTTCTGCAATTTTGCCAGTGTTAACAATTGAACCGAGCGCTCCTATGAAGTCATTCAAAACGCTCATACATGCATACGCGCGCTCCCGTTTGACTACATCGTCAACTGTACTCGTTTTCCAGTCGTTTATGTACATGCCTTCCAGCTGGCGCAGCGCTTCCTGAATGAGTGGATCGTTCAGGATGTGCTGCGCGTTGATTCCTTTGTTAACTTTCTCGCGATTATCCATTTACATAACCCCAGGCTGCTGCGGCTGCGCCATGACGCGCATGGCCTCGCGGTCGCGCTCCATCAGGGCGCGGATGCTGGCCACGTCCACCTGGGTGCCATACTTGAGCTGCATCTCGTATGCGCGCAGCATGGTGTCGGCCTCGACGCGGTCGCGCTCGCGGTCGTCTGAGCGCATCATCTTCTCGCGGTCCAGCTCCAGCTCGGCTGCTTTCTTCTGAATGTCTGCCTGGATAGACTGCGCCTGCACCTGCGCCAAGATTTCTTCTGGCGTTGGTTTCTCTTCTTTTTGTGGCGGCTGGTAGTCGGCCGGCACGTTGTTGAAGAACTGGCTGCTGTCCTTGAACCCGGCAAGCTCCACCATCTTGCGCAGCGTGTTGCTGAATTGCGCAGGCGAGACCAGTGGGTTCTGCGGACCCATCTGCATTAAGGCCTCTTTTTGCTGGGTAATGATCATCTGCAGCATGGCCATCTTCTGGTCTGTGTCGCCGTTACCCAACGCGACGTTCACAGACACGTCCATGGTTGCATTCCAAGAGCGTGGATCGATGGCCACCCACTGGTTGCGCAGGCGCACGATCCGAGGCTTGTCCTGGTGCGTGACGCTTAACTTCAGCATGTTCTTGAACAGCTTCTTCATGCCGTTGGCCAAGATGCGCGTCGTCAGCTCAAGGCGTGACTGGCTGGCGCTGATGGTCGCCGCAACCGCTGCCTTGGTGGAGCTTTGCAGCGCGTCAGCGTTCAGGCCCATTGCGGCCTTGCTCATGCCGGTGCGGTTCTCTTTAACCTGGTCGATGTAGTCGAGCATCGAGAACGCCTCGCGGCCAACAAACGGCGTGACAAGCGGCTGCACCATGCCTGGGCCGCGCATACGCACGATAGCACCGGTCTCGTTGTTCATCACGTCGTCCATGTTGACCTGCCCCTCCACCACGGCGGTGCGTGGGTGGATAGACTGGGCCAGGCTGTCCAGCGTGTTGCGCAAAATGTCTGACTTGATCTCTTGCAGGTCTTTGGTGTAGTCAAAGATCGAGCTGGCCTCAAGCGGAGACGTGTGCGGCTCTGGGTCGCACGGGAAGTCAGCGAACGGGATGAAGTCCGCAGGCTCGTTGTTCACGATTACGTGACCCTCGCCCATGGTGCAAATCTTACGCAGCTCTGGCAGGCCGTCGCCGTCGTAGTCCACCTTGATCCATGACTCAATGTACAGCACTCGCTGCATCGCCGGGTTGTTGCTCTCGTCGCTCACGCCGATTGCGGTCGTGACGGCTCGGCGGCGCAGGTACTCGTCGTTGGCCTCAAAGTCGCTGCTGCTGATGTACTCGTTGATCTGGTCCTCGCTGTAGCCCATCTCAATCAGCTCGGCCACGGTGGCCATCTTGCGGTGGGACACAATGCTGGAGTCTTCCAACGAACGCGCGTTGCGCGACAGCAAGAACTCTTCGGGTGGGATGGCCGCCAGCGCGATGCGACCGCTCTTCTTGATGCGCTTGATCGTTACATCAAACAGCTGCGGCGCAGGCATCTGCATCGGCATACCCGTCATCGGGTCAACCTGCTGCAGCGCCTCTGGGCTGACGTTGGGGTCGTCGTACTGTTCAATGACGGTGACCGTCGCGTCTGGCTCGCCCTCGATCATCATCATGGTCTGCTCATCAAGGCCCGTGTACTCCTCAATGCTGACCGTCGTGCGCTCGTCCCACCATGACTTCACGACGCCGCACTTGCGGATCAATGAATCCTTGAATGTTGAGTACAGGACGTTGAAACCGTCGTTGTCCTGCTGCAGCACGTAGTTGGCATAGTCCGTCGCCTGCTCCGCCATGGCCACGTCTTCAGGGCCATTGGGGATGAAGTCCACGACCTTCTCGCTTGAGAACATGACCTTCATAATGCTTGGCAGCATGGCGTTGACCACGTCGCGCACCTCGGTGCTAACAGCCTGGCTGTTGCCATCGACCTCGTTGCCAAACAAGTCACCGCGGTAGTAGGCCGTCGCCTGCGCGCGAATCGGACTCAGGTCGGAGTCGATGTAGCTGATGGCGTCATCGATCTCAGAGGCCAGGATCGATTGCAGCTCAGAGTCGTCCATTGGCTTGTCGCCGGCTTCTTCTTTCGCCTCGCGCTGCATCTCTTCGGCCATGCCGATGGGCGTGTTTTCATACGCCTCGTCTTCGTACTCTTCGTTCATTTCTTTACCTTTTTCTTTGCGCGGCGCGCAACGTCAAGCGCGATGGCCACCGCCTGCTTTTGAGGTTTGCCAGACTTCATCTCTTGCTTGATGTTCTTGCTGACGGTCTTCTTGCTGTAACCCTGCTTCAGTGGCATAACACGCCCTCCATGCACATAATTGTCCCACTATCAGGCCAGTCGTGGCACACCCCTCCTGAGAGGCTTGGACCAGATGCTGGCCTTGGCCCCGTGCAGCCCGACGACGGCGTCACCCGCAAAGGTCAGCACAAACGCGTCCGCAACGTCTGGTGACGGCAAGCCCCGCCTGCGTATGTCGTCCTTGCTCTCGATCTGCAACTTACCATTTGAGGCAAACTTATAGCGCACGGTGGCAAGTTCTGATATGAGACGCTCATCCGCAGGCAAAAAGCAGTCCCTGCGTTCTAGCCATGCTTTCGCCTTCGCCCATAATTCTGCACGCAAATTGCGGTACTGTGTGCCAAAACTTGGACTTTCTGAGACATTTATTCCACGCGCCGGCAACCCCAGCTCCATCAGCCGGTCCACAACCCCAGCACCCAACCCGATGCTATCGACCAGTATCTCGGACGGCCTGTTGCCCTCCTCCAGCGCCTCGTACTCGGCGACCACGGCACCAGTGAGCTGCATGAGGTCTAGGTTCTTCCAGACCCGTATCTTCTCAATCACGGCGTTGGCCTGGCGCTTACACAGCGCGGAGCTGTCGGAGCCAAACCGCGCAACGTCCAGCCCCCACACGACTGGCGCGTACTTGTTGTGCGTCACGTCACGCTGCCTGGCGCCGTCGATCAGCTCCATCGGGATCATGGTGTCATCGTCAGACCGCGGGAACTCACCCAGGACGCGAATCCGAAACGCGTTGCTGTCCTCGCCGTAGCGGCTCATCATCTCGCTCACGTACTCATCAGAGACCCGCGGCGAGTCGGTGCATGAGACCCTGAACGTCGTCCACTCGCCACTCAGGCGGTTGTGCGTATCAAAGAAGAACCCGCTGGACCTCGTCGGGTTACCCAGCAGCAGCGTCACGGCGTTGTGACCAGACATGGAACCGGCCGCCGCCTCAAACACCGCCTCTGGCACGCCAGACGCCTCGTCAGCGACCAGCATCACATGCTCGCTGTGGATACCCTGCAGCGCCTCTGGCTGCTCGGCCCTAGATGTACGCGCAGATATAAACATCTCGTTAGGCGCGCTCTTGAACACGATCCGGTCCTGCTTGACCTCGATCATATTGTTGAGCAGCTCCGGCAGCTCGTTGATCCAGCGCTTCAGCTCGGCAAACATGGCGTCGAACAGTTGCGCGGAGGTCGGCGCCGTCACCACGACCTTCACCGGCGACCTCGTCAGGAAGAACCACAGCATGGCCCAGCTCGACGCGGTGGACTTACCCACCCCGTGGCCAGAGCGCACAGATATCTTCCTGTCGCCCCTGGCAATCGCGTTTAGGAAGTTAACCTGCCACCCATCAGGATCAACCCCCAAGACCTCCTGCACAAACAGCACAGGGTTGTCATGGTACCTGTCCCTCCACTCGTCCATCACCTTGCGGATTTCTTGCTGCTTCATTTCGGAACTCCCGCCGCTTGAGCGGCAAATTAAAGACAAAATTGGTCGTGCGCAGCATGCGCTTTTTCTGATCGTAGCGCCGGCGGTTCTCCTTTGGGTCCCCACGCACGACCTCGGCGTCGGGCCTGTTGCCAATCGCAAACACCGCCCGCGGGTAGCGCTTGTGGCCAGGGTCCTCCAGCTCATACCCCTTGATGTAAATCCTCTTGGGCCGACGCGGCGTCTTCTTGGTCATGCGAAACAGCACCGCAGACAGCGCCGTCCTCTCGTACCCCAAGACACGGCAGACGTCTATGGCCGTCATCGGTCCATGCTCCTCAAGCGCCTCAAGTATCTGGCGCACCAGCTCCCCACTCTTTCTGCGTTCACCAGGCATCAAACCACTCCGATGCCATGCGCCAGCCATAAGCCACCGCGTCACACAGCACATAGGCCACCGCGCCGATGGCCATCAACGGCGTCATCAGCAGGAACAAGCTCCACCCAAACGTTCTTTTAATCACGCTCTCTCCTTGTAGGTTGTATATCTCCAGGCCGTGGCCTCGGTCTCAATCCGCTGCCACACGGCCTCGCGCTCATCCTCATCCATGAACGGCCAGTTAGCCACCTCCATGAACGTGCGCCCGCACCCCTTGCAGACCTCGTCATACAGCGTCGTGCAGACAGCGATGCAGGGGCTATCAGGTCTCATGTGTTCTTCTCCTTTAACTTGCTCATGTGTTTACTTTCATAGTCCTGTTTTGCAGTGGTTTTTGTGTAATCTTTTCGAGCAGTCTATTTCTTTCAACTCAAGACACACAGCTTCGTTGTTTATGTAGTCTCCTGCTTTGCGCTGCCATTTGACGCATTTGTAAACTGGCTTTTCCTTTTGCTTCGCCGCTACAAAAGACAAAAAGCAGAACAACAAAAATACGACTAAAAACTTCCACAAACTTTTTTCTCCAGCAATCGCGCTTTCCGCTCGTGATATTTCCTACGCCTATCCTCTGGCGTCCTCTTAGATTTGGCTTGTCAAACCCATCCCCAAAAGAATAAATCGGGTCTCACGCAGCGCCCCACCAAACCAAAATCTCAGCCACCCGGTACAAGAACCCAGCAGCAAACGCCAGGCTCACCAGCAGACCAGCAGCCGCCAGCAGCGTCACAGAGAACCGCCCAAAGGCGGCCAATAACTCCAGCCGTGTCATTACGCGCCCTCCCCGATCAACGCCTTACGCACCGCCTCATGCGAAACCTTCACGCCGTGCTTCTCGTTTAAGGTCTGCGCAATGTGCCGGAAGCTCATCCCCGCACCACGCAACTCAAACGCATCACGCAGCGCCGCCTGCTGCACAGGGTCCTCCACCAGCCGCGCGTCTTTCCCTACGCCCTCGATCACGTACCCAAACTTGGCCGAGCCACCAATGTGCCCACCGGCCGCCTTCTTCGCTGCCTGGCCAGTGCGTTGGCGCTCCTTGATCACCCGGCGCTCGTGCCCAGCGAACACCGCCATAATCTCTAGCATCAGGCGCGCCACGATATTGCTGTCGTCAGTCACGTCACCGTGGCCATTGATGATCAAGCGCACGCCTGTTGACTTCAGCTCCTTAATAGTGTTCAAGGCGTCTGCAGCGTCGCGGCTGAAGCGGTCCAGCTTGGACACGATCAACACGTCACCTTTGACCAGCTGCACGTCATGCGCAGCCAGGCGCTCAAAGAACGGGTCAGCGCCGGAGACGCCACCGTCGTTGACGTATCTGTCAATATATACGGCATGGGTCATGGCCAGGCCCTTGCACTGGCGCTTCTGCTCGTCCAGGCTGGTGCCAGAGACCTGCTCTGTGGTCGATACACGCATGTAGGCGTATGTGGTCATAGTCTGTTCTCCTGTTTAGGCTTTAAAGGTCAGCGGCAGGTAAAGGTCTGGCTTGCCTTCGCAAACCCAGCGCTGCAGCAACTCAGGCTCACCCTTCCAGTTGCGGTCAGCGCGCATGCTGGGAGTTGACTTATAAACATCGCCGAAAAATGTCTTGTACGTTTTCTCTACGAACTTTGTGGGTGATAAGGCTTTCATTTCGTTTGCTCCGTTTTGTTGTTGGAGACTCAACTCTAACAGAGCTTGACAGGTTGTCAATACCTTTTTTGATTTTTTTGTAAAAAATTTTTTTAGTAGGTCTCAAGCACCGCAGCAACAGCCCCCGCCGCCGCGCCGACCGGGGGGGGTCCGCGGCCGCCTGGCTGGCGGCTCGGCGGTCAGTCCTCGTCGGGGTTTACCCTTACCTCGTCAAGCCCGTGTACAGGGTTGTCAACGACGCGCTTGCGCAGGGCGTCGAGCGTGATGCCGCCCAGGTCGATGTTCACTAGTGCCTGCTGCTTCTCTCCGTAGACCTCGGGATGCAGCTTCGCGGCCATGCGCCATCGGTTGTCGCTGCGCAGCTTGGCCACCTGCACCGTGTCGCGGTCGGCCTCATCAGCGATGCTGATCGTCTGCTCGGCCAGCGTGTGAGCGCCGGCCTCCCGCGCGCGCGTATATAGAGCGGTGCGCTCCGCACCCCCTCTTGCTACCCATCGGTGAAAGGCAGAGGTGCTGACCCCTAGCTGGTCACACAGCGCCATAACCAACACCCCCGAGCCGAGCTGGTCCCAGACCCAGTCCGCTCCGCCGTGAGCGTGTATGAGCTTGCTGCACCTGCTAGTCTCAGCCTTCTCATCCCAGTGCTTAATCAAACCCGCAGCCTTGCGGTCGGCGTCATCGCCAAGCGTCTTGACCTCGTAGTTAACTTCATCCCACTTGTCCGTCATTACCTCTACCCTCCAAGTATTCTTCAATCACCGCCCAACCGTCGTCCGCTGACCTTGCAGTGACGCACAGGTAGCCGCCTCGGTTGAGACGCCTCGCAATATCCCTCTGAGCCGCAGCAACCACACCCGTCTGCGTCTTCATCTCAATAAACAGCCCACAGAACCCCTTAGAAGGCTCCAGAACGCACAGATCAGGCATACCCGATAGCACCCCCTCGGCGTGCATACTAACGCGCTCTAAAGCCGTTCTAGAGCCTCCATTAGGTATCGCCGCGATCAAAACATCCGGATAGAACGCCCTCACCCTTGCCACCAGTCTTGACTGCTCGTTGTGTTCGACCCGTTTTCTTGCCACCAGCTATCCTCCTTGACGCTGGTATCAATTTTACTTTTGAATGCAGGGCAGCGGTGCAGCAGTCCCTCCTCCATCGGCTCCAGGCCCTTCTTCTTGCATGAGCGCCGCATGTACTTGACCGTCGCGACCTCATCCTTAACCTCGGCGACCTCAAACAGCCACCAGTTGCCCCTGTGATTCACACGCCTAAACTTCTCCATCTCTGCGGCCGTGTACCTTGTCTCCACATGCCTGCGATAGAACCACTTACAGTCGTCGCAGGCGGACCTATCATCCTCCCAAACCAGCCTGTGGATAACTTTTTCCATTTCACCCCCCATATAGGGACCAAACATATAGGGACGCCCTTAAGGTCACGTCCCTACGTCCCCATATCAAATCGTACCGATGCTCGGCTGTGGACAACCTGTGGATAACTCCACAGGGTTGTCCCCCAGCGACGCCGTCTGCATGTAGAGACCGTCCCCACATCGTCCCTATATCGTCCCTACGTCCCCACATACCCTTACGACTCCAACCTGACCCACGCATTGGCCTGCGTGTTGGCCGCGAATCTGCGCATGATGGCGTCCACCACGGCCGCCTTAACATCCCCCCTGGAACTACCAGGCACCGCCGCGAACACGTCCGCCAGCTCCAGCCTGTGGCACTCCAGCATGTCGCTCGGTGGCGTCCTCGGAGCGGTGCGACCCCGTCGGATAACGACGCCCTTCGGGTATGCGTTGATGACGGACTGGACGTACAGGCACGCCTCGTCGGCCTTGTCCTGGGCGCGCTGCTGCTTGCTGTCGTCCCTCTGCTCGTCCGCACGCTGCTGTCGCAGGTCAGCGCTGGATATGGTCGGGACCATGACCCGGCAGATGGTCTCCACCATATCCCCGTCCTTTGACGTGGCCAGAGCGGTGAAGGTCGTGGTCGAGAACTCAATCTCGTCGTAGGTCGGCTCGTACCGTCGCTTGATCAGCCGCATGTACCTGCGGTTGTTGTCGTCAGCGAAGATGACCGCCGTGCCCGTCGCGTCACCCGTCCAGGCGCTGGCGCCTCGGGCCATGGCCTCAGAGTCCGTCTTAGATACCTGCTTGTTCAGGTGGGTGATGATGGATATGGGCGTGTCAAGCTCGGTGTAGATGGTCTGCTTGAGGCCGTTCATATAGGCACCGACCTCGGAGTTGTCGTTCTCGTTCTCCATATCAAGGGTGGCATTGGCCGTGTCCAGGATCAACCAAGGCCGGGTGCCGTCAGGCAGCGTGTGCTTGATGATGTTGTGCTGCAGCGTGAGCAGCTCCGGCAGTGTGGAGCGCTTGGCGCGGATCAGGATAATGTTGTCGGTAATGGTTTTTGGGTCCAGCTTGAAGTGCTTCACGTAGCCGTACAGACCCCGCTGGACCTG